>Ga0315910_10001657_pt1 | contig 20270 bp, 20 predicted proteins | sample EdamamesoilMG_FD_204470 | JGI IMG/M metagenome (GOLD analysis project Ga0315910, IMG submission 204470) | Garden soil microbial communities collected in Santa Monica, California, United States - Edamame soil | ecosystem: Environmental > Terrestrial > Soil > Garden | place: USA: California...
CAGGAACTCTTCTTCCCCCTCCTTCATGCTGATGGAGTTGACGATGCCCTTGCCCTGCAGGCATTTGAGCCCCGCCTCGATCACGCTCCACTTGGAGGAGTCGACCATCACCGGCACGCGCGAGATATCGGGCTCGGAAGCGGCAAGGCTCAGGAAGGTCACCATCGCCTTTTCCGAGTCGAGCATGCCTTCGTCCATGTTGACGTCGATGACCTGGGCACCGTTTTCGACCTGCTGGCGTGCCACCGATAACGCTTCGGCATAGTCGCCCGCAAGGACCAGGCGCGCGAACGCCTTCGATCCGGTGACGTTGGTGCGCTCGCCGACGTTGACGAACAGCGACTGGTCGTCGACATTGAGCGGCTCCAGACCCGACAGGCGCAGCTTCTGCGTGCGCGCGACAGGCGTGCGCGGCCGAACGCCGCGTACTGCTTCGGCAATTGCGTGGATGTGTTCGGGCGCAGTGCCGCAGCAGCCGCCGGCGAGGTTCAGGAACCCCGAACGCGCCCAGCTTCCCATCTCCTTCGCCATGGATTCGGGCGTGTCGTCGTATTCGCCGAACGTGTTCGGCAGTCCGGCGTTCGGGTAGCAGGAGACCGGCACTTCGGCGATGCCCGAGAGTTCTTCGACGTACTGGCGCAGTTCCTTCGCTCCGAGCGCGCAGTTCAGGCCCACCGCGACGGGATTCGCGTGCCGCACCGAGTTGTAGAAGGCCTCCGTGGTCTGGCCCGAGAGCGTGCGGCCCGACGCGTCGGTGATGGTGCCCGAGATGATCAGCGGCAGGCGGGTCCCGCGCCGTTCGAACTCGCTTTCAATGGCGAACAGCGCCGCCTTCGCGTTGAGCGTGTCGAAGATGGTTTCCACCAGCACCAGGTCGACGCCGCCGTCGATCAGGCCGCGCAAGGCATCGCCATACGCGGCGACCAGCGCATCGAAGCTTACGTTGCGAAAGCCCGGGTCATTCACGTCGGGCGAGATGGACGCGGTCTTGGTGGTCGGGCCGATGGCGCCGGCGACAAAGCGCGGCCGTGAACGGTCGCGCCTCTGCCACTCGTCGGCCGCATCGCGGGCCAGTTTCGCGGCCGCGAGGTTGAGCTCGTAGGCAAGCGCCTCCATGCCGTAGTCGCCCAGCGACACCGCGGTCGAGTTGAAGGTATTGGTCTCGATGATGTCGACGCCCGCGGCGAGGTAATCCAGGTGCAGGCGGCGGATCAGCGCCGGCTGCGTCAGCGTGAGCAGGTCATTGTTGCCGCGCAGGTCGCTGCCCCAGCCGCGGAAGCGCTCGCCGCGGAACTGCTCCTCGGTGAGGCGCTCCTTCTGGATCATCGTGCCCATGGCGCCGTCGAGGACCAGGATGCGGTCCTCGAGCAGCTGCAGCAGCGGTGAAGCGCGATCTGTCATCTGGCCCTGAAAGCAAAAAAAACGCCCGTCCAGCTTTCGCAGAAACGGGCGTTCTTCCTCGTCTCTTTAGCGGTATTTGTTTTCCCGGGGTTTCCCGGTGGGCGCCCGCAAGCTGAACTTCAAATCGGCGCAGGGTCGGTAGTCTGCCCAACTTGCTCCGACCAGTCAAACATGGGCAAACCCGGCGGCGCATCATTCATCAATGACGAATCGCATGCGGGGCGGGCGCTGCGAGGCAAGAATGCCAAGTTTCCCGTGCTACGATGCCTTGCCAAATGAAGGAGGCGGGATGAAATCCGCGCTGGTTCGTTGTGCCGCCGCCGCGATGTGCTTCGCGGCATTCGCCGCCGCCCAGGCCCAGACTTTTCCGTCACGGCCGGTGCGTATCGTCGTCAATTTTCCGCCGGGCGGCGCCGCCGACCAGATCGCGCGACCGCTCGGCGCGGCATTGCAGGACAAGCTCGGCCAGCCCTTCGTGGTGGATAACAAGCCCGGCGCCAACGGTCACATCGGCGTCACCGAGGTTGCCAAGCAGCCCGCCGACGGCTACACGCTGCTGATGTCCTCGGGCGGCGCCATCACCGTGAATGGGCAGCTCAATCCCGCAATCGATCCGAATCCCATGAAGGCGCTCGAGCCGGTCGCCGCGGCCGCGTTGGTGAGCGTCTACCTCGTGGTGAAGCCGGCGATTCCCGCCAATACGCTCGCGGAGTTCGTCGCGCACGCTCGCGCCAATCCGGCCAAGCTCAATTACGGCTCGCCAGGCGCCGGCAGCTCGCCGCACCTTGCCGGCGAGATGTTCAACAGCGCCGCCAAGGTGAAGACCACGCACGTGCCCTACAAGGGCGCGGCGCCGGTCATCACCGACCTGCTCGGCGGGCAGATCGACTTCACCTGGGATCCCGGCGTCGGCCTGCAGCACGTGAAGGCCGGCAAGCTCCGATTGCTCGCTGTGGGCAGCCCCAAGCGCCATCCCGCGTATCCCGATACGCCCACCGTGGCCGAAGTGCTCGGCGGCGAATTCGATGCCGACACGGTGTTCGGTCTCTACGTGCCGGCGGGCACGCCGAAGGACGTGGTCGCGCTGCTCAACCGCGAGATCAACGCAACACTCCAGACCGCTACGATGCGCGATCGCATGGCGGCGCTCGCGGCGCAAGGGCTCAACCTCACGCCCGAGCAGTTCGCGGCGCGCAATGCGGCGGAGTTCCAGCGCATGGGCGCGCTGATCCGCGAGACCGGCCTCTCCGCGAAGTAGCGGCAGAGCGGCCGCTTGCGAGCAGGTCAATGAGTAGTGCAGGACCGGTCAGGCGCTTGAGAGTGCGATCCGCCCTGCGCTACAATTTCGCGCGTTTGACCGAGGGCCACCACTCCGGCGGTTGGGACGGAATGTGTGGGCTCGAGTCCACGACAACGAGGTGACGCGATGAAACGATTCCATTTTCCACCGGGCTACGTGAACTTCATCATCCTCGCGCCGTTCCTCCTGAAGGGGATGGGCGACAAGCCCATGAGCGCGGCCGATATCATGAAGCAGTTCTTGGGCAACACCGTGGTGGCCGAGCTTCCGGAAGGGGCGGCCTACGACTACATCCGCGCCGACGGCGTGCACTTCGGCTTGCATCCCCAACAAGGCAAGATCCGGGGATCCTGGCAAGTGGACAGCGCAGGCAAGACCTGTGTCACATGGACGTTTGCCAGCGGCTCGTCGACCAACTGCGGGACGATCGAAAGTCTCGGCGACGGCAAGTACCGGTGGGGCGACAAGACACTGAAGGTCGAGCCGGGCGACGCCAGGAAGCTCGGCCAGTAGCTTCGGGCTGAAGGAATAGTCCGGCCCAGGACCCGCCAGCCGCTAATGCAATCGCGGCTTCTTTAGGAAGTCGTTGCGGTCGGCCGAGACAATGCGCACCGTGGAGGTGGTGCCGCGGCGCGAGTACGCCATCGGTACATCGCAGCCGGCGGGGCCGCAACTCCAGATTTTGCGGAAGAGCGCGGCGAGGCCCGAAACCGGCGCGCCGCCGACTTCGAGAATGAGGTCGCCCAGTTTCAGGCCGGCGCGTTCGGCCGGGCCGCCGGGCGCGAGGCCGCCGACCACGAGGCGGCCTTCCATTTCGGCGATGTAGAGGCCGAGCCAGGCGCGCGGCGGCCGCACCGGGCGGCCGCTTTCGAGCATGTCATTCAGGATCGGCGCAAGCAGGTCGATGGGTACGAACATGTTGCCGTCGACCGGCCGGTCACCGACCGCCTCCTGCACCAGCAGCGAACCGATGCCGAGCAGCTTGCCGTCTTCGCCGACCAGTGCGGCGCCGCCCCATTGCGGATGCGCGGGCGTGGTGAAGAGCGCTTCGTCAAGCACGTATTCCCAGTAGCCGGCGAATTCGCGCTTGGACACGATGCGCGCCTTCAGCGAGTGCGCGCGTCCGCCATGCCCGATCACCAGTACCGGGCTGTCGGGTTTCACGGCCGCGGCCGATCCGAGCGCAAGCGGCCGCGCACCGAGGCGGCCCAGCGGCATCACCAGGCCGAAGCCGGAGCTCTGGTCATAGCCAAGCGCGTGGCCCTGCACCACGGTGCCGCGATTGGTGGTGATCCAGATCGACTCGGCTTCGGTGATCAGGTAGCCGATCGTCAGGATCAAACCGTTGTCGCGAATCACGACCCCGTTGCCGGCGCGTTCGGTGCCGAGGATCGGCGCCGTGAACGCATCCTCGGGAATTTCGGTGCGCAGCATCACCGCCGCATCAAGGGCCGCGCCCAGGTCGAACGCGGTTTCCTCAGGATTCGGTTGCAATGCGTCGGGAAACGCCCAGTTGCCGGGTCCGGCCATGCTCAATTGTCCCCGAACGGCAGGCCGACGTAGTTCTCCGCGAGCATGGTCGCGGCGGCGCGCGAGCCCGTTACGTACTGCAACTGCGACAGCTGCAGACGGTGGTGGAACGGGCTCTCGTCGTGGAAGCGGTGCAGCATCGAAGTCATCCACCAGGAGAAGTGCTCGGCGCGCCAGACGCGGCGCAGCGCGGTTTCGGAATAGCGTTCCAGAAGGTCGGTCCGGCCGCCGGCGTAGAACGCTTCCAGCGCCTGCGCCAGCGTGCGCACGTCGGCGGCCGCGAGGTTTAGTCCTTTCGCGCCGGTGGGCGGCACGATGTGCGCCGCATCGCCGGCCAGGAACAGCCGGCCATGCTGCATTGGCTCGACCACGAAGCTGCGCATCGCTATGACCCCTTTCTGGAAGATGCGGCCCTCGGTGAGCGTGAAGCCGTCGCTGCCCGCAAGCCGTGCGTGCAGCTCCTCCCAGACGCGCGCATCGGGCCAGGCGCCCGGCTGGTCCTGGGGATTGCATTGCGCGTACAGGCGCTGAATCTGCGGCGAGCGCGTGCTGACCAGTGCGAAGCCGCGCTCGTGATAGGCGTAGATCAGCTCCTCGGTGGCCGGCGGCGCCTCGACCAGGATGCCGAGCCAGCCGAAGGGATAGATGCGTGTGAACTCCTGGCGCAGGCGCGAAGGAATCGACGGCCGCGACACGCCATGGAAGCCGTCGCAGCCGGCGACGTAGTCGCAGGCGAGTTCGCGCGTCGCGCCTTCGGCGTCGTGGAAGCGGATCTTGGGTAGCCGGGTATCGAGGTCGAGCAGGCTGACGTCCTTGACGCCGAACAGGATCGGCGCGCCACGGTCCAGGCGCGCTTTCACCAGGTCGCGGATCACCTCGTGCTGCGCGTACACCATGATCGAGCGCCCGCCGGTGAGTTCGCTCAGGAGAATCCGGTGGCTCTGCCCGCCGAAGCGAAGGATCACGCCTTCATGCGGCATGCCTTCGCGCCGCATGCGATCGCCGACGCCGGCTTCGTTCAGCAGGTCGACCGTGCCCTGCTCGAGTACTCCGGCGCGGATGGTCGCTTCAATTTCCTCGCGGCTGCGCGTTTCGAGCACCACCGATTCGATGCCGCGCAGCTGCAGCAGGTGCGCCAGCAGCAATCCCGCGGGTCCTGCGCCGATAATGCCGACCTGGGTGCGCATCGTGCTGATATTATCCGGCGCCATGAGGGAAAACGCAGCGGAAAACTCGTTGCAAAACGCAGCGCAGAACACGTTCGCCTCGAAGGTGTTTGTGCACCCGGTACAGCTGCGCTGGGGCGAATGCGACCCCGCCGGCATCATTTTCTATCCGACCTACTTCCTCTGGTTCGACGCCGCGGCCTGGAGCATGTTTGCGCAGGTCGGTTACCACGCGAAGCGCATGCGCGCCGAGCACCTGGCGATGCCGCTGGTCGCGGCCGGCTGCGAGTTCAAGCATCCGGCGGAGCAGGAAGACCGCGCCGAAGTGCGCTCGCGCATTGCGCGCTGGGGCGGCAAATCCTTCGTGGTCGCGCACGACGTGGTGCGCGTGGACGGCACGCTGCTGGCGACAGGCTCCGAAACGCGCGTCTGGGGACGCTACGAGAACGGGCCGGGCACGCCGCTCAAGGGCGTCGCGATTGGCGAAGACCTGAAAAGCCTTTTCAGGGCTTGACGTATTTCCTGGCGTGGGCGAAGGCCGAATTGGCCGCCGGTACGCCGCAGTAAATCGCCGCCAGCATCAGCAGCTCCTTGAGCTCCGCGGCCGAGAGTTCGCGCTCCAGTCCGGCGCGCACGTGCAGTTCGAACTCTTCCCAGCTTTTCGTGGCGACCATCATCGCCAGCACGAGCAGGCGGCGCGTGCGGTCGTCGAACTTCGGCCGCGTCCAGAGCTCGCCCCAGGCGTAGCGCGTGATCAGAGCCTGGAACTCGTCGGTGAAGGCGTGACGGTTCTTCAGGCGCTCGGCGACGTACTTCGCGCCCAGCACCTGCTTGCGGCGTTTCAGGCCGCGCGCGTAGCGCTGCTTCTCGGTCTTGACTGCGGGCATCGTGGCTCCTAGCGTTGAAGGGCCCGCGACCACTCGGCGAGTGCGCGCTCAATCATCGCCGGCGCCGTGCCGTAGGAGTTGTCCGGGTCGAAGAGCGCGTCGATTTCCTTTGCGCTCATGGATTTTCCGGCCGGGTCGGCGCGCAGGATCTCGGCCAGCGTTTTGCCTTCGCGCAGCGCGGTTTCGCAGAGTTTCTCGGTGAGCGCGTGCGCGGCCTGCTTGCCGAGCGCGCGCGACAGCGCGACCGACACACCTTCCGAGAACGCCAGCCCGTGTGTGCGGTCCAGGTTCGCGCGCATCGCGCGCTCGTCCACCGTCAGGCCTTCGAGGACTTCGGCGATCGCCGCCAGCGCGCCCGCTGTGCTGCACAGCAGGTCGCGCAGCGTGAACCATTGGCCCTGCCAGTGCCCGAGCCCGCGCTCATGCTCGGGGGACAGCTGCGACAGGAGTGCGGCGGCCAGATGCGGCGTGCGTTGCGCGGCTTCCAGCGCGATCACGCAGCCGACGGGATTGCGCTTGTGCGGCATCGCGGAGGACCCGCCGCGGCCGGCGCCCGATGGCTCGGCGAGTTCGCCGATTTCCGGCTGCATCAGCAGCGAGACGTCGCGTGCGATCTTGCCCGCGGCGCCCGCGAGGATGGCGGTCTCCGCGCCGAGCCGCGCGAAGCCATCGCGCACGCTGTGCCAGGTGATACTTGCGCGCGCGAGCCCGAGCTCGGCCGCGAGCGCGCCTGCGATCGCCTCGCCCTGCACGCCATAGGAAGACAGCGTTCCGCCCGCGCCGCCAAACTGCAATCGGCGCGCATGCGCTGCCGCCGAAGAAAACCCCGTGCAGGCGTGCGCGATGCCCGACAGCCACACCGCCGCCTTCCAGCCGAAGGAAACCGGTACCGCCGGCTGCAGCAGCGTGCGGGCGAGCATCGGCGTTTTCGCGTGGCGATTGGCCAACGCTGCCGCCGCGTCGCCGGTACGCTTGGCGAGGGACAGCACGCGCTCCGATGCCGGCCCCAGGCACAGCACCACGGCAGTGTCGACGACGTCCTGGCTGGTGGCGCCGAAATGCACGTAGCGCGCCGCGTCGGCCGAGACCGCGGCGACCTGTCCGGTCAGGCTTTTGACGAATGGAATCGCGAGCGTCGCGGAGCGCCGCGCGGCCCTGCCAATCTCGTCGGCATCGAAGCTTGCGCCCGCCGCGACGTTGGCGATGATGCGTGCCGCATCGGCGGGCACGAAACCGGCGCCGACCGAGGCCCTCGCGAGCGCGCCTTCGAAGCGCGCCATCGCCGCGAGCAGCTGCGCGTCGGTCAGCGCATCGGCGCAGGCTTCGTCCCAGAACGCGTGCTGCAGCGCCGACATCAGGCGGGCTAGGTCTTTCCCCAAACTTCTTCAGCGGTCTCGATCACCAGGCGCAGCTTGGTGCGCTGGGCTTCGACGGCGATGTTATTTCCATGGACGGTGCTGGAAAAACCGCATTGCGGGCTGAGCGCCAGCTGGTCGAGCGGCGCATATTTCGCCGCTTCGTCGATGCGCCGCTTCAGGTCGTCCTTCTTCTCCAGCGCGTCGAGCTTGGTGGTCACCAGGCCCAGCACCACTACTTTCCCCTTGGGCAGGAAGCGCAGCGGCTTGAAATCGCCCGAACGCTTGTCGTCGTACTCGAGGAAATAGGCGTCCACGTTCATCTCGGAGAGCAGCGCCTCGGCCACCGGCTCGTAGCCTCCCTGCGCCGCCCAGGTGCTCTGGAAGTTGCCGCGGCACAAGTGCACCGCAAGGGTCATGCCGGCGGGCTTCTTCGCCACCACGCGGTTGATGAACTTGGCGTATCGGTGCGGCAGCTCGTCCGGGTCGTCGCCGCGCGCCTTCGCCGCCGCGCGCATCTTGTCGTCGCAGAGGTAGGCGAGGTTGGTGTCGTCCATCTGCACATAGTTGCAGCCAGCCTTCGAGAGCGACAGCAGTTCGTCGCCGTAGGCCTTGGCGACGTCTTCGTAGAACTCGGGCTCGAGTTCCGGGTAGTGCTGCTTGCTGATGCCGGCACGCCCGCCGCGGAAATGCAGCATGGTCGGCGACGGGATCGTCACCTTGGCCGTGCGCTTGGTGCAGGACTTGAGGTACTGGAAATCCGCCAGCTGGATGTCCTTCACGTGGCGCACCTTGTCGATCACCCGCATCACGGGCGGCGCGAGCTCCTCGCTTCCGTCGGGGCGCTTGATCATCACCGGGATGTCGGTCTTGACCCCGCCAATCTGCTCGAGGAAGTCGATGTGGAAATAGGTGCGGCGGAATTCGCCGTCGGTGATCGCCTGCAGGCCGGTGTCCTCCTGGAACTTGACGATCTCGGCAATCGCCTTGTCCTCGACCTTGCGCAGCTCGGCCGCGCCGATCTCGCCCTTGGCTTTGCGCTCGCGCGCCTCGAGCAGGTATTTCGGACGCAGGAAGCTGCCTACGTGATCGGCGCGGAAAGGTGGCGTGCTTCGGTTTGACATGGTTTTCTCTCCGAGTTGTTCAAATAAACCCCTTGATGCAAGAGCGCTGACTGCAGCTCGCCGATGTCGATCGCGCGCGGCTCGACGCCGCGGTTCGCCGCGAGAGCGGCGCCTGCGCCGGCCGCCTGGCCGGTGATCCAGCATTGCGGAATCTCGCGCATGAATCCGTGCGAGTTCGGGTCGCAGGCGATGTGCCGGCCGCAGGCGAGCAGGCCGTCCAGCTGCGCGGGCACCAGGCAGCCGTACGGAATGGAGATGTTGGGGAATTTGGGCGACACGCTCGGCGTGACGCCGATTTCGTCGTCGAAGACCTTCGCGGTCGGCCATTGCGCGCGCGTGATTCTGGCCACGCCGGACAAACGGCGCGCGTGGCGCACACCCAGTTGCGGTGCGCTCAGAAACAGGAACGCATTCTCGAAGCCGGGTGCGTGCGCGCGGTAGAAATCCAGGTGCTGCGCCATCAGCCGGTGCGAACGGATCTCGACTTCGGTCTGGTCATCCACGTCCAGCGCGGAAAAGCCCGACTGGCGAGGGCCCATGAAGAGCGCAATGTCGTTGCGCCAGGAAACGAAGGGCCGCTCGAAGGCGCGCAATTGCTCTCTGCCGCGCGCCATGAATTGCGCGAACTGCCCGGGGTTTGCGGCCCGGAACTCGATCCAGCGGTTCATGTCGACGCCGCCCAGCAGCCAGGCCGTGTTCATGCAATGGTGGATGTCGGCCGCCTCGATGTCGGATTCGTAGGCGGCGCCCGCGCGCGCGAACAGGTCGCCGTCTCCGGTCGCATCGACCACCACCTTGGCGCGCACCGCCTGGCGGCCCGCCTTGCACTCGAAGAAGGCGCCGCGCACACGCCCGTCCTCCAGCAACGGCAGCGCAGCCCAGCTATGAAAGACCAGGCGGACTTTCTGCTCCAGCGCGATTTCCTGCGACGCGAGCTTGAGCCGTTCCGGGTCCACGGTCGGCGACCAGGTGACGATGCCGTGGAATGCCGCGGTACGCTGCGCCCAGTGCGCCGCCGACGCGGCGTCGCGCGAACCCCAATCCGGGCGCGCCGGGCCTGCGACGGCTTCGCGCGGCAGGCGGTCCATGATTTCCTCGGCGAAGCCGCGCATCACCAGCTTGCCGTTCCAGTCGGTCATGCGGTCGATCCAGATCACCAGGCCGCCGGTCGAGAGGCCGCCCAGGTGGTTGTAGCGCTCCAGCAGCACGACGTCGGCGCCCAGCCGCGCCGCGGCGACCGCCGCGGCGGTACCCGAAGGACCGCCGCCCACCACCAGTACGTCGCATAGGCGATAGACCGGGACATCCCGCGCCGGCTCGCGCAGCGTGCCGAGGTCCGGGCGTTGCGCGCGTGTGCGCTGGCCCTCGAAAATTTCCGAGACCAGCAGCCGCTCGTCGGTGGGTTTGCCCGCGATCACGCTAGTCAGCAGTCGAAGAATACCGTCTCGTCCTTGCCCTGGAGGATCACGTTCCACTCCAGCATGCCGGCCTTGCCGCGCTTGCGCGCGACCAGCGTGGCGCGCCGCTGCGCGGGTACCAGTGCGAGCACCGGGTCCTGCGCATTCGCCGGATCGCCCGGGAAATAGATCCTTGTGACGAGCTGCTTGAGCTGTCCGCGCATGAATATGTTCACCCCGATGTGCGGCGCCTGCAATTTGTCGCCCTGCGCGGGGACGCGGCCCGGCTTGATGGTGTGGAAGCCGAACGCGCCGTCGAGGTCGGTCGCGGACCGGCCGAAGCCGCGAAAGCGCTTGCCGCCGTAGTTGCCGCGGCTGTCGGCCTGCCAGATCTCGAGCACGGCGTCATTCACCGGCTTGCCGTCGCCGTCGAGCACGCGCCCCTGGATGGCGATGCGCTCGCCAGGAACGCCGGCCGGTGCGAGTTTCTCCGTGATCAGCCAGGTCAGGCCGATGTGCAGGTACGGTCCGACCGTTTGCGAGGTGGTGGCGTGCAGGCTCATCGCGCGCCCCGTTTCTTCGGCTCCATCGGCGTTTCCTCGGGCCCGCGCAGCACGATATCGAAGCGGTAGCCCAGCGCGATCTCCGGGATCGTCGTTTCCCAATCGAGCGTCGAGATGAGCCGCTGGCGCGCCCGTTCGTCCGGCACGCAGTTGTACATCGGGTCCTCGGCGAGCAGCGGATCGCCGGGGAAATACATCTGCGTCACCAGGCGCTGGGCGAAGGCCTGGCCAAACAGCGAAAAATGGATGTGTGCCGGGCGCCAGGCGTTGTAGTGGTTGCGCCAGGGGTATTCGCCCGGCCGTATCGTCACGAACCGGTAGTCGCCGCGCCTGTCGGTGAGCGCACGGCCGCAGCCGGTGAAATTGGGATCGGTGGGCGCGTCGTGCTGGTCGACGCGGTGCGGGTAGCGTCCGGCCGAATTTGCCTGCCAGATCTCCACCAGCGTGTTCGGGACCGGCCGGCCGTTCTCGTCCAGCACGCGGCCGCTGACGATGATGCGCTCGCCGATCGGGTCGCCGGCGTGCTGCTTGGTGAGGTCGTGGTCGCCGCGCTTGACTTCGCCGTAGCCGAATACCGGACCGGTGAGTTCGGTCTGCGTATGCGGCAGCATGACGAGCGGCTGGGTCGGGGCGCGCTTGACCGTGGAAGCGTAGGGCGGGAACAGGTAATCGGGCTGCGTGCCTGCGGCCGGGCGGCGGTATGTAACGATGCGTGACATGGCTTCCTCTATTTTCTATTCGGCGTCGGGCTGCTTCGCAGGCTGGGCCCGCTCGAACGCTTCCAACTTCATGCAGGCGGCAAACACCCGCATCACGGTCGGGTAAGGCGTAGTGTCGCACTGGTAACGCTGCGCATTGAACACCTGCGGCACCAGGCAGCAATCCGCGACGGTGGGCAGATTCCCATGACAGTAGATCCCGGTGCCTGGGCGGGCGAGATCGGCCTCCAGCTTGGCGAGGCCGTCGCCGATCCAGTGCCGGTACCAGGCGTTCACCTGTTCCTCGTTCTGTCCCAGCGCGCGCTTCAAGTGCTGCAGCACGCGCAGATTGTTGACCGGGTGGATTTCGCAGGCGACAAGCATCGCGAGCGAGCGAACACGGGCACGTTCGAAGGGATCCTTCGGCAGCAGCGGCGGCGACGGGTGCGTCTCCTCGAGGTATTCCAGGATCGCCAGCGATTGCGTCAGCAGGCGGCCGCCGTCTTCCAGCGTCGGCAAGAGGCTTTGCGGATTGACCGACGCGTAACCGGCGCCGCGGTGCTCGCCCTTCGGCAAATGCACGAACGCCGGCGCGTACGACAGGCCCTTGAGATTGAGCGCGATGCGCACGCGAAACGACGCCGAGCTGCGGAAATAGGTATAGAGCTTCATTTCAGGCCCAGCAATCTCGCCGCGTTTTCCTTCAGGATCAGCGGCCGCACCTCCGGCTTGATCGGCAACTTAGCGAAATCGGCGAGCCAGCGGTCGGGCTGGATGACCGGGTTGTCGCTGCCGAAGAGCACGCGGTCCTTGAGCAGCGTATTGGCGTACTGCACCAGCTTCGGCTCGAAATACTTCGGCGACCAGCCCGACAGGTCGATGTAGACGTTCGGCTTGTGCAGCGCCACCGACAGCGCTTCGTCCTGCCAGGGCACCGAGGGGTGCGCCATGATGATCGGCATGTCCGGGAAATCCGCCGCGACGTCGTCGAGGTGGATCGGGTTGGCGTACTTGATTCGCAGGCCGCCACCTCCGGGCATGCCCGCGCCGATGCCGGTCTGGCCGGTGTGGAACAGCGCCGGCAGCTTCGCCTCCGCGATCGCCTCGTAGAGCGGGTAGACGTCGTGATCGTTCGGGAAGAAGCCCTGGATAATCGGGTGGAACTTGAAGCCGCGCACGCCGTAGTCCTTGATCAGGCGCCGCGCCTCGCGCACGCCCATCTTGCCGCGTGCCGGGTCGATGCTCGCGAACGGTATCGCGATGTCGGGATGTTCATGCGCCGATTCCGCGACTTCCTCGTTCGAGATGCGCTGGATGCCCATGCCGCGCTCGTGGTCCACCGTGAACACGACGAAGGCGATTTTGCGCTCGCGGTAGTAGGCGGCCATCTGCGCGATCGTCGGGTGCTGCACCTTGTAGCGGAAATAGCGCCCGCGCGCTTCCAGCGCCTCCTTTTCCGCTTCGTCGGGTAACACGCGTGTCGAAGTTTCAGCGTGCGTGTGCACGTCGATGGCGACCAGGTCCTTCAGGTTCATGCGCGCTGTCATGGCGAGGCCACAATAATGCTCGGATCCGGCGGCTCCGCATAGAGCAGTTCGACAAGCGCCGCGCGGTTATTCAGCACTGCGCGCTGGTTGATCGAACCCTTGTCGGTGATTTCGCCGGCGTCGATCGACGCCGGCAGCTCCATGATCAGGGCGCGCACGATGCGGTTCGAGCTGCCGGTGGATTCCCGCGCCTGGCGCTCGAGCAGCAGCTGCAGTCGCGCGCGCAGTTCTTCGGCACTCAGGCCGCGGCAGGCCAGCAGGTTCGGGAACACGAGCGCTCCCAGCCAGGCGCGGTCGTGGCCCGTGATGACCACGTCCTGCACCAGCGGCGAGCAGGCCGAATTGATCTTTGCGCGCAGCGGGCCCACGCTCACCCAGGTGCCGGTGCCGAGCTTGAAATCCTCGGTGGTGCGGCCGTCAAACTCGAAGCCTTGGCAGGCATCGGCCGCGTCGACAAAGCGCATCGCGTCGCCCGTGCGATAGTAGCCCTCCTCGTCGAACGCGGCGCGGGTGAGTTCGGGCTGGCGCCAGTAGCCAGGCGTGACGCTGGGGCCGCGAAAGCGCGCCTCGAGTTTTGCGCCCACCGGCACGAGTTTCATTTCCACGCCGTCCACCGGCAGGCCGACCGTGCCCGCGCGCGCGGCGCCGCGGCTGGTGAACATCGCGGCTGGCGCGGTTTCGGTGGCGCCATAACCGGTGATCCAGAGGATGCGCTCGCCGCAGGTCTGCTCGGCGAGTTCCTCGTAGGCCCGCCAGATCGGCTGCGGCAGCACCGCCGCGGCGTACTGCAGCAGGCCGAGGCGGCTGAAGAAGCGCTCGCGCAGTTGTGCGTCGTCGCGCAGGAAAGGCAGCAGCGCCTCATAGCCGCGTGGCACGTTGAAGTAGATCGTCGGCCCCACATCGCGCAGGTTGCGCACGGTTTTCTCGATCAGACCGGGCACCGGCTTGCCCTCGTCGATGTAGAGGGTGCCGCCGTGGTTCAGCACCAGCCCCAGGTTGTGGTTGCTGCCCGCGGTGTGGTTCCAGGGCAGCCAGTCGACCAGCACCGGCGGCGATTCGCGCAGTGACGGCAGCGACTGCGTGAGCATCTGCTGGTTGCTGCAGAGCATGCGCTGCGTGTTGATCACCGCCTTGGGCTGCCCGGTCGAGCCGGAAGTCAGCAGGAATTTGGCGATCGTGTCCGGGCCAACTGCCGCGTGCGCGGCGTCAACTGCCGTGGTGGCCGGCGTTGCTTGCAACTCGGCGAACCGGTCGCCGGTCAGGATTTCGGTGCCCGCGGGCACTGCCGCGGCGAGCGCTTTCGCAAAGCGCGCACCGTCGGTAGAGAAAACCAGCCCGGGCGTGAGCAGGGCGATGACCTGCTTCAGCTTGGCGTGGTCGGTGGATACCAAGGAATAGGCCGAGGACACCGGCACATAGGCGATGCCGACGTGCATGCAGGCCAGCGCGAGCAAGGCATGCTCGATGTCGTTGTCGGAAAGGATCGCGAGCGGGCGCTCCGCAGAAAGGCCGCGCTCGAGCAGCGCCTGGCCGATCGCGCGCACGCGCGTGTGCGCGTCGCCGTAGGAGAGGCGGCGCCAGCCGCCGGCGCTATCGCGCTGGGCGAGAAAAGTGCGCTCGGGCGCCTCGCTCGCCCAATGCACCAGCCGGTCGGTCAGGCGCGCCGGATAGGCGCCCAGGGGATGCGGCGAGCGCAGCAGGATGGCGCCGTCGTCGCGCCGGTCGACCCGGACCTCGGCGGTGCCGAGCGCGACCCGACGTACCGGTGCCGCGCTCATCTGCTTGCGCTTCGTCCTTGCAACGCTAAAGCGCCGGGGCGATCTTGACCTTCAATTCACCCACGCCCGCGATGCCGGCCTGCAGGTCGTCGCCGGCTTTCACCGGGCCGACGCCCGCCGGCGTGCCGGAGAAGATGATGTCGCCCGGCTCGAGCGTGTAGTACTCGGAGAGAAACGCAATCTGCTCCGGCACCGACCAGATCATGTCCGAGAGGTCAGCCTTCTGGCGTTCCTTGCCATTGACCTTGAGCCAGATCGCGCCTTCCGAAGGATGAAATGCGGGCTGGCCTGCTTTCACCGCCGGCACCAGCGCGCTGCAGGGCGCCGATTCGTCGAAATTCTTGCCGAAATCCCACGGCCGGCCGTTGTCCTTGCCCAGCTGCTGCAGGTCGCGGCGTGTCATGTCCAGGCCGACGCCATAGCCGAAGACGTGGTCGTTCGCCTTCTTCGCGTCGATGCGCCGCCCTCCCTTGCCGATCGCCACCACCATCTCGGTTTCGTAGTGGAAATTGGCGGTTTTGGCAGGATAGTGCAACTCGCCGCCGCCCGGCACCAGCGAAAATTCGGATTTGATGAAGAAAAACGGCGTCTCGCGGCCGTCGCCGCCCATCTCCTTCTGGTGCTCGACATAGTTGCGGCCGACGCAGAAGATGCGCCGCACCGGAAACCGCTCCTTTGAGTCCTTGACTGCGAGCGAAGGAATCTCCCAAACCGGAATCACGTGCGCCATGCTTTATTCTCCTGAAGGAAGCGGCATTTTAATCGCGCCAAGGGCGCCGAACGAGCCAAATCGCGAGCCAAAATCGAGTGCGCCATGCTAGGATTCCCGGGCCATTTTCGCTGGCCCTAGGAGGGGACTATGCAGATCAAACGGATCATGTTGTTGGCCGCAGCCTGGCTGGCCGCGTTCTCGGTCGGCGCATGGGCGCAGACGGTCAAGGTGGGCGTGGTACTGCCTTACACCGGCGGCGGCGCTGAATTCGCGCAGCAGGTGGACCGCGGCATGCAGATGTTCATGAAGCTGAACCCGAAGGCCTTCGAGCCCTACCAGATCCAGATCGTCAAGCGCGATTCAAAGAATCCGAGCGGCGCCGAAGCGAGGACTGCGGTTCAGGAGCTGATCGCGCAGGAGAAGGTCGATATTCTTACCGGATTCATTTATTCGGGCGATGCGATCGCCTCAGCGCCGCTGCTCACCGAGGCCAAGCGGCCGGCAGTGATCATGAACGCGGGTACTGCCTGGATCACCAACCTCTCGCCCATGATTTCGCGCGTCTCATTCTCGATGTGGCACGCCGGGCATGCCATGGGAGAAGCCGCTGCGAAAAATCTCAAGGCGAAGACCGCCGTGGTCGGCTACACCGACTATCCGCCCGGCAAGGACAGCCTGGATGCGTTCAAGCGCGGCTTCGAGGCCAACGGCGGCAAGGTGATCGACGAGATCCCGATGGGCGGCCCGGGCCAGGTGCCGGATTTCACGCCGTTCTTCCAGCGCGCCAAAGACAAGAAGCCGGACGTGTTCTTCGTCTTCGTGCCTGCAGGCGATCACGCGCTCGCGGTGCTCAGGACCTACGGCGCGCTCGGCATGCGCGCGGCCGGCATCAAGCTGATCGGGCCGGGGGACATCACGCAGGACATCAAGCTGCAGGCGATGGGCGACAACGCGGTGGGTCTGGTCACCATGCATCATTACAACGCCGACCTCGGAAACTCGGCCAACAAGCGTCTGGTTGAAGCCTGGAAAAAGGAATTCGGCCCGAACTCGACGCCGGACTTCATGGGCGTGCAGGGCTACGACGGCATGGCGGCGATCGCGCACGTGGTGACCACGCTGAAGGGCAAAGTGGATGCGGATGCCGCGATCAACGCGCTGCGCGGCTGGAAGTACGACAGCCCGCGCGGGCCGATCTCGATCGACCCGAGGACCCGCGACGTCGTGATGAACGAGTACCTGAGCGAGATCGTGAAGAAGGACGGGCGCCTGGTCCAGAAGAACATCGGTGTCATCAACGCGGTGAAAGACATGTGCAAGGAGCTGGCCGAGGGCCGTTGCAAGCAGTAGCGGACCGCCCGACGTTGCATAAAGCCGCCGCCCGGGACAAGTACCGGGGCGGCGGTTTCATTTTATGGACCTGAACAGTCTCGTCAGCATGTTGCTCGGTGGCATGGCCGCCGGCATGGTGCTGTTCATCGTTTCGGTGGGACTGTCGGTGACGATGGGGCTGATGGGCTTCGTCAACCTTGCACACGGTGCTTTCGCCATGCTGGGCGGCTACGCCATCGTGCTGACGATGAAGCACTGGGGCCTGCCGTTTCCGGCTGCGCTGCTTTTCGGTTTCGTGTCGGTGGCGGCGGTTTCGGTCGTCTTCGAGCGCCTGCTGTATGCGCCGCTGTACCGGGCCGGCGAGCTCGACCAGGTGCTGCTCACCATCGGCCTGGTGTTCGCGCTGATCGCCGTGGTGACGCTCAGCGTGGGCCCGGAAACGCAGGCCGTGCAGCTGCCGCCATGGCTGAGCGGCCAGACCGACCTCGGCTTCATGCAGTACCGCACCTATAGTCTCGTGCTCATCGTCGCGGGCACCGCGCTGATGATCGCGCTGTGGCTGGGCTTCGAGCGCACGCGCATCGGCGCACGCATTCGCGCAGCCGTGGACAACCGGCGCATGGCACAGTCGATGGGCGTGGATGTCGGGCGCCTGTTCACACTGACCTTCGCGCTCGGCAGCGGCCTGGCCGCGGTCGGCGGCGGCCTCGGCGCGGAGATCCTCGGTCTCGATCCGCAGTATCCGTTCCGCTACCTTGCCTACTTCCTCATCGTGGTGGCGGTCGGCGGCATGGGGCGCATCAGCGGCGTCTACTTTGCGGCGATCCTCATTGGCGTCCTCGACTTCGTGCTGAAGATCTATTTCCCCAAGGGCGGCACGCTGTTCATCTACGCGCTCACGCTGGTCCTGCTGCTCGCGCGGCCGCACGGCCTGTTTGGCAGGAAGGGAGGCGCATGAGCGCATCCACCGACCTCGCGCGCCGCCATCACTGGCGCTGGTGGGAGGCGCTGCCGTGGCTGCTCGCGCTGGGCGCATTCTTCGCGTTCCCGAACTATCTCGCGTTCGGCACGCAGGTGCTCATTACCATCCTGTTCGCGCTGTCGCTGGACCTCGTGCTGGGCTATGCGGGCATCGTCACGCTGGGCCATGCCGCGTTCTTCGGCGCGGGTGCCTACACCGTCGGCATGCTGGCGCTGCACCTGGGCTGGAGCGAGCCGCTCTCGGGCCTGCTCGCTGCAGCGTTGGTGGCCGGCGCAATCGGCCTGGCGAGTGGCCTGGTGCTGCTGCGCACGCACGGCCTGGCCTTGCTGATGCTCACGCTGTGCACCATGGCGCTGCTCGAGCAGGCGGCCAACATGGGCGCGCACTGGACCGGCGGCTTCGACGGCATGCCCGGCCTTTCCTTTGGCAAGATCCTCGGCGTGTTCGGCTTCGACGTGCTCTATTACCGCTCGCAGTACCTGTACTCGCTGGCCGCGCTGTTCCTGTGTTTCCTCATCGTGCGCAAGCTCGTGTACTCCTCCTTTGGCCAGAGCCTGACCGGGATCCGCGAGAACCTGCTGCGCATGCACGCGGTGGGCGCGCCAGTGCGCTGGCGCCAAGTCATCGCCTACACCGTCTCCGCCGCGCTCGCCGGCGTCGCCGGTGCGCTGTTCACGCAGGCCAACGGTTACGTGAACCTCGCGGTGCTCAGCCTTGAACGCTCCGCGGGCGTGATGATCGTGCTGATCCTGGGCGGCTACGGACGGCTCTACGGCGCCTTCGTCGGCGCCATCGCCTACATGGTTCTCGAGCACCTGCTCGCCAAGGCCTACCCGACCGCCTGGCAACTCGGCCTGGGCATCACGCTGATCGCGGTAGCGCTGTTCGCGCGCAACGGCGTGATCGGTATGTTCGATGCGCTGCGGCGGCGTTTCGCCGGGGGCGCGCGATGACCACGCCCATGCTGGAAACGCGCGGGCTGTGCAAGAACTTCGGCGCGCTGGAAGTCGCGCGCGACGTGAACTTCCGGCTGGAGCGCGGCGCGCGCCATGCGCTTATCGGCCCCAACGGCGCCGGCAAGACCACCTTCGTGAATCTTCTCACAGGCGTGCTGCCGCCTTCGCGCGGCAGCGTGCTGCTGGAGGGCGAGGACGTGACCGCGCTCGCTCAGGCCAGGCGCGTGAAGCGCGGCATCGCGCGAACCTTCCAAATCAACCAGCTGTTCCGCGGCCTGTCGGTGCAGGAGAACGTCTGCATCGCCGTCTCCGAGCGCCTGGGGGTGGGCGGCGCGATGCTGCGCGCCGCGGGCCGGCGCGCCGACGTGCTCGCGGAGAGCGCGCGCCTGATCGACATGCTGAAGCTTGGCGGCGACGCCGGCCGCAGGATCGTCGAGCTGCCCTACGGGCGGCAGCGGCTGGTCGAGATCGCCATCGCGCTTGGCCTCAATCCGCGCGTACTGCTGCTGGACGAACCGGCGGCCGGCATCCCGAGCGCGGAGAGCCACATCCTGCTCGACGCCATTGCCACGCTGCCGAAGGACATCGCCGTGCTGATCATCGAGCACGACATGGACCTCGTGTTCCGCTTTGCCGACCGCATCACGGTGCTGGTGAGCGGCGCGGTCCTCGCCGAAGGAACACCGGCCGAGATCGCCGCCAATCCCGAGGTGCGCACCGTCTACCTGGGCAGCGCGCTGGATGGCTGAAGCGCTCGCACTGAAACGCATTACCGCCGGCTATGGCGAGACGCACGTGCTGGAAGGCGTCGACCTTGCGCTCGCGCCGGGCGAGAGCCTGGCGATCATCGGCCGCAATGGCGTCGGCAAATCCACGCTGCTGGAAACGCTGATGGGCAACACCACCTTGCATGGCGGCAGCCTGGTGCTCGGCGGCCGCGACATTACCGCGCTGCCCCCGCATCTGCGCGCGCGCGCCGGCCTGGGCTACGTGCCCCAGGAGCGGGAAATCTTTCCTTCGCTCTCGGTGCAGGAGAATCTGGAGATCTGCGCGCGCCCTGGCCCCTGGAATGCCGCGCGCGTGTTTGAGCTGTTTCCCAACCTGCGCACGCGCCTGGCCAACGGCGGCGCGCAACTCTCGGGCGGCGAGCAGCAGATGCTCGCGATCGCGCGCGCGCTGATGACCAACCCCACGGTGCTGCTCATGGACGAGCCGACCGAGGGACTCGCGCCGGTGATCGTGCAGGCGCTCACGCAGGTGCTCGCCCGGCTGCGCAGCGAGGGCGGCCTGTCGATCGTGCTGGTGGAGCAAAACAGCCGCGTGGCGCTGGATTTCTGCGAGCGCACGGTCGTCATGGACCGCGGACGGATCGTCTATGACGGACCGGCCGAGCGCCTGCGCAAGGACCCCGACACCCTCGCCAGCCTGATCGCGGCGCAGTAGCTCGGCCGCCGCAACTCCTCATTTGCCCGCGAGTTCCCGCTCGAGCAGCTCGCGCAGCTTGAAGCGCTGGACTTTGCCGGTCGCGGTGCGCGGCTGTTC
>Ga0315910_10001658_pt1 | contig 20266 bp, 12 predicted proteins | sample EdamamesoilMG_FD_204470 | JGI IMG/M metagenome (GOLD analysis project Ga0315910, IMG submission 204470) | Garden soil microbial communities collected in Santa Monica, California, United States - Edamame soil | ecosystem: Environmental > Terrestrial > Soil > Garden | place: USA: California...
GCCTGCCTGCCTCGAATTCCTTGCCCTTGCCCGAATCGAAGCTCGCGTAGCGCTCGAGCCGCAGGGCAGTCAGTGGCGAGTTCTCCAGCAGGTCGTGCGCTATGACGAGCGCGCGCGCAAAGGTGTCGATGCTGCCGATGTGACCGATGAAGAGATCCTCGAGGTCGGTCGACTCGCGTCGCAGCTTGGCGTCGAAATTGAGCCCGCCGGTCCTGAAACCCCCATCGGCCAGCACGACGAGCAGGGCATCGACCGCGTCGTAGATATTCGTCGCGAACTGGTCGGTGTCCCAGCCGTTCTGCGGATTGCCGCGGTTCGCGTCGATCGAGCCCAATAGCCCCGCGTCGGCGCAGACCTTGAGCTCATGGCCGAAGCTCTTTCCGGCGAGCGTCGCGTGGTTGGCTTCGACGTTGACGCGGAAGTCGCCGGCAAGCCCGTAGTGGCGCAGGAAGCCGACGACGGCCGCGGCATCGGAGTCGTACTGGTGGTACATCGGCTCCATGGGCTTCGGCTCGATGAGGAAGGTTCCCTTGAAGCCGATCGAGCGGCCGTAGTCGCGCGCCATCGACAGAAACCGGGCCAGGTGATCGAGCTCGCGCCCGATCTCGGTGTTGAACAGGCAGGAGTAGCCTTCGCGGCCGCCCCAGAAGACGTAGTTCTCTCCGCCGAGCTCGACTGTGGCGTCAAGCGCGGCCTGGACCTGCGCGCCGGCGTGGGCGACGACGTCGAACTCGGGATTGGTCGCGGCGCCGTTCATGTAGCGGGGATGCGAGAACAGGTTCGCCGTGCCCCAGAGCAGGCGGATGCCGGTCGCCGCCTGGCGCTCCTTTGCGAGCGCGACCAGGGCCGCGAGCCGCTGCTCGCTCTCGGCGACGCTTGCGCCTTCGGGCGCGAGATCGCGATCGTGGAAGCAGTAGAACGGCACCGTGAGCTTCGAGACGAACTCGAAGGCTGCGTCGAGCCGGTCGCGGGCGCGATCCATCGGATCGGGACGCGCTTCCCAGGGATAGCTCCGTGTGCCGGGCCCGAAGGGGTCGGCGCCGGCGCCGAGGAAGGTATGCCAGTAGCAGACGGCGAGCCGCAAATGCTCGCGCATCGACCGGGCGCCGACGATGCGGTTCTCGTCGTAGGCCTTGAACGCGAGGGGGTTGTCCGAAGCCGGACCCTCGAAGGGGATGCGCCCGATGCCGGGGAAAAATTCGGTTCTGCCGATGAAAGTCCTGGTGCTCATGGATCACGCTCTCTGTAGCTCGGTGAAAAGCGGGCTCACCTGGCCGAGGGCCCGCAGGTAGTTGCGATAGGCAGTGGAATAGGCCGCGACATTTCCCGGATCCGGCTGCACGCCGGCGGTCGCGTCGACCCGGATGTGGCGGTCCGTGATCGCGCCGATGTCGAGCGCGGGATCGTCACGCCGCTCGAGCGCCCAGAGCGCCTGCAGCGCCGCGCCGAAGGCAGCGCCCTCGTTGCCGGCGACGATGACGACGGGCAGACCCGTGACATCGGCGACGATCTGCCGCCAGACGCGGCTCCCGGCACCGCCGCCCGTCAGGACGATTTCGCGGGCCGCAAGGCCGAGTCCCCGGAGCTCGTCGATGCCGAACTTCAATGCGAAAGTCGCGCCTTCGACGGTGGCGCGCAGCAGATGCCCCTTGCTCGTATTGCGCGCATCGAGGCCGAGCAGGCAGCCCTTGGCGCGCGGCAGGTCGGGTGTGCGCTCGCCATTGAAGAAGGGCAGCAGCAGCAGGCCGTCGGCGCCGGGCGCGATCGGCGCGATCGCCTGGTCTATTCCGGCAACGCCGACGCCGAGCGGCTCGCGCATGAGCTCGGTCGCGACGGTGCAGTTCATCGTGCACAAGAGCGGCAACCAGCCGCCGGCCGAGCCGCAGAAGGCCGCGATCTGGCCCTTGGGGTCGACGACGGGCGTGTCGCTGTGCCCGTACACGGTGCCTGAGCTGCCGAGGCTCATCGTCAGGCGTCCGGGCCGGACGTTGCCCGTGCCAATCGCGCCCAGCATGTTGTCGCCGCCGCCCGTCGCTACGGCCACCCTCGCCGGCAAACCGAAGCGCGCGGCAGCCGCGGGCGTCGTCTCGCCGATGAGCTCGCCGGCCTCGACGAGCGGCGGCAGGCATTGGGCGAGGTCGCGACCGGGATCGAGCGCCGCGATGAGCTCGCGCGAGAAGCGCCTGCGGCGGACGTCGAGCAATCCCGTGCCCGAGGCGTCGCCGTGTTCCATTGCCTTGACGCCGGTCAGCGCGAAGTTGAGGAAGTCGTGCGGTAGCAGGATGTCGGTCATGGCCGAATAGCGCTCCGGCTCGTGCCGGCGGAGCCAGAGGATCTTCGGCGCCGTATAGCCCGTGACGAGCGCATTGCCGGACAGGGCGATGCAGGCTTCGCGGCCGCCGACGGCGGCCATGATCTCCGCGGCTTCGGCGACAGTCGTCGTGTCGCACCAGAGCTTGGCCGCCCGCAGTGGCCGGCCCCGGGCATCGAGCGCGACGAGGCCGTGCTGCTGTCCCGAGACACCGATGGCGGCGACGGATTCGCGGACAGCCTTCGGGACTTGCAGGAGCGCATCCGCAAGCGCGGCGAGCCACGCCTCAGGGTCCTGCTCGGCCTTGCCCTGCGCATCCTGGTCGAGATCGAGCGGGGAGGCGGCGACGGCCGCGAGCTTGCGCGAATCCGCGTCGTAGAACACGACCTTGAGGCTCTGCGTGCCCAGGTCGATGCCGAGGACCGTCCGCATCGGCTACCAGTTCGTCAAGCTGCCGTCTTCGAGGCGATTGACCGGCAGATACGCGCGCTCGTAGGGATATTTCGCCGCGAGCTTCTCGTCGATGTCGACGCCGAGACCCGGCGCCTCGCCGGGATGCATATAGCCCTGCTCGAGGCGATAGCCGTGCGGAAAGACCTCGTCCGTGCGCTCGGTGTGGAGCATGTATTCCTGGATGCCGAAATTCTGCACCGAGAGGTCGAAGTGCAGCGCCGCGGCCATGGTCACGGGCGAGAGATCGGTGGCGCCGTGGCAACCCGTCCGGACCTGGTAGATCTCGGCGAGCGCCGCGATCTTGCGCAGATGCGTGAGCCCGCCCGCGTGCACGACGGCCGTGCGGATGTAGTCGATGAGCTGCTCCTCGATCAGGTTCTTGCAATCGAAGATCGTATTGAAGACCTCGCCGACCGCGAGCGGCGTCGTCGTGTGCTGGCGGATGAGCCGGAAGCTCTCCTGGTTCTCGGCGGGCGTCGCATCCTCGAGCCAGAACGGACGATACGGCTCGAGGTCCTTGCCGAGCCGGGCGGCCTCGATCGGCGTCAGGCGATGATGGACGTCGTGCAGCAGGTGCACGTCGTCGCCGAGACGCTCGCGCGCCGCCGCGAAGAGCGGCGGGACACTGCGCAGGTATTTCTCGCTCGACCAGACATTCTCGACGGGCAGGCGTTTTTCGGCCGGCTCGTAGTACCCGTGATCCTTCGATACGCCGTACGTGCTCGCGAGCCCCGGCACGCCGGACTGCAGCCGGATTGCCTTGTAGCCCTTCGCGGCGTACCAGGAGGCATTGTCGACGGTTTCCTCGATTGTCCGGCCGTTCGCGTGGCCGTAGACCATCACGCCGTCGCGCGCGGCGCCGCCCAGCAGCTGGTAGACGGGAAGCCCGGCGAGCTTGCCCTTCAGGTCCCAGAGCGCCGTATCGACGGCGCCGATGGCAGCCATCGTCACCGGGCCGCGGCGCCAGTAAGCTCCTTTGTATAGGTACTCCCAGATGTCGCCGATGCGGTGGGCATCGCGGCCGATGAGGCAGGGGATGACGTGGTCGGACAGGTAGCTCGCGACCGCGAGCTCACGGCCATTGAGGGTCGCGTCGCCGACGCCGTGCGCGCCGCTCGCGGTCTCGATCCTGAGCGTGACGAAGTTCCGGTCGGGGCAGCAGACGATGACCCGTGCTGCCGTGATTTTTTCCATCCCGCTATTGCGTCAGGAGCGCGCGAATCTCGCGAAGCTTGGCTTTGACCGCGTTGGCGTGGTCGGGCCCGATTCGCATGAGGATCTTCTGGCCCGACGACCGGTTCTCGAGCAAGGGGTCGCGATATTCGTAGAGCACTTTCGGCTGCAGCAGATCGACCTGCGCCGACACAGTGGGCGTGGCCAGCAGATGGTCGACGACCTCGATGACACGCTCCTCGAAATTGGTCTCGGGAAGCCCAAGCTCGAGGTAGGCCTCCTGCATCAGCGGGTAGTAGCGGCGATAGATCGCGACGATCGTGCGGGCATCGGCGTTGGCGATCAGATTGAGGAAGGGCGTGTAGCGCGCGTAGTTCTCCTCGCTCAGGGTGCGCGCATCCTCGGGCCCGGCAACGACGAACAGGCCCGGCGTGGCCGTGACCACGCGCTTGTCGAGGGGCAGGGTGGGGCGCGCGAGACTGTCGACGGTGACGACGAGCTTGCGAATGATGTCCTCGGAATTGAGGTATTGGCTGACAGCCTGCGGGCCGAAGGACTCGCCGAGCGCGGCAGCAACCTCGGCATCGCTCGATGACAGCGGCGGCAGCGGCAGCTCGGGCTCGGGTGCCGGCGTCGGGTTCGGTCGCGGCGGCGGCGTCGGCGCGGGGGCGGGCTCCGGGATTTCCTGTGCCGCCACGGGTTCCTCGATGGGCTCGACTGGGTCGCGGAGCACGAAGAACCAGACGGCGACGGCGATCAGAATGGCCGCGATCGCACCGCCGCCGATCAGCATGGGCGTCGTGATGCGCGGCTCTTCGTACACCTCGACGCCAGGACGCTCTGGACGTTCGTTCATGCGGTCGAGTATGCGAGCTTTGCGGCCATGCGGCAAGCGAGGGAAAAGAAATGGCCGCGTCTCTTGCGAGACGCGGCCGATGGTCGTGCCAGCCCGGGTCGGGTGGGCGACAGGTCCTCAGAACTGCATTCGGACCCCGACGCGATACTGGCGCCCCAACCCGCTGAAATAGGTCGGGTTGATACCGCCGGCGCCGGTGCCGGAGAAGAAGTCCGGCGTCTTGTCGGCGGCATTGTCGATCGTGAGGTACGCCTGCAGTTGCTCGAAGTTGTCGAACGAGAAGCGGGAGGCCGAGAACTCGTAGCTGAAGTTGAGGTTCAGCGTCGCCCAGCTCGGTGTCGTGCTGTCGGTGATGGTGCCGCGCAGGCCCGGCGCGTAGTTGTACCGGCCGGTGGTATTGAAGCCCTGCTCGCCCGGTCCGATCCACTGTTGCTGGTTGTTGAGCCGCCCGGTGCCGATGTACCGGATCTGGCCCGTGAACGCGAACGCATTCTTCGCATAGGTCACAAACATGTTGCCGCTGATTCGCGGCGTCGGCGTGTACTGGAGGAAGGAGGTCGAGTTCGAGCCCCAGATACTGCCGATACCGCTGCTGCCCGTCTGCCCCGACACGTCGAGCTGCAGTCCCGTGTTGAACGGAGCACCGCCCGTGTTGTTGAAGAAGGCGGCGTAGCCCGAGGCCGTGTTCACGTTCTGCTCCAGGGAGCGCGTCGCGATCACGCGGGCATTGATGGCACCGCCTCCCGACATCTGCGTGTTGAAGCTGACGGAAAGATCGAGACCCCTGCTGAGATAAGGCGACGCGTTCTGGGCGCTGCCCCCGATCGTGTCGATATTGGAGTACGGCAGGAATGGGTTGGGATCGCCCGGAAGGAGCGGTGTGGCCGCGTACTGGTTCCAGGTATCGAAGGCGGTCTGCGAGATGGTGACGCCCGGTATCAGCGCTACGTCCTGCGTCGGATCCGGCTCGTCGAACACGATGTTGGGGCAATACTGCGTGTCATCGATGTTGAAACCGTTCGCGAGCAGCTCCTGGCCGCAGAAATCGTCCGTGCTCAACCAGGTGATCGTCTGGATGCCGCCCTTGATATGGGTCTCGTAGTAGTCGATCGAGATCGAGAGGCCCGAGAGCAGCTCCGTCGGCGTGAACACGAGTCCCACCGTCTGCGTGGTCGACGTCTCCTCGCCGAGCTGGGAGTTCGAGCCGTCGCCGAGCGTGTACTGGAAGTCCAATTGCTCGTTCAAGGCGGTGGTCGCCGGATCGTTTATCCGCATGAAATTCGCCCATTCGTTCTGGGCTCCGGTCGACAGGGCGCTCGAGTTCGACTGGAACAGCTCCTCCTGCGACGGCGCCCGCGTGTCCGCGGAACGCGTGAGGCGAACGGTCATCATGTCGATCGGGCGCCAGACCGCCGACGCCTTCCAGGAATCGATGTCGCGAGTGCTGGACTCGGTCACGATCTGGTTGGCACCCTGGAGCCGCTCGGTCGTGTTTTCCGTCTTGCGGTAGCCGACATTGAAGGCGAGCGAGTCGGCCGCCGCCATGTCGCGAATCACGGGGAAATCGAACTCGACGTAGGCCTCCTGCGTCTCCTCGTAGCCGATCCAGTTGTCGGCGAAGCCGAAGTTGGCGTTGGCTGGCCCCAGCGGATTCGAGAAGTCCCGGGCGGTGTAGGCATTGGGATTGGCGTAATTCAGGGTTTCCTCCGTCCTGAAGTCCAATCCGGCCGCCATGCGGAACGGTCCCGCGCCGATTCCTTCGCCGATGTCGCCCGAGAACAGCAGGGACAGCGAATCCTCGGAGATGTCGTTGCGCTGCTCGATCGTCGGGAAGGCGAAGGCGAGGGATTCCGGGCTGGCCGCAAGGCCGAGGGGATTCAGCGGGGCGCAGGGTGAGCCTCCACCGTCGCGTCCGCCAGGTTATTGAAATAAGTCAATGCCAGATCCTCGTTCCCCGGCAGGTCCTCGCCGCCGTTGATCGAGCGCTTGATGTACTCGACCCAGCGCGCCGACCAGTACTCGCCCATCGTGTTGAACGGACCGTATCCGGCCACGTGACCGGGTCCCGGTCCCGCCGGCGCGACGTACGGCTGGTTGCTGTCGATGGCGCAGACTGCCCCGCCCTGGCCGCCATTGGCGGTGGGATCCCAGAGGGAGTGGATCGCCATCTCCATGCGACGCGCGGAGCTCCAGTCCTTGATGCTCTGCCTGCGCTCGGTTTCGCCGAAATTCACGCTCGCATCCCAGATCCACGAGCCGCCTTCGAACAGGTCGCCCGTGGCGCCGAGATTGAAATTTATCGTTTGCGTATTGGTCTCGTTCTGGCGGTCGATCTGATCCGAAAAGTGCTTCGCCGGCACGCTGGTGCCGCCGATTTCCGGATAGTCGTAGAGCTGCTGGGCAGTCGGCAGGGTATTGTCGGAGCTCTTGTTGCCGAGATAGGGTCCCGGCCGGCAAGCGCCCGAGCCGCCCATATTCGTCGGCTGGCTCGGAGCGGGGTTGATGATCCGCGCCGCCATCAAGGCCTGCAGCTCCGGGCTCGCGCCCGATTCCGGCTGCAGGAATGCGTTGGTCGGGAACAGGCAGTTGGCGGTGCTGATGGTGGTCTGGCGCGGGGAATTCTGCAGCGCCACGGAAGTCGTTTCGCCGTAGGTCAGGCTCGCGTTCAGCTCGATGCCACCCTCGAAGTCGTAAATGAACCGCGTGAACAGGTTGTCGCGCTCGGTCTCCGGCAGCAGCGGAATCCCTTCGTACTGAAGCGGCCCGCTGCCCCATGGGGAGACGCCGGTATTGCCCGTGCCGAATTGCGAGACGTAGAGCCGCTCCTGGGGGCCCAGGTCGTCGAGATAGGGAATGATCTGCGTGCCATCGTCGCTGAAAGTGTAGGTTCCGATGGGGAGAGCCTGCGTGCCGTAGACGCCGGGAACGGACGCAGTCGTCGTCAGCGGCGTAACGCCCGTGGCCAGCCGCGAAAAACGCATGCCTTCGGTAAGGATGTACTGGGGCTGGTTCGGGAACGGCGCGTCGGCGGGCAAGGGCGTGCCGGGAGTGAAGGGCGTCGGCGCCTGATTGAGGATGCCCATGCCCCGCCGGCAATACTCGCGCGAGGTGCAGTTCGCAATACCGTCCTGCACGGCGTGGTCATAGCCCAGCGTGATCGAGCCGCGGCTCTCGAAGAGATCGAAGCCCGTGCCGAGGCTCAGGTTGACGTCATCGCCGCCACCGGCATCGTACGTGCCGTAGCTCAGATCGACGCGAATGCCTTCGATATTGTTGTCGATGATGACGTTGACGACGCCGGCCATGGCGTCCGCGCCATAGGTTGCCGATGCGCCGCCGGTGACCGTTTCGATTCGACCCACGAGGGCGGTCGGGATCATGTTCATGTCGACCGTGCCGTTGCTGTTCGAGGCAACGAAGCGGTTCGAGTCGACGAGCACGAGTGTGCGGGTCCCGTAGTTGGTATTCAGTCCGCGCAGGTTGACGATGCTGGCGCCGAGGCCGAATGCCGTGTCACCGCTGGTTTCGGGCGTCACGGAGGCCACGTTGGACGGCAACTGGTTGACCATGTCGGCGACGCTGGTGACGCCGAGATTGCGCATGTCGTCAGCCGTGACTACGACCGTGGCGTTGGTCGCAGTGAAATCGTCCCGGCGAATGCGCGTGCCGGTAACGATGATCTGGTCGTCGGACGAGGACCGTGCGCCGCCAGATCCTTCTGATTCTTCTTCGTCCTGGCCGAAGGCCGGAAAACTGATCCCCCCCGTCGCGAGCAGAGCACTAATCGATGCCGCGAGCACACCCGTGCGCGGCCCATGCCGAAGCATGCGCTTCCTGATAGCCATTTACGAACCCCCCGTTCATCTGTCTCTCTGAAGTCAAGTACGAAAAACCAGACTCGACTCCGCCCGCATGAATGTCTTTTTTTAGCGGAGCCAGCAGAACCAGACAGTACCGGCTAGGGGAAAAACAACAGTCGCCCCTCGCCGGTAAGGACGGACGTCACGATGCGTCGCCTGTCGGACACCCCCCGGCAGGACGCTGGGGACGCTCGTCTTTGAGCCGGAGTATGCGAGCTTCGGAAAAATTCAGCAAGTACTTTGAAATCTTAAGGCTCGGGTATGGATTTCCGATCTTCTTCGACGATGCCCGCACGCAACAGCTGCGGCAGCCCGTCGCTGACGAATTGCGATTTGCCGCTCGATGACCGATCCGGATCGTCGCCGAGGAGTGCCAGCAGCTGCCGGCGGGCGGCCGGTGGCACGAGCAACGGTGAGCCGAGGACGGGCGATGCCAGGCCTTCCGCCGCATTTGAGGACGATTTCTCTTTGAGCACGAGGGCATTCAGCGGGGAGCTGAGCCGGTAGCGGAGATCGCGCCGGTAGGGGGCGTCGATCGGCCGCCGAAGCAGAACATTGATCAGGCCGATGGCGAACAGATGCTCAATGACCTGCTCCACATCGGCTGTTGCATATGCCTCGAGCTCAGCGCTTTTGAGGATCTCACCGAGCGTGATCGCGGGCGCTGCCGCGAGATCGAGGACCGTCGCGTAGAGCGGGGCGGTCAGATCGACCGCGCAGCCGGCCGACCAGCGTCGCCGCAAGTCGATGTCGCTTCGAGGGTCCGCTCGTTGGACGTAAAGCCCGCCGAGTTGCCGCAGCCGCTCGCCGCGGGCCAGCGTCGACTGGCCGCGTTTGCAGAACAGATCGAAGCGGAGCTCGGTGTTGAGCATCAGGTCCCGCACGGCCTCGCAGAACAAAGGGTCGGCCCCCGCCGTCAGCTGGCGGAAGGCTGCCAGCGCCTGCGGAGACAGCAGGAGCTCCGGGTAGTTCGGCAGGACGTGGGCGCTGGCAAGGTACGAAAACCCGAGCGCCTCGAACCGGGAGTGAACCTCGCCGCAATAGAAGCTGTGAAGCTGATGATTGAGAACGTCATGGGCGACGTAGGCTGGCGCGGCCTTGCTCATGTTCTCGAGCAGGGCGAGCGCATGCGGGCTCTGCCGGAAAAATCCCGCGACCGGCGCGAGGCGCTGAAGCGCAGCCAGGCCGCTGGCGAAACGTGCGGCGCTCGATCCGGCGGTCGCATTGGCCAGGGTCCTGAGGTAGAAGCTCAGCGGATCCCGGATCGCCGAACCCGGAAGGCACGAGTAGTGAAGGGCGAGCAAGCCGCCGATCCGGAGGGACCGACTGGCGAATGCGTCGACCGCCGCCTGCAGTCCCGGCGAGAGCCAGGAGTACACCCCGTAGGCGGCGATATAGTCGAACTCGGGCAGATCGAGAGCAGCAAGGTCGGCAAAGCTCGCGCGCAAAAAACGGATGTTGCCGAGGCCTGCCCGTTCCGCGCGTTCGCGGCCGAGGTCGATATGGACGGCATTGATATCGATGCCGACGAAGCTTGCCTGGGGATAGCAGGCTGCAAGCAGGCAAAGCGCGCTGCCGTCGCCGCAGCCGAGGTCGCAGTAGTCGAAGCTGCGCGTCAGCGGGCCCGCGGTTGCCCCCGCTGCGACCGCGGCCCACTGCATCTGCAGCGGCGTCTGACCGAAAATGAACGGCGAAGGGTAGACGAGGTCGACGCTATATTCGGCGGACTGGACGAACGGGCTCTCGGCCATGCCCGGATTCCTCGCGGGATTTCAATGCCCCAGAAAAACCGGCCGCACCTCTTGCGAGGCGCGGCCGATTGGGGAGCCAGCCTAAGCGCAAGGCCGGCGATTCGTCAAAATTGCATGCGCACGCCCATGCGGTACTCGCGGCCGATGCCGCTGAAGTACGTCGTGTTGACGCCGCCCGCTCCGGTTCCCGAGAAGAAATCGGGCGTCCGGTTGCCGACGTTTTCCACATTGAGGAAGACCGCGAGACTTTCGAAGCGATCGAACGACAGCGCCGAGCGTGAAAAGTCATACTCGAAGTTCAGGTTCAGAGTCGCCCAGCTCGGCAGGTCCGCGTCGGTGATCGTGGCGTACGGGTATGCGGTTGCGTTCGTTGGCGATGGGTAGGGGTACTGGAAGGCCGGCGGCGCCGCGGGCGGCGGCAACGGCAGCGGCGCATAGTAGAAGGGCGCCCCGGTGGCGGTGTACCCCACTTCGCCCGGTCCGACCCACTCCTGCTGCCGGTTGAGCCGGCCGCTGCCGATGTAGCGAACCTGACTCGTGAACGAGAAGGCATTCTTCTGGTAGGTCATGAACATGTTGCCGCTGATTCGTGGCGTCGGCGAGTAATTGAGGATGTTCGCTGCGGCATAGCCAAAGGCGCTCCCGAGGCCGTTGCTGCCCGTCTGGCCCGACACGTCCCGGATGAACCGCTGGCCTGTATTGCCGAATCCACCAGAGGCCTGGATGTCCAGGGTCTGCTCGAGCGCGCGCGAGGCGATCACACGGGCACTCAGGAAGCCGCCGCCACCAAGCTGAGTATTAAAACTCAACGAGACGTCGATGCCGCGGCTCCGGTAAGGCGACGCGTTTTCCGCGGATCCCGCGATGGTTTCAATGTTGGAGAACGGCACCATGGGATTCGGGTCGCCCAGTGCCAGCGGTGTCGCCGCGTAGAGGTTCCACTGGTCGATGCGGGCCGGGTCAGTCAGCAGAACGTCCTGCGTGAGATCCGGCTCGCCGAAGGTGATGTTCTCGCAATAGCCGGCGGTGCTGTCGAGGACGAATCCGTTGGCGAGCAATTGCTGCCCGCAGCGATCGTCGACCATGCCGGCCCCGACATTCTGGATGCCCCCCTTGATGTCGGTCTCGTAGTAGTCGATTGAAATCTGGAGACCGGACAGCAGCTCGGTCGGGGTAAAGACAATACCGACGGTCTGGGTGACCGATGTCTCCGGCGCGAGCGTCGAATTGCCGCCATCGCTGTAGGTCTCGAGGTAGTCGAGAGCCTCGTTGATGGTCGTGGCCGGGTCGTTGATACGGAAGTACGTCGCCACCTCGTTCTGACCGCCGGTGGACAGCGCGCCGCCATTCGTCTGGAACAGTTCCTGAGCCGTCGGTGCGCGTGTATCGGACGAACGCGTTATGCGGACCCGCATGAGATCGACGGGCTGCCAGACCATGGAGGCTTTCCAGGACTCGATGTCGTTGGTCGATTCCTGGGTCAGCACATCAGCGTTGCCTTCGAGCCGCCTGTTCGTGGATTCCGTCTTGCGTGCTGCCACATTGAACATCAGGTAGTCGACGGCGGGCAGGTCGCGCAATACCGGAAAATCGAACTCGACGAAGGCTTCAGCGGTATCGGTCTCGCCGGTCCAGTTGTCGGAAAAGGCGAACAGATTGGAGAAGTCTCGAGCCGTAAAGGCGTTGGGATTGCCGTAATTCTTGCTTTCCTGAATCCGGTAATCCATGCCGGCGGCCATCCGGAACGGGCCGGCGCCGATGCCTTCCGAGATGTCGCCCGAGAACGAGAGCGACAGCCCGTCCTGGCTGTTCTCGCTGAAGCTCGTGATCGAGGGCCAGATGAAGTCCACCGATGCCGGGTCCGGCGTCAGGCCGAACGGGTTGAACGGAGCGCAGGGATCGGTCCCCGGCTCGCGGCCCGCCAGATTGTTGAAGTAGGCGAGCGCCGCATCCTCATAGCCCGGGTCCGCCACGCCGCCGTTGATCGAGCGGCGGATGTACTCCTGCCACCTCGCCGACCAGTACTCGCCCATCGTCGCGAACGGGCCGTAGGCTGCAACGAGGCCCGGGCCTTGGGATCCCGCGGGGGCGACGTATGGCGCGTTGCTGTCGATCGCGCAGACGACCCGGTTTTGCGTCGGATCCCAGAGCGAGTGCGTGGCCATTTCGAGCCGGCGCGCCGATTGCTGATTCTGGACGAAACCTTCGCGCTCGCTGGCCCCCCAGTTCAGGCTTGCATCCCAGGTCCATGAGCCGCCCTCGAAGAGGTCGCCGTTGGCGCCCAGCGTCAGGTTGGTCGTGTTCGTATCCGTTTCATTGAAGCGATTGATGAACGGGTGCATGCTCTTGCTGATGCCGGTCGTTCCGCCGGCTTCAGGGAAGTCATAGAGCTGCTGCGCAGCCGGCAAGAGGTTGTCGGCTGCGATGTTGCCCAGATACGGGCCCGGACGACAGGTTCCGGCACCGCCCATATTCGTGGCAGGCACGGGCGCCGAATTGATGCGGCGATCGCTCATCATTTCCCGCAGATAGGCATCCGCACCCCACTCGGGGGACAGAAATCCGTTGGTTGGGAAAATGCAACCGACTGTCATGCCGGTCTGGCGTATGGAATTCTGCTTGGTCAGCGTATTGGTTTCGCCGTAGGTCAGGCTCGCGGTCACCGCGATGCCGCCTTCGAGATCGTAAGAGAAGCGTGCGAACAGATTGTCGCGATCCGTCGCCGGCAGCAGCGGTACGTTCTGATAAATCGACCCGCCGCTGCCAAAGGGTGTCGTGCCCCCGGCGCCTTCGCCGACGACGTAGTTCCGGTCCGCTGTGGGCAGATCGTCGAGATAGGGGACCAGATGCAGTCCATCGTCGCTGAACCGATAGGTGCCGACATTGGCTGCGGCGGCCGCGGTCGTGGCGTGAGTGGCGAAGACAATCGTGCTTGCCGGTGCGCCGAGGGCAAGATTGGGATCGGTGAGGCCGGCTCCAACGGTGATCCCCTGAGGCAGCCGCGTGTATTGCATGCCCTCGCGAATGATGTACTGCGGCTGGTCTGGATACAGGACGTTGTGAGTGCCCGCGGTGGCGGCATTAGTGCCCCCAACGAACATCGGACTACCGGCGGCACCTGCGGTGCCGAGGATCTGATTCATCAGGCCCCAATTACGCTGACAGAATTCGCGCGAGGTACAGTTGTCGATCGGATCCTGCTCCGAGTGATCGTAGCCGAGCGTGATGCGGCCGCGGCGATCGAGGACCTCGAATCCGGTGCCGAGGCTCAGGGCGATATTGTCGCCGTCGCCGGCGTCTGTCGTGTTGTAGCTGAGATCGACGCGGAGACCTTCGATGTTGTTGTCGAGAATGACGTTGACGACGCCGGCCATGGCATCCGCGCCATACGTTGCGGAGGCGCCTCCCGTCACGGTCTCGATACGGCCGACGAGAGCCGTCGGGATCATATTCATGTCGACGGAGCCGCTGCTGTTGGAAGAGACGAATCGGCTGGAGTCGACGAGAACGAGGGTGCGCGACCCGCTTGACGTATTCAGCCCGCGCAGGTTTGCGATGCTGGCGCCCATGTTGAAGACCAGGTCGGTGCGGGTTTCCGGCGTCTGCGATGCGACGTTCGACGGCAACTGATTGACCATATCGGCGACGCTGATGACGCCGAGATTTCGCATGTCTTCGGCGGTGACGACGACCGTCGCGTTGGTTGACGTGAAGTCGTCGCGGCGAATGCGAGTTCCGGTGACGACGATGGCTTCGTCATCGCTGCCTGCGGCTGCTTCGTCTTCCTCGTCCTGGCCGAAGGCCGCTCCGCTGATGCCGCTGCTCGCGATCAATGCCCCGATCGACGCCGCGAGAACACCCGTGCGCGGTCCATGCCGAAGCATGCGCTTCCTGATAGTCATTACTTATCCCCCGTCCGTTGCCGGAATGTGTGAACCGTTGACTGCTTTTTTCAATTCTTCGACCTTCCACCAGCGTCGCGTCGAGGGGACAGATGTGCCGCCCCGCCGCGAAAATCCACGCCCCGCGCTGTTGGCGATTCGTCGAAAGAATTGCTTCCCCGTTGAATCGGGGCCCGACGATAGAACCGGCCTCGGCTGTCGGTAAAGAATTAAGCCGGAAGGTTATAGCTTATTACTTATGACCTGACTCAGCGGGAGAGCGTCTCGCGGAGGAAGCTCTCGGCGCTCAGGATGGCCGAATCGGGTTCACGATCGGCGCGAAACAGGGTTCGATACATCGTCGGCAGCTCGACATCGATCTCAACCAGCTCGCGCAGCTCCTTCGGGGCGATCATGGTTTCGAACAGCACGGCCACGCCGTGCCCACGCTTCGCCAGATCCTTCGCGACGGGTGCGAATTGGACATAGGCAGCGACGCTGCGGCACGAAATCCCGGCGGAGAGAAGCGCGGACTGCACGAGGCGGCAGGCCGGCGAGCCTTCGGGCGGAAGAATGAAGGGCAGCGTCGACAGCTCCGCCGGCGACAGGTTCTTGCTCGACGCCAGTCCACGACCGACGTAGAGACCCAGCTTGACCGACCGCAGGATCTCGGCATGCAGGGGAAAGTTCGCCGGATTCGTCACGGTGTAGACCAGCAGGTCGATCTTGCGCTCGTTGACGAGCTGCACGCAGGGATTCGGCGCGTCGACATAATGACACTCGATATCGAGATCGACGTGCTGCCGGTAGAACTGCGGCAGCCGTGGCCGGATGTAATCGTCGAGAAGGTGTCCGCCCGCGCCAATGTGCACGCGCCGGCGCTTGAGTTGATGCGGCCCTGTGGCCGCGCCGTCGGTTTGCGTGATCGACGCCCGCGCCTCCCCCAGCAGGGTTTGTCCGTAGCTCGAGAGAATCGGCTTGCGGCCGCGCCGGCGGACAAAGAGAGGCTTGCCGAGCTGATGCTCGAGCGCGGCGATGTGGCTCGATACGGCAGCCTGGGAAATTCCGAGGCGGTTCGCGGTGCAGACGAAATGGCAGTCTTCGGCGGCCGTCAGGAACACCTCGAGCTGGCGCGGTGTGCAGGGAATCATGGCGACGACGCCCGCCTCGCGGCCCTTGGCCATGGATTCGGGCAGACTGGATCGCTGTCGCGTCGCCGCAACCCGAGGGGCATCCGTTCTCATAATTGGCAAATTAATCGTCGTTGAAGGGGAAAGCAATAAGAATCGCGATTATGTTTTCCTCGCCAGTGGTGGCGGGCCCCTATAAGATGAGGCGCGTACATCCGGAGTGCCGTCAGTGATCAATGTCCACGCGGGAAGCCGCTCCGCCCCGCGCTGCCGCAGAACCGCAACAGCATGAACGCCACCGTGCGCCCACAGGCGCGGCCGCTGGCCTATCCGGGCTGGACGATGGCTTTTGTTGCGTTTATGACTCTGACGCTCACCATCGGGCCGGCTGGATCCACGATGCCGTTGATCTACAGCGGTGTCGTCGGCGATTTCGGCTGGTCGCTGACGGAGACGATGCTGGTCTATACGTACAAGAATATTGCCTCGGCGGTCGCGACCTTGCTGTTCATCGGCCCGCTGGTCGCGCGATTCGGGCTGCGCAGCGTCACGGTCGCGGCCTTCGCCATCACCGGTCTTGGCATGGTGGCTTATCTCGGCGTCGATTCGCAGGTGACTTTCTATGCAGCCGGCGCGGTCCAGGGTGTCGGCCTTGCGATGGCGGTCGTTGCGTCGAACCTGCTCGTGTCGCGCTGGTTCCGCCAGAACCAGGGCGTGGCGCTCGGCCTCGCGCTCGCGGGCATCAGCGTCGGCGGCGCCCTGTTTCCGCTGCTCGCGGGACCTCTGATCGAAGCTTTCGGCTGGCGCCAGGCGATGGCGAGCATGAGCCTGTTCATCTGGCTGGTTGCCCTGCCGCTCTATTTGTGGAAAGCCCGCGAGACGCCGACGGACGAGGAGCTTGCGCTCGAGCGCGCTGCCATGCCGACGATCGGCGCGCGGGATTGGCTCGAGTCGCAAGAGATCGGCGCTACAGAGCCGCCATCGAGCGCCGAGTCACCCGCCTTCTGGCGCATCGCGGCCGCGCTGATCCTGGTCGGCGTCGCCGACATGGCCGTGATCCAGCACATGCCGAAATTGCTCGAAGTCGAAGCCGGATTCGGCGCGGAGGCCGCGGCCATGGGCCTGTCCGTGCTCTTTGCATTTGCCATCGCGGGCAAAGTCGTCGCGGGCCGGCTCTATGACCGCCACTCGCTGCAGGGCATGCGGCTCTGGTACCTGTTCGTTGCGATCTCGATTGCCCTGATTGTCCCGGTCGTCGGGGTCTTCACGCTCGTGCTTTTCGCCGCCGCGCGTGGCTTCGCTCACGGCGGCCTGCTGCCGAAGCCGGCTGTTCTCGCGCAGCATTGCTATGGCCCGCGCCAGATGGAGGCGAAGCTGCCGCTCTTTCTCGGGATCTGGATGACGGGCGCGGGGCTTGGGCCCGTATTGCTCGCGATGGTTTACGACGCGACCGGCGAGTATCGCTACGGGCTCGCCTTGCTCGTCGGCTTCTGCATACTCGCGGCGCTCCTGCTCAGGGCTCCGCGGCGAGCCACGAAAATCAGTTGATCCGTGTCTGCGCGTCGCGCGCGATCTGCTGCGCCTGCATCGCATCGCTCTGCGCCTGGCTCGCCGCGCGCGAGGCGTCCGCGATCTGGCGCTGCAAGTCCGACAACATGTTGGTGAGCTGCTGAACCTGCCGCTCGATGTTCGCGAGGCGCGTTTCGAGATTGAAGTCGCGCGTCAAGCCGTCCTCGGGTCCCGACATCGTGGCGGTCCGTCGCTGCAGCTCCATCTGGAGCGCAAGCAGGTTCGCTTCGAGCTGGCGCACGCGCTGCTCCGTTGTCGGCAGCTGCGGCTCCGGTGCCGGCCGCTGTTCCGCCGGCGGCTGCCTCTCTGCGCTCGGCGCCTGCTCCGCGTCTTGAGCGAAGACCGATGGCCCGAGCCCGAGAGCGATGCCGATGCCTCCCAGGACGAGTACCTGCCTGTACGCAGTCATGCCGGATTGCTCCTCAAGCCCCGCGACGCATCGTGTGCCTGACGCCGTCGAAGAATCCCTCGACGCTGTCGAGATCTATGACCAGTGCGATGCCCTTTCGATCCTTGTCCTGGCTGCGCTCGAATTCGTGGGCGCTGTTGTAGACCTGCTGGCGTACCGCTTCGCTGCCGTCGATGCGCGCCCGTCCGCGCATGATCAGGAAACGGCGTCCGTTCGGATTGAAATCCCCGTAGATCAGGGCCACCGCCGGATTCCGCGCGATCGACGGAAGGATGCGGCCCTCGGGATTGCGGACCCAGATCGCCAGCGAGCGGTCACTGAATGCCTGGGTGCTGCCACGGAACGACAGTTGCGGCGAGTCCTGCTCGTCGACGTAGGCGATCGCCACCGGCTTGCCGGCCCCGAACGCCGAGTTGATGGCCTGCTTCATGTTTTCGGTGAGCTTGAGCTCGGTGGAATCGGTTGACGGCTTGCTCATCGACAGGATCTCCCCGCATGCGTCTGGCAATGCGGGTCTCATGCTAGCATCCCGCGAAAAGACCGAGGGGACTCACGCATGCTGATCGGTCGCTGCATACTGCGCGCATTGCTGTTGTCGCCTGCGATCGGTTCGGCGCAACCGGCCGATCTGCCGCCGCTCGATGCGACGCTGCCGGCAACCACCTCCTCGATTCCGCCGGGCGTCCAGTGGTCGTCGCCCGAGCTCGGCGACGGTCCGTTCCTCATCGAGTCGGCCGTGGAGGCGCATCGCGAATTGCGAGTCGTCGTGGTCGCTCGCGATCTGCAGCAGCCATGGTCGATCGCCTTCCTGCCGGACGGCGAGATGCTCGTGACCGAGCGGGCAGGGCGCGTCCGCATCATTCGCGATGGGGTCCTCGATCCCGAGCCGGTCGCCGGCGTTCCCGAGGTTCGCGCCGGCGGACTGCAGGGCCTCATGGATCTCGTCCTGCATCCCGATTTCGGGCAGAACCGCCTGCTCTATCTTTCCTATCACCGGCCGGCGGGTGAGCGGGCCGGCGAGACGGTGCTCGCGCGCGGCCGGTGGACGGGCTCGGCAATCGCCGATCTCGACAATATTTTCGAGTCGGGAGCCACCGGCACCGAGGGCTCGCGCATCGGCTTCGGCGCCGACGGCATGCTCTACATGACCATCAGCGCGCCCGGAACCGGCGAGGCCGTGTTGCGCTCGCAGCGACCCGACGACTATGCGGGAAAGACCATTCGCCTCCACGACGACGGCCGCATACCCGAGGACAACCCCTTTGTCGGGCAGCCGGGCTGGCTGCCCGCCATCTGGACGCTCGGCCATCGCAACGGCCACTCGATGGTGCGCAATCCCTGGAACGACACGCTCTGGGTCACCGAGCAGGGGCCGAACGGGGGCGACGAGATCAACGTGCTCAAGCGCGGCGCCAACTACGGATGGCCCTACGTCAGTCACGGCCGGACGTATCCCGGGCCGCGCGTCTCCGAGAGCACCTTTCTCGAAGGCACCGAGCTGCCGGCCGTCGTCTGGGTGCCCTCGATCGCCGTGACCGGCATGACCTTCTATTCCGGCCGCGTTTTCACCGGCTGGGAGCGCAACGCTTTCGTCGGCGGCCTGCGCTATGGTGAGACGCCGCGCACGGGCCAGCTGCAACGGATTCAGTTCAACGAGAACTGGGAAGAGGTGCGCCGCGAGCCGCTGCTGCTCGAGCTCAAGCAGCGGATCCGCGACGTGCGCGAGGGGCCGGACGGGCTCCTTTATGTACTGACGGCCGAGGCCCGGGGCGCCGTGCTCCGGATCGAGCCGCGCTGAGCGACGGCCCGGGAGGATTCGACATGAATGCGAAAGGATGCCTGATCGTCACCTTCAGTCTTGCAGTGGCGGCTGCCGTGCCGCAATGGTGCGCGGCGCAGGCCGTCGAGCCGGCCGAGCCGTTCGCCGTCGGCACCTTCGGGTTCGGCGGCGCGACGACAGTCGGCCTGGTGCTTCGCAATGAGCTCATCGTCGATCTCGGGGCGGCCGGCGCCGATTTCGAGCGCTCGACACGGGCGGCGCCGATGGCGATGCCGGACGACATGCTCGAGCTCATCGAGCGCTACGACGACGGGCTGCGCGAGCGCCTGTACGCCATCGTCAACTACCTGGCGGCGGGCGATCGTCTCGAGGGCTCGCGCCCCGCCTACGTCCACGACGTCGACGCGATCCGGATTCTTGCCCCGATCCAGTATCCGGGAAAGATCATGAATGCGGCCGTCAACTTCTACACGCATGCCTGCGAGGGCTGCAGCGAGGAGGAGCTGCAGGCCCTGATGCGCGAGCGCCAGCAGAACCGCGGCGTGCCGTACCTGTTCCTGAAGCCCGCGCGGGGCGCGGTCATCGGTAGCGGGGAGCCGATTGTCATTCCCTTCGGCCGCGACGCGACGGACTGGGAAGTCGAGCTCGGCACGGTGATCGGCCGCGAGGGCAAGTACGTTTCCGCCGCGCGCGCCGAGGATTACGTCTTCGGCTATATCGTCTCGATCGACGTGTCGGATCGCGGCGGGCGCCCGCCCGGCGGCTTCAATGGCGTCGACTGGTTCGTCGGCAAGGGCCACGACAGCTTCGCGCCGCAAGGCCCCTGGATCGTGCCGAAGGAGTTCTACGGCGACCCGATGCAGCGCCTGCACCAGCTTCTCACGATCGACGGTGTCACCGTGCAGGAGGCGCGCGCCGGCGACATGATCCACTCGCTCTGGGAGCTCGTCGAATATGCGTCCTCGCTGATCACGCTCTATCCCGGCGACGTGCTCAACAGCGGCACCTCGGGCGGCACCTCTTTCGGCGCCTTCGAGACGGGGACGCGCAGCGGCTATCTCGAGCCCGGCGAGACGATCGAGGCGACGATCGA
>Ga0315910_10001659_pt1 | contig 20261 bp, 20 predicted proteins | sample EdamamesoilMG_FD_204470 | JGI IMG/M metagenome (GOLD analysis project Ga0315910, IMG submission 204470) | Garden soil microbial communities collected in Santa Monica, California, United States - Edamame soil | ecosystem: Environmental > Terrestrial > Soil > Garden | place: USA: California...
TCGTGGAGGGTTCTGGCACAGGCTCATGGGGTCGTGGCGCGCATGCGGTGCTTCCAGGTCTCCGGCACGGCCTCCGCGAAGGCCGGGTCGAGCAGGGTGAGCGTGGCGCGGTCGACGGCCTGGTCCAGCTGCTCGCGGGACTCGCCGGTGGGCACGAAGGCGAACTCGACCAGCGCCAGGCGCAGGCGCTCCTGGCGCGCGTCGGCCTGGGGCTCGCGCGCCTCCAGGCGCAGGCGCAGCCAGCGCCCGGCCAGCTCGAGCGGGCCGCTCCACTCGCCCTCGGAGAGGTGCCGCGCCAGGCTCCACAGGCCCACCCCCAGGCCGTGGAAGGTGCCCTCGGCGTTCACCGCGAGCCGCTCCAGGTCCTGGGCCGCGCCGCAGGCCTCGCGCGCGCGCTGCCAGCCCTCGGGATCCTGTGCGCGCGCCGCGAGGCGCGGCAGGAACTCGTTCGTCAGCGCCAGGCGGCGCGCGTGGAGCTCGGAGTACTCCGGGTAGAGCACGCGGATGTCGGCCGCGAGCGGCGCCACCTCGGCTGCCGTCAGCGGCAGGCCGGCGACGAGCAGGACCGCGTCCGCCGGATGGGCGGGCGCCGTGGCGGCGGGCTGCGGCGGCTCCGGCGCGCAGCCGGCGCTCGCGATGGGGGCCACGAGGAGGAGCGCGGTCCACGGCCCCGCCGCGGAGCGCGCGGGGTGGCAGGGGCTTGCGGCGCGGGAGCGAGGCATCGAACACGCAGACTAGCAGGGCGGCCGCTCGGGGTTGTGCCCGGGCCCGCCGGCGCGGGTAGACTTCGGCGGCTTTTTTTCCACCCACCGGCTCGCTGGAGGGCCAGGCGCTCACGCCGCGTGCATGCGCCCCGTAAGGCGCCCCTCCGTCCACCTTCGACTCGCCAGGCATGCGCTCCGCCCACCAACCGCTCCTCCCTTCGCCGTCCGTCGCCCTGGTCGCAGCCCTGGCCTTCGCCGGCTGCGGAGGAGGGGATGGGGCGCCCGAGACCGTCGCCGCAACCTCCGCGGCGGGCCAGCCGGCGGCAGAGAACCCGGCCGACCTCTCCAACCTCGACATGCCCTTCTTCAATGCTCCGATCGCGGAGCCCAAGGAGTACGAGGAGGCGGTCGAGAAGCCCTTCGCCGGGGCCTTCCCCGAGGCTCCCGCGCCGGCGCCCCGGCCGGAGCTGGCCGGCCTGCCGCAGGCCGATCCGATCCTGGGCGAGCCGCTGGTGGTCGACGGGGTGGTGGTGCCCTTCGAGCGCATCAAGCGCGAGATCTGCCTGGGGCCCCTGGGCCAGGGCGAGATCGCCGACGAGCGCACGCGCATCTTCATCGACGAGGAGCGCCAGCGCCGCGTCCAGAGCGGCGCCAGCGAGGGCCTGACGGTGCCCGAGGCCGAGATCGAGGAGTACCTGAAGACGGTCGAGCAGGGCATCCAGGCCGAGTTCCCGGACGGCTCGGTCGACATGCAGGACTTCTACGCCGAGCTCAACTCCTTCGACCCGCGCGCGAAGATCCGCTACCAGATGGACTTCGCGCTGCTGTTCCTGCCCGAGGACCCGGCCCAGTTCCCGCCGGTCACGCTGGAGGCGATCCTCAAGAACCCGGCCGGGCAGGCGATCCTCGAGCACTACAAGACGAGCTTCGATCCGGCGGCCGGTCCGCGCGAGAAGGACGCCGGCGAGATGCAGTTCGACCAGACGATCCTGCAGCAGATCCTCGGGCACATGATGGAGGTCTCGACGATCACCTCCGATCCGGCGCCCGGGATCCTCTATCGCGTGAACGGGGTCGACATCGCCGTGGACACGATCTGGGCGCGCATCCTGCCGCGCGTCACGCCGGTCTCGGTGCTCTCGGCCAAGCAGTGGCTGGCCAAGACGATGCTGCTCGAGAAGGCCCTGCAGGACGCCGGCGCGTGGCTCACGGACGAGGAGGCCTACATCGCCTACCACGCCCACAGCGACCCCTACAAGGACTCGATGTTCAGCGTCGAGAGCATCGCGCTCAAGATGAAGAACTTCCCCTCCATCGAGCGCTACAAGCACTACCGGCGCCTGATGGACAGCTTCAAGCGCCTGCGCAACCCGGACGAGGCCGAGCTGGCGGAGTACGCCCGGCAGCGCACGAACAAGGTCCTGGGCCAGGTGACCTGCGACGTCGACATCATCCTGTGCTCGGCCTTCGACTTCCGCTTCAACCGCTGGCCCGAGAACGGCTGGGAGGACGCGGCTGCGCGCATGAAGGAGGTCGTGCGCCTGCTGGTCGAGGAGCAGCGGCCCTGGGAGGAGATGGTCGCGAAGTACTCGGAGTTCTACGAGATGCCCGTGGCCGCCAGCCAGGATCGCCCCGTCGACCCCGAGCGCCCGGGCAAGGGCCAGTTCCGCAACGTGCAGCGCAACGCGCTGACCCAGTACCTGGGCGAGACCGACTACGGCATCTTCCTGACCGGGAGCTGCGTGACCGACTCGATCTTCTTCGAGCAGGAAGTCGGCACGATCGCGCCCCAGCCGATCCGCGGGCCCTTCGGCTGGTACCTGCCGCGCCTGCTCCAGCGCTCCAAGCCGCCCACGCGCATCCCCATGGACGAGGGCACGCAGCGCGACCTCGTGCTGGACGATTACCTCACGACCGAGCTGGCGCGCTTCGCCGACCAGCTCGTGCGCGAGAAAGAGGTCTACGGGCTCGAGTAGCCATCGCCGCCGGGCTTCTCGCCCGTCGGCGTGAGCGCCGCGGTCCGCCGGGCGGGCGCCCGCCCGCACGCCGATCCGCGGCCCGGCCCCGGACGGGATCCGGGGCGCGGGCGCCGCGGCTCCGGCGACGACCTTTGCAAGCCCCGCGACGCGCGGGGATGATCGTCGCGCGGTGACGACCACGGCCCAGACCTGGGGGGTGCTCGAGCCCTACGCGAAGCGCCGCTGGCCGACGCTGCTGTGGGTGCTCGTGCTCGGCGCGATCACCTCGGCCGCCCAGGCCGCGGTGCTGGCGCTGTTCATCCCGCTGTGGGACCAGGTGCTGTTCCCGGCCGAGACGAGCTGCACCGAGTGCCACGCGCCGCTGCCGGTCCTGAGCGCGTGCCCGAGCTGCGGCACCTCGCTGGCGCCCGAGGTCACCAACCCGCTGGTCGGCGCCTTCGAGCGCATCGAGGCGCACGTCGCCGGGGCGCAGCTGTTCGAGGATCCGCGCGTGGCGATGCTGGTCGTCATCTGCGGCACGGCCCTCTTCCTGGCCCTGGTCGGGGGCGTGGCCCAGTGGGCCTTCACCTCGACCTCGCGGCGCGTCGCCTACCAGATGCTGGTCGACCTGCGCATCGACGTCGCGCGCCACCTGATGGGGCTCTCGATGCGCTACCACGGCGAGCGCAAGCTGGGCGACCTGATCTCGCGCGTCAGCTCGGACGTCACGACCCTGACCGAGACCCTCAACATCGGCATGAAGGGGCTCGTGCTCGATCCGCTCAACGCGCTGGCGCTCCTGGTGGCGGCCTTCGTCGTGGCGCCCTATCCGACGCTGGGCGTGCTCCTGTGCCTGCCGATCGCGCTGGTCCCGATCCGCCTGATCACGCGCCGCGTGCGCAAGGGCTCGAAGAAGAGCCTGACGAGCCTGGGGGAATCGGTGCAGAGCCTGGCGCAGATGTTCCAGGGCGTGCGCACGGTCAAGGCCTTCGGCGGCGAGGAGCGCGAGATCGAGCGCTACCGCCAGCTCTCGGGCTCGTACCTGAAGAGCGCGATGCGCATGGTGCGCGCCATCGCCCTCTCGCACGCGTGGGCCGTGTTCTACAGCACGGCCGGCGTGGCGCTGCTGGTGCTCGTGCTCGGGCTGCTCAAGGTGCGCCTCGACCTCTTCCCGGTGGCCGGGGTCATGGCGGCCTGGTTCGTGTACGTCGCGCGCCTCTCCAACTTCGTCAAGGACGCCACCAAGTCCTGGACCAAGGTCGAGGAGTCGATCGGCGCCGCGGCGCGCATCCAGGAGCTGCTCGACGAGCGTCCCGACGTGGTCGAGCACCCGCAGCCGAAGCCGGTCACGGGGCTGGCGCGCGAGCTCCGCTTCGAGGGCGTCACCTTCCACTACCCCGGCGGCGAGGCGCCCGCGCTGCGCGCGCTCGACCTCGCGATCCGGAAGGGCGAGACGCTGGCCCTGGTCGGGCCCTCGGGGGCCGGCAAGAGCACGCTGGTCGACCTCGTGGCGCGCTTCATCGACCCCAGCGAGGGCCGCATCGCGGTCGACGGAGTGGACCTGCGCGAGCTCGCCCTGGCCGGCTGGAACCGCCAGTACGCGATGGTCGGCCAGGTGCCGTTCCTGTTCCACGCCACGCTCGGCGAGAACATCGCCTACGGCAAGCCCGGCGCCACCCAGGCCGAGATCGAGGCCGCCGCGCGCGCCGCGCACATCCACGACTTCATCGCCGGCCTGCCCCAGGGCTACGCGACCAACGCGGCCGACATGGGCTCGCGCCTCTCGGGCGGCCAGCGCCAGCGCATCACGATCGCGCGCGCGCTCCTGAAGGGCGCGCCGATCCTGCTGCTGGACGAGGCCACCAGCGCGCTCGACAGCGAGAGCGAGGCCGAGGTCCAGCGCGCGCTCGACGAGCTGATGCGCGAGAAGACCGTGATCGTCGTGGCCCACCGGCTCTCGACCATCCAGCGCGCCGACCGCATCGCCGTGCTCGAGCACGGGCGCCTGGCGGAGGTCGGCACGCACGCCGAGCTCCTGGCCCGGAACGGCGTCTACGCGCGCCTGTGGAAGCTGCAGAAGCTCGACATCCGGCCGGACGTGGCCGGAGCCACCGCGTGAGCGAGACGGGCGAGGGCGGCGGGCCGGGCAAGAAGCTCACGCTGCTCGACGCGACCCTGCTCGTGATGGGCGGGATCATCGGGGTCGGGATCTTCTTCAACCCGCACACCATCGCGGCGCGCGTGCCGGCGGCAGGGCCGTACCTCGCGCTGTGGCTCTTCGGCGGGCTGGTGGCGATCGCGGCCGGCTTCACCTTCGCCGAGCTGGGCGGCTCCTTCCCGCGCGCCGGCGGCTGGTTCGTGTACCTGCGCGCGGCCTTCGGGCGGCCGGTGGCCTTCGTGTTCGCGTGGGTCGTCTTGACGGTGCAGTCGACCGGGGCGATCGCTTCGATCGCCAAGTTCTGCGCCTCGCGCGTGCACGTGCTGGCACCTGGGTGGGTGGGCGAGGGCGCGCCGGTCAGCGAGCTGGCCGTGGCCGCGCTCCTGGTCCTGTGCGTCACGGGTGTGGCCCTCTTCGGCGTCAAGCGCGCGGCCCTGGTCCAGAACGCCTGCATGCTCACGAAGCTCTTCGTGATCGCGGCCCTGGTGGTGGGCGGGCTCCTGTTCGTCGGGCGCGACGGGGAGCTCGCCGCGCCCGCGCCAGCGACCGAGCGCACGCTCACCGGCGGCTCGCTGCTCCTGGCGCTCCTGCCGCTCTTCTACACGCTGGGCGGCTGGCAGCTCGTCGGGTACATCGCGCCCGAGGTCAAGGACCCGGTGCGCAACGTCCCGCGCGCGATCCTGCTCGGCGTGCTGGGCGTCGTGATCGTGTACCTCGGCGTCAACGCGAGCTACCTGGCGGTGCTCGGCATCGACGGCCTGGCGGGCGACCCGGCCTTCGCGCGCACGCTCTCGCAGCGCGCCTTCGGGGACCTCGGCGAGCGCGTCCTGGCGGCCGGCATGTGCGTCTCGGCCTTCGGGATCTGCGTGGTGAACATCATCGCGACGCCCTGGCTGTACGTGGCCATGGCGCGCGAGGGCCTGTTCTTCGAGGCCGTCGGGCGCGTCGAGCCGCGCACGGGCGTGCCGCGGCGCGCGCTGCTCCTGCAGGGCGCGATCACCTGCCTCTACCTGCTGCTCACGCTCGATTTCCTGGTCGATTCGGTCGTGTTCGTCGAGTGGATCTTCCACCTGCTGGCGGCGGCCGGGCTGCTGCTCCTGCGCGCGCGGCAGCCGGAGCTGGCGCGGCCCTTCCGCAGCCCGCTCTACCCGCTGGCGCCGCTCCTGTACCTCGCGGCCGCGTGCCTGGTGGTGGGGGGCAACCTGCTGGTGCCGCGCCACGCGCTGGCCGCCGACGGCCAGCCGCTCACGCTGTGGGGCGTCTCGATCGAGCTGCGCGTGCTCGGGCTCTCGATCGTGCTGGCCGGGGCCCTGCTCTACCGCCCCTGGCGCGCGCTGGTCGAGCGCGCCGGGTGAGGGCTCCTCACGCGCTGCGTGCGCGCCCGCCGAGCAGCGTGGCCGGGACGAGCAGCGCCAGGAACAGGAGGTGGTACCAGAGCGGCTCGAGGCTCCAGACGGAGGCCTGGAAGCCGATCCCGACCAGGAGGAGCAGCATCCCGAGCCCCGCGAGCGCGGCCATGTTCCCGGGGGCGAGCCTTCGCGCCACCCTCCCGGCCAAGAGCGAGCAGCCGACACTGAAGGCGAGGTAGAGCCCGTACAGGCCCTTGGTCTCCGGGATGCCCTCGGCGTCGTAGTGCGCCGGGAGGAGTGCGAAGGCGGCCTGGTGCCCGCCGACCCACAGGATGCTCCAAAGGGCGAAGCCGGCCAGGACCGCGAGGATCGTGCGCATGGGAAGGCTCCGGGCTAGTTGCTGCTCCAGTTCTCGGTCCGGCAGCGCCTGGGCGTCAGGGGCTCGAGCAGCGCGAAGAGCACGAACAGCGCGCGCGTCCCGAGGGAGGGCCGGCCGGTCTCGATCACGGCCTTGAGCGTGTTCAGGATCATCACCGCGCCCTGCACCATCTGCTTCGCGGACTTCGTGCCCGGGGTCAGCTCGCTGATGCGCAGCGTGAACTCGACGCCGTCGTCCTTCTCGACCAGCTCGTAGCTCACCTTGCAGGGCGGGTCGTCCATCTGCGTGAAGCGGAAGGTGTGCGCGAAGCGCCGCGGCGGGTCCCACTCCAGGACCTCGCCCACCACGCCCACGTACTTCTCGCTCTTCGTGCGCATCTGGAGCCGGGCGCCCTTCTGGAGGCGCTCGGCGTGCATGCGCATGTTGAAGAAGCACGGGATCACGTCGTCGGTGCGCGTGATCTCGTCCCACACCTCCTGGAGCGAGCCCCGGATGTGGATGCGGAACAGGGCCTGGGTGGGGGAGGTCTCCCTCGCGATCGCGGGCTCAGGCACGGTTGGTCTTCCTCTGGCGGTTCCTGGACTCGACGCGCTCCTGGATCGCGACCATGTGGTTCGCGAACAGCGCGCCGTAGCGGTCGCTCCAGCGCGCGTGGATCTGCTGGATCGGCACGGCGTTGAAGTAGAGGCGTCGCACCCGTCCGACCTTCTCGGAGAGGACCAGCCCCGCCTCCTCGAGCAGCCGCAGGTGCTTCAGCACCCCGACGCGGCTCATGGCGAAGTGCGCCGCCACCTGGTTCACCCCGCAGCCCGGGTGCGCGAGCACGAGGTCGAGCATCTGCCGCCGCTCGCGGCTGGCGAGCGCGGCGAAGACCGCATCCATCGCGTCGGGCTTCATGGCGCGTCGGGCTCCATTGGTAACCAAATGGTTACCTGTCAAGGCGAGCTCGTCAAGCGCCCTTCCACGCCTTTTCACCGCTCCTACCCGCGCTCGAGCAGGCACACCGCCTGCACCGCCACCCCGAGGCCGCCCGCCAGCGCCCCCAGCCCCTCGAAGCTCTTGCCCTTGACGTTGACCGCCTCCGGCGCGAGCCCGACCAGCTTCCCGATCGCGGCGCGCATCTCCGCCCGGCGCGGCGCGATGCGCGGGCCCTCCGTGGCGACGACCACGTCCAGGTTCACGGCACGCCAGCCGGCCGCGCGCACGCGCGCCACCACTTCCCGCAGCAGCGCCTGGCTGTCGGCCCCCTTCCAGCGCGGGTCCGAGTCGGGGAAGAGCGTGCCGAGATCCTCCAGGCCGGCCGCGCCGAGCAGCGCGTCGGCGATCGCGTGCAGCACCGCGTCGCCGTCCGAGTGCCCGAGCGGCCCGCGCGGGTGCTCGAAGCGCACGCCGCCCAGGATGCAGGGCCGGCCCGGGACGAGGCGGTGGAGGTCGAAGCCGAGGCCGACGCGCTGGCTCATGGGTGCTCCGGGTGCGCCGCGACCAGGGCGCGCGCGAGCTCGAGGTCCGCGGGGGTGGTGATCTTCAGGTTGGTGGGCAGGTCGGGGACGAGCGCGACCGGGCCGACGTAGCGCTCCCACAGGGCCGCGTCGTCGGTCGGCCGAAACCCCTCGCGCGCGGCGCGCGCCAGGCACTCGCGGAAGCGGCGCGCCTCGAAGGCCTGCGGCGTCTGCGCGCGCCACAGGCCCTCGCGCGCGACCGTCTCCTCGGCCAGGCGTCCGTCGCGCGAGCGCTTGAGCGTGTCCGCCAGCGGCACCGCCGCCAGGGCGGCGCCGTGGGCCCGCGCTCCGGCGAGCACGGCCTCGATCACCGCCACGGTCACGAGCGGGCGTGCGCCGTCGTGCACGAGCACGAGCTCCGGCTCGGCCCCGCTCCACCCGGCGCCGGCGCGCACCGAGTCGACCCGCTCGGCCCCGCCCGGCAGCACCGCGGTCGGCTTCGCGACCCCGCGCAGCGTCGTGCGCGCCCGCTCCTGGTCCTCCTCGGCCACCACGGCCACGATCCAGCCCACGCCCGGTGCCGCCGCCAGGGCGCGGGCGGCGCGCGCGAGCACCGCGATCCCGCCGAGGTCGAGGAACGGCTTGCGCTCGCCGGCGCCCATGCGCGCGGAGCGACCGGCGGCGACCAGGACGGCCAGCGAGGTGGCGGCGGGCACCGCGGCAGGGTAGTGGAAGCGCGCACCCGAATCCGTACCCTCGCGCGCGTGGTTCCCGCCGGCAGCGTCCTTCCCGCCGACCTCGTCCCGCCCGGCTGCACCTGGCCGATCGTGCTCGGGATCGACCCGGGCACCCGCGCGATGGGCTACGGGGCCCTGGTGGTCGCGCCGGACGGCCCGCGCCTGCTGGCCTGCGGGGTCCTGAGGCCGCGCGCACGGGCGGCGGTGCCGGTGCGCCTCGGGGAGCTGCAGGGGGGGCTGGAGCAGCTCCTGGCGGCGCTGCGACCCGGCGTGCTGGCGCTCGAGCGCGCCTTCCACTCGAAGAACGTGCAGGCCGCCTTCCGCATCGGCGAGGCGCGCGGGCTGGCCCTGGCAGCGGCCGCGCGGGCCGGGATCGAGATCCTGGAGCTGGCGCCGGCCGCCGCCAAGAAGGCCGTCCTGGGCCACGGGGGCGCCAGCAAGCAGCAGGTCGCGCGCATGATCGGGCACCTGCTCGGCACCGGGCCGCTCGACGTCCCGAGCGACGCGACCGACGCCCTGGCGCTCGCCTTTGCGTGCGTGAAACGTCGCGCGAGCCCGCTGGGGGCCGGGGCGCGCTGAGGCAGGCGAGCGGGGCGGGTCCGGACGACCCTTGCCGCACCGCACGACGGTGCTTCCAATGGCGCCCATGGCGCTGCGCTCGAAGAAGGAAGAGGCCGAGGGCACCGCCAGCGAGGGCGAGCGCGAGCGCGGCAAGGGTGCCGAGCCGGTGCTCCCGCCCTGGGCCGCCGGGCTGGACGAGATCGTGCCGGGCATCGAGCTGCTCGACCGCGAGCTCGTCTTCGAGGGCGGCGCGCGCGCCGACCTGGCCGGTGTCGATCCCTCCGGGCGCCTGCACCTCGTGCAGCTCGCCGACGAGGACGCGGACAAGGCCGCGCTGGCGGCGCTCGACCTGGTGGCCGCGACGCGCGCCGAGCTCGAGCTGCTCGTGCGCCACCTCGGCGAGGGCCGCACGAGCAGCGAGCGCGCGCCGCGCGTCCTGGTCGTGTGTCCGGCCTCCGCGCCGCGCCTCGCGGAGCGCCTGGGCGTGCTGGCCGACGCGGGCGTGCTCTTGCTCGGGCTGCGCGCGATGAAGAGCGCGCGGGGCGAGCAGCGCTACCTCGTGCGCCTCGACCAGGCCGGCAAGGGCGCGAACGGCAGCGGCGGCGTGAACGCCTTCCTGCGCGCGCTGCCCGCGCGCCTCGAGGCCCTGGGCAACACGCTGGTCGAGCGCATGGAGCGGCTCGACGAGGAGCTCGTGCCGAGCGGCGACGCGAGCACGCTCGTGTGGCGCCTGGGCGGCGAGGTGCTGCTGCGCGTCGAGCGCATCGGCGAGCTGCTGCAGGCCAGCGTCGCGCCGCGCCACGAGCCGCTGCCGCTGGGCGAGCTGGGCGAGCTGGAGCGCGTGGTCTCGAAGGTCTACGCGCAGCTCGCGCGCCTGCTCGGCCTGACGCGCGGCGAGCCCGCCGGTCCCGGGCCGCGGCCCGCGCCGTCGCGCGCGGACGAGCCCATCCTGACGCCGGAAGAGATCGAAGCCTTCCGCCAGTAGGGACGCCGGGGCGGGTTGGGAGTCGCAAAACAATCGCGACTCTGCGGGACGGACTCGCGCGAACGCTACCGATGGACTCTGGTAAGGCGCGGCGGCCCTCCGGTCCGTCGTCGCCTCACCCCCAGGGGCGCGGCCTCCCCCCGAGCGCGCCTCCCCCGTCCCACGTCCATGAACTGGACGGACACCCGCAGGAAGCTCCTGAGGATGACGTCAGGCCGCCCCGAGCGGCCCGTGGGGGAGAACTTGGCTCCGCGGAACGGCCACGCGAGCGGCGCCCGCTTTCCGGTCTCGCTGTGCGTGGCGAGCGGCAAGGGCGGCACGGGCAAGTCCGTCGTCAGCGCCTCCCTGGGCGCGCTCTTCGCGCCGCGCGGGCCGACGCTGCTGGTGGACGCCGACTTCGGCGTGGGCAACGCCCACATCCTGCAGGACGTCGCGCCGCGTTCGACCTGCGTCGACGTGGTCGAGGGGCGCGAGAGCGTGCGCGCGGCCCTGACAGCCTGCGGCAAGGGCCTGGATCTCCTCGCGGCCGGCTCGGGCGTGCCGCGCATGGCCGAGCTGTCGAGCTACGAGATGCACCTGCTCGCCAGCGGGCTCTCCGAGATCGAGCCGGACTATCGCACGCTGCTGGTCGACTCGGCCGCCGGCGTGTCGCCGCAGACGCTGGCCTTCGCGCGCGCCGCCGACCTGGCGCTGATCGTCACCACGCCGGACCTGACGGCGATGACCGACGCCTACGCCTTCCTGAAGCTGCTCTTCGCGGGCCGCGCCGGCTCGCGCGCGCTCCTGCTCGTCAACCGCGCCGCGGGCGCGGACGAGGCCGAGGAGGTGACGCGCCGCATCGCGCGCGTGGGCGAGCGCTTCCTCGGCACCGCGCCGCGCTGCATCGGCTGGCTGCCCCACGATCCGATCGTGTCGGCCTGCGTGAACCGCCGCGGACCGGTGGTCACGCTCGAGCCCGGGGCCGAGGTCTCGCGCGCCCTGCGGCGCATCGCCGCGGCGATCGCCGAGGAGCTCGCGGCCCTGCCCGCCAAGGGCTTCGGGCGCGAGCTGCAGCGCGAGGTCGGGTTCACGGCGCGGCTGGCCTGAAACCGCGCGCGGGACACCGCGATCGGAGGGACATGCAGAGTCCTGTCCCGGCCTGGGTCGGTGCGGTCCTGGGCTTCCTCCTGCTCGCCACGCTCGCGGGCCTGCGCGGCCCGGGCGTGCCGCACGAGCTGCGCGCGCGCGCCGGCGCCCACCGGGTCGAGCACGATCCGCGGCGCATGAGCGTGCGCGAGCTGCGCCAGCTCCCCGGGGTCGGCCAGCGCCTGGCCCTGGCGGTCGCCGAGGCGCGCGACGGACATCGCGGGAGCGCCGCGCTCGCCTGGGAGGACGTGCCGGGGATCGGGCCGAAGCGCGCGGCCGAGATCCGCGCCTGGTGCGCGGCGCGCGGGATCGAGGCCGAGCCGCTGGCGCCCGCGGCGGCGCCCCGGCCCGGCGCGGGGGCGCGCTATCCTCTCCCCATGCTCGCGCCCGCGCGTGCCGTGGCCTGGCCCCTCCTGCTCGTGCTCGTCGGCTGCCGCGAGGCGGCGCGCGAGTCCGCCGCGGCGAGCGCCGCGCCGGAGGAGCCCGCCTCCGCTTCCAGCTCCGTCCGCGTCGAGTCCGCCGCCCACGCGCGCGTCCTGGCCCTGGCGGGCGGCGCGCTGCACGCCCTCGAGGCCGGACCTGCGGACGGCCCGTGCGTCGTCCTGCTGCACGGCATGCGCTACTCGGCGCGCACCTGGGAGGAGCTCGGCACGCTGGCGCTCCTGGCCGCGCGCGGCTACCACGCGGTGGCCCTCGACTGGCCCGGCTTCGGCGCCACGCCCGGCTGGAACGGGCCGCCGGACGCGGCGGCGCTGCTGACGGCGACGCTGGCCGAGCTCGGGCCCGGACGCGCGGTGCTGGTGGGCGCCTCGATGGGCGGAGGCTTCGCGCTGGAGCTCCTCGACCAGTCCACGGCGTGCGTGGCGGGCTTCGTCGGGATCGCGCCCGCCGGCAGCGAGCGCTTCGCTCCGGCGGGCTGGGAGCTGCCGACGCTGCTCCTCTGGGGCACGGAGGACACGGTCGTGCCGCGCACGGTGGGGGAGGCGCTCGCGCGGCGGCTCGGGGCCCGGCTCGAGCTCGTGCCGGGGGCGGGGCACGCCGCCTACCTGGACCAGCCCGAGCGCTTCCACGCGCTCCTCCTCGAGTTCCTCGCGCTCCACGCGCCGGTTCCGGCCTCTCCGGGGGGCTGACGGCTCGGCTTCCTTGGCTCCGGCGAAAGTCGGCCCGTACACTCCCCCGGTGAGCGCGACCATCACGCGCCGGGACGAGACCCGGCCCCCGCCCGGCGAGGAGCTCGAGCGCCTGCTCGACCTGGCCCTGGCCGAGGACCTCGGGAGCGGCGACGTGACCAGCGAGGCCCTGCTCCCGGCCTCGGCGCGGGCGCGCGCGCGGCTGGTGGCCAAGGCGCCGGGGGTCCTGGCCGGGCTGGAGGCCTTCGCGCGCGTCTTCACGCGCCTGGAACCGGGCCTCTGGGTCGAGCCGCGGCAGGCCGACGGGGACGCGCTGGCGCCCGGCGACGTCGCCTGCGAGCTGGAGGGCGGCGCGCGGGCCCTGCTGGCGGGCGAGCGCACGGCCCTCAACCTGGTCCAGCACCTCTCCGGCATCGCCACCCTGACGGCGCGCTTCGTGGCGGCCGCGCGCCCGGCGCGCGTGCTCGACACGCGCAAGACCACGCCCGGGCAGCGGCGTCTGGAGAAGCACGCGGTGCGCTGCGGCGGGGGCGAGAACCACCGCTTCGGCCTGTTCGACGCGGCCATGCTCAAGAACAACCATGCCGACCTGGCCCGCGCCCCGCTGCGCGAGCTCCTGGCGCGCCTGCGCCAGCGCCACGGGCCCACGCTGCACGTCACGGCCGAGGCGCGCGACGAGCGCGAGGCCCTGGAGGCCGTGGCGGGGGACGCGGACGTCGTCCTGCTCGACAACTTCACGCCGGTGGGCCTGGCGGCGCTCGTGCCGCGCCTGCGTGCGGCGGCCCGTGGGCGCGCGCGGCCGCTCGAGCTGGAGGCCTCGGGCGGGATCACGCTCGAGAACGCGGCCGAGTTCGCGCGCACGGGGGTCGAGCGGCTCTCGGTCGGGGCCCTGACGCACTCGGCCCCGGCCCTGGATCTCGCGCTGCGCCTGGAGCCGCTCGGGTAGGCTCGCGCGCCCTCCATGAAGCCCCGCGACCCCAAGCACGAGCTGGCCCTCGACCTGCCGGCGGCCCATCGCGGGGTGCGCGTGGCGCGCAACCTGGTGCGGCACTTCGCGCGCCTGGAGGGCGTGCAGGGCGGCGAGGTCGAGCAGCTCGTCCTGATCGTGTCCGAGCTGCTGGCCAACGCCGTCGACCACGGGCAGGCGAAGCCTGCCATGACCGAGAACGACCTCGAGCGCGATGCGCGCATGCGCCTCGAGCTGGTGGTGGGGGCCGAGGAGTGGCGCCTCGCGGTCACCGACGAGGGCGGCGGGGACGCCGCGCGCCTGCGCCAGGCGATCCGCAGCGCACAGCTCCCGGACCTCGAGGACGAGCGCGGGCGCGGCTTCTACCTGATGCGCCAGATGGTCGACGCGATGGAGGTCGACCCCAGCGCCGACGGGCGCGGCCTGACCTTCCGCGTCGTGCGCCGGCATGCGCGCCGCTGAGGGCGGGCCGCTCGTGCGGGCCCTGCGCGGGGCCGGGAGCTTCCTCCTGCGCGTGCCGCTGCCGCTCTCGCTCGCGATCGTCGTCCTGTGGGGCCTGGTCATCTGGGACCTCTCCTCGACGCGCGTGCCGCTGCCGCGCGGCCCGCACCTGGGCTGGGAGTTCCTCTCGAACCTGGCCCACGCGCCGCTCTTCGGGCTGCTGGCGCTGTGGGTCGCGGCGGTGGTGCTGCGCGAGCGCGGCGGCGCCTGGCCGCGCCCGAGCCGCGCGCGCGACGCGCTGGTGCTGGGCTCGGTCCTCGCCTACGGCGTGCTCGACGAGCTGCACCAGAGCCGCGTCCCGGGGCGCGACGCCTCGGCCCTGGACGTGCTCACGGACGTGGTGAGCGCCGCGGTGGTGCTGTGGATCGTGCGCACGCTCGGACGGGCCCCGGCGGAGCGCACCCTGCTCGCGCGCCTGGGGCTGGGCCTCCTCCTGTGCTGCGCCAGCGCGGCCCTGGCGCTCTGCTCCTGACCGGGCCTCCGGCGCCCGCTATCCTGCGCGCTCCATGGCCGCGCACGATCACGACTCCTACCAGAGCCCGCTCTCGACCCGCTACGCCGGCGAGGCCATGCGCGCCTCTTTCTCGGAGCGGCGCAAGTTCGTCACCTGGCACCGCATCTGGCTGGCCCTGGCGGAGAGCCAGCGCGAGCTCGGGCTCCCGATCCAGGAGGAGCAGCTGGCCGAGCTGCGCGCGAACCTCGAGGTGGTCGACTTCGAGGTGGCGGCGCGCCACGAGCGCGAGCTGCGCCACGACGTGATGGCCCACGTGCACGCCTGGGGCGAGCGCTGCCCGAAGGCGCGCGGGATCCTCCACCTCGGCGCCACCTCCTGTGACGTCACGGACAACGCCGACCTCGTGATCCTGCGCGAGGCCCTCGGCCTGGTGCGCGACGCGCTCGTCAACGTGCTGCGCGCGCTGCGTGCCTTCGCCCTGGAGCGGCGGGCCCTGCCGATGCTCGGCCTGACGCACCTGCAGCCGGCCCAGGCGACGACGCTCGGCAAGCGCGCGGCCCTGTGGGCCCAGGACTTCGCCGCCAACCTGGAGGAGGTCGAGGCCCTGCGCGCGAGCCTCCGGCTGCGCGGCATCAAGGGCACGACCGGGACCCAGGCCTCGTTCCTGTCGCTGTTCCAGGGCGACCACGAGAAGGTGCGCGAGCTCGAGCGCCGCGTGGCGCGGCGGCTGGGCTTCGAGCGCTGCTTCCCGCTCTCCTCGCAGACGTACTCGCGCCAGCTCGACTTCCGGATCGGGGCGGCCCTGGCCGGGGTGGCCCAGTCGGGCGCCAAGCTGGGCGTCGACCTGCGCCTCCTGGCCTCGCGCCGCGAGGTCGAGGAGCCCTTCGGCAAGAAGCAGATCGGCTCCTCGGCCATGCCCTGGAAGCGCAACCCGATGCGCTCGGAGCGGATCTGCTCGCTGGCGCGCCACGTCCTGGCCCAGCTCGACTCCCTGGCCCAGACCGCCGCGAACCAGTGGCTCGAGCGCACCCTGGACGACTCGGCCGTGCGGCGCCTGGCCCTGCCGGAGATGTTCCTGGCGACCGACGGGCTGCTCGAGCTCGTCCTCGACGTCTCCTCCGGCCTGGTCGTGCACGAGCGCCGCATCGCCCGCAACCTGGCCGAGGAGCTGCCCTTCCTGGCCTGCGAGCACCTGATGATGGAGGCCGCCAGCAGCGGCGTCGATCGGCAGGAGGCCCACGAGCACCTGCGCCAGGCGACCCACCGGGCCGTGGCCGCGCTGCTCGAGGGCGAGCCGAACCCCCTGGCCGAGCTCCTGCGCGCCGATCCCGTGCTCCAGCCCCATGCCCCGCGCCTGGCGGCCCTGCTCGATCCGGCGCGCGCGACCGGACGGGCGCCGCAGCAGGTCGAGGAGTACGTGGCCGAGGAGCTCGATCCGCTGCTGGCACGCTTCGCGGCGGTGCCCGCGCGCAGCGCCGGCATCCGCGTGTAGCCGGCGGGCGTCCGGTCCTCGCCCAGCCGGCGGACGCAGCACGCGACCCGCTCCCGACCCTCGCCTCCGCTTGGCTCGGGCGCGGGCGAGGCGCTACGATCGCGGTGGCTTTTCGATCTGTTCGTGATCTTGGCCGGTCCTCCGGTCGAGATATAGTTCCGCGGCGGACCTCCGCCGAAAGTCCTTCCGGCCCCCTTCCCCCGGGCCCTTCGGCCGTGACGTCTCCGGGCATCCCGAACGAGTACTCGCTCTCGACCACGTGCTTCGGCACGCGCTTGACGAGCATCCAGGACCAGATCTTCGCCGCCGTGGGAATGGGTTTCCGGCGCATCGAGCTGGGCCTGCACGAGGCGCCGCCCTCGATGGACGGGCTGGACGAGTCGCGCCGCGAGACGGGCGTGACGATCCCGGCCATGGTGGTCGGCTGCCGCGACCCCCGCAACGGCTCGATGGCGGTCGAGCGCCTGGGCAGCCTGGTGCCGGAGGAGTGCGAGCGCGCCCTGAACTCGGTGCGCCGCCACGTGCGCCTGGCCCAGCGCTGGGGCTGCAACACGATCGTCGTGCGCGGGACCAAGGCCGAGGACGCGGTCCTGCGGCGCGAGGCCGAGGGCCTGGAGCAGCGCATCGCGCGCGGCGGCGAGAACGGCGAGCTCAAGGACGACGTGCTGTCCTACGTGCGCCGCATGCAGCGCAAGGCCTACAAGCAGGTCGAGCAGTTCTGCCGCTCGCTGCACGCCCTGTCGCAGGAGTCGCCCCAGACCGTGTTCGCGGTCGAGCCGGCGCGCGACATCGACGACCTGCTGGGCTTCGAGGCCATGGGCTGGGTGCTCGACGACCTGCCGGACGTGAAGTACTGGCACGACGTCGGCAACCTGCACCAGCGCGAGCGCCTGGGCCTGGCGCCCCAGGGCCAGTGGCTCGACTCCTTCGCCCCGCGCATGCTGGGCGTGCACCTGCAGGACGCCTCGGCCGAGGAGAGCGAGCTGCCGCTCGGCACCGGCGAGGTGGACTTCAAGCTGCTGGTCGAGTACCTGCCCCGCGAGGCCGAGCGCGTGCTCGAGATCGGCCCGAGCCACGGGCGGGCCGAGATCCTCGCCTCGGTGCAGTTCCTGCTCGACCGCGGGTTCTGAGCACCGCGTCCGGCGAAGCCGGACGCCACCCGCACCCCTCTGGAAGCCGTCGGCCCCGCCGTCCCTTCGCGAGATCGGACGCGCCTCCCTGGGTTGCGGGTGTCAACACGCGCCGAGGGAACGCGGAGACCGCGGAGGGAAGACGCGGCGGGCGCGGAGGAGGGCAAGGGGCAAGGAAACCAGAGGGGCACGGCGAGATCTGGCCTCCCGGCATCCCGCCTCACCCCTCCGCATCCCTTCTCTGCCTCCGCGTTCTCCGCGTTCCTCTTCCTCTCCCTCTCCTGCCTGCCAAGGAATCCGCCCCTGCGCCCGATAGGATGCTCGGTCCGGCCATGATCCGCCCCTCCACCCCGCTCGCCCCGTCGAGGGAGCCCTCGCCCGCGCTGCCCGCGGGGGTGGGGATCCCGGCCGGCGTCCAGCCGCTGGAACACCTGCGCGCGGTGATCGCCGCCGAGCGCAAGGGCTGGGGCGCGAAGCGGCCGCTGATCCTGACCCACCGCACGCCCGATCCGGACGCCCTGGGGGCGATGTTTGGGCTCGAGCTGCTCCTGCGCGAGGCCTTCCGGCTCGACCCGGTGATCGCCGCCGCCGGGCGCATCTCGCGCGCCGAGAACGTGGCCATGTTGCGCGAGCTGGAGCTGGCCTTCGTCGACTCCGAACGCCTGGAGCGCGGGCGCTACGCCTCGATCTTCCTGGTCGACACCCAGCCCGGCTTCGGGCACACGACCCTGCCGGAGGGCATCCCGGTCGTGGCCGTCTTCGACCACCACCGCCCGCCGGACGTCGAGGCCCTGCGCGGGCGCGCGCTGCCGCCGCACTACGACCTGCGCCTGGAGGCCGGGGCCACCTCGGCCCTGATGTACGGCTACCTGCGCGACGCGGGCATCGAGCTCGACGCGCGCACGGCCACGGCCCTGTGCTGCGGGGTACGCTTCGACACGCTCGACCTCGCCATCAGCGCGACACCGCTCGACACCGAGGCCTTCTTCGAGACCTTCCGGCAGGCCGACCACCAGAAGCTGGCGCGCATCCAGCGCCCCTCGCTGCCGCCGGTCTACTACCGCGACCTCTACCGCTCGCTCTCGCGCGCACGGCGCTACGGGCCGTGCGTGCTGGGCTTCCTCGGGCGCGTCTCGAACCCCGAGTCGGTGGCCGAGATGGCCGACTTCTTCCGGCGCATGGAGCCCTGCCGCTGGTCGCTGGTGGGCGGCGCGGTCGGCACGACCTACCACCTGTCGCTGCGCACCGAGGCGGCCGAGGCCTACCCGCTGCTCGAGAAGGTGCTGGGCGCGGACGGCTCCTTCGGCGGGCGCGGCACCGTGGCCGGCGGCCAGGTCAAGCTCGAGAGCGACGACTGGCGCGAGCTGCACCGCCTCGAGCGCCGCCTGCGCTCGCGTGCGCTCGAGCTGATCGACCCGTCGAGCTCGGGCCGCCTGCGCGGCGTGCGCCTGACCCAGATCCCATGAGGTGCTGAAGCGATGCGCGCGCGCGTCCTCGTCGTCGCCGGCCACGATCCCTCCTTCGGGAAAGGTCGCGGCGGCGCCGGTGTGGACGCCGACCGCGCCGCCTGCGCGCACTTCGGGGCCGAGGCCGAGTGCGTGGTCAGCGCCTGGACCGAGCAGGACGGCCAGCACGTGCGCGCCGTGCAACCCGAGCCGGTCGCGCGCTGGCTGGAGGAGGCGCGCTACGCCCTGGCCGACCCGGTCGACGCGCTGAAGAGCGGGCTCCTGCCGGGCGCCGAGGCCGTGCGCGCCTTCGCCATGCTGATCGACGAGGCCCGCTGGGCGCGGCCCGTGCCAGTGGTGGTCGATCCGGTGCTGGCCGCCTCCGGCGGCGAGCCCTTCCTCGACGGGGCTGGCGTCTCCGCGCTGCTCGACGAGCTCCTCCCGCGCCGCGTGATCCTGACCCCGAACCTCCCGGAGGCCGCGCAGCTCGCCGGCCAGCCGCTCGAGCCCCTGCTCGACGACCTCGACGCGCGCCTGGCCGCCGCCGAGGCCCTGCTCGCGCGCGGCGCCGCGGCCGTGCTGCTCAAGGGCGGCCACGGCCGCGAGCCGCTCGTGCGCGACCTCGTGCTCTCCGCCGGCGCCGAGCCCCTGTGGATCGAGCATCCCCGCCACCCCGGCCGCCTGCACGGCTCCGGCTGCCGCTTCGCCTCGGCCGTGGCCGCGCAGCTCGCCCACGCGGTGCCGCTGCCCGACGCCGCCCGCGCCGCCAGCGCCTGGCTGGGCGAGCTCCTGGCCGCCGCCGCGGGCCGCTCCGGCCGCTGAGCGCGCCCCACTTGCGCTCCCCGCCTTCGCCCACTACTCTCCCCGCCCCTCGGAGCCTCCCACGGGGCCGCCGAGACGTTCCCAACGCGGCTGTAGCTCAGTGGTAGAGCGCCACCTTGCCAAGGTGGATGTCGAGGGTTCAAGTCCCTTCAGCCGCTCCAGCGTCGAGGGTCTGCCCTCCCCGCTGGAGGCGGACCGGCGCTTCGGGAGAGCGGGGGAGCTCCGGCTCAGAAACCCTCGCCGGCGAAGGCGCGCAGCTCGCTCCAGTGCGCGCGCAGCGCCTCGCTCAGGGCGGTCACGCGCTGGGCGTTCGCGCGCCCGGCGGCGAGGGCCTGCTTGAAGGCCGCGTGCTCGGCGCTCACCGGCGCGCAGTCCCCGTCCACGAGGAAAGCGACCAGGAGACCGGCTTCGAGGTACATCTTCAGGGCGTCCTCGCGATCGTCGGGCTGGAGCTGGAAGGCGAGGATCTGGTCGAGGGGCCGCAGGCCGCCGCGCTGGCGCAGGTTGTCGAGCGACCACTTGCGCGCCCACCAGGGATCGCCGTCGGGCCCGACGGTCGTGTCGCGGAAGTAGCGCTCGGCGTAGACCGCGCCGCCATAGCGCAGCCAGGCCGGGAGCTTCTTCTCGGCCTCGTAGGCGGCGTAGTGATCGGGGCCCGGGCCGGCGGCCAGTGCCTTCCGCACCGCGTCCGGGCTCGGATCGATGGCATCGACGTAGGAGAACCCGGCCGCGAGGCGGGCCGCGTGGACGCCGTAGGCGTCGCCGTTCGGGATGCGGGTGTCCCAGTAGCAGACGCCCATGCCCTGGTACTCCCACTTCCGGGCGACGCGCCGGAAGCAGCTCTCCGCGAAGTAGGCGCTGTGCACGACCTGCAGCCGGCCGGAGTGGTTCGCCGGGCGCCGCCCGTCGGGGTCGCCGAAGGCGA
>Ga0315910_10001660_pt1 | contig 20256 bp, 17 predicted proteins | sample EdamamesoilMG_FD_204470 | JGI IMG/M metagenome (GOLD analysis project Ga0315910, IMG submission 204470) | Garden soil microbial communities collected in Santa Monica, California, United States - Edamame soil | ecosystem: Environmental > Terrestrial > Soil > Garden | place: USA: California...
TCAGGGACATGAAGCGCCCGACACTGACGAAGGCCTGGGCAACCTTCTGATAGCTGTGCGTCGTGCCGACAACCTGGGCATTCGTCGTCCGGCCCTGGTAATTGATGCGGCTCTGGATGTTCATGATCGGCGTGATCGACTCGATGCCGTCGACGCGGTAGCGGATCATCTCGTAGTCGTCTTCGGTCAGTTCGGAGTTCTGCCCCTGGAGCGCGTTTTCGAATGACGTGAAGGGGCGGACTGTCAGGCTGTTGCTGCCGAGGCCCTGGAACTGCTCGTCGATCATCGCGCTCAGGCCCTGGATGATCGAGACCATCGCGATCACCGCGGCGACGCCGATGATGATTCCAAGGGCGGTCAGAAAGCTGCGGAAGCCGTGCGCGCGGATCGAGGACAGGGCCGCGCGCGCGCCCTCGGAAAAAGCGAACCAGACCGGTGCGCGGAGGCGCACGACCGAGCGCGGTTTAGTGGACATGGCGTCTCTCGTTGGCCTTGTCCGACTCGATGCGGCCGTCCCGGAGGCGGATGATGCGCGTGCCGTGCGCGGCGACATCGGGCTCGTGCGTGACGACGACAATGGTCTGTCCGGCGCGGTGGAGCTCATCGAAGAGCCCCAGGATCTCGATCGTCGTCTGCGAGTCGAGATTGCCCGTCGGCTCGTCGGCGAGCAGGATCGAGGGCCGCGTCACGAGGGCGCGCGCGATCGCGACCCGTTGGCGCTGCCCGCCCGAGAGCTCGTTCGGCAGGTGATTGGCGCGGGCGGCGAGGCCGACGCGGTCGAGCACTTCTTCCGCGGCTGCCTTGCGCTCCGAGTAGCGCATGCCGCGATAGATCAGAGGCTGCATCACATTCTTCAGAGCCGTCGCCCGCGGCAGCAGATTGAACGTCTGGAAGATGAAGCCGATTTCCAGATTACGGATTTCGGCGAGCGCGTTCTCGTCGAGTCCGGCGACGTTGTGGCCGTTGAGCACGTATTCACCCGCCGTCGGTGTGTCGAGACAGCCAACGATGTTCATGACCGTCGACTTTCCGGAGCCCGAAGAGCCCGCGAACATCACGTACTCGTTGCGGTCGATCGTCAGATCGATGGCGTCGACCGCCTTGATGAGCTGCTGGCCCATCTGGTAGTGGCGGCTGATCTTCCGGAGCTCGATGACCGGCATGGGTGCGCTCAGTTCTGTTCCACGACGACCCGGTCGCCGTCCTCGAGATTGCGCAGCGCCCGGTCGGGCCCGATCACGATGATGTCGCCCGCGGCGAGGCCGCTCGTGATCTCCTGGTAGGTGTCGTCGGAGATCCCGGTCTCGACGTCGACACGGCGCACCTCGTCCCCGTCCTGGCGGAAGGCGTAGTACGTGGTCTCGTTCTCGTTCAAGTCCTCTTCGATGATGATCGCCTGGATGGGCGCGGCCAGGACGTCGTCGCGCAGATCCGTGAAGATCTCCGCGCGGCAGCTCATTCCGGGCCGAAGCTCGATGCCGCGCGTATCCGTGATGCGGATTTTCACGGCGAAACTGCGGCCCTGCTCACCTTCAGCGACTTTCGCCGACACGGCGATCGATTCGATGACGCCCTCGACGGGATCGTCGGGGAAGGCGATGGCGAAGATTTCGACGCGCTGGCCGATCCGGATCGAGGCGATATCGGCTTCGTCGACGTTGACCTCGGTCAGGATCGAAGACGTATCGGCAATCGTCATGAGGCTCGAGCCCGGGACATTGGTCGAGCTCGAGATCGCCGTCTCGCCGACCTCGATGTCGAGCGACGTCACCGTGCCGTCAATGGGTGCGTAGACCTTGGTCTTGCGCAAATCATCCTCGGTCTGCGCGAGCTGCGCTTGCGCCTGGCGCAGCTGCTCCTGGCCGGACTCCAGATCGATCTCGGCGAGCCGCAGATTATTGGTGGCGGTATCGAAGCTGTCGTCGTCGATGAGCTCGCGCGCGCTCAGTTCGGCCATGCGCTGCCATTGCACGCGCTGGTTCTCGAGCGCCGTGCGCTGCCGCTCGATTGCGATTTCCTGCATGCGGACGGCGGCCTGCCGTTGCTCGACGGTCGTCTGGAAGCGCTCATCGTCAATCTCGAGCAGGAGCTGGCCCACCGTGACTTTGTCGCCCTCCTGAACGTAGATTGCGGTCACGCGTCCCGGCTGCTCGGTGCTCAGGTTGACCTCTTCCTCGTGGACCAGGCGCCCCGACGCGAGCACGGACGTCTGGATGCTGCGTGGGCCGAGCGGCTCGACGATGACCGAGACGGCTTCGCCGCCGCCCAGCACGCTCTGGCCGACGGGAATCCCGACGACGAGCAGCAGGATAACGAGGATGATCAGTATCTTTTTTCCCATGAGTCGATCCGGTAATCAGGAAAGGAGTCTTAGGGCGACAATGGCGAGCGTCGGGATGAGCACGATGCCCGCCGCGGCCGCCAGATTCCGGCCCGTGAAGGTCCGGTAGCAGAAAATCATGAGCACGACGGCCCAGAGACTCATCGGGTCGAGATTTGCGGCCAGCTGCACGAGCCCGCCGGCATCGGCTGTGTCGATCCCAAAGAGGTTGGCAAAGGTCAGCGGATTGACGGCCGTGCTCGGCATCAGGCTCACGTCGGCGCTCAGCAGCTTGACGATCGACGCAATCGAGCTCAGCAGAGACGGCAAGGCGCACCAGGCGACCATGCTGAACCAGTGTTTGTAGCTAACCTGGTCGCGCGTGATCCAGGTGACGACCTTGTAGTAGAGCGCCTGCAGCAACAGGACGATGCCGACGCCCAGGGCGGCGAAAGAGGAGAGCGTCGCGGCAAGTGCCCCCTGCGGGATGTTTTCGATGAGCCGATTGAATCTCTCGATCTGGTCGGCGTCGACGTCGGGGTTCTGCTGCATCTGTTGCTCGAAGAACCACAGGATGTCGACGCCGTTCATATATAAGAAGGCGGCGGCGACGGCGGCAGCGATCAGCAGCAGCAGCGGCACGAGAAACGTCGGACGTTCCTTGAGCGCGGCAAAGGCCGAGTCTGGAGCGGCCAGTATATTTACCGCGATGACGCTGGCCCTGTTGTCGTTCATGGTGCGTTCCTGTCGAGCCTGCCCCGCGTACCGCGGTGCAATCGCGCGCAAGGCTGGATAGGCTCCGCATTCTAGCCGGGATCGCGCGCGAGTCTGACGATGGGACTCGCGGCGGTCGCCTCGTATAATCGGGCCCGGTCAGGAGACCGGGCCATTGGGCGTCGGGTTACAGTCGGGAGTTTGTTCTTATGTCTCGCAGCCTCTTTGCCGAAATTCGCCGGCGCATGCCGGGTGTCGCCCTCGTTGCCATAGCTGCATCGGTCGCGTCAGCCGCGCCGCGTCCCGAGGCCATGGCCGACGGCTACATCACGGGCCGGGTCACGAGTGGCGACGGCCCCGAGGCCGGCGTCTGGGTCATTGCTGAAACCGACGAGCTGCGCACGCCCTTCATCAAGATCGTCGTCACCGACGACGCGGGACGCTATTCGCTGCCCGAGTTGCCCGAGGCGACCTATCGCGTCTGGGTGCGCGGCTACGGTCTCGTCGACTCCGCGCCCATCGAGGGCCGGCCAGGCGACCGCGATCTCGCGCTCACGGCCGTCGTCGCCGCGACGCCCGCCGAGGCCGCGCGCGTCTATCCGGCCGACTACTGGTATTCCCTCTACGAGCCTCCCGCCGAGAGCGAGTTCCCTGGTACGGGCGCCGAAGGCAACGGCATCGATCCCGGCATGGAATCGCAGATGGAATGGCTCAACAACCAGAAGAGCCAGTGCAATTTCTGTCACCAGGTCGGCAACGCGATCACGCGGTCGATCGATCACATGGATCATCTCGATCTTGGCTCGTCGGAAGCCACGTGGATCTATCGCACGCAGCTCGGCGTCCGCGGCAGCTCGATGGCTGCCGCGTTCGCGACCTTCGGGCAGCAGGCGGCTGCGGAGAGCTTTGCCGACTGGACCGACCGCATCGCCGCCGGCGAGCTGCCGCCGCAACCCGAGCGTCCGCAGGGCATCGAGCGCAACGTCGTCGTCACGCTCTGGGACTGGGGTGTCGACACCTCGTTCATGCACGACGAGATCTCGACCGACAAGAATGACCCGACCGAGAACGCCTGGGGCCCCGTCTACGCGGTCTCGTCGGGACACGGCAAGCTGACCGTGCTCGATCCCGTCGCCAACGACACCTGGGAGATCACGATTCCGACGCGCGACGACCCGCGCCTGGTCAGCTCACGCTTCCCGCCGCCCGGCATGCCGTCGAACTTCTGGGGAATGGAGCATCTCTGGGGCCCCGAGAATCCCGCGGACCCGCATAACGCCATGCTCGACCGCAAGGGCCGTGTCTGGATGACCTCGAAGATTCGCGAAAATCAGCCGGCCTGGTGCATGGAGGGCTCCGATCATCCGTTCGCGCAGTACTATCCGCTGACTTTCAGTCCGCGCCAGGCTTCCTACTACGATCCCGAGACGGGGGAGTTCGTGCTGATCGACACCTGCTTCGCGACGCACCACCTGCAGTTCGACAACGACCCCGACCAGACCCTGTACTTCAACGAGCTGCTCGGGCCCATCGTCGGCTGGGTCAATACCCGGGAGTTCGATCGCACGGGTGACGAGCAGGCGTCGCAGGGCTGGTGCCCGCAGATCCTCGACACGAACGGCGACGGCCGGATCACGCGGCCCTGGACCGCGGCCGGCGCCACCTTCGACCCGCGCCGCGATACCGAAGTCCGCATCAATCTCTACGCCGTGATCCCGAGCCCCGTCGACAGCTCGGTCTGGGGATCGTCCGAGCAGTTCCCGGGCTACATCGTCCGCGTCGATCCGGGCACGAATCCGCCGGAGACCTGCATCGCCGAGGCCTATAAGGTTCCCGATCCCGGCTTCGACCCGCGTGGCATCGACATCGACAGCCAGGGACTCGTCTGGACGGCGCTCGCGGGCTCGAGTCATCTCGCGAGCTTCGACCGCAGCAAGTGCGAAGTGTTGAATGGCCCGGAAGTCCTCGAAGGCACGCATTGCGAGGAGGGCTGGACGCTCTATCGGACCGACGGCCCGACCTTCCGCGGCACCGACGTGCCGGCCGACTTTCACTACTTCAACTGGGTCGATCAGCACGACATCGCCGGCTTCGGTCGCGACACACCGCTCGCGACGGGCTCGAACTCGGATGCTCTGCTCGTGCTCGATCCCGAGTCCGGCGACTGGACGAAGCTCCGCGTGCCGTATCCACTCGGCTTCTATCATCGCGGCCTCGACGGCCGTATCGACGACCCGGACGCCGGCTGGAAGGGTCGCGCACTCTGGGCCAACTACGGCACACATCTGATCTGGCATACCGAGGGTGGGCAGGGGACGCTCGGCAAGGTGGTCAGGTTCCAGATCCGGCCGGATCCGCTCGCGTACTGAAGGCGGATTCGTGCAGATCGGCCCGTATCGCATCGAGCCCAAGCTGATCCTTGCCCCGATGGCGGGGATCACCGATGCGCCGATGCGGAGCTTGAGCCGTCGTTTCGGCGCCGGTCATGCCGTGTCCGAGATGATGGCCGCGGACCAGAGTCTCTGGCTGACGCCGAAGAGCGTACGCCGCCGCGATCACCGTGGCGAAGCGGGGCCGATCGCCGTCCAGATCGCGGGATCGGAGCCCGCGATGCTCGCCAGCGCGGCGCGCTTCAACGTCGATTGCGGTGCCGACATCATCGATATCAATATGGGCTGCCCGGCCAAGAAGGTCCTCAAGGCCTGGGCGGGCTCGGCGCTGCTCGAGGACGAAGCGCTCGTCGGCCGCATTCTCGACGCCGTCGTCCGCGCCGTGGACGTCCCCGTGACCTTGAAGATCCGCACTGGCCCCTGTGCCGAAAGGCGCAATGGCGTGAGGATTGCGCGCATCGCCGAAGGCGCCGGCGTCGCCGCATTGGCTGTGCATGGGCGCACGCGCGCGGATCGCTTCGAGGGCCGGGCAGAATACGCAACGATCGCTGCCATCAAGCAGTCTGTCGCCATTCCCGTGATCGCGAACGGCGATATTCGAACGGGCGCTGACGCGCGCGAGGTGCTTGCGGAGACGGGCGCCGATGCACTGATGATCGGCCGTGCCGCCCAGGGGCGGCCCTGGATATTCCGCGAGATCGCCGCACTGCTCGCCGGCGCGCCTGTGCCGGCCCCGCCGGGACCGGCGGAGCTCGTCGAAGTCATTCGTAACCATGTCGAGGGTATTTGCACTCTTTACGGGGAGGCCCAGGGTGTGCGCATTGCGCGCAAGCACATCGGCTGGTATCTCGCGGGGCGGCCGCGCGGCGAAGAGTTTCGTGGGGCGATCAATCGCGTCGAGACGGCAGCAGCGCAGCTCGAGCTGATCGACGCGTTTGCGGCCGTGCTCGATGGCCCGGCGGAAGTGGGTTTTAGGGAGGCAGCCTGAACGTGGCGACTGCAGTTTCGATCCAGGGCGTGACCAAGACCTTCGGCAGCCAGACCGCCGTCGATCGCCTCAATCTCGAAGTGCCCAAGGGCGCGCTCTATGGCTTCATCGGCCCGAACGGCGCCGGCAAGACGACGACGATCCGGATGCTGATGTCCATCATGTTTCCTGATTCGGGCAAGCTCGAGGTGCTCGGCCACGCATCGGCGCTGGAAGCCAAGGACAAGATCGGTTATCTGCCCGAGGAACGCGGCGTCTACAAGAACATGAAGGTTGCGGCGTATCTCAAGTACATCGCGCGCCTCAAGGGCGTCGCCGAGCCCGTCATCGGCGGCCGCATCAAGCAGTTGCTCGAGCGCGTCGAGCTGCCCGATGTCGGTGGGAAGCAATGCGAGGAGCTCTCGAAGGGCATGCGGCAGAAGATCCAGTTCGCGGCCTCGATCATCAACGAGCCGGAGCTCCTGATCCTCGACGAGCCGTTCAGCGGCCTCGATCCCGTGAGCATGCGCCTGCTGCGCAATCTCATCGTCGAGGAGCACCGGCGCGGAGCGACTATCCTGTTCTCGACGCACGTGATGCCGCAGGCCGAGGAGATCTGCGACCACGTGATCATGATCCATAAGGGTCGGAAAGTGCTCGACGATCCTGTCGCCGCGATCGGCGGCCGGCAAGATGTGCGCACGATCGTCGTCGAGCCCTTCGATGCAGAGGCCGATACGTCTGTGCTGTCCCGGATTTCGGGTGTCGAGAGTCAGCGTGCCCGTGGCAATACCATCGAATTGCAGCTTAGGGAGGGCACCGACGCGGCGACAGTCATGCGCGACGCTCTGGGCAATCTGCGCGTGGCCAGAATCGAGATCAAGCGCCCGCGGCTCGAGGACGTTTTCGTGCGACTCGTCGCCGGCGATCCCGACGACGCCGCGACGCTGCTGTCCGAGCTCGCGAAGCCCGATGCCCGCGAGGTGGCTGAATGAGAAAGATACTCTGGATTGCGCTTCGCGAATTCCTGGCGATCGTCTGGACCAAGGCCTTCCTGTTCGGCCTGCTGTTCCTGCCGGTGATGATCGGTATCGTCGCGATTTTCATCAACATGATGGATAACGACGATTTCCGGGCGGCTGGTCGAATCGCGCTCATCGATCCGACGGGCCGGGTGACTGCCGAAGCGCGGCAGGCCCTGGACAGCAACGCGATGGAGCGCGACCTGGCTGCCGGAGTGCGTGAAAACGCGCCGCCGGCTTTCGAGGGCGCGGCCGAGAGCGCCGCCGACGCCATCGAAGCGCTCGATCTCGGACCCGACTTCACGCTCGTGCAGCTGCCGTCGGATGCCGACCTCGATGCGGAAAAGGCGATGCTGCTGTCGGCCGATCCCGAGAATGCCTTGCTGGCGCTGGTCGTCGTCCACGCCAATGCCATCGAGGAGCCGGACCCGGCCAAGCCCTTCGGCAGCTATGACCTCTACACTGCGCCGAAAATCGACGAGCGCGAGAGCGGCGCCGTGCGCTCGATGCTGCGAGAGGCGATCGTCGATCTGCGGATCTCGGCCTACGGCCTCGACCGCGGGACGATCGATCGAATCACGCGTGTCGAAGGCGGACAGTCAATTACCGTCACCGAGACCGAGGAAAGGGAAGCCTTCGAGGGCTTGAACTTCATCCTGCCCATGGCATTCATGTTTCTGCTGTTCATGGGGATCATGGGCGGCGGCCAGGGAATGATGACCTCGACGATCGAGGAAAAATCGAGTCGCGTCGTAGAGGTGCTGCTGTCGGCGGTGTCGCCGATGGAGCTCATGGCCGGCAAGCTGTTCGGTCACATGAGCGCGAGCCTGATCGGCATGACGATTTACCTCGTTGCAGGCCTGATCGTGCTCGGCTCGGCCTCGATGCTCGGCCTGCTGGACCCGATGCTGATCGTCTACCTGTTCGTTTTCTTCTTCATTGCCTATTTCACGATCGGCTCGTTCATGCTCGCGATCGGGTCGGCCGTCAATGAGCTCCGGGAGACGCAGTCGCTGATGATGCCCGTGATGATCATCACCATGCTGCCCTGGTTTCTCTGGCTGCCGATCTCGCGCGATCCGAACTCGACGATCAGCGTCGTCGCGAGCTTTCTGCCGCCGATCAGCAGCTTCGGCATGATGCTCCGGTTGTCGTCGACGGAGCCGCCGCCGGCCTGGGAGGTCCTGCTCTCGATCGGTGTCGGTGTGCTTGGAGTCTACCTGGTGCTCTGGTTCGCTGCGCGCGTGTTCCGGATCGGCATTCTGCTCACGGGCAAGCCGCCGGATTTCCGCACGCTGATTCGCTGGGTGCGGATGAGCTGAGTACTTTCAAAGCGTGGCGACGGGATCGCCGCCCAGCTTGCGTATGTACTCGTCGTAGACGGTAATCCGGGGATCATTGCGAGCCCGGTCGACGAGGGCGCGAACGGCAGGCAGCGCTTCGAGCGCACGGGCGTATTCGGCGAGCTGGCCGTCGAGCACGACGCTGTAGGTGCGAAAGCGCGTCAACACCGGGAAATAGAAGAAGTCGGCGAGCGTGGGCTGACCGAACAGGAACGGCCCGCCCGAACGCTCGAGGCACCCGGTCCAGATCTCGCGTACGCGGGAAATGTCGCGCGCCGCGCGTTCCGAGGGCTTGAACGCGGGAACACGTGCGAATAGCGCACAGGACATCTCGCCGCGCATGCCGGAGAAGTTGCTGACCATCTCGGCGACGATTGCGCGGGCCTGGGCACGGGCGAGCTGGTCCTTCGGCCAGAGTTGGGCCTTCGGAAACGCTTCCGCGACGTATTCGCCGATCGCGAGCGTCTCGTGGATGGCGGTACCGTCGACGCGAAGCACGGGAAAGAGGCCCGAAACGCTGCCGAGCGCGCGGCGTTCCGGGAGCGTCGTGCTGTCGAAGCTCGGGATCTCGACGCATTTCGTCGTGAAGCTCGCTCCCGCGTGAGTCAGCGCGAGCCAGGGGCGCATCGACCACGACGAGTAGCGGAGGCTCAGCGTTGTCAGTTCGAGTCGCGGCATGCGCGTCAGTTTAGGCTGGGGCGGCGGAATCTTGCTAGCATGCGGCGCGTTGGCTTTGGGGGATGAGAGTCATGCGGCGCATCGCGTGGGTCGTATCTGGTCTGGTACTTGCCGGTTGCGGTGACGCTCCGCCCTCGATCGACGTGACGCCAGTCGCCGTCGGTCCGGCCTTGCTGAGCGAGACGCTGAGCGAGGCGCAAGCCGCCGACGGCCGCTACATCTCCTGGCGCGAGCACCGCATCGACGACGAGCTCCTGTCCGGCGTCCCGCTTCGCGGTAGCGACGGGCTCGTCGTGGCCGACCTCGATCGCGACGGCTGGCCCGATGTCGTCTCTGTGCACGAGTCCGACGACGTTTACGACGGCGCGCCCGAAGGGCACATCCGCATCGCATTCGGCAGCGCCGATCCAGACCGCTGGTTCAATGTGACGCTGGCCGAGGGGCCAGAGGCTGGCGCTGCCGAGGATGTGACGGTTGCCGACTTCAATGGCGACGGCTGGCTCGATGTTGTTGCCGCCTGCGAGCTCTCGCACCTGATTTACTTCCAGAATCCGGGCCGAGACCTGCGCGACGGCAACTGGCCCCGATTGATTCCGTCGGTCTCCCTCGATCGCGGCTCTTTCATCCGTGTCTTCGCAGCGGACTTCAACGGCGACGGCAAACCCGAGGTCGCGACGCCGAACAAGGGCGCACAAGACCCGACGCGGGCAGCGCAGGAGCCGAAGGCCATCAGCGTCTTCGAGGTCCGCGGCGAGCCGCTCGACGACGTCGCCTGGTTCGAGCACGTGTTGACCGAGGTGCCGTGGCCGATCAACGCCCAGGCGGTCGATCTCGACTCAGATGGCGACAGCGATGTCGTTGCAGGCTCGGTCGCGCAGGGTCGCGCGTTCTGGTTCGAAAATGTCGGTAGTGACGGCGCCATCGATTTCGTCGAGCACGCCATCACCGTCACCGAACCCGGAGCAGCGGCACCGCCCGTCGTAAATGCCTTCAACATGGACTTCGCCGATCTCAATGGCGATGGCCGGCTCGATATCGTCACCTTCAATACCTCTCGCCTGCTCGGAATCGATGCGGCCTGGCTCGAGCAGCCCGCGGCGCGCGACGCGCCATGGACTTTCCACCGCATCGGCAGTTACGCGCCCGACCAGCTCGTCGGCTTCGCGCTCGCCGACATCGACGGCGACAGCGACCTGGATCTCATGACCGGCGGCTACAGCGGCGCGTCGAATGCGGCGAGCTCGCGCACGGCGGACGGCGTGGCCGACGTCAATGCGTCGCTGGGGCGCCTTGCCTGGTTCGAGAACGGCGGCGGTGAGTGGCGGCGCCACGATTTTTCGCGTCGCGAGCGCGGCATGTTCGACAAATTCGTCGCGCTCGACGTCGATCGCGATGGCGATATCGATTTCGTCAGCACGCGCGGCAACAGCGGCGAGTACGACGGCGTCTTCTGGCTCGAGCAGCGGCGCACGGATGAGTCCGCGCCCGCTTTCGTTCACGCGCGCGTCGTGGACAGCCCCGAGTTGCCGTTGCCGGAGTAAGCAGGACTATGTCGCGACCTAATCGATTGTCGAGGATTCTGGGTCTGTCCATCGCCGTGACTGGCGTGCTGGCGGCTGCCGATGCCGGCGCGCAGCGTGGCGGCGCCCAGCGCCAGATCGTCCAGGTCGCTGGCGACGTCTACCGTGCCAACAACGGCAACTGGTGGTCGATCTTCATGGTGACCCCGGAAGGCATCGTGCTCGGCGACCCGATCAATCTGCAGTTTGCCACCTGGCTCAAGGGCGAGCTCGACACGCGCTTCGGCGTGCCCGTGCGCTACGTCGTCTACAGCCACAGCCACTGGGACCACGCCGAAGGCGGCGCCGTCTTCGCTGACACGGCCGTCTTCGTCGCCCACGAGAACATGCTCGACAACATGGACGGCCGCTATCCCCAGATGCCGGGTGACATGATCGACCGCAACGGCAATGGCCTCATCGATCCCGAAGACATTCTTGTGCCGACCAACGCCAAGCCCGGCATCTGCGGCATGTTTGCGGGATTCCACGCGCAGATCGATCGCGACGGCAACGGCGTTGCGACGCCCGCGGAGCTGCAGCTCAACATCGTTCCGCCCGATATTGCCTATTCAGACCGGATGCAGATCGAGCTCGGCGGCAAGCGCGTGGTGCTGATTCATCCCGGCCTCAATCATTCTAACGATGCGACCGTCGTGCTCTTTCCCGAGGAGCGCGTGCTGTTCGCAACGGAGTTCATCGCCGACGCGCTCGTGACCGACAACATCCATGCGCTGCCTTCGGCCTGCGGGCCCTTCGACGGCAGCTCGCTCGACGAATGGATTCGCTCGTATCGAACCGTCGAGGCGCTCGATTTCGATATTCTTGCCGGCGGCCACGGCCGCGTGCTCTTCGACAAGCAGGGTGTGATCGATACGCGGATCTACTTCGAGACGCTGAAATCTGCTGTCGAGGCGGCGATGGCTGAGGGCAAGAACCTCGCAGAGATGCAGGAGACGATTCTGCTCGAGGACTACGCGGGCTGGGTGAACTACGATCGCCTGCGCCGCGACAATATCGAGGCGGCGTACCTGAACCTGATGCGCTTCCCTTAAGCGACGCGCCGGCGGAAGAGGGGCGAGATGAGCCGCCGCCAGGCGAGCGCGAGCCCCGTCCAGACCATGATTACGCTCGTCAGCGACACGATGCCCGCGATCGTCTGGCCGGCTAGCCCAAGCGCTTCGCCGGTATGCAGGAAGCGAATCCAGCTGCGTGCGCGCCGCCCTGCCGTCTGGCTCTCGAACGGCTGCCAGGAAGAAACCGCGCCTGTTGCGCCATCGAGCACGAGGGTGTGACGCAGCTGCGGTTGCCCGCCATTGCCCTGGTCGATCGCAAAACTCACCGTAGCGGCGCCCGGCTGCGGCAGCGTCAGCGTAATCGTCTTCCAGTCGTCGACCTGCGTCGCCGCGCGGTCGAACAGTGCATCGAAGGGCAGCATCGTTGCGACTGCCGCTGGCGTCGCCGCGGGCGCGCCGGCACTGCCGGCCGCCGCGGCTCCGGTGGGTGCTGGTCCGCCGCCGCGGCCGACCCCGCCCGTCGGTGCCTGGGCCGCGGGACCCGCACCACCGCCGCGGCCCGCGGGCGGTTCCTCGCCGAAGGCGCGATAGACGGCATTGCTGGCCCAGGGATAGGAGAAGACCGTTGCTGTCGCAACGACGACGAAGAGCGGTATCGCCGTCCAGATGCCGAAGACGTGATGCCAGTTGTAGTCGCGCGCCTTGCCGCGCAGCGCCTGCCCGCTGAATAGCAGATGCGCGCGGAACATCGTCCATTTGAAGATGCGCGGCAGCCAGAGGTACATGCCACTGACAATCAGAAACAGGAAGGCGAGATTGCTGGCGCCCGTGATGGCGCGCCAGGGCGCGCGCGACTCGGTCGACGCGTTGAACCAGCGATGCCATCCCGTTACGGTGTTGAAGAAACTGTCGAGACCCGTCGGCGGCTCACCGAGGACTTCGCCGGTGTAGCTATTGAGATAGCGCGAGCCGGCGCGGCCGGCGGCGAGCAGGGCAGGTGCGCGAGGGTCCGAGGACAGCTGGACGGAAGTAGCCTGGAAACCGGCTTCAGCGCGCGCCGCCGATCCCACCAGCGATTCGATTGGCAGGCGCTCGGCTGCTGCCGGGGCATCGGCATAGAACTCGCGCGTCTGCGCGGCCAGCATCTGTCGCTCGTAGGTCAGGATGACGCCGGTGACGGACATCATCAGTACCACGAGGCCAGTCAAGACACCGCAGCCCAGGTGAATCCAGAAAATCGTCTTGCGGAACATGGTTCGGTTTACGCCGGACCCGGTGGCTGCCTTGGGAATGCGAACCATACGCATTTGCGCCGGAGCAGTCAATAAGAATCATTCTCATTCAAGCAGTCTCAGAAGGTACCGACGTACGCCGGCCGGAAAAACGTCAGCATGCGCCCGAACAACATGACGGCCACGAGCAGGAACAGGGAGACGCCGGCCATGATCTTGGCGGCACGCGGGGCGTCGTCGTTGGGGCCGAGCGCCCGGACCGTCCGGAACTCGCGCGAGTAGAACAGCGTGACATTGATGCCCATGGCCGTGAGTGCGATGACCTTGAGGTGAAAGGCGCTGTTATAGAAGTACTGCTCCGGTGCGCCGGAAATGAAGAGGAGTCCCGTGATCACGATCATGCCGAAGCCGGCGAGGCCGACCCGGATCAGCCGATGCAGATCAGCCGGCCGCATGCCCTTGATGACGCCAAGCAGTCGCAGATCGAAAGCGCCGACGGTCCCCGTGAGCAGCACGAGGCCGAAGAAGTGCACGCTTTCAGCGATCGGCCAGGTCCAGCGATAGTCGTTCGCGAAATGATTGGGCCAGCTGTCGTAGAGCCACTGGATCAGAGCATCCATGCGTCACCTAGTAAAACTGCGCATCGCGCGCCATGAGGATCGTGTGCGTGTATGCAAGGAACCGGCCGCTCACGGTCGCGATGAGCCAGAGCGCGAGCAAGGCCAGCGCGGCGCGACGTTGCGCTGACGTCGGTCCCGTCAGTGTGGCCGTCGCCTGCGACGGGACGCCTGAGATCGGAAGCGGCGCGGCACCGACCGTCGTGAGCTGGCGCTCGAGCCAGCTCACGATGCCGATGGCGACCGCGATGGCAAGCATCTTCGCGTAGAACACAGGATTGGTGAGCGCCTTCGCCGGATACGCCGCAAGCAGCGCGAGGCCGGAAAGCACATTGATCCCGAGACCGATCCAGATCAGGCGGAACGTGTGGCGCCACAGCGCGGCGCGCGGCGGCGAGCGCAACATCAGCAGGCTCAGGGCGATCGCGCTGCTCAAGCCCGCGATCATCGCCAGGCCGAGCGTGTGCAGATAGAGAATGAACGGAAAGCCGAGGATCGACGGCGATTCACGGACCCAGACGCTGAGTGCTGTGCCTTCGACCCAGATGAAGAAATCCAACAGCCTGCCCCTCTCCCGGCCCATGCAGGGCCACCGGCAACCTTAGCGCTTTGGCGGGTACCGTGACCACTACGACGCAATTGGAACCGTGAATTAACGGTTAGAGCGGTGCCGAACCGGGAGCCGCGGCCCGGGAGCTGCCGTACACTCGGGCGACGGGGTTGATCGAGGAGAGTCGACATGCTGTCGAAGCGTCGGATGGTTGCAGTCGGTGGGGTTGCCGCCGCGGTCGTGGCGGCTGCGTTGCAAGCGCAGGACGACCCGCCCGCATGGATCGAAGTGGACTTGAGCGAGCACACCTATCGCGAGCAGGATCGCGCGATGCGGCGCGATTCGATCGACATCCCGATCCGGCCGAACGGGGAGCTCGAGTACAAGCTCGGGATGGAAGAGGGCGACGCCATCGTCTATTCCTGGCAGGTCGAGGGCATCGACAACCCGGAGCTTCTCTACGCCGAGTTTCACGGCCACACGGAACGACAACCGGGCCAGCCCGGCACGCTGATGTTCTACCGGAAGGCGGAAGGAGGTTCCGAGCACGGAACACTTACAGCACCGTTCAGCGGCATTCACGGCTGGTATCTGCAGAATCGCAGCTCGCGCGCGATCGTCGTGAAGCTCGAGGTCGCCGGTTTCTACGAACTCGTCGAGCAGTAGCACAACAGGTTGACAAGGTCGTGACGGCGGACCCAATATGTTGTGGTCAGCCGGTTCGCAGCAATGCGACGAAGAGGGAATTCGGTAAGGGATGAGAATCCCGAAGCCGGAGCTGCCCCCGCAACTGTACACAGCGAAGCGTCGGCCATGGCCACTGGGGAATCGCAGGATTCGCCGGGAAGGCGGTCGAAGACAGCGCTGCAAGCCAGGAGACCTGCCGGCCGACAGGTAGCTCAACGGACGGGGAGTGCCGGAGGAGTTCGCGCAGCGGCCTCGCGTTTCCGTTCGGCCATTCGCGACTCGCATCGTCACCTCCGTGCACTCGATGGAGGTCGATGATGATCGGGAATGCTTCAGCCAGGGTATCGATCGCAGCGCCGGGCAGATCACAGTCGTCCGGGTCAGCGGTGTCCGAGCCGATTCAGGCAATCGCGGCTGCTGCCGCGCCGACTGCCGCCGGCCCTGGCTCAACCGTCGTCATCGATCCCCGCCGCGATACCCTGCTGACAGACTTCGGCCGCGCGACGCTCCGCGACCGCTACCTGCTGCCCGGTGAATCCTGCCAGGACCTCTTCGCGCGCGTCGCCTGGGCTTTCGCGACCGATGCCGCCCATGCCCAGCGGCTCTATGACTACATGTCGAAGCTCTGGTTCATGCCGGCGACGCCGGTGCTCTCGAACGGCGGCACGACGCGCGGCCTGCCGATCTCCTGCTTTCTCAATTCGGTCGAGGACAGCCTCGACGGCATTGTCGACACCTGGACGGAAAACGTCTGGCTTGCCTCGAACGGTGGCGGCATCGGTACTTACTGGGGCTCGGTACGCTCGATCGGCGAGCCGGTGAAGGGCAACGGCCACACGTCGGGCATCATTCCTTTCGTCCGCGTCATGGATTCGCTGACGCTCGCAATCTCGCAGGGGTCGCTGCGCCGCGGCTCGGCCGCGGTCTATCTCGACGTACATCACCCCGAGATCGAGGAGTTCATCGAGATCCGCAAGCCCTCGGGTGACTTCAACCGCAAGAGCCTGAACCTCCATCACGGCATCGCGATCTCCGACGAATTCATGGAGGCGGTTCGCGAGGATGCGCCATTTGCGCTCAAGAGTCCGGCAACCGGGGCTACCGTGCGGTCGGTGTCGGCACGCCTGCTGTGGCAGAAAATTCTCGAGACGCGCCTGCAGACGGGCGAGCCGTATCTGGTCTTCATCGACACAGTCAATCGCAGTCTCGCGGAACATCAGCGCGCGCTTGGCCTCACCGTCCGGCAGTCGAATCTCTGCAGCGAGATCCTGCTGCCGACGGGGCGCGATCACCGTGGCGAGATGCGCACGGCAGTCTGCTGCCTCGCCTCCGTCAATTTCGACACCTGGGACGAATGGCACGCGCATCCGGACTTCGTCGGCGACGTGCTCGAATTTCTCGACAACGTGCTCGAGGAGTTCATCCGCCGGGCGCCGGACAGCATGGCCCAGGCGAAATACTCGGCGGCTCGGGAGCGCTCGGTCGGCCTGGGAGCCATGGGCTTTCACAGCTTCCTGCAGCGGCGCGGCATCGCCTTCGAGAGCGCGCAGGCAAAGAGCTGGAACCGACGTATGTTCAGGCACTTGCGAGAACAAGCTGATGCGGCATCGCAACGTCTCGCCGGTGAGCGCGGCGCCTGCCCGGATGCTGCCGACCGCGGGGCCGCCGAGCGCTTCAGCCACAAGCTCTCGATTGCGCCGACGGCGAGCATCAGCATCATTTGCGGCGGCGCGAGCGCGTGCATCGAGCCGATCCCGGCGAATATCTATACCCACAAGACGCTGTCAGGTTCGTTCACTGTCCGCAATGCCGCGCTGCAGCAGCTGCTGGCTTCGCGAGGACAGGACTGCGCAGACGTCTGGACTTCGATTCTGCGCCACGACGGATCGGTGCAGCATCTCGAGATACTGAGCAACGAGGAAAAGGCCGTGTTCCGCACCTCGTTCGAGATCGACCAGCGCTGGATCATCGATTTCGCCGCGGATCGCGCTCCCTATATTTGCCAGGGTCAGTCGGTCAATCTTTTCCTGCACGGCGACAGCCACAAATGGGATCTCCTGATGCTGCACTGGATGGCCTGGGAGCGCGGCGTCAAGAGCCTCTACTACTGCCGGTCGAAGTCGGTGCAGCGCGCGGGCTTCGCCGGCGTCGATGGCGACAATACGCGGCAGTGGCCTACGCGCGCGCTCGCGGTCGACGCGGCGAAGTACGACGAATGCCTGGCTTGTCAATGAATGAGATGAGATCGATGAACGCGGAGAGAAGCCGATGAGCGCCCAGATCGAGCTCCTGACCCGACCAGGCCTCCTTACTCCGAGCCGGAGCTACAAGCCTTTCCGCTATCCCTGGGCGATCGAGTACTGGCGCCGCCAGCAGCAGATTCACTGGTTGCCAGAGGAAGTGCCGCTCGGTGAGGACTGCAAGGACTGGGCCTCGCGGCTCACGGATGCCGAACGCAATCTGCTGACGCAGGTGTTCCGCTTCTTCACGCAGTCGGACGTCGAAGTTCAGGACAATTACCTCGAGCGCTACGCGCGCGTCTTCCGGCCGACCGAGATCAAGATGATGCTCGCCGCCTTCGCGAACATGGAGACGGTGCACATCGCGGCCTATGCGCTCCTGCTCGAGACGCTCGGCATGCCCGACAGCGAGTTCGCGGCATTTCTCGACTACGAGGCGATGCGCGACAAGCACGACTATATGCAGGGCTTCGGCGTCGGCAATGAGGCCGATATCCTGCGCACGCTCGCGATGTTCGGCGCATTCACGGAGGGTCTGCAGCTGTTCGCGAGCTTCGCGATCCTCTTGTCCTTCCCGCGCCGCAACAAGATGCGCGGCATGGGGCAGATCGTCTCCTGGTCGGTGCGCGACGAGAGCCTGCACTGCGAAGGCGTGCTTCGCCTGTTTCACGAGTTCGCCGGGGAGACCGGCGCCCTGACTCAGCCCGTCAAGGACGACATCGTCGATTGCGCGCGTAAGGTGGTCGGGCTCGAGGATCGTTTCATCGATCTCGCCTTCGAGCTTGGGCCCCTCGATGGCCTGGCGGGCGAGGAGGTCAAGCGCTACATCCGCTATATCGCCGACTGGCGCCTGGCCCAGCTGGGTCTCCAGCCGGTCTACGGCGTGACGGAGCATCCGCTGCCCTGGCTCACGGAAATCCTGAACGGCGTCGAGCATGCGAACTTTTTCGAGACGCGCGCGACGGAGTACACCAAGGCGGCGACGGGGGGTAGCTGGCATGGGCCCGAGGGCGCGTGGTCGGTGTTCGACACCCGGATGGCGCAGCGACGGCAGCCGTCGTTGATCGGAATTGCCGAACGGGGCACCGCCGCGAATACCTTATAGTCGGGCGGGACGCGCGGCGGAGAAAACAACCATGCGGCGATTGATCATTTTCGTGCATCGGTATGTCGGCATGCCGATGAGCATCATCTTCGTCGTCTGGTTCGTCTCCGGCATCGTGATGATGTACACGGGCGGCATGCCGGAGCTTTCGGCGGCCGACCGGCAGCGCGGCCAGGGGACGATCGATCTCGATGTCGTGGCGCTGACGCCGGCGGACGCCGCCGGTCGCGCCGGTGTCGATGGCCCGGTCGGCCAGCTCAGCCTCGGTAATCTCCTGGGGCGGCCTGCTTACCGGGTCGGACGCGGTTTCGGGCCGCCCGTCACCGTCTTCGCCGACACAGGAGAGGTCTTCGACGGCGCTGGCGCCGCCGACGCGTTGGCCGAGTCGGCGCGTTTCGTCGGCGAGCCCGCCTCGGCACTCCGTTTCGTCGGCACGGAGACCGCGCCCGATCAGTGGACGATGATCCTGTCGCGGAGCCTCCCGCTCGAACGCTTCGACGTCGACGACGGCCGCGGGACGCGCGTCTACTTTTCGCTGCGCACGGGTCGCGTGGAGCTCGTGACCGATCGCACGGACCGGATGCTCGCCTGGGCCGGCGCGATTCCGCACTGGTTCTATTTCACGCCGCTGCGTCTCAACCAACCCGTCTGGTACTGGACGGTCGTCTGGGTCTCGGCCGTCGGCTGCCTGCTCGCCGTGCTCGGTCTCGTTCTCGCTTTCACGCAATTCCGGCGCTCGAAGCCGTTCCGTCTTGCGAGTTCGATTCGCTATCGCGGCTTGATGCGATGGCATTACTACACGGGCGCGCTGTTCGGCCTCTTCGCGCTGACCTGGGTGTTCAGCGGGCTCATGTCGATGGAGCCCTTCGACTGGACGCGCACTGAAGGCCTGCAGGTTCCGGACAACGAGCTCGTCGGCGGAACTCTCGATCTCGAGCGCTACCCGCTCGATGCGAGAGCATTGGCCGGAATTCCGGCACTCGGCGGTCTCGAGCCCTTCGGGATCGAGCTGGTCCGGATTCAGGACCAGGCCGTGCTTGAGGTCGCCATCGCGGAGAGCGACGGCCGGATCCGGCAACGCCTGATCGATGCGGCAACGTTCGCAGAACGAACCACGCCATTTGCGCCGGAACCGATACTGGCCATGCTCGAGTCGACTGTCACCGAAGCGAAAGTTGTCGAGCACGAGGTGCTCGATCGCTACGACGCCTACTACTACACGCAGGATGGGTCCGCGCCGCTGCCGGTGCTCCGCGTCAAGTTCGATGATCCTGCGGAGACCTGGTACTACTTCGATCTCCTGAAGCTCGAGGCCGTCGCCGCGAATCACCGCCTGAGCCGGCTCGAACGCTGGCTCTTCAGCGGACTGCACAGCCTCGACTTCGGCTTCTGGTACGGCAGCCGCCCGGCCTGGGATATCGGCATGATCCTGCTGTCGCTTGGCGCGTTGGCTACGAGCGCGATCGGCGTGGTGCTCGGGTATCGGCGGCTGTCCGGCCAGGCCAGGCGCGAGCAGAACGCAGCGCCCGTCTGAATTTCTTCCAATCTCAGCTTTCATCAACCAGGGGATACTTGTGATTGATCGTTGCAATCGTGGATCGGTGGGCCTGCTGGCCCTGGCGGTTTCTGCGCCGATGGCGCCCGCGCTGGCGCAAGCCCAGCTCGAGGATCGGGCGGGTGACGATGACGGCATCGTCGTCACCGGGAGCCGCACCGGGCTCGAGACCCGGCAGGTCGGGAGCGCGATCACCGTCGTCGATGGCGAGCGGATCCGCGGCGATCAGGCCGTGCTCGTCAAGGACGTCCTGCAGGATGT
>Ga0315910_10001661_pt1 | contig 20252 bp, 18 predicted proteins | sample EdamamesoilMG_FD_204470 | JGI IMG/M metagenome (GOLD analysis project Ga0315910, IMG submission 204470) | Garden soil microbial communities collected in Santa Monica, California, United States - Edamame soil | ecosystem: Environmental > Terrestrial > Soil > Garden | place: USA: California...
CAGCGCGCGGCCTTCTTCCTTCGGCATGCCTTCGACGTCCATCGTGTGGGCGGCAATGAACAGCGCCTTGCGGCCCGAGCCCTTGTGGACATGGACCAGCGGGTGGCGGGCCTTAGGCCGCTCGTCTATCTCCTCGTCGGCGATGTCCGCTCCGGCGAGCTTGCGGCTCCACCACAGCGAGTTCACCCCTACCTTGTCCTCGAGGAAGTCCTTCATGTCCTGCGGCAGGTCGTCGTAGGCGCTGCGGGTGTCAGCGAACGAGGTCAGCCCGCCCTCCGGCGGCACATCATGGGCCAGCAGCAGCGAATAGCTGGTGCGCTTCTCCATGAAGGCGCTATCAGTGTGCCACAGGCGATCGCCCTTGCGGTACTGGATCGCTGCCGGATCCTCGGTGATCTCTCCGTCGACGTTGAGGTTCGAAGCATCGAACAGCTCGCGGTGCGGCAAGCGGAAGCGCACGCCCTCGCGCCGCGGGACACGCTCGAGGTAGCCGAAGTTGCGGCTGAACTCGACGTGCTGGTCGTCGTTCATACCGGTATTGCGCCACACGGTGATGCCCCAGGTGTCCATCGCGTCGGTCACCTGCTGGACCTCGTCCTCGGTGAGAGGACGCGTCAGGTCGAGGCCCGAACATTCGGCGCCGAAGCGCGGCAGGATAGGTTCCACTTTCAGCGACATTGCGCTCTCCGCAAAGTAATTAGCAAGCTAAGCATTAACAGATGGTCGCTTGCGCTGCAAGGATGCTCGCTTGCAGTGCGCGACCAGCTCCCCGTGCTGGTTGTAGGCCCGATGGATGAAGGAGACGATACCCTGGTCCGGGCGCGACTTGCTTTCGCGAACGTCCAGCACCTCGGTTTCGATCCGCAAGGTATCGCCGACGAAGATCGGCTTGGGAAAGCGCACTTCGTCCCAGCCAAGGTTGGCCACCGCCGTCCCTTGCGTGGTGTCGTTGACCGAGATCCCGACCATCAGCCCGAGCGTGAAGCACGAGTTGAGGAGAATGCGGCCGTACTCGGTGTCCTTCATGTATTCGGCATCGAGGTGGAGCGGCGCCGGGTTGTGAGTCAGCGTGCTCATCAGCAGGTTGTCGGTTTCAGTCACGGTCCGGCGCAGCGGGTGATCGAACACCCGGCCGACCTCGAATTCCTCCAGCCACAGTCCGGCCATTTCAGGCTCCTTCCACCGGGTGCTCTAGCGCGTCGAAGAGGTTGGGGAAAGGAATGGCGCCGACGCCGTTGTCCAACAAAGGCAACCGGGGAGTCCCATGAAATCACCGATCCTGCCGCTGGCTGCGCTGCTGGTGCTGGCCGCATGCGACAACGGCACCCAAGGCGCCGACGTCACCGCCGAGGAAGCCGCGGCGAAAGGCGATCTCGCCGCCAACAGCTCGGTCGCGCCTACGGCCAGCCCTTCCGCGACCGACCCTTCCACTGCGACAGAAATCCCTGACACCCTGCGCGGGCGTTGGGGTCTGGTTCCGGGCGACTGCACCTCGACACGCGGCGACGCCAAGGGCCTGCTGACTATCACCGCGGACAAGCTCAGGTTCTACGAATCCGTCGGCACACTCGGTGCGGTCAAGGAAGCCGGCGAGCGCCAGATCCGCGCCGCGTTCGACTTCACCGGCGAAGGCATGGCGTGGCAGCGCGAGGTCCTGCTCGAACTTGAGGACGGCGACGCGACGCTGGTCCGCCACGAGTACGGGCCGGATGCCGCACCCGAACCGTTCCGCTATGCCAAGTGCGATTGAGGAGACGCCGCATGAAATTTGCCCTCGTGACGTGTCCTGCTCTCGCGCTCGCCGCCTGCGCCACCGTGCCCGCCGATGGAGAACCACCGGTGCGCGAGCCGGGCGACACCTGCAAGGCCGAGCCCGGCCAGCGTTTCATCGGAGAGAGCGCCTCGGCCGAAACCGGCGCCGCGATCATGGACGCCACCAATTCCACGCGCCTGCGCTGGGTCCCTCCCGATACCGCGGTGACCATGGAATATGCCTTCGGCCGCGTGACGGTCAGCTACGACCGGGACTACAAGATCACGACCATAAGCTGTAGCTAGGCCAAAACCGGAGGGGACCGAACATGAAGAAGACCAAGCGTGGCTGATCCGCAGGACGGCCGCCAGCGCATCCCGGCGCTCTCGCGCTTCGAGGAAGAGGCCCAGTTCACCCGCGCAATGCGCGTCGGTGACCGGATCATCGTCGCGGGCAACGTGGCGCCTGGGGAAACCGCCGGTGAACAGGCGACGCGCTGCTTCGAGCAGATCGTCGACTACATCCAGCAGCTGGGCGGCCAGTCGGGCGACGTCGTGCGAGTGCGCATGTTCGTGACCGACATTGCCGACGCGCAGGCGGTGACCAACGCCTTCACCAAGGCGGTGGGCCATGCCCGGCCGACCGGCACGCTGGTCGCCGTCGCCGCCCTCGCCGCGCCGCAGTTCAAGGTCGAGATCGAGGCTGAGGCGATCATCGGCGCGGGGCAGTAACGGAAGTGCTCAGCCTCGCCCTTCCGCTTCTGGCTCAAGGAGTGGTCGAACCTCCGCGAACAGTTAATGACATCGAGCTCGGTGACGCCGACTCCTTCGCCACAAGCGGACCGGCCACGGTCTGTATGCGCGAAATGGTAATAGCGCCGCAGGAAGGCGAGACCGCCTATCTTACCTACTCCGGCATTCACAACGGTGGCATCCGGCTGGTGTTGGCCAACGGCAAGTTTGTCGATTTCACGTACGGTGAAATCTTTCGGGATCAGCGCCGTCCGGGCCAGGGCACCTCAGTCCGCGCAAAGGACATGCGGGTCTATCTCTATGACGACGAGCGCGAGATTCATTACCAGGTGCATGTTGAACTTCCGGCGACTGACTGGAGCGGCGGGGGCTGGCAACCGCTGGTGAATGTCGGCGGAACAGCCCTCAACGGCAGTCGAGCGGATGCGCGCCTGTTCGAGCGTCTGTCTTTCAACTTGGACGTCGAGGCGGTTTGCGATCGCCGATACAACTTCGGCTGGGACGTAATCCTCGACGGCGAGCCGATCGACGAGGCGAACGCCCAATGACCGGACAGTTCGGGCTAACCGACGACCAGCTCGCGATCCAGGAGACCGCGCAACGGTTCACGGCGGACAATATTGCTCCGTTCGCCGCCGAGTGGGACGAGAAGCATATCTTCCCGAAGGAGACGATCCGTGCGGCGGCCGAACTGGGCTTCGCGTCGCTCTACGTCTCCGAAGAAAGCGGCGGGATAGGGCTCGGGCGGCTGGAGGCGGCGCTGGTGATGGAGGCGATGGCCTATGGCTGCCCGTCGACCAGCGCGTTCATCTCGATCCACAACATGGCCGGGTGGATGCTCGACCGGTTCGGCTCGGCGGAGATCAAGGCGAAGTACCTGCCCCGGCTCGTCGGCATGGATTGGATGGCCAGCTACTGCCTGACCGAGCCCAGCTCGGGCTCTGACGCGGCCGCGCTCAGGACCACTGCGACCGACGCGGGCGACCACTGGGTGGTCACCGGCACTAAGCAGTTTATCAGCGGCGCCGGCGAGAACGACCTCTACCTCACCATGGTCCGCACCGGTGAGGACGGGCCCAAGGGCATCTCCTGCCTCGCGATCGAGAAGGGCATGGCGGGCGTCGGCTTCGGCGCGCCGGAAAAGAAGACCGGCTGGCACTCGCAGCCGACCGCCGCGCTCATCCTCGACAACGTGCAGGTGCCCAAGGAGAACCTGGTCGGCGGACTCGGCGAAGGGTTTCGAATCGCGATGACCGGGCTCGACGGCGGACGGATCAACATTGGCGCCTGCTCGCTCGGCGGTGCGCAGCGCTGCCTCGACGAGGCCCTGCGCTACACCAAGGAGCGCAAGCAGTTCGGCCAGCCGATCGCGGAGTTCCAGAACACCCAGTTCATGCTCGCCGACATGGCGACCGAGCTCGAGGCCGCCCGCGCCCTGCTCTACCTCGCCGCCGCCAAGCTGACCGCCAACGCCCCCGACAAGACCCGCTTCGCCGCAATGGCCAAGCGCCTCGCCAGCGACACCGGCAGCACGGTCGCCGACCGGGCGCTGCAGCTCCACGGCGGCTACGGCTACCTGCAGGACTACCCGGTCGAGCGCTTCTGGCGCGATCTTCGCGTCCATTCGATCCTCGAGGGCACCAACCAGATCATGCGGCTGATCGTCGGGCGGGACCTGCTGCGGCAATAAGCTCCTCGCCAAACGGCAGCAAAGGCTGGCGCGGTGGGAGCAAGGACCAACTGCTGAGCAGATTGTGTTTGGTGAGGCCGACCTCGCTTTCGATGAGCAGCAGCTCGGTGGGAAACCACTGGAGCGCGATCGGCAGGACCTGCGGCATGCACGGGCGATGGCCTAGCGTCACGTGTGGACGCAGCCCGGACTTGCGGTGCAAGGGCTCGATTCCGCAAGCCCGCAGCAGGCGCACCAACTCACGATAGAAGTCCTGGATTTCGTCTTGCCGTCCCCAGGTGCGCGCACAGGCGCCACGCGATCCTGCTATCACCCGGTTGAGATTGACGGGACAGGAATGAAGCCGCACCGCGCCAACCGCCGCCTCGATCCGCCGGAGAACGAAAGGATCGCGTTCCGCGACCTCCTCAATCACACACAGCGTCAGATGCAGGAGATCCAGGCGGATCGGCTGATCAATCGCCACGGCGAGCCGCTGGAAAAAGGGGTACCACTGTGGCGGCACCCGGAAGCCAATGAAGTAGCGATAGCCTTGCAAGGTACCCATGTCGACGTTCCGACTCGCAATCTGTTCCTATTATGTTCCATCTACCGCGAGAGTCGAATCCATTTGGCTCCGCAGCGGCACCCGCTAGGCGCAGACCATGTGCAACAACTATCGCCTAATCGAGCGTGTCCCGGCGGAGGAGTTGTTCGACCACCTCGACGCGCCTGAAGGCATCCCTAACTTCGAGCCCAGGCTCGACATTCGCATTACTGACCGCGCGCCGCTCCTCCGCGCGGGCCAGACCGGCGTGGTCGAGTTGGTGCAGCGCCGTTGGTCGTGGCCCGGACCGGGCGGCAAGCCGGTGTACAATTTCCGCTCGGAAGGGCGCGAGTTCAACAGCGGGCGTTGCGTGATCCTGGCGGACGGCTTCTATGAATTCACTGCGCACAGTGACCCGAAGTCCAAACGCAAACACAAGTGGCTGTTCACGCTACAGGGGGAGCCGTGGTTCGGGGTTGCCGGGCTATGGCGCACCGACCCGGCAGTGGGCGAGGCCTTCACCATGCTCACCTGCGAGCCATCTCCCGATGTCGCCCCGTATCACAGCCGCTCCATCGTAGTGCTGCCGCCTGCCGAATGTGCCCGCTGGCTGGATGCGTCGATCCCGGCGCGCGAGCTTCTGCATCCCCTCCCCGCAGGCAGCCTTTCAGTCGAGCAGGTCAACTGACATGACAGACGACGTACTCATCCGCCGCGACGGCGCTGTGGGGCTTATCTCGCTCAACCGCCCGCAGGCGCTGCACGCGCTAACGCAAGCGATGTGCGAAGCGATCAGCGGGGCGCTGCTCGAATGGCGCGCCGATGCAGGTGTCGAAGCCGTCATTCTCGATCATGCCGAGGGTCGCGGTTTCTGCGCCGGGGGCGACGTGGCGATGGTACGGCGCTCGGCGCTGGAGGACGGCGGGGCTGCGGGCCGGGCGTTCTTCCATGCCGAGTACCGGATGAACCACCTGCTGTTCACTTGTTCCAAGCCGGTGGTCGCGTTCATGGACGGGGTGACGATGGGAGGCGGCGTGGGCCTCGCCCTGCCCTGCACCTATCGCGTAGCGACGGAGAACACGCTGTTCGCCATGCCGGAGGGCGCTATCGGCCTGTTTCCTGACGTTGGCGCGGGTTGGTACCTGCCGCGCCTGCCAGGTCGGATCGGCCAGTTCCTCGCGCTTACCGGTGCGCGGCTCGACGGGGCGGAATGCCTGTGGGCCGGGCTGGCGACGCACTACCTGCCGAGCGGGGCACTGGCCGAAGCCAAGGCGCGCATTGCCAAGGATCCGACGGGCACCGCGGCGATCCTGAGCGAGTTTTCGGCCGAGCCGCCCTCCGCCCGCCTGGCCGGCAATGCCGAGCGGATCGCGCAATTGTTCGCATCGGATACACTCGAAGAGATCATGTGGGCGCTTGATGACGAAGCTTCTGAATGGGCTGGCAAGGAGCTGACCGCAGTCGCTTCGAAGTGCTTTACAACGTCCAAGGTTGCGCTGCGCCTGTTCGCCACCTCGCGACCCGATTTCGCCGCGGAAATGGAGCTGGAATACCGGATTGCCGCGCGCATGATGATGCGCCCGGATTTCAGTGAAGGGGTGCGCGCAGTGCTGATCGACAAGGACAACTCGCCACGCTGGGAACCGCCGCTTCCCGAGGCGATCTCCGAAGAAATGCTCGACGCGATCTTCGCGCCGTTACCGCCGGGCGACGAATGGACGCCGTACCCCGCTTAGGGGGCCAAAAGAATTTCTCCCCGCCGCGTGGGTTGCAGTTAACACCCTCAATCGGCAATTCCCGCCCGTGCACAGACTGACCCACCTCGACCGCCTCGAAGCGGAGAGCATCCATATCATGCGCGAGGTGGTGGCCGAGACGCAGAACCCGGTCATGCTCTATTCGGTGGGCAAGGACAGCGCGGTGATGCTGCACCTTGCGCGCAAGGCGTTCTACCCGGCCCCGCCGCCGTTCCCGCTGCTGCATGTCGATACCACGTGGAAGTTCCGCGACATGTACGCCCTGCGCGACAAGGCCGCCAAGGCCGCGGGCATGGAACTGATCGTCTACCACAACCCCGAGGCGATGGAGCGCGGGATCAACCCGTTCGACCACGGCCCGCTCCACACCGACATGTGGAAGACCGAGGGGCTCAAGCAGGCGCTCGACAAGCACGGGTTCGACGCGGCCTTCGGCGGCGCCCGGCGCGACGAGGAGAAGAGCCGCGCCAAGGAGCGCATCTTCAGCTTCCGCACTGCCACGCACGGCTGGGATCCGAAGAACCAGCGCCCGGAGCTGTGGAACCTCTACAACGCCCGCAAAAACAAGGGCGAGAGCATCCGCGTATTCCCGATCTCGAACTGGACCGAGCTCGATATCTGGCAATACATCATGAAGGAGGGGATCGAGATCGTCCCGCTCTACATGGCCGCTCCGCGCCCGACCGTGGAACGCGACGGCCTGCTGCTGATGGTCGATGACGAGCGCTTCCCGCTGCTCCCGGGCGAGACGCCGCAGATGCGCTCGATCCGTTTCCGCACGCTCGGCTGCTATCCGCTGACCGGCGCAATCGAGAGCGAGGCGGCGACGCTGCCCGAAGTGGTGCAGGAGATGTTGCTCACCACCACCAGCGAACGCCAGGGCCGCGCGATCGACAAGGATGCGGGCGGCGCGGGCATGGAGAAAAAGAAGCAGGAGGGCTATTTCTGATGGCCGATGCTTCTTCCGAGCCCGTGTACCAGACCGACGCCCTCATCGCCGAGGACATCGGCGCGTACCTGGAGCTGCATCAGAACAAGGAGCTGCTGCGCTTCATCACCTGCGGCAGCGTGGATGACGGCAAGTCCACCCTGATCGGGCGCCTGCTGTACGATTCCAAGATGATCTTCGAGGACCAGCTGGCCGCGCTCGAGGCGGACAGCGCGAAGGTCGGCACGCAGGGTAAGGCAATCGATTTCGCGCTCTTGGTCGACGGCCTTGCCGCCGAGCGCGAGCAGGGCATCACGATCGACGTCGCCTACCGCTTCTTCGCGACCGAGAAACGCAAGTTCATCGTCGCCGACACCCCTGGCCACGAGCAGTACACTCGCAACATGGTCACGGGCGCGAGCACGGCCGATCTCGCGGTGATTCTGGTCGATGCGCGAAAGGGCGTGCTGGTGCAGACCCGCCGCCATTCATACCTCGCGCATCTCATCGGCATCCGCCACCTGGTGCTGGCGGTGAACAAGATGGACCTGGTCGATTACGACCATCTGACCTTCGAACAGATCGTCGCCGATTATCGCGAGTTCGCCACCAGCATCGGCATCGCCGAGGTGACCGCGATCCCGATCTCGGGCTTCAAGGGCGACAACATCACCTCAGCGCCCTCGACCAATACCCCCTGGTATTCGGGGCCGAGCCTGATCGAGCACCTCGAGGCGGTCGAGATCGAAAGCACTGCAGCGCAGGCGCGCCCGTTCCGCATGCCGGTGCAGTGGGTGAACCGCCCCAACCTTGACTTCCGAGGCTTTGCGGGGCTGATCGCCGGCGGCTCGGTCAAGCCGGGCGATACCGTGCGCGTCGTCCCCTCGGGCAAGACCAGCACCGTGAAATCGATCGTGACTTTCGACGGCGATCTCGACGAAGCCGCGGCCGGCCAATCGGTCACGCTGACGCTGGCCGACGAGATCGACTGCAGCCGCGGCGACGTGATCGCGGTGGCCGACAACCCGCCGCAGAACGCCGACCAGTTCGAGGCGACGCTGGTATGGATGAGCGACGACGCGCTCATCCCCGGCCGCGGCTACTGGCTCAAGCTCGCGACCCAGACCGTCAGCGCCACGGTGGCCGAGCCGAAGTACGAAGTGAACGTCAACACGATGGAGCACCTCGCGGCGAAGACGCTCGAGTTGAACTCCATCGGCGTGGTCGAGGTGACCACCGACAAGCCGGTCACTTTCGAGCCCTACGCCGACAGCCGCGAGCTCGGCGGGTTCATCCTGGTCGACAAGCTGACCAACGCCACGGTCGCTGCAGGCATGATCCACTTCAGCCTACGCCGGGCGCAGAACGTGCACTGGCAGGCGCTCGAGATCAGCCGCGAGGCGCATGCGGCGCTGAAGGGGCAGAAGCCCGCGGTGCTGTGGTTCACCGGGCTTTCGGGCTCGGGCAAGTCGACCATCGCCAACCTCGTCGAGAAGAAGCTGCACGCGGCGGGCCGCCACACTTTCCTGCTCGACGGCGACAACGTGCGCCACCGGCTCAACAAGGACCTGGGCTTCACCGAGGCCGACCGGATCGAGAACATCCGCCGCGTGGGCGAAGTGGCGCGGCTGATGGCCGACGCGGGCCTTGTCGTGCTGACCGCCTTCATCAGCCCGTTCCGCGCCGAGCGCGAGCTGGTCCGCTCGATGCTGCCCGAAGGCGAGTTCATCGAGATCTTCGTCGATACCCCGCTGGAAGTGGCCGAAAGCCGCGACGTGAAGGGGCTCTACAAGAAGGCCCGCGCGGGCGAGCTCAAGAACTTCACCGGCCTCGACAGCCCCTACGAGCGGCCCGAGGATCCCGAAATCCGCGTCGACACCACGAGGATGACCGCCGAGGCGGCGGCGGAGCTAATCGTCGAGCGCCTGCTCGGGACCTGGACGCCGGACCTGTGACCGACGGCGAGCTGGCCGCCGCGCTGGCCGAAGAAGCGGGGCGCATCTTGCTCGATTTGCGCGCCAACGGCGGGCTCGAAGGCAAGATGCTCGGCGAAGCGGGCGACCGGCTGGCGAACAGCTACCTCATGGAGCAGCTGCGCACGCACCGGCCGGATGACGGCGTGCTCTCGGAAGAGAGCAAGGACACCGAAGAGCGCCTGGGCAAATCGCGCGTGTGGATCATTGACCCGCTCGACGGCACCCGTGAGTACGGCGAGGCGCGGCCTGACTGGGCGGTGCACGTCGGCCTCGCAATCGACGGCGTGGCCGAAGTCGGCGCGGTGGCGCTGCCGGGGCTCGACGGTGGGATCGTGCTGCGCACGGACCAACCCTCCCCGATTGGCAGTTACGAGGGCGCGCCGCGCATGCTCGTCAGTCGGACGCGCCCCGCGGCGGAAGCGGTTGCCGTGGCCGAACAGCTTGGCTGCGAGCTGGTGCCGATGGGCTCGGCGGGAGCCAAGGCGATGGCGGTGGTCCTCGGCCAGGCCGAGATCTACCTCCATTCCGGTGGTCAGTTCGAATGGGACAACTGCGCGCCGGTCGCCGTGGCAAAGGCCCACGGGCTGCACTGCTCGCGCATCGACGGCAGTGCGCTCATCTACAACAACCGCGACACCTACCTGCCCGACCTGCTGATCTGCCGCCCTGAATGGGCCGGGCCGGCATTGGACGCCGTCGCCGCGCTCTAGCCTAGCTCATCCACGGCCCGGTGATCGCGACCGTCTTCGTGGGACGATAGAGGTTGACGAACAGCGTCTTGCCGTCCGGCGAGAAGCAGGCGCCGGCCCACTCCGTGTCAGTACGCGACAGCGCCAGCGGATAGGCGACACCCGCAGGCGTGATCCCCCGCAAGTGGTTGGCGACGTTCTCGGTGTACTGGTCCTCGCACACGATGATGTGCCCATTGGGCGCCACCGTCAGGTTGTCGCCAAAGTTGAACTGCTCGATCGAGGTGCTCTCGTAGAATAGCTGCAGCCGGTCCTGGCCCGAGACCTGGGGGCGCAGGCGGTAGACCTGGCCGAGCTTGGCCGCTCCGCCGCTGGTGCAGCAGAAGTAGAGCTCGCCGTCGCCCATCCACATGCCCTCGCCGCGCGCGAACAGCGTGGCCCCGGCTGCCGCGCCGCGCTTGCGGAGGTCGTCGTCGGGCGCCTCGGGGTTGTCGAGCGGGACCCAGCGCGCCGCGTGCCAGCTTTGCGGCGCGATCGCGACGCCGTTCCAGTTGCGCGCGTCGATCTGGCCTTCGAGCGCGAGGGCATGGAGCGTGCCGCCTGCCTCGAGCTGGCCTTTCACCTTCGGCACGAAACAGTAGAGCAGGCCGTCCTCGCGGTCCTCGGTCATGTAAACCGCCCCCGTGCGCGGGTCGACGCAGGCCGCCTCGCGCTGGAAGCGGCCCATGGCCTTTATCGGCACAGGGTCCACCGGGCCGGCGGCGCTCGCGGGCACCTCGAACGCGTAGCCGTGGTCCTTGTTGATCCTGCCGTCGGGCTTCATCACGCTTTCTTCGCAGGTCAGCCAGCTGTTCCATGGCGTGATCCCGCCCGCGCAGTTGCGGATCGTGCCGGAGAGCGAGCGGAACTGCTTTTCGACCGCGAGCGACTTCGCATCGAGCACCAGTGTGGTCGTCCCGCCCGGCAACGGCACCAGGCTGCGTGCGCGCGTGTCGTAAGCGAGGCCCCTCGCGCCGCCACCATCCTGGTCGGGCATCAGCTCATGGTTACGCACCAGCGCGAGCTTGCCGCCCCCGAGGTCGAAGCAGCCCATCCCGTCCGCCTGGTCGGGCACCGTGCCGCCGTCGGTCATGGGATCGCCGAGCTTCGAGAGGATCCGATAGGTGAAGCCCGCGGGCAGGTCGATCAGCCCGTTGGGGTCGGCGAGAAGCGGGCCGTAGCCGACTTCGCCCGGCGCGGCCGCCAAGCCCGAACGCATGCACCCGCTGGCGGCGAGCGCGGCGAATGCCGAGCCGGTGGCGCTGAGAAAACGGCGGCGGTCAGTCTGCATCGAACCCCTCTAGCCGCGAATCGCGGCCCCTTCGCTAGCTAGTAGCGCCCGGCGCGCGCTTGTGGTCAACTGCCGCGCAAACGGGAGGGGGACGAATGCGCAGGACCAAAGCCCTGATCCTCGGCGGCGCGCTGATGCTGGCAGGAAGCGCTGCGGCGCAGGACACGCGCGAGCCGGTCGTGTTCGCCGCAGCAACGCAAGGCACTCCGGCGGAGCGGGCGGCGCAGATGCTCGCGCAGATGTCGCAGGACGAGAAGCTGACCCTGCTCAAGGGCTACTTCGGCACCGACTTCCCGCCGTCGAAGTTCGAGGCGCCGGAAGAGGCGCGGATGGGCTCGGCAGGTTACGTCCCCGGCATCCCGCGCCTCGGCATCCCCCCGCAGTGGCAGGCGGACGCGGGGATTGGCGTCGCGACGCAAGGCGGCTCGCCGGTGAAGCGGGCGCGCACAGCCCTCCCCTCCGGCCTTGCCACCGCGGCGACATGGGACCCGCAGCTCGCCTTCGCCGGCGGCGCGATGATCGGCGCCGAGGCGCGCGCGGACGGCTTCAACGTGCTGCTCGGCGGCAGCGTCAACCTGATGCGCGAGCCGAGGAACGGCCGGAACTTCGAATACGGCGGCGAGGATCCGCTGCTCGCAGGCACGATGGTCGGTGCGCAGATCGCCGGAGTGCAGTCGAACCGCATCATCTCGACCGTGAAGCACTTCGCCGTGAACGACCAGGAGACCGACCGCGGCATCGGCAACTCGGTGGTCGAGGAAGGCGCGCTCAGGATGAGCGACCTGCTCGCGTTCGAACTGGCCATCGAGCAGGGCAACCCGGGCTCGGTGATGTGCGCCTACAACCGCGTCGGCGGGGTCTACGCCTGCGAAAACCGCTTCCTGCTGACTGACGTGTTGCGTAGCGACTGGGGCTTTCCCGGCTACGTCATGTCGGACTGGGGCGCGGTCCATTCCACCCAGCCGGCGATCGAAGCCGGGCTCGACCAGGAATCGGGCTTCGGGCTGCAGCGGGCCGACTGGTTCGCCGCCGACAAGCTGAAGAACGCCATGACTGCGGGCCTCGCGCAGGCGACCATCGACCGCGCGGTCATCAGCGTACTGCATTCGATGTTCGCCCACGGCCTGATCGACAATCCGGTCACGGCTGATCGGGCGATCGACTTCGCCGCCCACCGCGCGGTCAGCCAGGCCGACGCCGAGGCAGCGATAGTCCTGCTCAAGAACGAGGGCGACTTGCTGCCGCTGGCGGGTGGCGGCGGGCGGATCGCGGTGATCGGCGGCCATGCCGACAAAGGCGTGCTGTCCGGCGGCGGGTCGAGCCAGGTCTATCCCGAGGGCACCAACGCGGTACCTGGCATAGCGCCGACGAGCTGGCCGGGGCCGGTGGTCTATTACCCCTCTTCGCCCCTCGATGAGCTGCGCAAGCTGCTGCCCGAGGCGACGATCGAGTTCGCCGACGGCACCGATCCCGCGGCGGCCGCGCGCCTCGCCGCCGCATCCGACATCGCCATCGTTTTCGGCACCCAGTGGGCGAGCGAGAGCATCGACGTGAAGATGCAGCTCGACGGTGAGCAGGACGCACTGGTCGACGCCATCGCCGCAGCCAACAAGAACACCGTGGTCGTGCTGCAGACCGGCGGGCCCGTGCTGATGCCGTGGGCCGACAAGGTCCCGGCTATCCTCGAGGCCTGGTATCCCGGCCGCATGGGCGGCGCGGCGATCGCCCGGGTGCTGACCGGCGCGGTCGATCCCTCGGGCCACTTGCCCGCGACTTTCCCCCGCAGCCTCGACCAGTTGCCCTACCCCGGCGAGCCACGGAAGGGCGACGTCGTCTACGATGAGGGAGCTACTGTCGGCTACAAGTGGTTCGACAGGCAGGAGCTCGAGCCGCTGTTTCCGTTCGGTCACGGCCTTTCCTACAACAAGCTCGAAATCCTCCAGCTGTCGGTCACCCCGGCCGGTGAAGGACTGATCGCGACGGTGCATGTGACCAACACCACCCAGCGCCCGGCGACCGACGTGTTGCAGGTCTATGTCGGCGGCGGCGGCGAGTGGGAGGCGCCGAAGCGGCTCGGCGGGTTTGCCAAGGTGACGCTGGCGCCCGACGAGAGCCGCGAAGTCGCAATCCCGATCGACCCGCGCCTGCTGGCTCTATGGCAGACCGACCGGCCCGGCTGGACCCGCCCGGCCGGCACCTACACCGTCTGGGCCGCCTATGACGCAGGTGAGATGATCGATTGGGTGCCGATCGAGCTTTCGGCCTCCCACCTGCCGGCATCATGGGACCCGGGCGACACCCCTTTGGCATCCGCCAGCGCGGTGAAGCCTTGGGAGTGGGAGAGCCAGTGCCGCTGGTGGCTGAGCCGGGAAGACGGGCGCTCATTGCGCGCATCTATCGGCGGTGGCGAAGGCGTGCTGATCATGACGGTGGCCGACCCCGCCTTCCTCGCTTGGTCGCAATCGAACCAGCCGCGCTTCGACCTTGTTTTCAACGGTGACGAACAGCAGCGAGTCAGGGCCGAAGGCTGGGTCAGCCATGTCGGCAACGAAACCGGGATGCTCGGCTTCGAGCTGAGCCCGGAGGCGCTGCGAAGGTTCGGCGGCGCCACCAGCCTCGAAATCCGCCGGGAAGGCCGCGCCTTCTTTACCCAGCCGCTCGCGGCGACGCCCTCGACGGCGGCGCTGGAAGGCTGCGTGCCGCCTCCGCCAGGGCCAGATTCAGACAGCGAATAGCTGCGGCTAAAGATCCGGCAGGTCCTGGTCGGCAAAGCCCCAGCCGGCGAGCGACTTGCTTGCGCCGCGGTCGAGCAGGCGCTTGGCGTCCTTGATCGTGAAGGAATGCGCGTCTTTCATGTCCTTGAGCTCGCCCCAGGCGATCGGCACCGCCACCGGCGCGCCGGGTCGGGCGCGGGCGGCATAGGGCAGGATCGCGGTGCTGCCGCGCTGGTTGCGCAGGTAGTCGACGAAGATGCGGCCCTTGCGCTTCGCCTTGGCCATGTTCGAGGTGAACCGTTCCGGCTCGGCCAGCGCGAGTGCCTCGGCGAAGCGGCGCGCGAAGTCCTTGAACTTGTCCCAGCTCGGGTCCGGATTGACCGGGATCACGACATGCACACCCTTGCCGCCTGACAGCATCGCGAAGCTCGCGAGGCCGATGTCCGACAGCTTGTCGTGGATATCCTTGGCCGCCTGCTTCACGTCGCCGAAGCCGAGACCCTCGTCGGGGTCGAGGTCGATCACCATGCGATCGGGCTGCTCGACTTCTGGCGCGCGGCTGCCCCAGCCATGGATTTCGATCACGCCCATCTGCACTAGCGTGAGGATCCCGGCGGCATCGTCGATATAGAGATAGTCCTCCGCCTGCCCGTCCTTCTCGATGATCGGCACGTGGTGGACGTGTGGGCCGAAGGTGCCGCTGTCGTGCTTCTGGTAGAAGCACTTCTTCGCCCGGCCCTGCGGGCAGCGCACCAAGGTGAGCGGGCGGTTGGCGGCCCACGGCAGCATCAGCGGGGCGACGGCGGCGTAGTAATCGGCGAGCTGGCCCTTGGTCTGGCCGCTTTCGGGATAGATCACCCGGTCGCGGTTGGAGATCTTGACCGGCGCGTCCTGCTCGGGGGCCTGCTGGGCGACTTCGGGCACCACATCCTCCGCCTGCTTGTCACCCCTTAGGCCGACGTAGCTCGCATGGCGAACCCTGCCGTCGTGGGTGAACTCGGCAAAGGCGATCTCGGCCACCAGCTCGGGTTTGAGCCAAGTGACGCCGCGGCTTTCGGCGCGGCCGACCTCGGCGGGTTTCTCGTCCGTCTCGAGCGTCTTCATCCGCGCGGCGAGGTCGCGCAGCGTGTCGGTGTTGAAGCCGGTGCCGACGTTGCCCTTGTAGACAAGCTTCTTCCCCTCGTGCTGGGCAAGCAGCAGCGAGGAGAACGAACGGCCCTTGGCGCTCGACTTCTTCCAGCCGATCACCACGAACTCCTGCCGTCGGGTGCACTTCACCTTCACCCAGTTCTTCGTCCGCGCGCCCTGATAGCGGCCGTCGATCGTCTTCGAGATGATCCCTTCCTGCCCCGCGTCGCACATTGCCTTGAGCAGCTTCTCGCCCGCGCTGATCACGTGGTCGGTGACATGGACCGGCGGCTTGGCTTCCGCGAGCAGCGCCTCGAGCCGCTCCTTGCGCTCGATGTTGGGGCGTAGGGCGAGGTCTTTGCCGTCTAGCTCCAGCAGGTCGAATGCATGGAACGAGAGCTTGTCGCTCTCCTTCTGCGAACCATGCCCGCGCTTCAGCACCACCTGCAGCGCCGAGAAGCTCGGGTTGCCGTCCGGGCCGTAGGCGACGATCTCGCCGTCGATCAAACATGGAGGCAAGTCGAGCGCCTTGAGGTGCTCCACCAGCGGCACGAACTTGTCGGTCCAGTCGAGGCCGTTGCGGGTGTAGACCGTGACCTCGTCGCCTGCGCAGGCGATCATCGCGCGGTAGCCGTCGAACTTGATCTCGTGCAGCCAGCCGTTGCCCGCCGGCACGGCATCGACCAGTGTCGCCAGCTGCGGCGCGCGGAACTTCGGCGGCTTGCCCGGCTTCCGCGCCTTCGGGTTGACCTTCCTGCCCAGCGCTTTGTTGCGCTTGGCCGCCTTGGCCATGACCTCGGTGAACTTGCCTCCGCGCACGCCCTTGAGCGAATATTCGCCGAGCTTGTCGCCCGCGATTTCGGCCATCGAGCGGCCGGTCAGCACCGAGGTCAGGCCGTGCTCGACCAGCCCGTCGCCTTCCTCGGCATATTGGTCCGAGAGCTTCCGCAGCAGCCAGTTCTCGCGCTTTTCGCCCGGCTTGCCCTTCAGCCGGATCAGCAGCCACTCGCCCTTCATCCGCTCGCCCTCGAGCGTGAAGTGGAGGTGGCCCTTGTCGATGTCGCGCCATGACTTGCCCTCGACCGGCGCCCAGGTCCCCCTGTCCCACAGCATCACCGTGCCGCCGCCGTACTCGCCCTGGGGGATGATGCCTTCGAAGTCGGCGTAGGCCATCGGGTGGTCCTCGGTCCGCACCGCCAGCCGCTTGATCTCGGGGTCGGGCGAAGGGCCCCTGGTCACCGCCCAGCTCTTGAGCACCCCGTCGGCTTCCAGCCGGAAGTCCCAGTGCAGCCGCGTTGCGTCGTGCTTCTGGACGATGAAGCGGTTCCCGCCCTCGCTCTTCGCGCGCTTCCCTGCAGGCTCGGCGGTCTTCTTGAAGTCGCGCTTCTTGTTGTATTCGGCGAGCGGATCGTCGGCCGTCATGGCGTATAGTCGTCGTCAGGGTTGAAACGCCGCTGGATCAGCCCGAGCACGGTCAGCATCAGCAGCGAGATCACCGCTGCGATCGCCACCAGCGGCCACTGGCCAGCCCCGCAGGCCACTCCGATCACCGCCGTAAGCCACAGGTGCGCCGCGGTGGTGAGATTCTTCACCTCGCCCTTGCTGAACACGATCAGCCCCGCGCCGATGATGCCGATGAACGCGCCGGTCGCCTCGAAGATGCGCAGCACGTCGCCCCGCTCGCCACCGATCTGGTGGTAGAGCGCGATCATCGACACGGTCATCGCCGCCGCCGCGAAGCAGATCAGCCCGTGCGTCCTGAGCCCCGCAGCCCGCCCGCGCACCTCGCGGTCGAGCCCGAGCGCCAGCCCGAGGATCGCGGCGATGCCCAGGCGGGTCAGCAGGTCGTAATCGATCCAGTGGACGAGGATCGGGTCGTTCAGCTCCATCAGGCCCGCTTCCGCGCCGGCGCCGCCTTCTTGGCCGGAGTCTTCCGCGCCGCCGGCTTCTTCGCTGCCGCCTTCGCCGGAGCCGCCTCCTTGCCGCCAACCGACTTCTTCAGCGCCGCCATCAGGTCGATCACGTTGGACCCGCGCCCGACCTCCGGCTCCTCGACGTCCTCGAGGATCTTCTTGCCCCTGGCCTTCTGCTTCTTGGCGATCAGCTTCTTCAGTGCATCGACGTAGCGGTCGTGGAACTCGCCCGGGTCGAACGGCGCCGTCCGCTGCTCGATCAGCGTGGTGGCGAGGTCGAGCAACGCCTTGTCGGGCTTGGTCGCCGGGATCTCGCGGAAATAGCTCTGCGCCGCGCGCACCTCGTCCTCGTAGCGCATGGTCTCGAGTACCAGCCCCTTGCCGCAGGGCTTCAGCGAAACCAGCGTCTCGCGCCCGCGCACCGAAATCTGCCCGATGCCGACCTTGTTCGCGTTCTTCAGCGCCTCGCGCAGCACCACGAAGGCCTCTTCGGCGAGGTCGTCCGCCGGCACGACGTAATAGGGCTTCTCGAAGTAGAACACGTCGATCTCGCCGGCATCGACGAACTGGACGAGGTCCAATGTCTTGCGGCTCTCCACCTTGGCCGCCTCGATCTCGTCGTCCTCCAGCAGCACGTAGTTGCCCTTGGAGACCTCGTAGCCCTTGACGATCTCGTCGCGGTCGACCGGGCCGATGCCCTGGACGACCTTCTCGTAGTTGATCCGCTTGCCGCTCGGCTCATGGATCTGGTGGAACGCGATCGTCGCCCCGCTCTTGGTCGCGGCATAGACCTCCACCGGTATCGACACGAGCGCGAGGCGGATTTGCCCCTGCCAATAGGCACGTGCGGCCATCGATGCGTGACTCCTGCTGTCCGGTGGAGTCAGCGCACGAGGGGGGCGCGAGTTCCACGCGCGGTAGGGGTGATTTAGGAGCCGTGGCGCGGAACCATGTCAAGGCTGCCGCATTTTTGCCGCATGTTTCCAGCGGCCTGCCTCGCTGGCGACGAGGAGAGGAGCGTTTTGCGCTCCGAGGAGAACCTATGAAGAAACTGATCTTGGCCGCCGCGCTCGGTTCCACTGCCCTGCTGCTTTCCGCATGCGGCGATAGCGCCGACGACACCGATGTCGTCACCGCCGAAGAGACCGGTGCGGTAGAAACCGTCGACACCGGCCCCGCAGCGACCACCGCCGCGGCGGATCCGAACTGGCCGTCCGGCACCCGCATCGTCGTGGAAGACGACGTAACCTATCGCATCGATCCCGCCGGCACCCGCGTGGCAATCGAGGACGGTAGCTACCGCGTCGTCACCGAGAACGGCGTCCGCTACCGCGTCAGTGCGGAGGGCGTTCGCCACCGCATCGACGACGACGGCCTCGACATCGACCTTCCGGCGGTCGAGGGCGTGGACATCGACGTCGGCACCAACACCAAGGGCAACCTCGACGTCGACGTCAGCACCGACGGCAGCGACGCCAGTAGGGATCGTCCCGCCAACTAACCTAGATTAAAGTCAGCGACGCGAGGGGCTGGAGGAGCGATCCTCCAGCCCTTTTGCTTTGTGCCGGCTTGGCAAAAGGGCTGATCCGTTGCAGACCCTTGTGGGATAAGAACGGGATCGAGAGTCCCGCCAGAGGGGATGGATTTTATGCGCCTGCCATCGCGCCTGTTTCGGGTTGCCTTGCTTTTGCCTGTGTCGCTGCTGCTGGGCACGGGGGCTGCCGCTGTTGCCCAGGACGATCACGCCCAACACATGGAGGCTGTCGCCGACGCGCCGCCTGCCGCGATACGGACGGGGCGCTGGTCCGATCCGGCGACCTGGCCCTCGGGCAAGGTGCCGGGTGAGGGCGATGCGGTGACGATCGGGCGGGACATGCATGTCGTACTCGACGTCGATCCCCCGGCGCTGCGCAGCTTGACGATCGACGGCAAGCTCAGCTTTGCGGACGATCGCGACATCGGGCTCGAGACCGAGTGGATCTACCTGCCGGGGGGCGAGCTCGCCATCGGCAGCGAAGCCAAGCCCTATCGGCATAATGCGACGATCACCCTGACCGACAAGGTCCCGGGCGAGAACGTCAACACCATGGGCGACCGCGGGATCATGCTGATGCGCGGCACGCTGAGCCTGCACGGCGACCGCGAGAACGCCTGGACCAAGCTCAGCAAGACCGCCGAACGCGGCAGCACCAAAATCGAAGTCCTCGATGCCGCCGGCTGGCGCAAGGGCGACGAGATCGTGCTTGCCTCGACCGACTTCAATCCGCGGCAGGCCGAGCGGCGCACCGTCGCCGCGATCGACGGCAATACGCTCACGCTCGACCGCCCGCTCGAGTACATGCACTTCGGCGAGGTGACCTTCGGGGTCGACGAGCGCGGCGAGGTCGGGCTCTTGACCCGCAACATCCGCATCCAGGCGTCCGAGGACGCAGACAGCAACTACTTCGGCGGGCACATCATGGCGATGGTCTCGTCCAGGGTGCAGGTCTCGGGCGTTGAGCTCTCTCGCATGGGCCAGCACCTGACCCTCGCGCGCTACCCGATGCACTGGCACCTGATCGGCGAAGGGCAGGGGCAGTACATCAGGAACTCCGCCATCCACGACACCTACAGCCGCTGCGTGACGGTGCACGGCACCAACAACGTCAGGGTCGAGAACAACGTGACCTTCAACACCGTGGGTCACTGCTTCTTCCTCGAGGACGGCATCGAAACCGGCAACCAGTTCGTCCGCAACCTCGGCATCCAGACCAAATGTCATCCAACGCTGCCGTGCGAGCCGACGAACCTCACCTTGCCTCACCAGAATACGAACGGGCAGGCTTCCGCGCATATCCTGATCCCGTCCGACAACACCGTCTCCACGTTCTGGATCACCAACCCGGACAACGTGTACCGCGACAACGTCGCCGCGGGGTCCGACCAGATCGGCTTCTGGATGGCCTTTCCGCAGCACCCGACCGGGGCGTTCGCGGGCACGGAGATCAGCGCCAATACCTGGCCCGGGCGGACCAAGCTGCGGGAGTTCAGCGGCAACACCGCCCACTCCAACTTCGACGGATTGATGCTCGACCGCGGGCCAGGACAGGACGGCAA
>Ga0315910_10001662_pt1 | contig 20244 bp, 15 predicted proteins | sample EdamamesoilMG_FD_204470 | JGI IMG/M metagenome (GOLD analysis project Ga0315910, IMG submission 204470) | Garden soil microbial communities collected in Santa Monica, California, United States - Edamame soil | ecosystem: Environmental > Terrestrial > Soil > Garden | place: USA: California...
AATACTTCAGATACATGTCGTTCACGGCGCGGAACTCGTCGGCGAACTGCTCCTCGGTGCAATAGATGTGCGCGTCGTTCATGTTGAGCGAACGCACGCGCATGAGGCCGAACAATTCGCCCGACTGCTCATAACGATAGCAGCAGCCGTATTCGGCAAGGCGCAACGGCAAATCGCGATAACTCTTCGGTTCAGCGGCGAAGATGCGATGATGATGCGGACAGTTCATCGCCTTGAGATAATACTTTTCGCCCAGCGCGTCCTGTTGCAACGTGATATCGAGCGTCTCTTGCTCCAGCGTCTTGAGTTTCTCATCATCCGCCGAAACGCCCTGCCCCTTCAGCTTGAGCAGTTCGTCCATGATAGTGAACTTGCGGCGGGTCAGTTCTTCGTTCTTCTCCCGAGCTTGCTCCTCCAGCAGGTTCATCGGCGGAAACATGCTCTCCGCGTAATACGGCAGGTGACCGGAGGTTTTATACATCTTCTCCTTGGCCAGATGCGGCGTGCGAACGCGGACGTAACCGGCAGCAAACTCAGTTTCCTTCGCCAGCTTCTCCAGCTCTTCGACGAGCATCGTGCCCTTGGGCAGCCACAGCGGCATGCCCGGCCCGACGTATTCGGTGTCGATCGCGAACAGCCCCATCTCCGCACCAATCTTGCGATGGTCGCGGCGCTTGGCCTCCTCGATCATCTTGAAATACTCGTCGAGCTGCGTCTTGTTCTTGAACGCCGTGCCGTAGATGCGCTGGAGCTGCGGGCCTTTTTCGTCGCCCTTGTAATACGCGGCGGCCACGCTGGTGAGCTTGAACGCACCAATGTTGCCGGTGCGCATCACATGCGGCCCGGCGCAGAGATCGAGGAAATCGCCGTTCTTGAAATAGGAAATCGGCTCGCCCGCGGGAATCTGGTTGAGCAAATCCAGTTTGAACTTCGACGCATTGCCCGGACGTTCGGTCAGTCCGCCGAGACGACCACTCTCCGCGTCCTTGATCGCCTGCTCGCGGGTGACCTCGCTCTTCTCAAAGGGATTGTTCGCCTTGATCTCCTTCTTCATCTCCGCCTCGATTTTCTCGAAGTCCTCGGGCGCGATTCGGTGTGAAAGTTCGAGGTCGTAGTAAAAGCCGTTCTCAACCGGCGGCCCATAAGCGAACTGCGCGTCCGGCCACAGGCGCAGAATAGCCGTGGCCATCACGTGCGCGCACGAGTGGCGGATGCGCTCCAGCTCGGTCATCTTCGCGCGATCGTCGAGCGTTTTTCTTTCCTTCGGGTCTTGTTGTTCGTCGGCCATAAAGTCGTTCTTAACCACAGAGGCACAGAGAAGACAAAGCGTGCAAGAATCTTTGCGCTAAACTCCGTGCCTTTGTGTCTTTGTGGTTCATTGTCTTCAGTCGCGTTTGCCTTCCTGATGACACACCATGTCAATCACCACGGCACTTGCCAGGATCAGCACGTCGTCTTCGCCATCGGCGATGTCCACGCCGTAGGTATCGGTCCAGCTGAACCAGCGTTTGCTCGCGCTGGCGACCGTGCGGCCGTGACGTTCAAAAGCGTATTCGTGATCAAGGAAGTCACCCTGCGCTTCAAGATCGTCCGGGCCGGGCACATCCACGGTGAATTTGCAGCGCAGGAAGGTGAACAGTTTCTTCTTCACCACCGCCACCAACCGGCCATGAACTTCGATCTCGTAAGTCGGTCCCCAGGACAGCAGCTTCTGCCGGATGAAGGCGAGCTCATTGCCATTCGCATCTTGAAACGACAGTTTGTCGCCCCAGCTGAACGCCCGGCCATCAACCAAGTAAACATCCTGCCCATCGGCGTCTTTGATCGAGAAATCGTCGCCCCAGGACCAGAATTTTTGTTTGAGCACGTAGCGCATCGGGAAACAAAAACGCCCCGGACTGTTTCAGTGCGAGGCGTGGCGTTCACTCCGGTTTGGGAATGAACGCTAAATCGTAGTTGTCGTCGTGAATTTCACGTGTCAGCGACGGGGACGTTAGCGGGGCGGGGCGGGGTTGGCAAACCGATTCTCGGCTCAGACGCGGGCGGGGATTTTCTTGATCTTGACCGTGTGGATGAAGCGGACGACTTCCAGGTTCACGAAGATGCGTTTGCCTGTCGAGCCGGGCGAGACGAGGCGGTTTTCTTCAATGAGTTTTTCGAGTGCGCCCTGGTCCAACCAGTAGCCGTGGCAGTGGAGGCAATAATCGAATTCAATCGCGCTGCCCAGGCGCGGAATCCGGCGTTCGAGTTGGTGCGCCTGACAGCGCGGGCAGCGACGGACGTGGTCGGGGTTGGCTTTCGGCGGCGCGTGATGGCGTATCTTGACGACCGGGCCGGCAGCCTCGCGTTGTTCGTGCTCAACTTTCTTGAGTTCCGCGCCATCGAACCAGACGCCGCCGCAGCCGTGATCGCAGACGTCCAAGGCCACCGAGCCAAGTGTGACTTCACTCAACGGCTGGTCGCACGCGGGGCATCTCAACTTGGTGGCATGAGCCGGGTTCACGGTGGTCAGACGTTAGGACACGATGTGCGTGGTGTCGAATCCGGGCGTGGCCGGCGTGGTGATGAGCCCCAAGGTCCGTTTGATGGCGCTGACGAGGCCGTCGTGATCGAGCGGTTTGTGGAAGAACGCCACGGCGCCGGCATCGATGCACTTTTTCTCGTATTGGATCGGATCCCCACCGGTGATGATGATGATCGGGATGTGCTGCGCTTCATCCATGCGCCGGATCCAGTTCATGATCAGAAAACCATCCCACGGCACCCCACCACCGTGCCCGACATCCGGCGGAAAACTCAGGTCGAGGAGGATCAAATCAGGCTTTTCCCGACGGGTTGTGCTGACGGCTTCCCCACCATCCTCGGCGGTCAAGACATCAAAGCCGGCTGATTTCAGTTTGAAGGCGAGGGTTTTGACGATGATCGCGTTGTCGTCCACGACCAGGATTTTCTTTTTGGAGGTTGTCACCGGGGCATCGGTCATAGTTGTCAGGCGCAGAGTGCGGAAGTGCTGCTCGTTGCTGCCACCTAACGACTAACAGATGGGGCCGGGGTTGCGCAAATGCGCATTCCACGGAATGTCACCCCGGGATTTGACGAGGCCCCGGCGGGTGGGCAACCTGCGGAGAGTGAGTAATGAGTATTATGCGTCGGGAGCGCAACGTGCCACCAAGGTCGGCGACCTGTTTGCGCGCATCGCACGGCGTTACGATCTCATCAATGATCTGCAAAGCTTCGGTCTGCACCGGCGATGGAAGCGGCGCGTGGTGGAACTGGCTGGAACCAGTCCGGGCACAAAGGCGCTCGATGTCTGTTGCGGTACCGGTGACATCGCATTCGCGTTGGCTCGCCGTGGGGCGGAAGTCACCGGCCTCGATTTCAGCGCGGAAATGCTCACCGTGGCGGCGGAGCGAAACGATAAAGCAAAGCCGGTCATCTTCCTTCGCGGGGACGCGCAGCAGCTGCCATTTGCGGAGAATTCATTCGCCGCTGTGACGATGGGTTATGGGCTCAGAAATCTGGCTGATTGGCGTGCAGGGTTGACGGAGATGGCGCGGGTGTTGCGTCCGGGCGGACGGTTGGTGGTGCTGGATTTTGGGAAGCCGGACTTTGCGTTGTGGCGTTGGGTTTACTTCAGTTATCTGCGGCTATGCGTGCCGCTGATGGGTCTGATGTTTTGTGGAAATGCTTCTGCCTATGCCTACATCTTGGAGTCGCTCAAGCACTATCCGGCGCAGCACGGTGTGGCGGTAGCAATGCGCGAATTGGGATTGGCTGACGTCCGGATTGTTAACTTCCTTGGCGGGGCGATGACCATCAATTTCGGCCGCACGCCCGCTGCGGCCTGATGGGTTTCGCTTCCGTCCCCAAAAACAGTCAAGCCGGGCTTTTGGCCCGGCTTGCTGCAACACAATGAGAACAAACGCTAAATTCTTTTTGCTGAACGCTGCGCCGCAGACTCACGCTTTCTTACACACGGTAAACTGCATTTTTGCGTCCCAACAACGGCGTCATCATACAAAATCCCGGTGATGTCACCAGTCACCAGTACTAGGGACAAACCTCGAAAAAGGTCAAAATCCCGTGAAAACCCGACGGAATCAGGCGTTCGCCCGACCGCCGGCTGTTCCCAGCGGAAGGCTGGATTGACCCTGAGTCGGGACGGTAGTCGAGGCGGAAACGGTTTGTATCTCGCGGGTAGCGCCGACCAGTCTTACCAGGGCGGGACGTAGTTGGCGGCCTTGGAAGGTATAACCGGTGGCTATCGTTTCGGCGATGGCAGCGCCTTCGGCTGGCTGGCTTCCTCCGCCGGTTTGATGACGCTTCGGGTCGAATTTTTCGGTCGGTCCCGCAACGAAAGGCACCAAACCAACTTTCCGCGCCGTTTCCCGGCAGGCGTTCTGGAAGCTGCCAATCTGGTTGGCAAGCTGCGGCTGGCCAGAACGTTCCGCAGCCACATGCAACGCATAGACGTGGTCCATGATGCGCATGAGCGTCTGGATCCACTCCGTTTCGCCGCGGCGTAACTTTTCCACTTCGAGCCGCAACGTTCCCTTCTCGCTGTCGTTGGCTTGCTGTAGGAATTCCTTAAAATCCTTCAGTTCGGCGGCCATTTGCTCTGAAATCTGTCGTGCGGCCGCCGATGTTTTCTCGGCGTCTTCGTGGGCCAGCTGCCAGTGGCTGGTCGCGCTGCCGATGTGTGCGGAGAGCGTTTCGAGGTTCTGTATCTTCTCCATCGCCCCGCCGAGCGTGCTGACTTCAATGGTTTTCAACAGGGCGCGATATTCCATCACAAAAGGTGCGACTGCGAGCAGCGCGCCCATGAGCACGCATGATCCGCCGGCGATGATTTCAGCCAGAGGCAACGGCGAAGCGCCCTGTTGGTAAATGAAATAGGCCAGTCCGAGCATCACGGCGTCACCAAGAAAAAACGGCCACTTGGGCACGCGCGGATATTTTCCTTTGTCCATGAGCCGCCATCCTACGCGAAAGGCGCCGCAGTTCAAGCCGGAGCGATGCGCTTCTACCGGAATGGGAGGAAAACATGTCCGCGGGAGAGAATTATCTTGGCACGCCCGCCGGCTGGCGTTAGAACCATCCCGCTCTTTGAAAGTTTTGCGGAAGCGATTCCGCAAGTCGTAGCAATCAGGCGTCGGGGAATCCCGTGAAAGTCGGGAACGGTAGCGCCACTGTAACGGACTGCAAACTTCCAATCGCCACTGGGGCAGAGCCCGGGAAGGCGGAAGCGAGAATGTCCGAAGTCAGGATACCGGCCTGGTTGCGCTCGTCAGTCTGCCCGCCGTGCGGGTGGACACTTCTCCGCCAAGAGAAGGATGAGGCCAGCCAGTTCCGCCGGTCGCGGGATTGGATTCGCTGAATGCCTTCATTCTCCGTCTTCGCGGGAGTGAAGGTTTTTTCGTTTTGGGTTAATTACCCGGACCCGATCACAAAAATCCTCACGCCTCGCGCTGGTCTCTCAACCATAAACCCGTCGGCGGCCTGAACGGCCGCCGACCTAGTGAAAGATCAGCGCATGAAAAAAATCGTATCGTTGCTGGCCCTTGCCAGCGTTGTCGTCACGGCCTCGGCCGCGAACTTCGCCACGACAGTCGTGGATTATCAACCCGGTACCGGCTTTGCGCCGGGTTACACCAACACTGCTGCTGTGTTGGGTGAACCGTCGCGAGTGAATCCATTCGAGGACGCCACCGAGCCCTTTAATCCCGCTTACGGCACAGGTCAGATCCTCTCGATCGGCGCGGGCGGTTCGCTGACTGTGAAGCTTGCTTCGCCCGTATTGAACCATCCTCACAACCGGTTTGGCGTGGACTTCATCGTTTTCGGCAATTCGGGCTTCATCATCACCAACGAGTTTGATTTCAATACGTTTTCCTGGATCGGCACGCCGGCGACGGATGGCGCATTGTTCGGCGCGAATGCGGGTGAGACGAGTGTCAGTGTGAGCCGGGACGGCGTCACATTCTACGAGCTCGATCCTGCACACGCACCGACCGTGGACGTTTTGTTGCCCACCGACGGCGCCGCGGATTTCAGCACGCCTGCTGATCCTGAATTGACGCAGGCGGATTTTGCCGGGCTGACGCTGGAGGAGATCCGCGCGCTGTATCTCGGTTCAGCGGGTGGGGCCGGCTACGATCTCTCCACCGCGCGTGATACGACGGGAAAGCCAGTCCGCCTGAACGGCGTGAACTACGTCCGCATCGAAGTCATCAGCGGCAAGGTCGAAGTCGACGGGTTGTCCGGGGTGTTCAGTCCGCCCGGCCTGTCACGCTGAGACTCCACCAGGCGCTCATGGCCCGGGTTTCCATCACTACTCTGCCCGCCACTCTGAACCTGAGTGGCGGCGCAGATTGCTGTCCACTGTGCGGTGGACCGAACGAATGTCAGTTATGCACCAGCGCGGCCTACAAAGGGCCGTGCTGGTGCGCTTTGGTCAACATCCCTGAAAAGCTGCTCGCGCGCGTGCCGGCGGAATCGCGGAACCGGGCCTGCATCTGCCGGGATTGTGTGATGACATTTCATCGCGAACGCGCGGGAAATGATTCGCCGGCGCTCCTGCCGGGCGATTTCTATTTCGACCATGGGTTGATGGTCTTTACAGCGGCCTATCTGCGACGTCGTGGCTATTGCTGCGAGAGCAACTGCCGCCACTGTCCTTATTGCCGGCCCGGCGCATGAACCCATTTGCCAAACTGACCGGCGTCCTATGCTTTGCATTTGCTTCATGCGTTGCGGCTTCTGCGGTCACGCTGGTGGAGAATTTTTCCACCGATCCGTTCACCCGTGGCTGGAGCATCTTCGGAAACACAAATCTGTTCCAATGGGACAGCACGAACCAGAAACTGCGCGTCACATGGGACTCGGCGCAGACGAACAGTTATTTTCATCTTCCGCTTGGCACGATCCTCTCGCGCCGTGATGACTTCGCCATGGGCTTTGACCTTATGCTTGATGATTATGTCATCGGCAGCACGCCCGGAAAACTCGGGACGTTTGAAACGGCCATCGGCTGCTTGAATCTCGAGCAGGCCACCCGCACCAACTTCTTTCGGGGTGCCGGCGTCAACGCGACCTACGGGCCAAAGAACCTGGTCGAGTTCAATTTCTTCCCGGCGTTCGACAGTTTTTTGCCGACGATCGGTCAGGTCATTGTTTCTACAAATAACAGTTGGCTATACAACGACAGCAATCGTCAGGAAATGACGCCGGGCGAGACTTTTCGCGTGTTCATGAGCTACGTGGCTGCCACCCGCACCCTCTCGACGGTTATCAGCAACAACGCGCTCCAGTATGGCCTCACGCAAACCATATCGGTGCCGACGAATTTTGATTTTCGGGTCGCCACTTTTTCGGTCAGCAGTTACAGCGATGCCATCCAGCCGCCGCCGCCAGGTTCCATCCGGGCGCACGGTACGGTGGACAACATCACCATCACCATGCCGCCACCTCCCGTGATGAATCTGACCGGTGCATTCAGCAACGGACTCTGGCGGGTGCAATTTCTGAGCCGCAGCAACTGGCTTTATGCGCTGGAGCGGTCCCTGGATTTTCAGCCGTGGACCAATGCATCCGCCTTAATTGCTGGCAATGCCACAAATCTGGTATTATCGGATGCGAACCCGCCATCCGGTCGCGCGCTTTATCGCGTCAGGGCGCAATACCCATGACCAAAAAAGTGGAGAGCCAAGCGCTAACGCACGAGAGCCAGAGAGCTTTCACGTTGGTGGAACTGCTGGTGGTCATCGCTATCATCGGCATTCTGGCCGCGCTGCTGTTTCCCGCCGTGGCGCGCAGCAAGGGTTCGGCCCAACGCATCCAGTGCGTGAGCAACCTGCGCCAGCTTGGTGTCGCAGCGCAGATGTATTGGGACGAGAACGGGGGCGCATGTTTCCGCTATACCAGCGGGGTTACCAATGGCGGACAACTCTTTTGGTTTGGCTGGCTTGGGGCCGGCGCGGAAGGCGAGCGGGCATTCGATGCGGACACCGGCGCGTTGTTTCCGTATCTGCGTGGCCGGGGGGTCGAACTGTGCCCGGCGCTGAACCCGGCGCTTGCACACTTCAAGCTCAAGGCGACAGGGGCGGCCTACGGTTACGGTTATAATTTGCATCTGTCCTCGTCGCTGAAACAAGCGCCCGTGAAGCTCGCACGCATAGCCCGGACGTCTGACACCGGGTTGTTTGCCGATGCTGCGCAGGTGAACACGTTTCAAGCACCGGCCTCGGAGGAGAACCCGATGTTGGAGGAATTCTACTACGTCAGCACGAATCGCTCGGAAGCCACGGCGCACTTCCGCCACACGCACCACGCCACCGTGGTTTTCTGCGACGGACACGTTGGCATGGAAAAGCCAGAGGCCGGCTCGTTGGATTCCCGTTTGCCGAATCATTTCGTCGGCCGGCTGCGGGTTGAGGTGTTGCGGCCTTGAGTTTTTTCAGCTTTGCCCTCCTGTCGAAGTGTTTTGTCTCGGCCTGCCCCTGATGCTACGCTCTCAGGGAATGGCGCAGTCGCCCACAAATTCTATGACCAAAGAGGCAGCCGCCGGCCGGCAATCGACCATCGGCAATCCGCCTGTGCCTGAGTTGCTCGCGCCGGCGGGCGATTGGGAATGTGCGAAGGCCGCGGTGGAAAACGGCGCCGATGCGATCTATTTCGGCCTCGAAAAGTTCAACGCGCGGATGCGCGCCCACAATTTCACCGTCGCCGACCTGGCCAAGTTGATGGAGTTCCTGCATCGCCGCGGCGTGAAGGGCTACGTTACGTTTAACACGCTGGTGTTCGAGAACGAAATCGCCGACGCGGAAATTTATCTGCGCACGATCATTGCCGCTGGCGTGGATGCCGCCATCGTGCAGGACGTGGGCATCGCCCGGCTCATCCGCTCGCTCTCGCCGGATTTTCCGATCCACGCTTCGACGCAGCTGACCATCACCAGCGCAGCGGGCGTGGAATTTGCCCGGGAGCTGGGTTGCAATCTCGTGGTACTGGCGCGCGAGTGTTCCCTGAAGGAGATTGAGAAGATCCAAGCGGCGCAAACGGTGACTAGTGAGTTGCGAGTCGAGAAAAGTGACGTGCAATCATCCACGCTTCCATTGGAGATCTTCGTCCACGGCGCGTTGTGCGTCGCTTACTCGGGCCAGTGTCTCACCAGCGAAGCGCTGGGCGGGCGTTCGGCGAATCGTGGCGAATGCGCCCAGGCGTGTCGCATGCCCTACGAATTGATCAGCGACGGCAAACAGGTTCCACTCGGCGACCGGAAGTATTTGTTGAGCCCACAGGACTTGGCCGGCTTGGAGATTTTGCCCGACATCGTTCGCAGTGGTGTCACATCGCTCAAGATTGAAGGCCGGCTCAAGACGCCGGAATACGTCGCGAACATCACACGCGTCTATCGCAAGGCACTGGATGAATTTGGAGCGCGACACCTCGCCGACAGCGTAGAGGAACGGGCGCGGTATGACATCGAGATGGCATTCTCCCGCGGGCTTTTCACCGGCTGGCTCGGTGGGATCGATAACCAGCATCTCGTTCACGCGCGATTCGGCAAGAAACGCGGCGTTTATCTTGGCGAGGTGAAACGGGTTCTGCGCGATGGGGTGGCGTTGCAGCTTGAAGCACCGTTGAAAGCCGGAGACGGTGTGGTGTTTGACTCCGGGCATCCGGAGGAAAAAGAAGAGGGCGGGCGCGTTTACGAAGTCAGGAATTCAAAACCGGAAACTCGCAGCGTGGAACTGTTCTTCGGTCATGGCGACATCAATTTCTCCCGGGTCCGCGTCGGCGACAAACTCTGGAAGACAGATGATCCGGAATTGAACCGGCACTTGCGTCAGACATTCGAAGGTGATGTGCCGAAGTTTCAGCGGCCAATCGAAATGGAAGTTCACGGCCTAACAGGTAAACCATTCACGCTGATTGCCCGCGATGAAGTGGGACATTTAGCCAAGGTGGAATCCGGAATGCCGTTGGTGAAAGCGGAGAAGCAGCCGCTCAGCGCTGGACGGCTGCGGGATCAGCTCGGGCGACTGGGCGGTACGCCATTCAAGTTGGGCGGGCTGAAAAACGAACTGAGCGGTGAAGTAATGCTGCCAGTAAGCGAGCTGAATCGTTTGCGGCGCGACGTCGTCGCGGAACTGGAACGCCAACGGGCATTGCCGAAGCGGTGGCAAATCGTGGCTGCCGACGTGAGTCCACGGGAAATATCGACGAGTGGTGATAAGGCTGATGTCAGCCGCGCACGCACGAGCGCAGCTGCGGAACTGGTGGTTCTCATCCGCAATCTCTCCCAGCTTGAGCCGACGCTGAAGTGCGGGGTCACGACAGTTTATTGCGATTTTGAGAATCCCAAGAAGTACCGCGAAGCGGTCACGACATTTCATCAGGCGTTTGGCTGCGCCGTCGGCGCGCCGGGAAGTGCGCGCCCCAGCATCTGGGTTGCGCCGCCTCGGATCTTCAAGATGGGCGAGGAATGGACATTGGAACAAGTGCGCTCCTGCAATGCGGATGGCTACCTCGTCCGGAATTACGATCATCTGAAGGTCTTTGCAAACGACCGGCGGATCGGAGATTTCTCGCTCAATATCGCCAATCATTTTGCTGCGGATTACTTCAAGAATCATTTCAACCTCGAACGGGTTACGGCCAGTTATGATTTGAATTTCCAGCAGCTCGAAGCGCTATTGCAGGGCGCACCACCCGAGTGGTTTGAAATCACGATTCATCAGCACATGCCGATGTTTCACATGGAGCATTGCGTATTCTGTGCCTTTCTTTCCAGCGGCAAGGATTACCGCGACTGCGGTCGCCCGTGCGACCAGCATGACGTGAAGCTGCGCGATCGTGTGGGAATGGAGCATCCGCTCAAGGCTGATGTGGGCTGCCGTAACACAGTTTTCAATGCTAAGGCACAGACAGGCGCGGAGTATGTTGAGCGGATGCTCGCGCTGGGTGTGCGCCATTTCCGGATCGAGTTCGTGAACGAAACGCCCGATGAGGTGGCGCAAACCATCGCCAAATATCGGCTACTGTTGCGCGGAGAAATCTCCGGTGCAGAGCTCTGGCGTGAATTGAAGTTGCACAACCAGCTGGGCGTCACGCGCGGTCAGATCGGTCGCTAACGGCGGTAGCGGGCGAGCTGTTTGGCGAGCCGGATCGCGGAAATCATGCTCGAAGGATTGGCGATGCCCTTGCCGGCGATATCGAACGCCGTACCGTGATCAGGTGAGGTGCGGATGAAGGGCAGCCCGAGCGTCCAATTCACTCCGGAGTCAAACGCAACCGTCTTCAAGGGAGCAAGTCCTTGGTCGTGGTACATCGCCACGACAGCGTCAAACTCACCGTGTAATGCGTGATGAAAAACTGTGTCACCACTGAGCGGGCCGATGACGTCCACGCCTTTTGCCTCGGCTGCAACCGTCGCCGGCACAACCACGCGAGGTTCTTCATCTCCAAACTCACCACCTTCGCCGCAGTGCGGATTGAGTCCGCAAACGCCGACCCGAGCGCGCGGCAAACCCAGCAACTGGCACGCTTCCGCGGCGCGTTCGATCGCGAGAAGGATTTTGTCCTGCGTCAATCTGGCTGGCACATCTCGCAGGGCGATGTGAACCGTGGCCAATGCCACCCGGAGCCAGCGCCCGCGGTCATCGTGGCCGAGCAGCATCATCACCGTACGATTGGCGCCAGCAAGTTCACTCAGAAATTCCGTCTGACCGATGAAGCGATGACCGGCCCGGACGATGGCTTCCTTGTTCACCGGCGCGGTGACCATCGCATCCAGTTCGTTCCGCAAACAAAGTTCGCCGGCGTGGCGCAACCAGGCGAGTGCTGCATCAGCTGGTTTTGCGTTCGCATCAACTTGTGCAGGATTCACGACGACGAATCGCGCCGACTGGCTGGCGCGGGTGGCTTCTTCGAGCGGGAGATTTAGCTGCTGCTGCGAGCTGAGCTTCTGTAATTGCAACAACTCGCCGATCAGGAGGTAGCGAATGTCGTCCGCCGCGGCCTCGGCAGCGAGGGCTTTCAGGGTGATTTCCGATCCGATACCGCGTGGGTCACCGAGGGAAATGCCAATTCTCATCGCTGACGGCGCCCGCAAGCGCAGGCGGGTTAGAAGTAGAGGACGAAAGTCTTCTTGCGCAAGCGGTCGATGTAGAGTTTGCGCAGGCGGGCCTGTTCTTCCGCGCGAAGCTGGCGCTCGATTTCATCACGGATTTCCGTGAGGGGCCGCACGTGGCTGGTGCGCTTGTCTTCGACGAGCATCAGGTAGATCGCGTCAGGCGTGTCGATGAGGTCGCTGAGTTCACCGGCTTTCAGGCTGAAGGCCACATCGGCCAGTTCTTTGCGGAGAACGGTTTTTTCCACCCACCCCCAAGAGCCGCCTTCACGGCGTTGCGAACCTTGGGAGTAGACCGAGGCCATCTCGCTGAAAGCGGCGCCTTCCTTGAGTTTCCGCAGGATCTCCTCGGCCAATGCGCGCGCGGGAGTGTCGCCGTTCTTGTTGAGGACGATCATGCGCAGTTTGACCTGGTCTTCGATCTGGTATTTGTCCCGATGAGCGAGGTAATAGGTTTCGATCTTGTGCGGGGAGATGAAGATTTCCTGCGAGACGTTTTTGGCGGTGAGCGCCTCGATGACGACTGAATCCCGCCGGTTCTGGCGGTACTTCTCGTAGGTCATGCCGCGCGCCTGCAATGATTTGATCAGTTTGGTACGGTCGTCGCCGTATTCGGTGCGGATGCGGTCTTCAACTTCGTCGTCAATAATGGCTTCGGGAAAATTATATCCACCGGCGCGAAAATCGAAGAGGACAAGTTCGCGTTCGATCAACTCTTCCAGGCTCTTGTCCATCTGTTCCGCGAGTTTTTGCTGAAAGACCTGGGGCTGGGTGCGGTACTGGCGGAGCAGGGCTTCGGCGGCGGGCTTGGTGTACTGCTCCACTTCCGCCAGCGTGACAATGGAATCCTGGACGATGGCCTTGATGCCGTTGGCATACTGCGCGTAGGCAGTTGTCACTGTACCGGCCATGGTCACCAGCACACAAATCAAACGGGATGCATTCATTTGGCGCGCGATACTAGGCCGGCGGATAAATCCGGGTCAAGCGTGGGAAGGCATTGGGGCCGGCTGCCGCCAATGTGTCGAGCACAGCCTTGACGCGGGGTACTTCGTGGGTGCGAAGGAGGTCGGTCCGGCCCAACGCCGCAAGCACGGCAAAAAATGGTTCGGCGCAACGCACTTCATCGCGGAAGAATTCGAAAGCGTGCGGAAGAGCGTGACAGGTGGGGAACCCCAGCGTACGCAGCCGGAAGGTGTTCAGAAAGACATTCATCTGGTGCCGTACGCGCACGGTGCTGTCCTGCAGATTGCGGTAGTAGAAGCCCAGCCCGGGATCGAGGAAGATCTTGGTGACCCCCAGTTTAGTGGCGGTTTCGATCTGCCGCGCGAAATAATTGTGCATGAGCGATATCGGATCGGCACTGAAATCGAAATCACCCACCGCGCGGACATGATCACCCTGGACGTAGCAGATAATGACCGCGGCGTCATGAGCGGCGACCAGCCGGAACATCTCGTCCGCGTGGATCGTGCCGGTGAGATTGAGGAGGTTGGCACCAGCCTCAAGACAGGCGCGCGTGACGGCCGGCGAATAGGTTTCCACGGAGACGAGGATTGACTGGGCGCGTAACGCGCGGATGACCGGCAGCAGTTTTGAGCTTTGGCTGAGGTCGTCCGCTCTGGCGGCGTGGGCCAAGGTGGATTCGGCGCCGATGTCAACGATCGCCGCGCCGTGGGCGGCGAGTACTTGGCCGCGTTGAATTGCGCTGGCGGCGTCGAGGCAGACACTTTCGCGATACCAGGAGTCAGAGGAGAGATTGATGACGCCCATGATGCTGGGGCGGGCCGTGTTGAAGGAAAACTGGCGGCCACCGAGGGCGAAATCCGCGACCCGGGCCTTGACGGCATCTTGATGGGCGGCGAGCAATTCCGCGAGGTATTCAAGCGTTAACACGGACAAGGAGCATATGTGAAGGGTGAGGGTGCAAAAACTCCAAAATCCAGATGGCGCGCCCGGCGCGATTCGAACGCACGACCGCCTGCTTAGAAGGCAGATGCTCTATCCAACTGAGCTACGGGCGCACACCAACGGTGGCGGACTCGCCGGCCACGGAACTTACTATGCACAGCGTAAAGACGAGGGCAAGCCAAGTGTGAATGGGGTCAGGCTGCCAAAGACATACTCCCAGCGGGGGATGCCCTAAAAAGGCATTCTTCATGACAGTGAAGAATCGTTGATTTAGAGTGCGCGGCAACTTCCCAAGCGGGAGGTAAGGAAATCAAACTTATGAAAATCTCATGTTTTGGCTGGTTTATGACCCTGACCTTGGTGGCATCCAGTGCGCTGGCTCAGGCGCCCGCAGGCGAGACCGCGGCTGCGAAGATCCAATTTCAGACCATGTCGTATGATTTCGGCAAGCTCTCCAGCGGTCAGGCGGCGCGGCATGATTTCATTTTTACCAACACCGGCAACGCGACTTTGGAAATCACCGGGGTCAAGCCGGCCTGTGGTTGCACTGCCGCTGGCGAATGGACCAAGATTGTGGAGCCGGGCAAGACTGGCGTGATTCCCCTTCAATTCAACAGCGCTGGCTTCAGCGGCATGGTCGTCAAAACCGCTACGATTACCTGTAACGACCCGGTAACCTCCACGCTGACGCTCCAGCTTTCTGGCAACGTGTGGAAGGAGATCGACGCCGTGCCGCAGTTTGCGGTGCTGAACGGCAGCACGGAATCCGTGGCGGATGCCAAAACGACGGTCAAGATTGTGAACAACGGTGACACCCCGCTGGGAATCACCGGCTTGGAGGTGAATAACTCGATGTTCGTGGCTGAGGTCAAAACCAACCAACCCGGCAAGGAATTCGAGTTGTTCGTGAAGGTTGTTCCTCCGCTGAATACGAGCATGACTCACGGGATTGTTACGCTGAAAACCACCTCGACCAATGTCCCGCAGGTGCAGGTGACGGCGATGTTGATGTTGCAGCCGGTTGTCGCCGTGACACCGCCACAGATCAACCTGCCGCCCCCGCCCCTGAATAATGGTTACATCCATACTCTCACTGTTCGGAATTCCGGGACAAATGTGCTGAAACTCAGCGAGGCCACAGTCAGCGATGTGCGGGTCGGCGCCGCGTTGAAGGAAACGGAAGCGGGCAAGGTGTTCAGTGTTGAAGTCAATATCCCGCAAGGATTCGAAGCCAAACCCGGCCAGAACACGGAAGTTGTGATCAAGTCCAACCATCCTCAGTTTCCTGAGTTGAAAATCCCCATCCTCCAGCCGCTTGCCGGCGTGCCACCGGCGGTGACTGCTCCTGCCGTACCGGCGGCTGCGGCCCACGCTCATTAGTTGGGAGTTTCATTCCCGCCGGGTGATTACGGCAGTTTCAGCCCGGATTTGTTCAGTTTTTGCCTAAGGTAGATTCCCGATGGGATCTACCTTTTGGCGTGTTACGCTCTGGCATCCTCGACGTGAGCGTTGACAAGCCGCAAGCGTCGAAGCCGAGGCCCCGGGGCAGGAGTGGTTGGTTTGTGGACCAGACTGCCCGGCGCGGATAGACAGTATGCGAGTCCTATATGACCCGGATTGTCCCTGTCGGCACACAACTGATATAACGCTTGTCCTAAGTTGGATCAGCGAGATGAATTTTAGGCCGCAACAGTCCCAAAAAAAGTCGGAAGGGAAACTGTCGTTCATACGTGTCATCAAGACTGACGCGCTGGCATGGCGTCCGCTAAGAGGATGGAATGAAGGAGTGTGTCAGGTTGTCTGGAGTGCTTAAGATGTTTTTCATCCGCATTATTTCCCTCTTGGTACTGTCCACTGCCGGAGTGCTCGCTGCAGCTGACGCGCCGCCGAGTGTTACTGCAACTGCAGCCACGTGTTCCAGTGTCAATGTGACTTGGCAGGCTGCCTCGGGTAATGGTGGTAATGCTCCCGCGCAGTATGATGTGTTCCGTGACACAGCAAACAACCTGATCGGCAGTGTTTCCTCCTCCTCGCTTTCCTACAGCGATTCTGCGGCCGGGTCCTATTCGACCCACACCTACGGTGTTCGCACCAAAGCTTCGAACGGTTCACTTTCCTCCATCACATGGTCGGCGTCGGTTTCCACTTCTGCACAATGTCCCGGGCCCGGCGCGCCCCAAAACCTTTCGGCCGCAACGCCCAGTTGCACTCAGGTGAGTTTGTCTTGGACGGCGCCAACTCAAACCGGCTCGGGACTGGTTGGTTACCGGGTTTATCGGAACAACGTCTATATCACCCAGGTGACCGGCGTGGGATATGCGAATTCAGGGTTGGCCCAGAATACCACCTATACCTACGACGTGAGCGCCATGGATTCGGGAGGCCGTGAATCTGCCAAAACCCGTGTGGTCGTCACCACGCCTTCCTGCCAGGCTCAAGGTCCGACGGCTGGACCGCCAGGCGCCGCCAACCTGGCGATCAGCGGACCCAACAACTTCGTATCGTGGCCGGGAACGACCGGCGTGCGCTATCAAGCCGAGTATTCGTCGGATTTTGGTATCACTTGGTCTCCCGCAGATGCGCCGACGACGGCCTTTGGGGCGACCCACGCCCGCGTTGGTTCGACGGTGATGTATCGCGTGGCGTGGTTTACCAACACGGCTGAATACAAGAACAATTACTCCCTCTTCGCCAGCGACGGCACCGCGCCCAACGCCATCTCGACCTACAACGCCACGGAATTGACCGGCGGTCAGATCCGGTTGGATTGGTCTGCCACATCCGACACGCAAGCCGGTGTCAAAGGTTACCTGCTCTATCGTGATAATGCCTTTCTCGCTTTCACCCCGAACGGCGTGACGACATACACTGATGCAACGGGGCAGGGCGTGAACAGCACCTATGATATCGCGGCCATGGACCGGGCGGGGAATGTGACTGCGAAGGTCCGGCCAAACTGTACGTTCAGCCTGTCTTCCAGCGGTTGGACTGCGCCGGCCTGTGCTGGTAGCACCTCGGTTTATGTGACTGCAAGCCGTTCAAGTTGCGCGTGGTCGGTTTCCAATCCGTGCGCGTGGTTGACCGTGACCCCTGGCGGCAATGGCAGTGGTTGGGTCAACATTTCGGCCACCGGCAATACTTCGGGAAGCGCCCGCAGTTGCACGCTCAATATCGCCGGCCAGAGTTTTTCCATCACCCAAAGCGCCTGCGCTTGCAACTACACCATTACTACCAGCTCTTCACCTGCTGCTGGCGGCTCGACTTCAGGCGGTGGGACAGTGAATTGCGGTTCGAGCGTGACCGTGAATGCGAGTGCCAACTCGGGTTACACGTTCGCCAACTGGACTGAGAATGGCGGCATCGTCAGCAGCTCTGCGAGCTACGTGTTCACGGCCAGCGCCAATCGCAATCTGGTCGCTAATTTCACGGCGAATCCGTGTAGCTTTTCACTGGTGCCGTCCAGTTCCTCGTTCGGCAACTCTGGCGGCTCAGGCAGCTTCATCGTTTACACCACATCAGGTTGCAGCCGCACGGCGACGCCTTCAGGCGGTTGGATCACGGTCACAGGTGGCGGTAGCGGTTCCGGTAACGGAACGGTCTATTTTTCGGTTGCGGCGAACACCGGGGCGGCGCGCTCGGGTACGATCACCATTTCCGGCAGCGGCCCCAGCCAGACCTACACCATCAGCCAGGATGCGGCGGCGAGCTGTAATTATTCTCTGACGCCTACGAACGTATATTTCAGCTCAACCATCTCCTCGGGCAGTTCCATTGTGAATGCCGGTGCCGGTTGTGGTTGGACGGCCACGGCGTTGGATGGGTGGGTTTCTGTCACCAGCGGGACAAGCGGATCCGGCAGCGGAACCGTGGCTTACTCAGTGAATTCAAATCCTAGCGTTGCTTTGGATCGGGTTGGCAGGATCCGCGTGGTCGGTGGATCGGTGACAAACATTTTGACGATCAATCAAGATCGGAATTACGCACCCGTTCCGAGTGCCGGTGGCAGTTCCAGTGGCTCTGTCGGAGCGGCGATCTCCATGGACGGCTCTGGCTCGACTGATGAGGACGGCGTGATTGTCAGCTACGCTTGGAATTATGGCGATGGTGGTAATGGCTCAGGTGTGACCGCATCACATGCCTACGCTGCGGTCGGCACTTACACCGTCACGCTGACGACCACGGATGATCTTGGGGCCAGTTCGTCCGCCAGCAAGGTTGTGACTGTGAGTGCGTCGACTGGAAATCCCGGTGAATTGGACTTCGTTCGCGGAGTGACGAGTCCTACGGGCATGCACGTTTATTCCCGGGGAGTCGCTGGCGACAGTGCTGGCAATTCGATTTCGGTGGGCTACTTCACGGGCAGTGCTGATTTCGGGGCGGGCACGGTCAATAGTGCCGGCAGCGCAGATGCCTTTGTCGCGAAGTATGATGCCCAAGGCGGACTCCGCTGGGCGCGGACGCTGAGCAGCACACTGGATCAAACCGCTTATGCCGTAGCGGTGGATAGCGCGGACAATATCTACGTGACGGGATATTTTTATGGGACGGTGGATTTTGGTGGCACGGTGCTTACGAGCGTCGGTGGATCGGATATTTACCTGGCCAAGTACTCCAGTGCCGGGTCGCTGGTCTGGGTGAAGCGCTTTGGCGGTGGCACCACGGACATGAGTTACGGAGTGGCGGTAGACTCCAACAATAACGCGGTGATTGTCGGATATTTTCAGGGGACGGGTGATTTCGGCAGCTTTTCGCTGACAAGCGCAGGTGGGAGCATTGATATCGCGCTCGTCAAGGTCTCCGCGACCGGAACTGTGACTTGGGCGAAACGCTATGGCGGCAGTTACGTTGAATATCCCAACGGGATAGCGGTGGATACTGCCGGTGATGTGGTCATCACGGGCCAGGCTGGTGTCGGCGGCAGCAGCACTGATCTGGGTGGTGGTAACCTGACCGGCAGCGGAATCTTCATCGCCAAGTACGCTGGCGCGACAGGCAATCATTCATGGTCGAAGGTCTTGGGCGGGAATGTCGGTTATTCCGTTACCTGTGACCCCAATACTCGCAACGTCATTGTGACCGGTTGCTTCCAGGGTAACGTCAATTTCGGTGGTGGATCGGTTGCTCCTGGCGCTGGTGGCGGCCAGACCATGTTCCTGGCGGGCTACAGCCCGACCGGCGCGTACCTCTGGGTGAACACTTGGGGCGGGGCCGTCAGCACCAGCTACGACCAAGGTATGGCGGTAAGGGTCAACAGTGCTGGTAACGTGATCCTGACAGGCACGATCACCTCACCCATAGATTTTGGCGGTGGCATGTTGTTTGGCGGTGGTTATTTCATCGCGAGTTACAGCGTTTCCGGAAACTCTCCGCCTGCTTATCGCTGGGCCAAGCGTTCCACCGGTTTCGGGGCAGCCACGGGCTTTGGTTGCGGCTTTGATTCGTCCGGAAACGTTTTGACCTCTGGCTATTACAACCAGACGGTTGACTTTGGCGGTATTCCAATCACCGCTTACGGCGCCAACAACGCTTTCCTCTGCCATTACGCTCCTTAGAGTCTGACCGAAAGGTCACATCCTGATTTCGGTTTGGCCGGCTTCAATTCCTGAATTGAAGCCGGTTTTCTCTTTGCGCCAGCGGCCCCGGGTTGATTCGTCCGTAAAAGTCCATAACTCATAAAGCTTGAATCAAAATCCCGGGGCTGGTCTAGTCTTGGACCAGTAGAGAGTATTACCCAATAGTCGGAACAACCAAACCTCGTCTGTCAATGAATTCGTACGCAACGAGCGCAGGGGCTTGCCTTCCCATCGTAAGGCGCTGCCCAGTTGTTGACGCGTCCAACCTGCAGCGAGCCCAGTAAAGAAAGTAGGAGGAAGTAAAAATGAAGAGAATCCAAACCATCATCCCAGGCCAGAAAATCCTGGGTAGCGCGATGGCCCTTGCGGCTATGGCGTTTTTTGCCGGGGCTTCATCGAGCCAGGCACAAGTTCAACCCCCGGGCTGTACGCCGGGTGGCTTGGGAGCTTTGATCTCCATCGCCACCCCGACCAGCGCAAGTCCACCGTTCTTTGCCCACGTTGGTGATAACCTCACCATCACCCGCGTCGCCGCCAACCTGAGCGGCACCGGCTGTAATCTGACGAATGGTAATTTCTGGGTGACCTATCCCAGCGGCGGCACCACGCAGGCCATGTCCGGCTTCG
>Ga0315910_10001663_pt1 | contig 20243 bp, 20 predicted proteins | sample EdamamesoilMG_FD_204470 | JGI IMG/M metagenome (GOLD analysis project Ga0315910, IMG submission 204470) | Garden soil microbial communities collected in Santa Monica, California, United States - Edamame soil | ecosystem: Environmental > Terrestrial > Soil > Garden | place: USA: California...
CCGAGGAGTTGGGCTCGCGGCCCTCGCGGATCGCGGCGATAAATTCGCGGTCCTGCAGTTCGATGCCGTTGTTGGAGACGGTGGTGCCGGTGAGGTCGATCGGCTCTTCCTTGCCGGTCACGAGGTCGTCATAGCGGGCGATATAGGTCGCGCTGTCGCCGATATAGCGGAAGAAGGTGCCGAGAGGCCCGTCATTGTTGAACGACAGCGAAAGCGTGCAGATCGCGCCGCTCTCGCTTTTCAACTGGACCGACATGTCCATCGCGATGCCCAGATCGGGGTGTTTGGGCCCCTGGATGACATTGGCGCTGACGATCCTGCCGGCCTGGTAGGCGAAGAGGTCGATCGTGTGCGCCGCGTGGTGCCACAGTAAGTGGTCGGTCCAACTGCGGGCCTCGCCCTTGGCGTTCATGTTCTTGCGGCGGAAGAAATAGGTCTGGACGTCCATCTGCTGGACGCTGAATTCGCCTGCGACGATCCGGTTATGGACGTATTGGTGGCTGGGATTGAAGCGGCGGGTGTGGCCGACCATGCAGGTGAGGCCGGTCTCCTGCTGCTTTTTCAGCACGGCTTCGGCATCGGTCCAGCTGTCCGACAGCGGGATTTCGACTTGCACATGCTTGCCCGCTTCCATGCAGGCGATCGCCTGGGCGGCATGCATCTGGGTCGGCGTGCACAGGATCACCGCATCGACATCGTCGCGTTCGAGCGCTTCGGACAATTCGGTGCCCGAATGGACCGCGCCGTATTTGGCGGCGACTTCGGCGGCCTGCTCGGCGCGGCGCGAGATCACCGAAGTGATCGAAACGCCGTCGATATTCCTGAGGCCGTCGAGGTGCTTTTCGCCGAAAGCTCCGGCGCCGGCGAGGGCAATGCGCATTTGTATTCCTCTCTCAGTTCGTCAGGCTGTGGCCGCTCATCACCACCCGCGGGTCGAGCGCTTCGCCGGCGGTCTCATCCGGCTGCAGGATCAGCGCGCCGAGCGCAGTGTTCGAGGCCGGGATGTGGTAGAAGCGGTAGAGGTCCTTGACCTTGTCGCCCAATGCGCCGCGCATGATCAGCCACATCACCAGCTCGATCCCTTCGGAGCCGCTTTCGCGTAGATACTGGATGTGCGGCATCTTCGAGAGCTCTTCTGGGTCCGCGATCAGGCGCTCGATAAAGTCGAGGTCGAACTCCTTGTTGATCAGCCCGGCGCGCGGGCCCTGCAACTGGTGGCTCATCCCGCCGGTGCCCCAGACATGAACGTTGAGGTCTTCGGGGAAACTCTCGACCGCGGCCTTGATGCTGTCGCCCAGGTTGAAGCAGCGGCGGCCCGAGGGCGGGGGATAGGTTACGACATTGACCGGCATCGGGATCACCTTGCACGGCCATTCGCTCGGCTCGCCGAAGATCATCGAGAGCGGCACCGTGCAGCCATGGTCGACATCCATCTTGTTCATGATGGTCATGTCGAAATCGTCGAGGATCAGGCTCTGGGCGATATGCCAGGCGAGGTCCGGGTGGCCGATCACATCGGGCACAGGGCGCGGGCCCCAGCCTTCGTCGGCGGGCTTGAAGCTTTCGCCGCAGCCGATCGCGAAGGTCGGGATGATGTTCATGTCGAACGCCGATGCGTGGTCGTTGTAAACCAGGATCACCACGTCGGGCATGTTGCCGGGCTGCTGTATCCAGTCCTTGATCGGCTGGTAGCCGCTGAAGACCGGGCCCCAGTAATCGTTGTTGAAGGTGCCGGTCTGCATCGCCGCGCCAAGCGCGGGGATGTGGCTCGAAGTGATACCGGTGGTTACGCGGGCCATGTCAGTACTTCCCTTTTCTCGAGCGCGGCCCGTCGGGCGAACGGCCGCCATTGATCATCATCTGCGCATATTCTTCCTGGGTCATCCCGGTCATCGATCCAGCGGCGAACTGGAAGCTCTTGCCGTCGGTCGAGAACAGTTTGGACAGGAAGTAGACGTTGCCGCCCTCGTCGATCATCCCGTTGTAGTCGCGCGCCAGCACTGCCTTCCGCGCCGCGGGGGTGATGGTCCATTCGTCGAGATAGGCTTCCTCATCGGCGAGGAAACGCTTGCGGTTGTCTTCCTGCATCAGGCTCATCGCGAACTGGTTGAGCCAGTAGCCCTTGCGCGCGCGCGCCGCGGTGAACACGCGGGTGCCGGGAATATCGTCGAATTCGGCGAGATATTCGTGGATGTTGATGCGCTGCTTCTTGTCGCTCATTGTTCTGTCCATTCGTAGTGGAGCGGCGCCTCGCGAAAGGCGAAACGGTCGATATGGCGCTCGATCACGCCGCGAAGGTGGATGTTGCGCTCTGGGTCTTCGGTGGTGAGGGCGATCGCGATCCCGCCTTCGCGCGCGGTCATCGTCGCGTTCTCGGCATCGGAGAACGGGAACGCGCCCATCCCGTCGCCTTCGTCATAGCTGGTCGCCATCTTGTGTCCCCAGTGGCTGACGAGCTGCTGGATGTAGCGCTCGGGCTTCTGGCAGGCGGCGAATCCGGTGGCGGTCACAGGCCTTGCCCCTTGAGCTTGGCATCGAGCCGCGGGAACACCCGGCGGGCATTGCCTTCGAAGATCGCGTGGCGTTCGGCATCCGAGATGTCGAGCGCATCGACATAAAGTTTGGTGTCGTCGAAATACTGCCCGGTGGTGGGGTCAATCCCACGCACCGCACCGACCATTTCCGAACCGAACAATATGTTCTTGTTGTCGATCACGTCAGCCAGAAGATCGATGCCGGGCTGGTGATAGACGCAGGTGTCGAAGAACACGTTGTTCATCAGATGCGTGTCGAGGCTGGGCTGCTTGAGCATGTCGGCAAGCCCGCGGTAACGGCCCCAGTGGAACGGCACCGCGCCGCCGCCATGCGGGATGATGAAGCGCAAATTCGGGAAGCGCCCGAACAAATCGCCTTGCAACAATTGCATGAAGGCAACCGTGTCGGCGGCGATATAGAACCCGCCGGTGGCGTGCATCGCCGGGTTGCAGCTGCCCGAGACGTGGATCATCGCCGGGACGTCGAGCTCGCACATGACTTCGTAGATCGGGAACCAGCTCTCGTCGGTCAGCGGCGGGTGGGTGAAATGCCCGCCGCCGGGATCGGGATTAAGGTTGCAGCCGATGAAGCCCAATTCCTCGACGCAGCGACGCAGCTCCTTGATGCTCGCCGTGAGGTCCGCCTTCGGGCTCTGCGGCAGCATGCACACCCCGGTGAACCATTCAGGATAGAGCTGGGTGACGCGGTAGATCAGATCGTTGCAGGCGATCGACCACGCTTCGCTCACCGTTTGGTCGCCCACATGGTGCGCCATCGTGCTCGCGCGGGGCGAGAAGATCGTATGGTCCGCGCCGCGTTCCTTAATCAATTTGAGCTGGTTCGCCTCGATCGTCTCGCGAAGCTCGTCGTCGCCGATCGCGGGATAGGGCGGCAATGCTTCGCCCGCCTTGAACGCAGCCTTCTGCGCCTCGCGCCAGGTGTCGTGCTGGGGCGGGGCGGTTGTGTAATGGCCGTGGCAATCGATCACCAGGGTCATGCGGCTTGGTTCCTCTTGTCCTTGTTAATTGTCTTTGCGGCGCGGCGTTGCAGCACCACGGTGCCGCGCGTCATAACCGGTTCGATGCCGAGGTCGAGCAGGGTTTTTGCCGCCTCTTCCATTTCCGCCGCGCGCCGCAACCCGTGGGTTTCCATGCGCTCGCGGTTATAGGCGACCTTCTCAGGCCAGCTATCGTGACGATCGCTGGCATCGAGCGAGGCGAGCACTTCGGCAAGCACCCCGGCGGCCTCGGCGGCCTCGGCGCATTCGCGGCTTAGCGCCTCCAGCCCCTTGACCATCACCGAGCGGATCATCTTGATCGCGCTGGCGCGGCCGACCTCGTCGCCGACAATGCGTTTGTTGCCGAAGCCGAGCCGGTTGAGCAGCGCCATCGCATCTTCCGCCCCCGGTCCGGACAATAGCAACGGCGCGTCGAGCGCGGCGGGATCGACCGGCGCCATCACCGCGACATCGACATAATGCCCGGCCTTGGCCGCGATCGCCTGTGCCGCCGCACGCTTGGTCTCGGGCGCGACCGAGTTCATGTCGCACCACACCGTTCCGGGAGTGAGCCCGGCGGCATGATCGCGCGCCACTTCGAGCGCGGCATCGGCGGTGACCAGTGAAAGCACGATTTCCGCCCCGTCGAGCGCTTCGGCGGCATTGGTTGCGGCTGATACTCCGCATTCCGCCATCGCTGCACGGCGAGCCTCGTCGATGTCATAGGCGCGCGCGGCTGAGCCCCAGCGCCCGGCGCGGGCGAAGGTCGAACCGGCTTCGCCGAAGCCGATCAGGGCCAGCCGGGGCAAACCTGTGCTCATTGTCCGATTCCGCAAAACCTCTCGCCATGCCGTTCTAGAGAATGTAAGTGTTACTTACAAGTTTACGGGAGCCTGCTTGCCGCTTGACGCTGGGCGCGCGCGGTTGCAAGCGGCTTTGCGCATAAAGATGCGGGAGCGGGAGCATGAGCGGTATTGTCGTCCAGAACATCGCGCGCGCCGATCGCGCCGTGGTCGAAGGGCTCGGCGCCTGCGGGGTCGCCACGGTGCACGAGGCGCAGGACCGCACCGGGCTGCTCGCCTCCTATATGCGGCCGATCTATCCGGGCGCCCGGATCGGGGCCAGCGCGGTGACCATCAGCGCCCCTCCGGGCGACAATTACATGGTCCATGTCGCGATCGAGCAATTGCAGGATGGCGATGTGTTGCTGCTCGCCCCGACGAGCCCGTGCGAGGACGGCTATTTCGGCGATCTGCTCGCCACCAGCGCGCAGGCGCGCGGGTGCAAGGGGCTGATCATCGATGCCGGAGTGCGCGACGTGCGCGACCTGACCGAGATGAACTTCCCGGTGTGGTCGAAACGGATCTTTGCTCAGGGCACGATCAAGGCCAGCCTCGGCAGCGTCAATGTACCGGTGGTTTGCGCAGGGGCGTTCGTCGAGCCGGGCGACGTGATCGTCGCCGACGATGACGGGGTCTGCGTGGTCAAGCGTGGCGATGCCGCGACGGTGCTCGAAAAGGCTCAGGCCCGCGAAGCCAACGAGGCCGACAAGCGCGCCAAGCTCGCTAGCGGCGTGCTCGGGCTCGACATGTACGGCTTCCGCCAGAAGCTCACCGACATGGGATTGAAGTGGGTTTGAGCTCCTTGAATCTCCCTCTCCCGTTTGTGTCGAGCGTAGTCGAGACACGCTCGCGCCAATGCTTCTCGACTTCGCTCGAAGCGAACGGAGTTGTTTGTGGCGATTGAGTCCGCACCAGTCCTGTGGATGCGCGGCGGCACGTCGAAGGGCGGCTATTTCCTCGAATCCGACCTGCCCGCCGACACCGCTGAGCGCGATGCGTTCCTGCTGCGGGTGATGGGCTCGCCCGATCCCCGCCAGATCGACGGGATGGGCGGGGCCGATCCGCTGACCAGCAAGGTCGCGGTGGTCCGCAAGTCCACCCGCGAAGGGATCGATGTCGATTATTTGTTCCTGCAGGTGTTCGTCGACCAGGCGATCGTCACCGATGCGCAGAATTGCGGCAACATCCTTGCCGCGGTCGGGCCCTTCGCGATCGAGCGCGGGCTGGTCGCGGCGACGGGCGATGAGACCCGGGTCGCGATCTATATGGAGAACACCGGCCAGGTCGCGGTGGCGACGGTGCAGACCCCCGGCGGCGCGGTGACCTACGCCGGCGATGCGCGGATCGACGGCGTGCCCGGCACCCACGCGCCGGTGCCGCTCGAATTCCGCGACACGGCCGGCTCGTCGTGCGGCGCCTTGCTCCCCACCGGCAATGCAGTCGACAATCTCACCGGCGTGCGTTGCACACTGATCGACAACGGCATGCCGTGCATCGTGCTCAGGGCCGATGCCGTCGGCGCAACCGGCTACGAGACTCGCGACGAGCTTGAATCCGAACGCTTCGCCGCCTTGCGCGAAAAGATCGAGCGTATCCGGCTTGCCGCCGGGCCGCTGATGAACCTTGGCGACGTGAAGGAAAAGTCGGTCCCCAAGATGATGCTGGTCGCCCCGCCCCGCAACGGCGGCGCGGTGACAGTGCGCAGCTTCATTCCGCACCGCGCGCATGCCTCGGTCGGGGTGCTGGCGGCAGTCAGCGTCGCGACCGCGTGCCTGCTGCCGGGCTCGCCCGCATACGAGGTCGCGGAAAGTCCCGGGGGCTCGCGCAAGACCTTGTCGGTCGAGCATCCGACAGGCGAGATGAGCTGCGTGCTCGAAGTCAACGATCTGGGCGCGGTGGTCTCTTCCGCATTGCTGCGCACTGCCCGCAAGCTGATGGATGGAATTGTCTACGTATGAGCGACCAGGCCCAAAAGGAGCGCATAACCTCCTGGCACTCCAACCCTTCGAAACCGCGCTACGTCCCGCCCGCCGGTGCGGTCGATGCCCATTGCCATGTGTTCGGCCCGATGGCCGAATACCCGTTCAGCGCGAAAGCCAAGTATTTCCCCGCCGATGCCGGGCCGCAGATGCTGTTCGCGCTGCGCGATCACCTCGGCTTTGCGCGCAACGTGATCGTCCAGGCGAGCTGCCACGGGACCGACAACCGCGCGACCCTCCATGCAATCGCGCGGTCCGACGGCAAGGCGCGCGGGGTGGCGATGGTCGATCCCGACATCACCGAGGAAGAGCTGGCCGTGCTCCACCGCGGCGGGATTCGCGGCATCCGCTTCAATTTCCTCAAGCGCCTTGTCGACGACGCGCCCAAGGATAAGTTCATCGAAGTCAGCCGCCGCCTGCCCGCGGGCTGGCACGTTGTCAGCTATTTCGAGGCCGACTTGCTCGAAAGCCTGCGCCCGTTTTTCGATGCGATCCCGGTGCCGCTGGTGATCGATCATATGGGCCGCCCCGACGTTACCCAAGGGCCCGACGGGGCGGACATGAAGGCCTTCCGCCGCCTGCTCGAATCGCGGCCGGACATTTCCTTCAAGGCGACCTGTCCCGACCGGCTCGACCTTGCCGGCGACCCGTGGGACGCGTTTGCCGAAGCGGTGGCGCCGCTGGTGGCGGACTATCCCGACCGCGTGATCTGGGGCACCGACTGGCCGCATCCCAACCAGCAGGACATCCTCCCCGACGACGGCCACATCGTCGACATGATCCCGCGCATCGCGCCGACCGAGGAATTGCAGCGCAAGCTGCTGGTCGACAACCCGATGCGGCTTTACTGGGCGGATTGAGCGAAGAGAAAGTTCTTTCCTGACATTCACTATTTGTATATCGTTCCTCAAATGTTCCTTTGGGGATTGCGATGGCGGTTCAACGCTTTGGAAGCGGACATACCGATCAAAAACTTCAGACCGTGGAGAAGTATCTCCGCGCATTTACGACCGCGCTCAAGAAGCAGAGCTTTGAACTGCTCTATGTGGACGTATGCGCGGGATCGGGAGCTTCGACGCCTCGCGGCGGTAGCAGCCAGTCGGCACTGATTGAAATCGACGAGATTGTTGTTGGCTCCGCGATCCGTGCGTTAGGTGTCGCACCGCTTTTTGATCGCTACATTTTCAATGACCTGAAGCGGCAGAATGTGAGGTCGCTGAACCAAATCGTTCGGAACGATTTTTCGCATTTGGCGGATCGAGTGATCTTGACCAATGTCGATGCAAACGACGCCTTGGTCGATCTTTGTCGTCGCACGAATTGGAGGAGTTCGAGGGCTGTCGTCTTTCTCGACCCATTCGGATTGCAGATCAAGTTCTCGACCCTTGAAGCATTGGCGGCCACCAAAGCGGTTGACGTTTGGTATCTAGTCCCAGTGTTTGCGATGAGCCGGCAAGTGCGAAATGACGGGGCTGTGCTAGATGACGGCGGTAGAAGCGTCGATGAAGCCCTTGGCACCACAGAATGGCGCAACGTCGTTTCTGTCGTCGAGGATCAGCCAGAAGACCTGTTCGGCTTCATAGGTCAAACGCCCAAGAAGGTTGCAGACTCGGCATGGTTCGAGCAGATCGCCAAACAGCGTCTCGGATCGATCTTTAAGGGTGGCGTATTGGACCGGACATTACCGCTTGGCAGGAATGGCCTGCACGAGTTTTCGCTGATGTTTGCTTGGGCCAATCCAGGCGAAAAGGCGCGGTTAGCTGCGAAGTTGGCCGACGCGGTGCTGAAATAATGGCCGGACCTTCCGAGATCGAATGGACAGATGTGACCTGGAATCCTGTTGCGGGGTGTTCTGTGGCGTCTGCCGGATGCAGCAATTGCTATGCGATGAGGATGGCGGCGCGTCTCCAAGCCATGGGCCATCCCAAGTATCAGGGGACTACGCGCAAGAGTGGCAGCCGTTACGTCTGGACGGGCAAGGTGAACACTGACGAGGCAAGCCTCGTCCAACCTCTGGAATGGCGGAAGGGCAAGAGAATCTTCGTCAATTCGATGTCAGACCTGTTCCACGAAAAGGTGTCCGATGCCTTCATATTGAAGGTCTGGGATGTGATGCGGGAATGTCCTCAGCATCATTTCCAGATACTCACGAAGCGCCCTGATCGAATGGCTCAAATGTTTGAGTTTGGCGCGTTGGCAAGATTGTCAAATGCCTGGATCGGTACTTCAATAGAGGCATCCGACGTGTTGGACAGGATGGACTTCCTCAAATCAATTTACGGCATGACCCGCTTTGTGTCCTTTGAGCCCCTTATTGCCTCGGTGGGAGAGCTCGACCTCACGGGCATCCATTGGGTAATCGTTGGGGGTGAATCAGGCCCGCGAGCCCGGCCAATGCAAGTCGAATGGGTCGAGGAAATCGAGCGTGCAGCGAGGAGTGCAGGCACGGCTTTCTTTTTCAAGCAGTGGGGAGGCAAGAACAAGAAGGCGGCTGGGCGGTTATTGCACGGACAGACATATGACGAGTATCCGCACTACCTTACTGCGTAGGGCAGCAATTCCTCGAAATTCTACTCCGCCGCTTCCGCCAGCGCATGCGCCTCAAACTCGCGCCAGTCGCGGTCGCGCGGGTAGGCGTGGCTGAACGAGCGGATGCCTTGCCAGTCGATGTCGTCGCCGGTGAAGGATAGCTCGCCGGTCGCCTCGAACTTCTTCACGGCTTCGAGCAGCAACTGCCGCGCGCGGTAGATCACCCGGTCGCAAGTGCCGAGATATTCCTGCGAGCGATCGACGAGCGGGCCCATCGATTCCTGCACCGCGAAATCCTCGTAGGCATTGCCGCGTCCGGTGATCCCGCTCCAGTGGCCCGCGGCCATTGCCGCGCGGTCCTGCTGCCACAGATCCGCCACCCCGCCCATGTCGGCGTTGAAATGGTCGGCATTGCCCGAGGTGGTGCCGAAGCTGGTGAGGATGTCGAAATCGAGCGGGGCGTCGGGATCGAAGGCGATATACCATTGCGCGGTGGTGACATCGTCGATCGGGATCGAGCAGCACACCATCCGCGAGCCCTTGGGCGCCGAAGGTATGAACGAGAAGAACGGCAGCGAGACTTCGCGCACGCGGGCATAGAGCCGGTCCGCGCCTTCCTGCCGCACGGCGCCTTCGCGGAAGCCATAAGGCGTCTCCTCGAATTCGAACACCGGCGCGCCGTCATTGAGGAGGAAGTCGGACTCCTCCTTGAACACCTTGCGGCCCAAGGCGCTGTCGAGATTGGCCGAATGGAGGAAGCCGACATGCGCGGAATCGAGCAGCGCCTCGAGCCCCTGCAGCCAGTTGGTGCGGATGATCCCGCGGGTCGGCTGGATCTGGTTCGGCGGCAAATGGGTGAATTCGTAATCAGGGAAGCGCGGCGGAGTGGCCTGCTTGCCCATATAGACCCACACAATCCCACCGGCCTCGTGGGTTGGGTGGGAGCGCACCGGCACGCTCTCGGCGAATTTCTCGCGCTGGTCGACGGGTTCGGAGGGCGCGTCGACGCACTTCCCCTCGACGCTGAACTTCCAGCCGTGGAAGATGCACCTCAGGCCATTTTGCTCGTTACGCGCCAGCGCCATGCTCGCGCAGCGATGCGGGCAGGCCTCCTGCATGAAGCCGACCCGGCCATCGGTGACGCGGAAAGCGACGAAGTTCTCGCCGAACAGCCGCACCCGGAACGGTGCGCCGTCGGCCTCGATGCTCACGCTGCGGCAGGCCGGCACCCAATATTCGCGCAGCATCTCGCCCATCGGCGAGCCCGGCCCGATCCGGGTCAGGAGCTCGTTGTCGGCCCTATTCATGGCAGGTGCACTTCATCGGCCTTCTCCCATTCCTTCCCCTTGTGCCGCAGACCAACCGCGCGGGTAAAGCGGTTCAACGCTGTCGTCGGGTTTGCCGGGATCCTGCGCTGCGACCGCTTCCATCGAGCGCGGCAGCTCGAATGGCAGGCGCCCCCGCGGACGGTGTCGCCCTTGCAGCACGTCGAGCACAGCGCGGTCGCTTGCCCCGAAATTGCCGAGGATCAGGGCGGCCTTGTCCTCGATATTGGTGAGCACCGCCGGACGGTCGAGGAAGATCGCGAATACTGTCGGCACATGCGCGCTGGCCCGCTTGAGCGCCTCGTAGGCCGGATCGCCGTCGCGGAACTCGAGCCGCCCTTCCTTGTAGCGGCTGCCGAAGAAATGGTGCGGGTGGAGCATTTCCGATGGCGTCTCGGCGCGGATGATCGCGAAATCGGCTTCGGCCGGATCGTCGACCACCATGTGTCCGAGGTCCTCGACCACCCGCCGGTCGATCCCGAACAGCCAGATGTTCTTGCGGTCGACCGGCAGCGGCCAGATGTCGCCGCGGTCGTGGATCAGCACCTGCGCTTCGCGCTGGGTCAGTTCGGCGAGTTCGACGTCCGCGAGCGAGCGCACCAACACTGCCGTTTCTTCCGGATCGACATAGGGATTCTCGAACAGGCCGAGCCGGAACTTGGCCTCCATGATCCGCTTCACGGATTCGTCCAGCCGCTCGCGCGCAATCTCACCTTCCGCGATCGCGTCGATCAGCGGCGCGACATCGTCGACCCCGCCGAACTGGTCGATGCCGGCTTCCATGCCCTTCACGTAACGCTCGCGCACGGTGAGGTCTTCGACACCCCACGACGTGGCGATGTCGGGGATGCCCTGCGGCGTTTCGGCGGTCGGCGCACGGCAGCCGGGAGTACAGTCCTTGGTGATCGCCCAGTCCGAGAGGATGAAGCCATCGAATCCCATTTTTTCGCGCAGCAGGCCGGTGAGGAGCTGCTTGCTGAAGCCGGGGGCAACCGCTTCGAGCGGCTCGCCGTCCAGTTCGGCGTCCTGCAGGATCGGAAAGGCCGGCATGATCCCCGCGACATTTGCATCGAGCGCGCCCTGGAATGCCTCGACGTGCAGCGGCAAATTCGCGCCGGGCCGGGCGAAGCGGCCATAGTAATTGTGCGCATCGAAGCCCTCGGGCTGCGCGCCGTAGCCGACCCAGTGCTTGGCGACCGCGATCACGCCATCGGGCTGCAACCCATCCGCTCCGCCTTGCAACGCGGCGACAAGGGTCCCGCCGAGCCGGCTCACGAGCGCCGGATCGGAGCCGAAGGTCCCCGAAATCCGCCCCCAGCGCGGTTCGGTCGCAAGGTCGAACTGCGGCGAAAGCGCCATGTGGATGCCGAGCGCGCGGTATTCCTTGCGCGCGATCTCGCCGAAACGGCGGACCCGCGCCTCGTCGCCCAGCGCCGCGAAGCCGAGCAGTTCGGGCCATTGGGTGGTGCCGTTGGCGTTGGCGCTGGCGCCGAGGACGTATTGGAAATGGTGCCTGGGATCGCTGCTGATCGTCAGCGGGATGCCGAGCCGCGAGGCTTCAGCCAGTTCCTGCGCCGCATTGTTGTTTTCGGCCACGCCCTTGGGCTCGATCGCCAGCCGCGTGATGAAGCTGGTGATGTGCTTCTTATTGACCGCATCGCCCAGAGCGGCGAGGTCATGGCCGGTCGGATTGCCGCGATCTCCCGTTCCGGGAAGATTGCCGTGGAGCAGCGCGCCCGCCTTCTCGGCGTCGCTCATTCGACCGACCAAATCGGTGGCGCGCTCCTCGGGCGTCAACCGCCAGTCCTCATAGGGCGTCAGCGCGCCATTGCCGTCGAGGTCGCGAAACTTGAGGCCATCGGCTTCGACGATCGTTTTGTTTCGCGCGCCGAGTTCGGGTTGCGGAGGATTGGCGGTGCAAGCCGCCAGCACTGCTCCCAAGAGGGCGGGTAGCAGCAGGCGCACGGCCTACTCCGCGGCCTTCCCCGGCGTGATCTTGAGCAATGCCCCCTGGCGCTCGTCGGTGAGGATATAGACTGCGCCGTCAGGACCCACCTTGATGTCGCGGTAGCGCTGTTTGAGATCGGTAAGCAGCGTTTCCATCGCGGTCACCGCGGTGCCCCGCGTGATCTCCATCCGTACCAGTGAGCGGCTCATGTCGACCATCAGCACATCGCCTTCCCAATCGGGAAACAGGCTGCCGCGATAGATGGTGAGGTTGCCCGGATTGATCGACGGCGGACCGAAGGCGAACACCGGATCGGTCATCCCTTCGACGTTGCGGATGCCCTTGGCGGCTTCGCCATTATAGTGGTGGCCCTGGGTCACCGTGATCCAGCCGTAATTGCCGCCACGTTCGATGATGTTCAATTCGTCGCCGCCGCGCGGGCCGAATTCGGTCTCCCACAGCCGACCGGTGGGGGCGTCGAGATAGAGGCCGAGCGGGTTGCGGTGGCCGAGCGTCCAGATCTCGGGCTTCCAGCCGTCCTTGCCGACGAAGGGGTTGTCCGCCGCTGCCGTGCCGTCGTCGTTCAAGCGCAGGATCTTGCCGAAATGGTTCGATCCGTCCTGCACCATCTCGCCGTAATTGCGATCGCCGCTGGTGACGATCAGCTTACCGGTGCCATCGAACAATATCCGCCCGCCATAGGAGCCGAAGGCGGGGCCCTGGCCGCAGCACTTGGGCGGCAAGGGCATGTCGCCATACCACGCATCGGCGACGAAGATGTCCTTCACGTCGGTCAGCTGGTGCCCGCCGTCCCACTTGGCGCGCATCACCGCCAGCACCGAGCGCGAGCGCGGCCAGGCGGCTTGCTCGGCATCGGGGCTGGGCTTGCTGTAGCTCAGGTAGATCAGCCGGTTGTTGGCAAAATCGGGGTGGAGCGCGATGTCCATCAGCCCGCCGAGCCCCGAAACGAACATCGGCGGCACACCCGCGATCGGGGTGGGATCGAGCACGCCGTCGCGGATCACCCGCAAGCGCCCGCCGCGCTCGGTCACCAGCATCGCGCCGTCGGGCAGGAATGCGAGGCTCCACGGCGTCTCGAGGCCCTTTGTGACCACTTCTATATGGATCTTGCCGGTCTCGGCGTCGTAGTCCCACGGGCCGTCGCCCAGCGGGGTTCCGGGGAATGGGAACTGCGCCGGCGCATCTCCCGCCGGGCGTGGCGGCGGTGCTGGTCCGTCCTGCGCCGAGGCGACCGCTCCGAGAGTACCCATAACAAAGGTGGCCGCGGCGAACTTGAGCCAATGCATGCAAACCGTCTCCCGTGCGAAGCCTTGAGCCTCTTTGACTATGTCTGTTTTGGCCATTTGCACAGCTTGCGCGAGCTTGCGCAAGCGCAAAGCGTCGATTGTCCGCCCCAACCGCCACGGCATCCGGTTTTTCTTGCCCAATGCCCCCCCGGCGCTAGATTGGGCGCGAGCGGGGAAGGGGAGAGTTTTCAATGGAAGTCGTCGACGGAATGAGCGGGTTCCTGATCGCCATCCTGGTGGTCGTGTTTGTGTTCCTGCTGATGGGCGTACGCGTGGTCAGGCAGGGTTATGTCTACACGATCGAGCGGCTCGGCAAGTTCACCCTCGCGGCCGAGCCGGGCCTCCATTTGATCATCCCGTTCATCGACCGGGTCGGCCAGAAGGTGAATGTTATGGAGCAGGTGCTCGACATTCCCGGCCAGGAAATCATCACCCGCGACAATGCCATGGCCGGTGTCGACGCGGTGGTGTTCTTCCAGGTGCTCGATGCGGGAAAGGCGGCTTACGAAGTTTCCAACCTCTATATGGCGATCATGGCGCTCACCACCACCAACCTGAGGACGGTGATGGGTTCGATGGATCTCGACGAGACGCTGTCGAAGCGTGACGAGATCAACGCCCGCCTGCTTGTCGTGGTCGATCATGCAACCGCGCCCTGGGGGGTCAAGATCACCCGCGTCGAGATCAAGGATATCCGCCCGCCGGTCGATATTTCCGATGCGATGGCTCGGCAGATGAAGGCCGAACGCTTGAAGCGCGCCGAAATCCTCGAGGCCGAAGGCGCCCGGGCGTCCGAGATCCTGCGCGCCGAGGGCGAGAAGCAGTCGCAGATCCTTGCCGCCGAAGGCCGCAGAGAAGCCGCCTTCCGCGATGCCGAAGCGCGCGAGCGCGCGGCCGAGGCAGAAGCCAAGGCAACCCAGATGGTGTCCGATGCGATTGCCCAATCAGGCAGCCAGGCGATCAACTACTTCGTCGCCCAGAAATACACCGAGGCGGTGGCCGCCTTCGCCACTTCGCCCAACGCCAAGACGATCCTGTTCCCGGTCGAGGCGACCCAGCTGATCGGTTCGCTCGGCGGTATCGGCGAGCTGACCAAGGAAATCTTCAAGGACAATGGCGGCGGCGGTGGTGGCCCGCCGCCGGCCCCGCGCAGGCCCTCGCCGCGGCCCACCGTCCCGCCGATGGGAGAGCGCTGATGGAATGGCTCGACAACCTCCAGCCGCACTGGTTCTGGCTCGCGCTAGGGCTGTTTCTCGCGGCAGCCGAAATGGCCATTCCCGGCGTGTTCCTGATCTGGCTTGCGGGTGCGGCGATCGTCACCGGGTTGCTGGCATGGGTGATCCCGATCGGAGTGCCGGCGCAGATCGTCATTTTTGGCGTACTTGCGATCGTCTCGGTGTTCGCCGGAAAGCGTTATCTGCGCGACAACCCGATCGTGCCTGCCGATCCCAAGATGAACCAGCGCGGCGCACGGCTGGTGGGCGAAGTCGCACGGGTGACCGAGGCGATCGAGGCCGGTCAGGGCCGCGTCCATCACGGCGACAGCGAATGGATCGCGCGCGGGCCGGACGTTGGCGAAGGCGAGCGGGTGCGGATCGTCGGCAGCGAAGGGGCGGTTTTGCTCGTCGAGCCGCTCAGCTAGCAGGCCTCAAACCGAAGTCCGGTCCGGTCAGCGCTTGACCGCGCTGGTCTCGGTTCCGAAGCGCCCGTGCTTGCGGAAGCGGGTCATCCATTTGTCGAGGAACAGCCCCAGCGGACGGGGTGCGATGCCGAGCGCGGAGAGACCGGGGTGCCTGCCGCTTGCGACATTGCCCTGTTTCAGCATCAGCCATTGATCACGCGTGATCGGGCCGAACGGCACCAGCGAGATCGCGCTCGAGACACTATCCGGTAGCGGCAGGAGGGCTCGCTCGCGTCTTTGCGCATGCGCGATACGGCGATTGATTTCGATCACGCGGAGCCGTTCGGGGCCGGCGAGCTCGTAGATCTTGCCGGCGGTCTTGTCGCGGTCGGCGAGCGTGGCAGTGACGGCGGCAGCGACATCGTCCACCCACACGATCTGAAGTTCGCTGTCCGGCGCGAACACGGGCAGCACCGGCAACATCGCGATCAGCCGCGCAAACATGTTGATGAAATTGTCATCCGCTCCGAACACCACCGAAGGCCGCAGGATTGTCGCACCGGGAATGGCCGCGAGTACGCCTGCCTCGGCTTCAGCCTTGTCGCGGGCGAAGTTGGACAGGCCCCCAGCGTCCGCGCCGATCGAGGAAATCTGGACGAAATCGGTGATTCCCGCCCGGGCTGCGGCTTGGGCGGCGTGGGCGCCGCCGTTGGCGATCACCCTGTGGCCTTCGGAGCCCCACGCGGCGGCGAGGTTGACCACCGCGTCGGCGCCGGCCAGCGCTGCATCGGTGCTCGCCGACCTGGTAACGTCACAGCGGGCGAACTGGATCTGGCCGAGATTGGCCAGCGGCTTGAGGCGGAACGCCTTCTCGGGATTGCGGCAGGCGATCCGCAGCCGCGCCCCGCGCGCGAGCAGGTCCTGCGCGACATGGCGGCCGAGGAACCCGCCGCCGCCGACCAGCACCACCAGTTTTCCGTTGAGCGCGTCACCCGATGCCATGGCAGATTCGCAAATCCCTTATTGTCTGATGCGTAATCCCGCCCATGCCGCAAGCCTCGCTTCGCCTCAAGCCGAAAGGGCCCGGTTCCGGCAAGGATTCCCAGTCTTCCGGCCGCCATTCACAATTCAGGGCTTGGCGCGACGCGATTCATGGCGTTACCAAGGCGGGCAACGCTCCGCCAAGGGGCAGGCACATGGGAGAGGGGCACATCATGACCAAATCGATCCGCTGCGCACTGGCGGCAAGTGTTCTCGCATTCACCGGCGTGGCCGCCGGACCGGGCACCGCGCAGGTCGCGGGCGTGCCGCTCGAGATGGAACCCAACAGCTGCATGCGCGAATGCCTCGAGCGGGCGGTGACCAATTATGTGCAGGCGATGGTCGACGGCAAGGTTTCGAGCGAGCTGTTCGCCCCTTACGTCCGCTTCACCGAAAACGGCGTGCAGATGCCGTTCGGCAATGAAGGCTTGTGGGCGACCGCATCGGGAGTCGAAGGCTATCGGCTGATCGTCCCCGATGTCGTGACCGGACAAGTTGCCGCGCTGTTGACCGTCAAGGAACAGGGCCGGACTTCGGCCACCGGGGCGGAGCTTCCATCCGATCCGGTCGGCATCTCGCTGCGCCTGCGGGTCGACCGCGACGGCAAGATCAGCGAAGTCGAGCAGATTGTCGCGCGTCCCGATCGCCCGCTTGGCCCGGCACCGGCGCCCGCGCCCGGCGCGTGGCCTCCGACCGGACAGGGCGTCGAGCGACTGGGTAAGCCATGGCAGGGTTACCTCGAGGCCGTTCCCGAAGGCGAGCGTCATACGAGGGCCGAGCTGGTCGAGATGGCCAACGCCTATTTCGAGGCCGTCGAGCGCAACACCGGCAAGGATTATTACCCCTTCACCGACGATTGCGTGCGGATCGAGAACGGGGTGACCGTGGTCAGCCCGCCCGATCCCAATTCGCCCAACCGCCAGACCTGCAAGGGCCAGTTCGAAACCTCGCTGATCGGGGTCGTCACCGGGATTCGCGACCGCCGCATCGTGGCAGTCGATATCGAGCGCGGCGTAGTCTTCGCCTTCGCCTTCTTCGATCACCGCAACATCAACTGGACCTGGCAGCTGGGCGAATTGTTCAAGGTAGACAAGGGCCAGATCAGCCGCATCGAAGCGATCTTCATCCGCGGGCCCTATGGCGTGTGCTCGGGCTGGAGCACTTACGAACAGTGTCGTAGCGAAGAGCCGCAGGACGTTCGCTGAGCGATTTCGGGAGGGAAATTACGATGATCAGGAACGCATTTCTGGCAGCGCTGCTGCTTGGCGCGGCGACGCCGGCGCTGGCCCAGCCGGCTCCTCAGCCCAGCCCTTATGTCCAGCGGGTAGACAAACCAACCTGCACCCGCGACGAGCTCAAGGCGCTGACCGCCGCCTATGTCGAAGCCCAGCGCAAGGGCAGCCTTGCCGCGCTGCCGCTGCACGAAAAGGCCGAATATCTCGAGAACATGGTGACGATCGAGAAGGCCGCCGGGATGTGGAACACCGCGCTGCCCATCGCCAATGCGATGAGCTTCCATGACGATACGCGCTGCAAGACCTTCACCGAGATCATCGTCACCGAGGGCGGGGCGCCCTACGTCATCGGCACGCGGCTCTATGTCCACGAGGGTAAGATCATCCGGGTCGACAGCCTGGTGACCAAGCCCGGGCACTGGCTGTTCAACGCCAATGCCTTCTTGAAGTATACGAAGCAGGAAAACTGGGCGCCGCTGTTCAAGTACCAGCTGACCAGTCCGGCGGAGATGATCCGCGGGGCCAACGCCTATCTCGACGGTTTTTCCGACAAGTTCACCGCCATTCCATGGGGAACGCCCTGCGCCCGGCTCGAAGGCGGGGCCTATACCAACCGACAGGGCGATCCCAACGCCTCGTGCGAGATCGGCATGCCGCCGGGCGTGCTCTACATCACCCATCGCGATTATTTGGTCGACGAGGAAATGGGCGTGATAAACGTGTTCTGCCGCTTCGGCGGGAACGTCACCTCGCCGGATTCGCACACCTTCCGCTATATCGACGGCAAGTTCCGCCAGATTCACACGCTGACGCCGATTCCCGGCCCGCAGGCCACCGACGACGGCGGGATCGCGCGCGGCGCGGCTGACCCGAACGCGAGTTAGTAACACTTCCGCCCGAAGCCATATCTCGGTAACTGGCACCATGGCTTCGGGCGGATCATCTTCACGCAAGGGCATCGTCCTCGCCGGCGGGTCTGGTACACGGCTCTATCCGTTGACGCGCGGCTGTTCCAAGCAGCTGATGCCGGTCTACGATAAGCCGATGATCTTCTACCCGCTGGCGACGCTGATGCTGGCGGGCATCCGCGAGATCCTGGTGATCACCACGCCCGAGGACGAAGCGGCGTTCAAGCGCCTGCTGGGCGATGGGTCGGATTGGGGGATCGCGCTCAGCTACGCTGTCCAGCCGAAGCCCGAGGGGCTGGCGCAGGCCTTCCATATCGGCGCGGATTTCGTGGCGGGCGGGCCTTCCGCGCTGATCCTGGGCGACAATATCTTTTACGGCCACGGCCTGCCCGAGATGCTGCGCGAGGCGGATGCGAAGGAGAGCGGGGCCACGGTGTTCGCCTATCGCGTGGGCAATCCCTCGGCCTATGGCGTGGTCGGCTTCGACGAGGCCGGTCGCGCGACCAGCATCGAGGAAAAGCCCGCCGCGCCCAAATCGAACCACGCTGTAACCGGTATCTATTTCTACGACGAGACGGTTGTGGAACGCGCAAAGCGGCTCAAGCCCTCCACTCGGGACGAACTTGAGATCACCGACCTCAACCGTTCCTACCTCGAAGACGGCGCCCTGAACGTCGCGATCATGGGCCGCGGCTACGCCTGGCTCGATACCGGCACCCACGAGGCGCTGCTCGATGCCGCTCTCTATGTGAAAATCACCGAGGAGCGGCAGGGCCTCAAGATCTGCTGCCCCGAAGAGATCGCCTGGCGGCAGGGCTTTATCGACGACGCGAAGCTGGAGAGCATCGCCGGGCCGCTGCGCAAATCGGGCTACGGCGACTATTTGCTCGGCCTGCTGGCGGCGAAGGACGGATCGTGAAGTTCATCCCCTGCGACATCGCGGGCCCGCTGGTGATCGAACCCAAGGTCCATGGCGATGCGCGCGGTTTCTTTCTCGAAAGCTGGAACCAAGCGGCGTTCCGCGAGGCGGGGATCGATGCCGGCTTCGTGCAGGACAACCACTCGAAATCCGATCGCGGCGTGCTGCGCGGGCTGCATTTCCAGAACCCCCAGCCGCAGGGCAAATTGGTGCGGGTGGTGACCGGCGCGGTGTGGGATGTGGTGGTCGATTTGCGGCGTTCCTCGCCGACTTTCAGGCAGTGGTTCGGTGTCGAGCTGAGCGAGGAAAACCATTTGATGCTGTGGGTGCCCGAAGGCTTCGCCCACGGCTTCGCGGTGCTGCGCGACGGCACGCATTTCCTCTACAAATGCACTGCCCCTTGGGCTCCCGAACACGAGCAGGTGCTGGCGTGGGACGATCCCGTGCTGGCGATCGACTGGAAGCTCGATCCGGCCGAGATCGTCCTTTCCGACCGCGACCGGGCGGGCGCTGCGCTCGCCAATGTGAAGTGCTTTGCGTGAAGGCGCTGGTCACCGGGGCAGAAGGGCAGGTCGGGGAAGCACTGGTCCGGCTCGTGCAGCCGGGGTGGGACGTGATCGGGCTGGTGCGTTCTCGGCTCGACATTACCGACCGTGAGGCCGTGCTGCGCGCAGTGGATGAGCATCGGCCGGACATCGTTTTCAACGCCGCCGCCTACAACGCGGTCGACAAGGCTGAAAACGAGCAGGCGCAAGCCTTTGCCGTCAATGCCGAGGGCGTCGGCCACCTGGCAGACGCAGCGCGCGGGGCAGGGGCACTGCTGGCCCATATTTCGAGCGACTATGTGTTCGATGGACGGGCGAGCGCCGCCTATCCTCCCGAAGCCCCACGCAATCCGCTCTCCGCCTATGGCCGCTCCAAGGCTGCGGGCGAGGATGCGGCGGGAGCGGACGCGCTGATCGTCCGCACCAGCTGGGTCCATACGGCGAGCCATGCCAATTTCGTCACCGCCATGATCCGCCTGATGCGCGAGAAGGACGAATTACGTGTGGTTTCC
>Ga0315910_10001664_pt1 | contig 20242 bp, 14 predicted proteins | sample EdamamesoilMG_FD_204470 | JGI IMG/M metagenome (GOLD analysis project Ga0315910, IMG submission 204470) | Garden soil microbial communities collected in Santa Monica, California, United States - Edamame soil | ecosystem: Environmental > Terrestrial > Soil > Garden | place: USA: California...
AGAGAGCGACGACGCCCGCGCGCTCGGAGGCGTTGGCGACGACGTCAGCCAGGTTCGTTTTCTGCACGCTGTCCTGCGTGGGCGGGACGATGCCGTGCAAGTAGATGAGCAGCGTGGTGACCGGCTTCTCGGGCAGCACGAAGCAGGCGTCCAGAGCGAGCGCGCGCAAACGCTTGGGGCAAAAGTCGTGGGGCTCACTCGCGACTGGCAGCAGCGGCCAGGCCGGCGCGGGCTTCGCTTGCGGCGGCTGCTGCGGGGGGCTCGTGCCGGCGTCTTCAGGGGCCGCGGCGCGGATGGGCCCAGATGCACTCGGAGGCGCGGCCGCGGGCACAGCCGGCGCGCCACCGTGCGCGAGCGGGCGAGCTCCGGGGGCCGCGGATTCGCAGCCCCCGCACAGCAGCATCAAGCCGAGCGCTGCGCTAGTGTGGTGAATCTGTGATTCGCCACACAAAATCAACAACGCTTTCCTGACGTCAATACGATTCCAGAGCCCGAAATTTGCGCGGCCTCGTAGAGGCCTGGCCGCGCAAATTTCGATGCGAATCATGGACTCAGGACACTAGTCGAAGCGCTTCGCGATCGCATCCACCACCTGACCAAAGTCCGGCGGCAGCAGCACCGGCGGGTTCTTCAGGTTGCTGGTGACGCCTGCGATGGCGCTCTCGTGGTACGCGACCTTGAACTCCGTGAACTTGAGGCCGTTGGCGGTCGAGATGCACACCGTGCGATCCGACGATCGAATGGTGCCGTTCGAGACCAGTTTCTCGAGCACTGCGAGGCCCACGGCGGTGTGGGGGCACGTGTACATGCCGGTCCTGTCGGCGCGCGCTGCGGCGTCGGCCAGCTCTTGCTCGCTCGCCTGCTCCACGAGCCCATTCATCGCTTCGAGCGCCCGTATCGCGCGCGGCGCGCTCACTGGATTGCCGATCTGAATGGCGGTCGCTTGGGTTTGCTTGGCGACGATGGGCTCGACTTCGCGCTTGCCGGCGTGCCAGGCGCGGTAGAGTGGGTTGGCGTTCTCGGCTTGCGCCACGACCAAGCGCGGGAAGCGCGAGATCACGCCGAGCTCGTGCATCATCTTGAACCCCGCATAGAGCGCCGACGCATTGCCGAGGTTGCCGCTGGGCAGGATGATCCAGTCGGGAACCTCCCACTCGAACTGCTGCACGACCTCGATGCCGACGGTCTTTTGGCCCTCGATGCGCAGCGGGTTCATCGAGTTCGCCAGGTAGACGATGTTCTCTTGCGCGAGGCGCTTGACGATCTCCATGCAACCGTCGAAGTCGGTGTCGAGACCCAGCACCAGCGCGCCGTGCGCCAACGGCTGCACCAGCTGCGCGGTGGAGATCTTGCCGCGCGGCAACAGCACGACGATCGGCAAACCAGCAGCCGCCCCGTAAGCGGCGAGCGCCGCACTCGTGTCGCCCGTAGAAGCGCACGCCACGGCCTTGACCTGAAGCCCCCGTCGCACCGCGGAACGCACCACGCTGACGAGCACGGTCATGCCCAGATCTTTGAAGGAGCCGCTGTGGCTGTTGCCGCAGAGCTTGACCCACAGATCAGTGAGCCCGAGTTCCTGCCCGTAGCGCTCCGCCCAGAACAGGTTGGTGCTGCCCTCGTACATCGAGACGATGTCGTCGTCGGGGATCTCGGGCATGACCCACTCACGCTTGCCCCAGACGCCCGAGCCGTAGGGCCACTTGTTCAACTTGTAGCGCTCATCGAACAGCTTGGTCCATTGCGGACCAGTGCGCTCGGCAAGTGCGCTGAGGTCGTGCACGACTTCGAGCAGCCCACCACAAGTGGGGCAGGTGTAAATCGGCTGTGTTACCGGCCAGGACCCGTCACAACCTTGGAAACAGCGGAATGTCGCTCGATAGGCCACGGCGCGGACTATATCGTCAGAGCCGTCCGCGTCGAGTCCGAGGGCAATTCCCAAACCTTTCCCTCGCTGAATTGGCCACTCCAAGCTCACGATCGGCTTATCGGCCTAGGCAGACGCGCCATGGCGTCGCTGCGCCACCGTCCCATCGCGGGAAAACCAGCCAAGTGTGCGCCCGCGCCACGCAGGTCACATGCGCGCGCGACCCCGTAGGATCGCCGCGAAGGGCCTGCCGGAGCAACCGCGAACTGCCGCGTTCAGAGCGAAGTAGGCCCGCCGGCGCGAGTGAAAACTTCAGGAAGCACTAGAACGGGGCGTGAGCTCAAACAGACAAGGATTGCGAGCCTGCACCCCAAAGTTTCTGCCTGCTCGGGCCCAGGGGTGGCACTAGAATTAACGGACTGTAGGCGCGCCGGCATGACTCCCGCGAGTCGCGTTGCTTGAATGCTGCGGGCGCTCTCGAGTGCACTTTGAAGGTCGAGCTAGGAGTGAGCAAATGAGGACTTTTCTACTTGGCATGGCTGGTTTGGCGCTGTGGTCGCTCGCCGTTGGTTGCGGCGGCGACAACAAATCGGACGATGACGACGACGACGTATCTACGAGCGGGTCGCCCAATTCCGGGAACACTGGTGCCTCGACAACGGGGGCTAACAATGGCCCTGAATGTCCGTCGAATGCCCCCGGTAATGCCAGCCAGTGCAACGATGTCACACCTGGCGTGTCGTGCACGTACAACGGTACCACCTGTACGTGCTCAGGCATCACCTGGAACTGCACGGGCGCTGTGGGCGGCGCGGTCAACAACAACAATAACAACAATAATAACAACAACACTTTCGGCGGCACGAACACGGGGTTCGGCATGGGCGGCACCGACGACGGCGCTGGCGGCACCGACGACGGCGCTGGCGGCACCGACAGCGGCGCTGGCGGTGATTTCGGCTTCGGCGGAGACTTCTTCGGCGGCAACGGTGGCGGTGGTCCTGACGCTGGCGGTGCCGGCAACACCAGCGACACCGACGCAGGCGGCAGCGCCAACGGCGGCAGCGACAACAGCGGCGGCACCACCAGCGACGCCGGTGGCAGCGACAACAGCGGCGGCACCACCAGCGACGCCGGTGGCAGCGCCAACGGCGGCAGCGATGTCGGCGGCGGTGCGGGTGCCGATGGCGGCCCTGACACGACTACGGGTGGCCCGGACGTGGGCTGCGTTCAGGGTGGTCTGTGCGATGACCCGGGGTCGACGTGCAACGCGGGTGGCGGCGACGAGTGCTTCTGCAACAACGACGAAGATCCTATCTACATCTGCCCGTAGTGGCGCAGCTTGAACCAGCGCGCTGAACGGCGCGACGCGGGCCCCCACGAGAGTATCTTGGGGGCCCGTTTTCGTTCTGGAGGCCAGGACCTATCGCGGAGCTTCGCTCATTCGGGTACGCGACCGCTCGGATCGTCCGCCAGGCTGCGCAGGAAGGCCGCGAGATCGAGCCGCGCCTCGTCCACTTGATAGGCCACGAAGTGCCCGTCGCTAGCAGCGTCCGCGTCGTATTGCGCCAGCGCACCCGAGGCGGCGCCGCCGGCCAGGTTCCCACTCACCCCATCCGCGGGAACGTCGAGCGTCGGGATCCCAGCCCACGCGGCGAACTGCGAGGCGTGAACCTGCGGCAAACGGGTGGGTAGCCCCAGCGCGGCGGCCAGCGCTTCTATGCCACGCGGCGGAGCAAAGCTGTCGCCAGTACCGTTAGCACGCACACCCTCGGTCATGAACAGGCTCTTCGCCGCGAAACCCTCGCGAGGTTCCTGCACGATGGTCCGCCCATAGTGGATACCATCGCTCGGATCGGCCAGGGTCTGCGCAAGCGAAAGTGCCGGGTGAAACTCGTCGAGCTCGGAGGTGCTCGAGAGCCCCAAGAGCCCAGCGAGCAGCGTCTTGAAGTCGTAGGGCTGGGTCTTGTCGAGCAGCGCCAGTGTGATGGTCGCCGCAGCGCCGCTCAGCACGCCACCACGCATCTGATCGTCCGACGCGAGCGCGATTGGGCCGTTCAAGCCACCCTGCGAGTGACCGAAGAACAGCACTCGGTCAGCGTCGAACTCGATGGCGCTTCCGGTGCGCGACACGTTGCTCGGCACCGTCAGGTCGCCCTCGGTGACGAGGCGCGCGAGTTGCACGAAATCGACGGCCGACTGCGCACCGTTCGTGCGCGCCGCCAGCGGGTTCTGCAAGTTGAAGTAGAGCAGGTCCGCCGCCTCCAGCTCCGCACCGGGCCGCTCGCCGTGGAAGATCTGGTCGATGCTGAGCGTCGCCAAGCATTCGCCCGCGAACATGCTGGCTTCGGCGTTGGTGTTGAAGGCGCTGCGGTAGTCCCCGCCGGTCCCGTGGGCGACCAGCACGATGGGGTAACCAGCGTCCGGCTCTGGGCACTCGTCGGCATCGGGCACTCCGAGCGCGAAGCGCAGTGAGAACTCGCGCTGGACGACCGGGCGCCCCTGATCGTCGTACCTCACGTCGCCGCCGGAAGCGGGCGTCTCGAACGGAGGCGTGCCGAACTGGAAATCGGGGGAAGGCCCGTACTCGCCCTCGTAGACGTCGTAGACGCCTGCGACCTGCTCTTCCTCGGACCAGGACGAGGCGCTCGGAACGTCGAAATCTTCCACGGTCGCGTCGCGTAGCAGAAATGCCTCGCGCGTCGGATCGGTGGTGGTGAACACGGCGAGCTGCAGGATGTTCTCGATGCCCAAGGCTTCGAGCGCTTCGATCGCGTCCCCGTACATCTCCGCCTCCGCGGGAACGTCGCCTTCGAGCAGTTGCGCGAGGTCGGGGGCGGGATTGAGCCAGAGCCCGTTCGTGTCGAGCGCGGCATCCGTGACCACGAGTGCGTAGCGCGTGTCGGGCCTGAGCGGTTGCCCGAACGCGGGCGCAAATGCCAGCGTGTTTTCGGGCAAGTAGGTAGAGCCGTTCGCATAGAACGACAGCATCACCATTTTCTGCTGTCCGAATTCGGGGGAGCCCTCGCTGATGTCGACCAGCTTCACGCTGCTGTTCGAATCGAGCGTCGCTTCGACACTGGGCAAGGTCGCGCCGTCGAGCGCCACCGTGAAGCGCACGTAGCCCGCTGCAACGGGCGAGAACCCGTCGAGCCGCCCCTGCATCAGCGTCTTGTAACCGTCGATCAACGGGAGAGAGAACGGATTCGGGTAGCCATCGATGACCAGCGCCCCATTCACGTCTCGCCGAACGTCGCTCGGCCACGGATGATCGAAGAAGGCACCGCCGCTGAGCTCGGCAGCACCATCGAGCACGAAGATGGACTCGCCGTGTTCTTCCACGCCGCCAGTGCCGCCGCTGCCACCGACGCCGCCAGTGCCACCCACGCCGCCAGTGCCACCCACGCCGCCAGTGCCACCGGCACCGCCGATGCCCGTAGTCGTGGTGCCACCAATACCCCCGATGCCGGTCGTCGTGGTCGTACCGCCGCTACCGCCGAGACCCCCGATGCCGGTCGTCGTAGTCGTACCGCCGCTACCAGTGAGACCCCCGATGCCGGTCGTCGTGGTCGTACCGCCGCTACCATCGATGCCCCCGATGCCGGTCGTCGTGGTGGTCTGGCCGCCAACGCTGCTGGTGGTCGGGCCTCCGAAATCGGAGCCGCCGCTACCGCCAGTCTGGAAGGTGGCCCCTGAACCGCCCGTGCCGGCATCGCCGCCGAAGTTCGAACCGCCCAAACCGCCGGTAGTGGTCGTGTCGCCGCCATCGGCGACGCCGTGTCTGAGTTCGCTCGTGCCACCACAATTGACCATTGAGAGCCCCAAGCCGAGCACCAAAGGCACGAGCCTACCCGGCCGAACCCATCCCGTTCGATCCCACATCGCACTGATCTCCACTGTCGAGCATATACCTGCTCCCAACCGCCAACACCACGCGGAAAGCGCGAACCCGCGAAAAACGGCTCGCGACCGGCACGCGAGCTGATAAACAACGGAGGTCGTGCCGAGCCGCCCGCTAGCGCCATTGGGTCTGTTGAGTAGCCTGCTTGGGCTCTGCTCGATGTCTCTCGGTGGCGCCCTATCTTTCGGTGGCGCCCTATCTCTCGGTAGCGCCCTTGGGCTCTTGGCCTGCGACGCAGAACCACGCGCCGTCGAACGCACGAAACCCTGGCGGGCACCCGCTGCTTCCGCGGCGAGCACCAACGTCGAGAAGACACTCCCGTACACGCTCGCGCCGCGCCAACACATCGCGTTCTCGCTGAAAACGCAGACCACGACGATCACCGGGGTGTTTCCAGTCGTGCGCGGCAGCCTCGACTTCGATGCCGTGAATTTGAAAAACTCCGATGCGAATCTAAGGGTCGACCTGGGCGCGGTACGCATCACGTCCGGTGACGAGGACGAGAACAGACGCTACAGCGTGTGGGCCCAAAATTGGCTGAACCTCGGGGCATCGATCCCCGAAGCCACGCGTGAGAGCCGACGCTGGGCCGCGATCCTGTTGGAAGAGATCCAAGAGATCGACGCCAGCGCCGCGCACGAAGCGCGCATCGATCGCAAGCGACTCGAGCAGCTCGAGTCGCTGCGCCTGGCCCAACGCGCAGGCGCATCCACGACGGCCGTGGAAGCCGGGGCTGATCCGCTCGACGCAGCCGGCGCGGACGACGCAGCCGGTGCGGATGACGCCGGCTTGCCCGCAGAGATCCGAGTCGCGCGGGCGCGCGTGCGGAGCAGCCTCGAGCTGAACGACCGCCGCGTGACGCAGCCCTACTCCGTGTCGGTCGAGCTCCACTATCCAGCGAGCGCAACCCCCGGGTTTCCCCCCGATCGCGTCGTCGTCGCCAGCGCCGGCAGCTACAAAATCGCGCTCGACCAGTATCAGATCGCTCCGCGCAATGCGGGCGGAATGCTGGTAGCGAGCGACCTCAAGCTATTGGGGGCGGAGGTCGCGCGTTCGGCCCAGCTACAGTTCGCCCTCGAGTTCGTCCCCACCGCGCCCAAAGCCCCCAAGTAGCGATGCCCAGCGTGTTCCACGCGGATTTCGCCGCCGGCGGGACGGCGCGCGTGAACGATGGTACCTGAAGCGGGCATGCGAGCGACGACACGCGCCACGACCCGCACCGCGCCACCGGGTACGGCTCCCCGCCGGGGCTCTGGCGCTACGGGCTCTGGCCCTACCGGCGTCGGGCTCGGTCTGCGTTGGGAGTTTTTGGAAGAGGTGCTGGAAGGACCACGCATCGACGTAGCCTTCTTCGAAGTCTCGCCCGAAAACTACATGCGGCGAGGCGGCTACTACCCCGCCGCGCTGGAGGCACTGAAGGAACGCTACGTCTTTCTAACGCACGGCCTCACGCTCAGCCTCGGCGCCGTCGACCCACCCTCGCCGAACTACCTCGCCGAACTCTCGACCGAAGTGGCACGCCTTGGTTCCCCTTGGCACTCGGACCATCTTTGCTGCTCGAGCTCGGGCCCGCTCATGCTGCACGAGCTCTTGCCGCTGAAGCATTCTCGAGAAAACGTCACCCGCGTGGCAGACCGCCTGCGCGCCGCGGAAGACCGGCTCGGAGTGCCGATGGCGGTCGAGAACATTTCCTACTACGCGCACCCTGGCGCGCCAGAAATGCCCGAGACCGAGTTCATCCACAGCGTGCTCGAAAAAAGCGGCTGCGGACTCTTGCTCGACGTGAACAACGTCTACGTCAATTCGAAGAACCATGGCTTCGACGCGCGCGAGTTCATCCTCGAGCTGCCCCTCGAGCGGGTCATGCAGGTGCACGTGGCGGGCCACGCGCCGTCGCAGTGGGATCCCGAGCTCACGATCGATACGCACGGCGCTCCGGTGTGCGATCCGGTGTACGATCTGCTCGAGCTAGCGATCGCGCGCATCGGGCCCGTCGCGGTGTTGCTGGAGCGCGACAACGACATTCCAGATCTCGCGGAGCTCTTGGCGGAGGTGAGCCGGCTCGACGCGTGCTACGCCGCCGGGGTGCGGAGCTTCGAGGAACGCCATGCAGTCCCGGCATGAACGGCTCTGGGCCGACCTGACCTTGGGCGAGGGCTTTGGCGACGCACCCGAGCAGCCTGACGCGCGGGCGTGGCTCGAACGGCAGGGGCTCGACGCCGCGGACACGCAGTTTCTCGAGCAGCAAGGCCTCGAACGCCTGCTCGTCTACAGGCGGCTGGTACGCAGCAACCTGCGCGAAGCGCTAGCGCGCTGCATGCCTCGCGTGGTGGCGCGCCTGGGGGCGACGTTCGACGAGTACTTCGCACGCTTCTTGCGCGAGCGCGGCCCGCGTACGCACTACCTCCGAGATGTCGCGCCCGAGTTCCTCGAGTTCTGCGTGCCACTCTGGGCGACCGATGCGCGAGTCCCCGCCTACCTCATCGAGCTCGCCGACCACGAAGCGCTAGAGCTGACGATCGCTTCGATGCAAGCTCGTCCCCAGGGTCACATCCCTGCCGAGCTCTCGCTCGAAGCTGGCGTCGAGTTCATTGATGCATGCAGAATCGTGCACTACGAACACGCCATCCACGAGCTCGTGGACAAGCAGACGGACCCGAGCCTGCCCCGTCGAGAATCCACCTGGCTGCTCGTCTACCGCAGCCCCGCGCACGAGATTCGCACTCTGAAGCTCACGGCGCTCGCGGCGGCGATCTTGCTTCGGCTCGTCGAGCTCAAAGAGACCTTGAAGCAAGCCGTCGTCACGGCCTGCGCCGAACGTCGCACCCCGCTCGGCGACGAGGTGCTCACGAGCACTGCGACGCTCTTGGCCGACTTGGCCGACCGCGGCGTTCTGCTCGGTCTACGCCCGGAGTGAGCGCGACAGCGAGCACCGGCGCGGGCGCGGGCGCGCGCCGGCCTGTGAACCCGAGCCACGAATTACTGTACGTCAGCCGCAAGACGCGGGCAGACAACGTACCGCGTGAGTGAAATTGGCAAGTGGCGCTCGTCCGGCTTTTTCACCAAACAGCCGATTTGTGGCGGCAGGGTGGATTGTCAAATCTCCCCGCGCGCGCGCTGGCTATGATGAGTGGCCATGGGTAGCGGACCGTTGGACGATCCTCGACTGCAAGCCGTCGAGGCCGCCCTCGACCACGGCCTGCTCGATCACGCACAACGGCTGCTCGCGGCGTTCCCGCCAACCCCGCTGCACCGGCAGGGGCTGTCGTATTTGACGACACGCCTGTTGTTTCAGCGCGGCAGACTCAGCGTCGGCGAGGTCAGCACCCGCATGCACCAGGTCCTCAACTCGATCCACGACTTCCCACAAGCGCGCGCCTTACTGGCGGCGGCGGAGGGTGGGACGCTGTCCCCCGAGTCGCTCGCGGCCGATTCCGGACGCCCCACCAATCTGGCCATCCCCGGCCCGCCCGCGCTGCCGACGTTCCCTGGGCCCGAACCAGAGCTGCCGAGCCCGACCATGGCCAGCGGGGACGACGACTTCGACACCGATCCGCTGCTCGGTAACGACCTGTTCGACTTCGAGCCGCCTACGCTGCCAGAGCTTCCGCTCACGGTCGCGTACGCTTCCCGTGGCCCGCGCTCGCAGGGTCCGCTCGCCCCCCTCACCCTGTCGGGCGACGACTTCGTGCTCGAACCGAGCGCCCCCCCCGCGTCGCCCCACCGCGCACCCCCCGAATCCGAAGACCTCGATGCCTCCGATGCGGCGGTGACGCTGCAGGTGCCCCGCCCTCCAGAGCGCGCGCCCGCCGAAGCGCCCAGCATGTTCTCGGTGCTCACGCTGCTCGACGAACGCCGTTATGCCGAAGCGCTGCAGCGCATCGGCGAAAACCACAGTCCGACCACACCGGAGCTCACGCTGATGCGCGCGCGCGCGTACCTGGGCCTGGGCCGCAACGAAGCGGCGTGCGACGCGCTCGAGCCCTTGTGTCAATCGACCAGCATCGGCCCCGAGCTCCGAGCTGGTTGCGCGCGCCTGCTGCTCGAGGCCGAAGAACCACTGATCGGGCTCGATCAGGCCGAGATGGCGCTGAGGCTGGCGCCCGAATCGCCCGCCGTACTCTTGACCAACGCCTGGGCGCTCCTGCGCGTCGCGCGGCGTGACCTCGACCCGAGCAAGCGCGCCAGTGCTGCAACGTTGCTGCAGCGGCTGGACGCCACGGGCGGCCCGACCCCTGCCCTCGCCTCGGCCCTGCGCGCGTGCATCGACGCCGATGCTGGGCTCACCAAGCAAGCGTTGGTGCACGCCACCCACGCGCTCGAACTCGACCCCGCTTCGGTCGACGCGCTGGTAGCAGTGGCGGTCGCTCGTGCCTCGCGAGGGCAGTTCACCGAAGCAGCCCAAGCGTGGCGCAGGCTCCTGGCCGTCAGCGAGGACGAAGCGAGCGTGCTCAGGCCACGCTTGGTCAAGCTCGGCGTGCGGCTCGAGCCCGCCAGCCCCTCGCTCGCCCCCGATCGCACGTCGCCCACCTCGCGCCGTGTCTGGGATCCGCTCGAATCGGCCTTGATCAGCGGTGAAAACGACGCGCTGCTCGACGCCTGGAACGCAGATTGTGAGCCCATCCTCGCCCGCCTCGACGCCGACCCGAGCGAGCTCGGGCGCCTCGCCGCCATCGCGTTGACACGGGCGCCCGGCTTCTGCCACTTCGCCCCGTTCGACCTCTCCTTGTGGAGCCTGCTCCGACTCGAGGTGGCCCTCGACCTGATCTTCGGCAAGGAGCCCGCAGACCCCGACACGCTCGAAGGACGGCTCGGCGCGCAGCTCGTGCTGAGCGCGTACGTCGGCGAAACGGTGCGACGCGCCTACGACGGACGCTGGAACGGAAGCCTCAGCGAGCCCCACGAAGCCAGCGTCGAAACGCGAGTCGCCGTACTCGCGCCGTTCGACGTCGTGCACACGCGACTGCTCACCGGCGGCTCGCTCGCCCTCGATCGGCTCGTCGCGCTCGAATCCGCGCACCGCACCATCGACCAGTGGTCGCGCTACACCGAAGATCAAGCAACCCCCCCCACACCCTGGTCACCCAACCCCTGGCCTTCACTCGAAGAGGTGGGCGCCTTCGGCCGGGCGCTGAGTCGCTCCGTCGTCGCCATGTATTGCGAACAGTTCGCCGAAACTCCGCTCGACCACGGCCTCGATGGTCTCCCCGCCCTCGACAGCTACCTCGCGCTCATCGCCCCTCCCGCGGCCCCTCCCGCCGCACCGTCCCCTGCCCTCAGGCGAGCCTCCGTGCTCGTCGGAGCCTACGTCGGCGAAGCCTTGCGCAGCCAATGGGGCGGACAGTGGGTCGCCGGTGACGCTCCCGACGCCGCTCACTACGTCCTCGAGGTCGGTTCCATCGTCACCCGTCCCATCCAGCAGGTCTTCGCGAGGCTTTGCGGCCAGCACCCCACGACCCTCAGCGAATACGCCGCGCGCCTCACCAGTCAGCTGGGCCTATAGACCGGCTCGGCGAGGAGCCCGTGGTCACATCGCTACTGGCACGTCCCCTACTGGCCACATCGCCTGCTGGCCATCGCGAGCGCGCTAGCATTTCTGAGAAGTACGTCTGCTCTCTTTGCGCCCTCCGACCACCCCGCGGGTTTCGCCGATCCGCCGCCGCACCTGGAGATCACCGACATGGTCCACTGGCGTCCGAGACAACCCCTGTGGGCACCACGTGGGTGCAACGCCCACCTCGGCGGGTGCGCGAACGAAATACGTCGCGTTGCCTGCTTGCGGCTCGAAATCCAGGCGCTTGGCGTATATCCTCCAAAATCGACATTTCCCTGACAGAGCTCGCCGAGCGAGACAATTTCAAAGCCTTCCAGCAGCACGTTCTCCGAGGTGAGCGCGGCGAGGCCGTTGACGCGCTAGCCGGGGTGCTTGGAGCTCTCGCCTGCCCAGGCCTTGGCCCCCTGGCCGCCGAAGCGAGTCGCCGCCTGAGGCAGTGTCTTCGGCGGCAACCGACCGCCTGCTACATGCGTACGCCGAAGACAGAAAAGCGAGTGAGCTCGAACAGGATGAGTTCGCGAGTTTGCTTGAGGCACACCTGGCGCCGTGGCTCCTCTCACACTCGAGGCAACTTGCGACCCTCATCGATGGTGCCGAGCGAACCGAAGCCAAGCCCTTCGAGCAAACGAGACTGATTCGTCAACTTGCCACCCAGCTCGCTGAGCAGCGGGGTATACCATTCACCCAACTGGAGCCGCTCCTCGCACGCATGGGGACGAAGCCCAGATTCAGCGGATCGAACTCCGCTATCTGGACGCCGCCAAGAGCATGAGGAGTGCGCATCACTGGTCGCTGAAAGACGACTCCGCACAGCTTGCGGGCCATGAAGCCCGTACCGTAGTCGCGATCGGCTTCGAGGGCGTTGTGCGCTGGGCACCTGAGGCCGAGGTTCTCAGCAGTGTTGGCTTCCCCTTTCGCCCAGGGCTTTCTGTGAGCAAACTGGAGCCCGCACGTCTCGTTGCAACGGTGTGACGCAGCAGGTCGGCGTTGGCCTCGTGATCCCGGCGAACCAGCTCGGAAAGTTGCGAGAGCAACGTTTGGTCATTCAGAGATTCGATCGAATGGTTCGGGAGCATGAGTGCTTCATAACATGGATTTTCTGGCGGCTTTGTCGGAAGAAATCGTGTGAAGGCTGCTAGCGGATGGTCTGAGCCATGGGGTCAAGGGCGCGGCGACGGATGCCTCCCAACGGATAACTCCGATACCGCCGAACACCGAACGCTACGGATGAATGTACACGAGCGTGCCGTCTCGCAGGGACAGCGAGCTGTGCCAGGTTTGCGGCACGGCGGGGCCGGTGAAGTGGAACAACCAGCGGGCGTCAGCGGGGGATAGGTTGATGCAGCCGTGACTGCGCGGGCTGCCGAAGGCGTCGTGCCAGTAGGCGGCGTGGAAGGCGTAGCCGTCTTGGAAGTATTGCACGTAGGGCACGTCCCGCAGATCGAACTCGTCGCCGACCTCTTCGTTGTTCATGGTGGCGGTGACGTGTTTGGTGTGGATGAGGAAGGTGCCGCGCACGGTGGCGTGCGTCTCTTTGGGGTCGCCGAGGCCGCCGATACCGGTCGATACCAGCGTGGCGTAGACGGGTTGGTTGCCGCGATAGGCAACCAGGCTCTGCTGCAAGATGCTGACTTCGATCCAAGTCTCGCCGCGTTGGGCCCAGCGCGGAGTCGATCGCATCGGATCGATGCGCACCAGGTGCTGATCGACGATCCAATGGCCGCTCCGGGTTTCGAGGTAGGTGCCCTGGGAGAGCCTGAGCTTGTTCCCCGTGATCGGTACGGCCTCGCGATATTCGAGGGGGCGCTCGATGACGAGCCCCGTCGATCGCGGGTCGCCGCGGTATAGGTAAGCGCCCTTGGTGCGCACGAAGGCGACCGGGAGCGGGGTATCTTGCGTGAGCTGGATACCGTGGAAGGTGCTCGCGCGCACGGGTTCGACGCGATCCAACGGCACGATGCTGAGATCGGTGGTGAGACCCCAGCGGCGGCCAGCGTGTTCGTAGAGCTCGAGGAACGCGAAGCCAGTTTCCGGCAGCGCGGTACCGCTCACGAAGCTGCGTTCGAGGACTGGGTAACCAAAGGGTCGCGGGACGCGCTCGCCCCGGGCGAGCAGCTCCGGCAGCTCGGAGAGCGGAGCGTCGTCCCAGGCGGAGAAGTGACGGGTTCGCCGCGATTGAGCCACGAGGTCGAGCTCGACCGCTGCTTGCTGCTCCGCTGTCGGGATACGGGTGTAGAGTGGCGGAGTGGGATAGCGGGCACGTCCGTACAGGTAGGGCATGGGCGCCGAGCGGTCGGGGCGGCGACTGGTGAGTGCCAAGAGCGGATGCTTCGGATCGAGGGTCGCTGTCTTGCCGACGCAAACATAGCCTTCGGGAGCTACGCGATACCAGCCGCCCGGGCAGCCCTCATAGCCCGCGGCCTCGGGGTGACGGCGCACCAGCGCGCCTTGGCGCAGGAAGCCGAGCTTCTTGGCTTGGGGGCGCGGCTCCGCCCTGACGACGGTCTCTTTCGAGAGCGCCCCGAGGATGCGCCCCGGAACCAGCTCTTCGTGCAAGGCTCCCGCTTGCGGATCGGCTGCAAAAGGCAGGCTGGGAACGACGCCAGGGGCTTGCGCCGCGGGCGCAGCATTGGCTTCGCTCTGGCGAGCCTCGGGGGCACGCCCGCGCTTCTGTCGATACGCGCGCGACCCGCCTGGCTCGGCGCCGCGAGCTGGGCCGTCGGAGGCAAGCTCCACGCGGACCGCCGCGGGTACCGCCGTCATGCCGCCGAGGAGGGCGCGTGACGGGCCCGGCGGTTCCGTGACCGGGCAACCGATCATGACCAGCGACGCCACCACTGCACTAAGGAAAACACGCAGTGCCATTCTGCTCGGGTAGCGCTAACCTGCCTGCCGACACTTGGGAAAGTTTGCGGCGGTCCCTTGGGGGCGCGCGCGGGCGCGCGGGGCCCACTGAAAGCACCGGCGCCCCGGGCGTGGTAGATTCGAGGGGTGAGTTCCAGCCTCGAACAACTCTCCCTGCTCAGCGACCAACTTACTGAAGAAGAGCGCCTGTTACGCGACGCCACGCGCCGGTTCGTGGCCGAACGCTACCTGCCGCATGCCGGCGATTGGTACGAAGAGGAGCGGTTCCCTCGCGAGCTCATCCCGGAGATTGCCGAACTCGGCTTGCTCGGCGCAAACCTCGAAGGCTACGGCTGCGCGGGCATGAGCGCCGTGAGCTACGGCCTGGTGCTTCAGGAGCTGGAGTACGGCGACAGCGGTCTCCGCAGCTTCGTCAGCGTACAGGGCTCGCTCGCCATGTACGCCCTGCACGCTTTCGGCAGCGAGGCGCAGAAGCAACGCTACCTGCCAGAGATGGCGAGTGGCCGCCTGGTGGGGTGTTTCGGGCTGACCGAGCCCGATTCCGGCTCGGACCCCGGCTCGATGAAGACGCGTGCGCGCCGCGACGGCAGCGACTTCGTCCTGAACGGCAGCAAGATGTGGATCACGAACTCGCCCTTCGCCGATCTCGCCGTGGTCTGGGCCAAGGTCGACGACGGCGACGCCGATTCGATCCAGGGCTTCGTCGTCGAGCGCGGAATGCCGGGCTTCAGCACGCCGCGCACACACGGGAAGATGAGCCTGCGCTCGAGCGAAACTGGCGAGATCGTGCTGGAAGACTGCCGCGTCTCCGCCGACCACGCGCTGCCGGGGCGGCGCGGTTTGAGCGCGCCTTTGAGTTGCCTGAACCAAGCACGCTTCGGCATCGCTTGGGGCGCGGTGGGGGCGGCCAAGGCTTGTTTCGATTGTGTGCTCGACTACACCAAGACGCGCGTGCAGTTCAGCGGCCCCATCGCCCAGAAGCAGCTCGTGCAAGCGGAGCTGGCTGACATGGCGTCCGAAATCGTAAAGGCCGACTTGTTGGCGCTACACTACGGACGACTGAAAGATCGACACGGCAAGCTCACGCCGCCGATGGTGTCGCTCTGCAAGCGCAACAATGTGGGCATGGCGCTGGAGTGCGCGCGGCGCTGCCGGGCGCTCCTGGGGGCCAACGGCATCTTGCTCGAGTACCCCGTGATCCGCCACATGTTGAACCTCGAGAGCGTGTACACCTACGAGGGCACGCACGAGATTCACACGCTGGTGCTCGGCAAAGCGCTCACGGGCTTGAATGCGTTCTGAAAAACGGCGACGTTCGGCGGATGCAGATCGTGATTCTGGACGCCCGGACCGCCAACCCGGGTGACTTGAGCTTCGCCGACCTCGAGGCGCTCGGCAGCGTCGTCGTCTACCCGTATTCGGAGGCGAGCGAGGTGGTGGCTCGCGCACTCGAAGCCGATGTGGTGATCACCAACAAGGCCGTGCTCGACCGCGACGTGCTCCGCGAGCTGCCGCGCCTCAAGCTCGTGAGTGTGTGCGCCACGGGCACCAACGTCGTCGACCTGGCGGCGGCGAGCGAGCGTGGCGTCGTCGTGTGCAACGTGCCGGGCTACAGCACGGCCTCGGTGGCTCAGCACACGCTGGCCCTGCTGCTCGAGCTGACGCAAGCCGTGGGCAAACACTCGAACGGCGCAAAATCCGGCCGCTGGAGCCAGAGCCAGGATTTCTCGTACTGGGAGCAAGAGCTGGTCGAACTCGAAGGCCGCGTGCTCGGCATCGTCGGCTTCGGCGCCATTGGCAAGCGCGTCGCCGCCATCGCACAGGCGCTCGGGATGCAAGTGCTGGTGCACACGCGCACTCCCCACGCGCACGCGGGCATCGAGTTCACGGATCTCGATACTCTCTTCGAGCGCGCCGACGTCGTGACGCTGCACTGTCCCCTCTCGGAAGCTACCCGGCACCTCGTCAATGCTCGCCGCCTCGCGCGCATGAAACCCGACGCTTACTTGATCAACACCAGTCGCGGGCCGCTGGTCGACGAGCTTGCCCTCGCTCAGGCCCTCGAACGACAGCTGATTCGCGGCGCCGCCGTCGACGTGTTGTCCCGCGAGCCACCCGAGCCCGAAAACCCGCTGTTGCTGGCGCCCAGCTGCATCGTGACGCCCCACATCGCCTGGGCCACCCGCGCGTCACGCAGGCGTTTGCTCGAAACCACCACCGAAAACGTGCGCGCCTTTTTGCAGGGCAGCCCGATCAACGTCGTGAACGCGCGCTAACCCAGCTCCGGCGGGGGTTGAATGCGCGGGCGCGGGCGATTAGTCTCCGCCGTGAGGTGGCCATGAGTCGAAAGTTACAAGCAATGCTGGTCGCGACGGGCGTGCTCGTCGGCTGCGAAAAGAGCGCGCCTCCACCGGCGCCCGAACCGGCTGCAGCCCCCAGCGCGGCAGCGCCGGCCGCGCCCGCCCCCGAACCTGCGCCAGAGCCGACGGTTGAAAAGCCTCCTGAGAGCGTCGCCGCGCAGCACGTGCTCATCGCCTATCGCGGCGCGAAGAATGCTCCGCCGGGCGTGAAACGCACGAAGGCCGCCGCCAAGACGCTGGCGGACGAGGTGGCTGCCAAGGCCAAGGCGGGCAGCGACTTCAGCGCACTCGTACAAGAGTACAGCGAGGACCCCGGTACGAAAGACCGCTTGGGCAGTGTGGGCAAATTCACCCCTGACAAGATGGTGAGACCCTTCAGTGACGCCGCCTTCAAGCTGCGCGTCGACGAGGTGAGTGCTCCCGTCGAGACGGAGTTCGGGTTCCACGTCATCAAACGCAATCAGTGAGGGCTTCGGGCGCCCTTCGGCTAGGCCGAACGCGGCTCTCCCATGAAGGTCACTTGACCACAGCCTCGCCAGTTCGCACGCTAGTACCAAAGCTAGCGCGTTCGCGTGCGAAGGCCTCTACACACACGCTGGAGTGCAGCCTGCGCTAGCGCGCGCCGGGAGTGCCACGGAGGCCCAACTTATGCCGTCGATCGCGGGCAAAGGTCTCACGGGTGTTGCTAGGCATACAAACCTCACACATGCGCTGATGGAGAATGTAGGGCTAGCGGAAGCGAAGGGTTCGGGCCAACTAATGGCGGGGCGCGCTGCAGAGCTACCTATAGGCTGCTATATTGAACCACGATGACATCCCTCTTCTCTCTGCCTCCAAAACGATTCGCTGAGCACTTGAAACAGCTGGGTATTCGTCGCGTTTGCTTGCGCTCCGACCCGGCGACTGGGCGCGTCACGGCCTCCCATCCCGAACTCGCGTCGCTCGCCGACTGGCTCGCGGCCAACACGCGAGACTTTGCCGAGCACGAAGCGGTGTTCCTCGAGCGCGGCGAGCGCTCCGGCGCGCTGATGGGAGCGTTCATCCACAAGACCGTGCGCGGCCAAGCCCAAGGCGGGCTGCGCTTCTGGCCGTACGCGGGGCTCGATCAGTTCTTGAGCGACGGCCTCAGGCTGGCCCAAGGCATGGGCCGCAAGAATGCGCTGGCCGGGCTCTGGTGGGGCGGCGGCAAAGGCGTGATCGTGCGCGACCCCGATGCCCCCTACCTGGACGAGAACTACCGCAGCGTGCTCTACCGCGAGTATGGCTCGTTCGTCTCGTCGCTGAACGGCGCCTACGTCACCGCGGAAGACGTCGGTACGCGGCCGAGCGACATGGCGAGCGTCTTTGCCACGACGCGCTTCGTCAGCTGCGTCCCCACCGAAGTCGGGGGCTCGGGCAACCCGTCGCCGTGGACGGCCAAGGGCGTAGTGTGCGCCATGCAAGCGGCGCTCGAAGTCGCTGGCCTCGGTAGCCTCGCGGGCAAGAGCGTGGCCATGCAAGGTCTCGGCAACGTGGGGGCAGCCATGGTGGCAGAGCTGCTCAGCGCTGGCGTGGCGCGCATCGTGGCGGCGGACATCGCTCCCGCGCACCTGGAAGCGGCGCGACAGCGCTTTCAAGACGCCCGCGTCACCCTAGAACTCGCGGAACGCGCGGACGACAGCATCCTCAGAGCGGCCGCGGACGTGCTCGCCCCCAACGCGCTCGGAGGCGTGCTGAACCCCACCACCATCCCGCACATCGCCGCAAAAATCGTATGCGGGGCGGCCAACAATCAGCTACTCGACAGCGATCGCGACGCCAAGCTGCTCGCCGAGCGCGGCATCGTGTTCGTGCCGGATTTCGTGGCGAACCGCATGGGTATCGTCAACTGCGCCAACGAGCAGTACGGCCGCCTCAGCGAAGACCCCGCGATTCTGCGACACTTCGACGACGACGCCGAAGGCTCGGTGTTTCGTGTGACGAAGCAGGTACTGCTGCGCGCCCGCGAGCTCGGGCAAACACCGAGCGAGGCCGCCAACTTGCTCGCCGACGAGCTCGGGGCGGTCCCCCACCCCATTTGGGGACACCGCACCAAGCACATCATCGACGACCTGCTGCGCACCGGCTGGGCCGACCCTCCCCGCGTAGCGAACGACGCCGCTTAATGCGTGCGCGCGTCCGAGCCGCTGTATACCTCGACCTCGTCGTGCTCGGGCAGGCGGCGCAACGCCAAGACCTCGTGCGTCGCGGCGCTGCCGGCGACGCCGCCTGACTGAGTCGTCACGATCCACTGCACGTTCGGGAGCAGCTCGCGCAAGGCCGGGATCAAGAGTCCTTGCACGGCCGCATCCTGGTACAAGTCGATCTCGTCGATGGCAACGACACCCTCGGTGTCCCGCGGGTCTCGTTCGGGGCGCGCCAGCCACAGCGCGCGCAGGCTGAGCGCTCCCATCGCCGCCAGGTGGCGCACCTGCGTCGGGAGCTCGTCGAAAGTTCTTACGCCACTGGCAGCGCTGAACTCGGGTTCGAGCGAGGCAGCGTCGGGCCCACGGTAGCGATACCCGGCCAGGCGCACGAGCCCGTCCACGACCTCGTGCATCGCCTCGCCGAGCGCCCCGAGCACCGCACCGCGCCTGGTCCCCTTGCGCTCGAGCGCCGCCGCAATCGCCGCGTACGCGAGCACTTGCTTGGTGTCGCGTGTCAGATCTGCGCGGGCCGCGTCGTCGAACAAGCTGGTCTGGCGCGTGTCGTACGCACTCGCCACGCGCGACGGTACTCCCAGCATGATCGGCTGCCTCGAGAACCAACGGTGCGCAGGCAGCACTGCCCACGCGAAGCCGCCCTCGCGAGCGACCTTGTCGAACAGCGCTTGCTCCCTCCGCCTCAAGCTTTCTTGCTGGTCGTCGGTGAAGGCGCGCGCGCCCGGCGTGGCGAGCGTCAGCGTGTGCGGACGCTCGGGATCGTCTTGGCCCAGCGCCCAATCGGCCACCACCGCGGGCGGCTCGGGTGCCACCTCGTCGTGTGCACGCGCGCGGCGCTGGTGCAGAGTCGCGAGCGACCCCGGGCGCGTGGCTGCGATGGCTGCGAGCAGCGTGGTCTTGCCTACGCCGCCCGGACCATGAATCACCGTCACCCTGCGGCCAGCGAGTGCTGCCCCCGTCTCCAGCGGGTCGGCAGCGTTTGCCCCGTCGATCTCGCCGAACGAAAACACCTCGCGCTGAAATGGACCGACGTGAGAAACCTGTAGACGCACGAGCCGCACCCGACGAGTCTACTTGGAGAGGACTGCCGCGTCACACATGCAACTGAGAACCGAAATCGACATTGCAGCGTCGCCCGATAAAATCTGGGACGTACTTACGGATTTCCGCGCGTACCCCGAGTGGAACCCGTTCATCATCCGCATCACTGGCGAAGCGGCGGTGGGTCAGCGGCTGGACGTGGTGATCAGCCCCCCCCAGCAGTCCGAGATGCGGTTCAAGCCCGTGGTACTGCGCGCCGACCCTGGCGCCGAGTTCCGCTGGCGGGGTGTGCTATGGTTTCGCTGGCTGTTTACCGGCGAGCACTTTTTCCGCCTCGAGCAGCGCGACGGCGGCATCACGCGTTTCACCCACGGCGAAGACTTTAGCGGCTGGGCCGTACGCTTCGTGTCGATGACCAACACCACGCGCGGCTTCGTGTTCATGAATCAAGCGTTGAAGAAGCGCGTCGAGTCCTCG
>Ga0315910_10001665_pt1 | contig 20236 bp, 17 predicted proteins | sample EdamamesoilMG_FD_204470 | JGI IMG/M metagenome (GOLD analysis project Ga0315910, IMG submission 204470) | Garden soil microbial communities collected in Santa Monica, California, United States - Edamame soil | ecosystem: Environmental > Terrestrial > Soil > Garden | place: USA: California...
CACTTCCGGCAGTCGGCGCGTGCGGCGCGCGCCGACTGCCGGAAGTGCCGGCCGGGTGCCTGGCACCGATGATCGACCGCTAGCCGCAGGTATCCAGGTCGACTTCCAAGCCCGCCGCGGCGCGCGCGGGTTTGCCCGCCTTGCCGGAGCGCTGCTTGAGCGCGTGGTGGAAACGCGGCAGGAGATCCTCGCGGCCGGCTTCGCGCAGCGCCTCCTCGACCAGCTTCTGGTTCTCCGGCACGCGCCAGCGCACCAGCGCCTTCTGCAGGCGACGCTCGCGGCCGCCGCGCGGGACGTACAAGTCCTCGAAGGTCAGCGGGTCCTTGCCGGTGGTGTACTGCACACAGGCGCGCGTCATCGGCAGCGGGATGAACTCTTGCGCCTGCTCGGGGCTGTAGTTGCGCTCCAAGAGTTTCTCGAACAGGAGCACGGCATCCTTCATCGTCGTGCCCGGGTGGCCGACGATGAAATAATTGACCAGGTGCTGATCCTTGCCGAGATCGGCGCACTCTTCCTTGTAGTCCTTCTCGTAGGCCTCGTAGACGTCGAAAGAGGGCTTGTTCATCGCGCGCAGCACGTCGGGCGAAGCATGCTCGGGAGCGAGCTTCATGCGACCCGGCGTGTGGCTGCGCACGAGATCGTGGTGCAGCGGCAAAAGCTCGCCGCGCGTCGTGCTCTTGGTGCTGCGCAACATGTCGTAGCGGATCCCCGAGCTGACGAAGGCGTGCTTGACGCCCTTGGATTGCTTGACCAGCGCCAACAAGCGCCGATAGCCCTCGCTCTGGCTGTCGATGCGCAAGGCCGGACAGACGTTGGGCGTCAGGCAGTCGCGATCGAGACAGGCCTTGCCGGCTTCGAGCAGCTTGCAGCCCAGGCCGTACATGTTCGCCGTCGGCCCGCCGACGTCGGTGATCGTGCCGCGGAAATCGTGGTGCGCGGCGAGAGCTGCCACCTCGCGCAACACCGACTCGGGCGAGCGGCTTTGGATCGCGCGACCCTGGTGGAAGGTGATCGAGCAAAAGGTGCAGTCGGCCATGCAGCCGCGGTGCGTGTTGATGCTCCAGCGCACGGGCTCGAGCGCGGGCACGCCGCCGGCCGCGTCGTGATCGGGGTGCCACTCGCGGCGGAACGGAAGGTCGTAATACTCGTCGACTTCTTCCTGCGCCGCGGGCGTCAGCGGCGGATACTGCACGACGAAGCGCTCGCCGTGCGCCTGCGCCAACGGCCGGCTGCCGGGCGAATTCTCCTCGCGCACCGCCTGGAAGAGGTCGATCTGCAAGTCGACCTTGTCGCGCATCGCCTCGAAGCTCGGCACGGCGCGCGCGTTCTGCGGCAGCTTGTCCTTGGCGAGGATCGAGCACGTGCTCGCGATGCCCACCAGGCCCTGGCCTTGCTCCAGGCGGCGCGCGATTTCGAGCACCGTGCGCTCGCCCATGCCCCACACCAGCAAGTCCGCCTTGGCGTCGACCAGGATCGAACGCCGCAGCTTGTCCTCCCAATAATCGTAGTAGGCCAGCCGCCGCGGTCCGGCTTCGAGGCCGCCGATCACCACCGGCACGCCGGGGAAAACGTGGCGCGACTGCGCGGTGTAGGAGATCGTCGCGCGGTTCGGGCGGCCGGGTTTTCCGCCAGGACGGTAGACGTCGACGTGGCGCAGCTTCTTCGAGGCCGTGTAGTTGGTGACCATCGAATCGATGGTGCCGGCGCTGACGCCGACGAACAGCCGCGGTGCGGGCAGACGGCGCCAGCCCGAACCGGGCTGGCCGGGCTCGTCGATCTCGGGCACGTCGAGGATGCCGACGCGGTAGCCCTTCTTCTCCAGCAGGCGGCCGATCGCGGCGACGCCGAAGGACGGGTGATCGACGTAGGCGTCGCCGGTGACCAGCACGATGTCGAGCTCGTCCCAGCCGCGCTCGCGCATCTGCGCGCGGGTGCGCGGAAGGAAGGCAGCGGGGACGTTTTGCGACGCGGGCGGAACGGCTTGTTTCATGGCACCTGGGGATCGTGGCGCGCCGCCCTCGGACCCGTCGGAAAGAGATGGCCCCGGCGGTGCTCGCGAGGAGTTCGCGCGACCCCGGGGGCGCAGAGACTACACGATCGGCGCCTCGCGGGCCGCCGAGCGTGCTTTCAACCGCCTTCGAGCTCTTTTTTCAGCTTCTCGAACTCCGCCTCGGCGTTCTTGGCATCGATCGCCTGCTGGGCCTGCGCATCGGCTTCGTCCTGCGTCGGCAGGGCGGGCACGTCCAGCCCCCCGGGCTGGCTCGCGTCCTGGGAGGGATTCGCGGCCTCGTCCGTCGAGCAGGCCGCGAGCGTCAATGCGGCGATGCCGAGCCACTTCGTGCACTTCATTGGCCGCCTCCTTGCTTTCCGTTCGGGTTGTTCTCGTTCGGCTTGTTCTCTCTCGCGCGCGGCGGATCCGTTCGATTGGGATCGCCCGGCGCGCTCTGCTTGCGCGCCTTGCCGGAGTTCAAGGTACCCGCGACCTGGTCGTAGGCCGGGCCCATCTCGGCCTTGTAGCGCTCCAGGAAACGATCGTAGCGCTTGTTCTCCTTGGCGCGCAGCTGCTCGAGCTGCAGCAGCTTGTCCTGGTCGCCCTTCTCGCGGAACAGCTGCATCAGCCGCTCGATGCGGGCCAGACGCTCGCGGTGCACGCGTTCGAGCGCGTACAGGTTGCGCGCGGTCTCGCGCATGGCCGGGTTCGGCGCGGCAGCGGGCTCGGGCACCGCCTCGTTGTCCTTGGCACGCTCGCGCGCCTTCTTGGTGCGCTCGCGTTCGGCCTGTTCGCGTTGTTCCTTGGCCTTGGCCTCGCGCTCCGCCTCCTGGCGTGCGCGTTCCTCGCGCTGGGCCTGGTCCTGAGCCGGCGGGGTGGTAGGCGCGGGCGCGGGACGCTGCATCGCGATCCCCGGCGCCGCGAGCAGGCTCAAGAGCATGGCGGTTCGTGCAATTCTCGTATGCAACATGATGGACTCCTGGACGATGACCGATGAGCGCGGGCGAGCGCCGCGAACCATGGCCAAGATCGCCCGCGTCCCGCCCACGTGCAACCCGTCAGGTCGAGAAGTTGGCAAGCAGCGCCCTGATTCCCTAGCGTGAAGCCCTGATGCCATGCAAGCCGCACTACCTATCTTCCTCCTGTTCCTCACCCTCTCCCTGGGCTGCCGTTCGACCGACGAGCAAGCGGACGTCTCCTTCGAGCGCGCCTTCGGCGGACAGGTGAGCTCGATCCTCGAGCCCAAGAACTTCGTCGCCCGCAGCCCCGAGGAGTGGCGCGCCGCGTACAGGCCCGTGCTGCTCGGCGCCGAACTCGAGCCGCAGGACTTCGACTGGGAGAAGCGCATGCTGATCGCCGTCGCCATCGGCTCGCGGCCCAGCGGCGGCTACGCCGTGGAGATTCAGCGTGTGCAGCGCCTGGACTCGCACTGGGTGGTGTACGCGAAGGAGACCCGGCCCGAGCCGGGGAGCATCCAGACCACGATGATCACCTCGCCCTTCGATTGCATTTCCACGCCGCGTTTCGACGGCGAGGTCATGTTCGTCGTCGAGTGAGCGCGTTGCGCGGCTCCTCCTTCGCGGCCCTGGAGTTCCGCAACTTCCGCTACCTGTGGGCGGGGCAGGCGCTGTCGCTGGTCGGCACGCTGATGCAGAGCGCGACCGTCTTCTGGCACGTCGCCTCGCTGGCCGCGCCCGGTGAGAAGGAGCTGGCCCTGGGCTTGGTCGGCCTGGTCAAGGTCGTGCCGATCGTGGTCTTCGCTCTGGTCGGCGGCGTGCTCGCGGATGCGCTCGACCGCCGCCGCCTGATGCTGTGGATGCAGATCGTGATGGCGATGAGCGCGCTGCTGCTCGCCTGGCACACGCTCTCCGGCCGCGTGGAGCTCTGGCCGATCTACGCCTTGACCGCGATCAACTCGGCGGCGGCGGCCTTCGAGGGGCCGGCGCGGCAATCGCTGATCCCCGCGCTGGTCCCGCGGCACGTGCTGCCCAACGCGATCGGGCTCAACACGATCGCCTTCCAACTGGCCGCGGTCAGCGGGCCGGCGCTCGCCGGCCCGGTGCTCGGCTTCTGGGGGCCGGGCTGGGTCTACCTGCTCAATTCGGCGTCCTTCCTGGCCGCGATCGTCGCCGTGATCGCGCTGCGCGATCTGCCTCCGCACGCACCGGAGAGCGTCGCGCAGCTGCGCCCCTCCGCCGCCTGGGAGGGGCTGCGATTCGTTTTCGGCTCGCCGTTGATCCGCTCGACGATGCTGATCGACTTCTTCGCCACGTTCTTCTCCTCGGCGATGGCGCTGCTGCCGATTTTCACCCAGGACATCCTGGAGATGGGGCCCAACGCCTACGGCTGGCTGTACGCGGCGCCAGCGCTGGGAGCGGCGCTCACCAGCCTGGTGCTCGTGCGCATCGAGCCGCGGATCGTGCGACGCGGGCAGGTGCTCTTGTGGGCGGTGGCGGGCTACGGCCTGGCGACGATCGTCTTCGGCCTGTCGCACGACTACTGGCTGATGTTCCTGTGCCTGGCGCTGACCGGCGTCGCGGACACGGTCAGCATGGTGATCCGCAACGTGCTGCGGCAGCTCAGCACGCCCGACCACCTGCGCGGGCGCATGACCGGCGTCAACATGATCTTCTTCCTCGGCGGGCCGCAGCTGGGCGAACTGGAAGCCTGCACGCTCGCGCACTTCGTCGGCGCGAGCGCCTCGGTGGTGGTCGGCGGCGTGGCCTCGCTCTGCTCGACCGCCTGGATCGCGAAGTCGACGCCCGAGCTGCGCGCCTACCGGCGCGAGTGAGGCTCAGCGCAGCAGGCGGAACTTGCGCCGGCCGCCCTGCGTGGTCGAGCCCTGGAACGAGGTCTGCACCGAGAAGTCCAGCGCCGCGATCGCCTGGCCGTCGATCAGGTCGAGGGCCACGGCCTGGTTCAAGGTCGGGTACACGCCGCAGTAGCGGTCGAGCGGCCCGCAGATGAAACCGTCGTTGTCGTCGTCGGAGCCGGCGACGACGTAGTAGCTCCCGGCCGGCAGCGTCGGCAGGCTGTAGTCCAGGATCACGGCCGGATTGACCACGTCCTGGATGATGCTGTTGCCGCTGCTCGCGTCGACGGCGACGACGTAGATGTTGATGTTCTCCGGCGTGGGCGTGGTGTCGACCGACATCGACACCTGCACGCCCAGCGTGCCGCCGTTGGAGGGCACGTCGATCGAGCCGGTGTAGAGGCCGTCGGCCAGGCCGGTGCGATCCACGCTGACCGTGACCGCGCTGGTGTCGCTGGTGGTCGGAATCGCGATCGGAACGAGCGCCGCGCTGAGCCAGTTGCCGCCGGTGTTGGTGCTCACCACCGGCGTCGCCACGTCGAGCAGGCCGCCGCCGAGGTTGGAGACCTGCACGTTGAGCGTGCTCGTGCCCAGCGCGAAAGACAGCGTCTGCGTCGACAGGCCGAGCACCGGCGTGACCGGCGCGCCGGCGCTGGACTGCAGCACCGCTTGGTAGGCGTTGATCAGGCCGTGGCCGTAGAGATCGTCGCGGCCCGCCGCGCCCAGGTCGGTCGCCGTAGTGATCAAGAAGTTCTCGACCTGCGCCGGCGTCAGGCTCGGCGTCAGCGCGAGCATCAAGGCCGCGACGCCCGCCGCGTGCGGGCAAGCCATCGAGGTGCCCTGGTAGAAGGCGTAGACGAACTGCGCCGGCTGCGAGCCGTCGTCGACCAGGGTCGAAAGCACGCCATCGGGGTAGCCGTCGCCGTTGAGGTCCTCGCTGACGTCGCCGCCGGGCGCGGCCAGGTCGACGAAGGCGTTGAAGTTCGAGTAGGGCGCGCGCACCGCGTTGAAGTCGACCGCCGCGACCGAGACCACGTTGGTGTAGGAGGCGGGGAAGGACGGCGTCGCCGAGTTCTCGTTGCCAGCCGCGGCGAAGATCACCACGCCGGCGTTGAAGGCGTCGGTGACCGCGTTCTGCATCGTGGTCGTCGAACCCGCTCCGCCCAGGCTCATGTTGATGACCTCGGAGCGCACCGTCGGCAGTGTGCCGGAGACGTTGGCCAACCGCGCCGCGTAGCGCACCGACTCGGCGATGTCGAAATCGCTGCCGCCGCCGATCCCCAGCACGCGCAGGTGCATGATCTCGCCCGCCCAGGTCACGCCGGCGACGCCCACGCCGTTGTCGCTGCTGGCGCCGATCGTGCCCGCGACGTGCGTGCCATGGAAACTGGAGGGCTGCGCGCCCTGGCCGTCGCCGACGTCGGTCGGGTCGGGATCGATGCCGTCGCCGTCGCCGGCGATCGCCACGTTGGAGATGAAGTCGAAACCCGGCACTTGGCGCGCGACCAGATCGGGGTGCTGCGTTTCGCCGGTGTCGATCACCGCCACGCGCACCGCGTTGTCGCCGGTGCTCAGATCCCACGCGGCCGGCAGCTGCAGCTGCGTGTAGTGCCACTGAAGATTGAAGAAGGGATCGTTGGGCACGTCCAGCGCGCGGCGCACCAGGTTGGCCTCGGCGTATTCGACGGCGCCGCACGCGCCCAGGCTGGCGGCCAGCGCCTGCGTGCGCCGCGACCAGGTCTCGCGCGTCACGATCGCGGGCACCGGCATGACGCATTTCTTGACGCCGGAGGGACTGCGCAGCTGCACGCCGAGCCCGCGGCGAGCCAACTCGCCGTCGGAGTCCAGGCCGGGGCGATCGAGCACCAGCAGTTCGCCGGGCATCGACTCGAGCACGGGCAGGCCGAAAGCGGCTTGGTCCGCGCGCACCGCGCGTCGGCGCGCTTCGTGCGCCAGCGGCGCCATCGCCCACGATCGCGGTGCGAGCGCCCCGTCGTCGGCAGCGGTCGAGGTCAGCGTCAGCGTGTACGCGCCCGTGCCGCTGGTCGCGAGCACCGTGACCTCGAGCAGCGTCAGCGCCGGAATCGGCGAGCTGCCAGTCTCGGGATTCGCGACCAGCGAGTCGAAGCGCACGATCTCGATCGGATTGAACAGGTCGAGCGTCGCGTCGGCGTAGATCACGTCGAAGTTGGCGAGCAGCGGCATCGCCAAACTGGCCGCGAGGTCGATGTCCGCGGGCACCGCGAGCAGGTATCGATCGGTGACATCCGAACCGGAATCCGCCGTGCCCGTGACGCGCACGATCTGGTCGGCCTGGATGTCTCCGAGGTACTGAGCTTCCCCGGAGAGCGTGTTGGGCTCGCGCTCGGCGATCGGGTTCGCGGGCGTGGAGGCCGTCAGCGTCAGCGTGTAGGCGCCGGCGCCGACGAACTGCAGCACCACGGGGTAAAAAGTGCCCTGCGCGTGGAAGTTGCCCGAGGCGGGCGAAGTGAAGCCGGGGAAGTACTCGACATAGTCGCCGGCGATCGCGTCCCAGATCCCCAGGTCGAATTCGTTGCCGGTCGAATCGTCGAAGCTCAGCGTGGCGCTGACGCGCACACGCGCGGGCGCGACGACGCGAAATCCGTCGAGCAGATCGCTGCCCGAGACCTGACCGCTGACCTGGATCGTCTGGCCCGCGAGCAGGCTGCCGAGGAAGTGCGCCTGATCGACCGTGCCGTTGGGCTCGGCCTCGATGATCGGGCCGGCGGTCGCGGGCACGGAGATCGTGCCGCTGAGCGAGGCCGTGCCGCCGGCGCCGCTGCTCCCCCCGCCTCCCCCGCCGCCGCAACCGGCGAGCGCAAGGATCATCGACGCGATCAGGCTGGAGCAGGCGAGTGTCGGGAGCAGGGTGCGCATGATGGGTCTCCTCGGTAGGGCGCTGCAGGATCGCTTCCCGCGCGCGCCGGGGCAAGCAATGCGGATTCGTGCCCTTGCCAACACGGCCGGATCGCGCCCTGCGTGGCACGCGCCGCGCCCCTGGGGGCGACCTCCCCGACCCTGCGCCGCGGGCGCTACGCTGGTGTCGGTCGCGAAGCCGGATCGCGGCGAGATTCCCCCCGCGCAGGGCCTGCGAGGGCCCGCCCCGGCGACCACGGTCTCGAACCTTGCCTACCTCGACACCGAACGCCGATGAAGTCCGCGTCGTGGTCGCGACTTCGAACGCCAGCTCGCTCGCGCAGCGCGATCGCGTCGCGCACATCACGTTGCTCGTCGCCGCGTTCGCGTTCTTCCTGCTGCTGCGCGTCTGGGGGCTGAACTTCGGCTCGCCGCCGATCATGGTGCATCCCGACGAGTACGCCTACGCCGGCGCGGCTACGTCGATGCGCTGGAGCAGCCTGGAGCCGCACGAGTTCGAGAACCCGCCGTTGTTCACGCACTTGCTGTTCCTGGCGCGCGAAGCCGCCGCGCTCTGGATGGGCCCCGAGCAAGCGCTGCGTTGGGCCGAGCAGGGCGGACTGCACCGGCTGGCGCGCTGGATCGTCGCCCTGCTCGGCGCCCTGACGCCGCTGGTGGTCGCAGCCGCGGCCTGGCGCCTGCTCGGCTCGCGCGCCGCCGCGATCGCGGCCGCGCTGGTCGTCGGCTGCTCGTTCCTGCACGGCAGGGATTCGCACTACGGCGTCAACGACGTGCCGATGGTCTTCCTGATCGCGCTCTCGCTGGCGACGGCCGCGCGCGGATTCCAGTCGGGCGGCGTGCGGCCGCTGGTGCTCTCCGCGATCTGCGCCGGCCTGGCCGCGGCGACCAAGTACAGCGGAGCCGTCGCCGTGCTCTTGCCGATCGCCGCGCTGCTGCTGCGGCCGGCGCCGCAGCTCGAGCTGCGCGGGCGCGCGCTGGGCTCGCTCGCGCTCGCCGCGCTCGCGCTGGCCACGTTCGTGGCCGCCAACCCCTTCTGCGTGCTGAACTTCGAGCACTTCCGCCAAGGCTTCGAGAACCAGCTCTCCAGCTTCGGCGACAACCGATTCTGGGGGCAGTCGCGCGAGCCCGGCTGGCAGCTCTACGCCAGGGCCTCGAGCGCGATGCTGGGCCTGCTGAACCTGGGCGCGGCCGTGGCGGGTCTGCTGCTGGTGCTGCGCCGCGCGCCGCGGGTTTGCGCGCTGCTGGCGAGCGTGCCGCTGGGCTACCTGGCCGTGATGCTCGCCAAGGAGCTGTTCTTCTGGCGATTTGCGCTGCCGCTGCTGCCGTTCGCGGCGATCTTCGCCGCGGAGGCGTGGACGCGCGCCGCACGCGCGCTGCCCGTGCTCCCGGGCCTGCGCGGCGTTCGCCCGAGCGCGGCGCTGGCCGCCTTGCTCGCCGTCGCCGTGGCCCAACCGCTGGCGCAGCTGCTGCGCCACGACCTGCTGTGCACGCGCGAACCGACCTGGCTGCTGGCGCGGAACTGGCTGCTGCGCAACGCCGAAGCTGGGACGCTGGTGTTCGCCGAGGGCGTGCCGCCGAAGCTGCCGCCCAAATTGAAGCTGCGCCTGCCGCGTTTGCACATCGACAAGCTCTCCCAGCCGCGCGAGATCGCGCAGGATCCTGGCCTGAGCGCGGAGATCGAACAGGGCGGGCTGGTGCTCACCGACTCGTTCCTCGAGCAGGGCTGGCGCCTCGAGGGCGGCGACGAAGCGCGCGGGCGCCTCGATGTCTACGCCAGGCTGCGCGAGCGCTTCGAGCTTCTGGCCGAGTTCGCACCGGGCCCGCACGGCGATCCGCAGCCGTTCACGCTCGACATGCTCTACACGCCCTTGCTCGACCTGAACTCGATCGACCGTCCGGGCCACACGATCCGCATCTACCAGGTGCCGCCGTCCAGCTGGAGCGCCGCGATTCCCGCCGCCGATCCGCAGCTGTCCGCGCCGCGGCCGACGGCGCGCCGGCGCGATCGCCGGCGATGCCACGCTGCGAACGAGGCCGTGTCGAAGGCCGAGGATCGACGAGGACGCGTGCCGCATCCGGCGCGGCCGTCAGGGATGGCGGATCCCGCCGCGCCGCGGGCGCGCGACGCTTAGAGCTTCTCGATCGAGAGCGCCAGCGTCTCGCTGTAGTCCAGCTGCACCGTGTCGCCCACCTTCAGGCCTTTGGCGAATTCACGGCCCTCGGGCGTGACCAGGCGTCGCGAGACCAGCTCGCCGCTGGAGTGCGAGAAGGTCACGATGTCGTGCTCGAGGTCGAGCGCCTCGACGCGCACGCGCACGCTGATCCCCACGCCGACGCCGCCGCCGGGCTTCGCTCCGGGTTCGGCGCGCGCCGCGGCTGCGACGGCCGAGGCCGGCTGCGCGGGCTCGCCCTTCGGACGTAGCGAGGCTTCCAGCCGCTCCTGGTACTTCACGACCAGCGTGTCGCCGACCGCGATCTGCGCGAAGTTGCGCACGGCCTCGCCGGCCTTGACCTGCATCGTGCTGCCGTCCTCGCGGCTCAGAGTCACCATCCGCGTGCCGGCATCGACAGCAACCACCTGGGCCGTCGCCGTGACCTCGCTGGTGATCGATGCGCGCGACGGTGCCGCGGGCGCTGCAGCGTTGGTTTCGTCGGACGCCTGGCTCTTGCACGCGCCGAGCAGAATCAGGCTGGCGAGGAAGGCGCTGGCGCACAGACGGCTCGGTGAAAGGCCTCGGATTGCTTGCATGGAAAGCTCCTTGTTACGGTTCCTGGGACAGGCAATCTACACGGACGGACGGCGCCGAAGCAACGCGGCCTGGTGCGCGGCGGCTCCCGGATGCCGCGCACGCAAGCTCGCGACTACTTCTTGGTCCACTGATCCAGCCAGGCGAGCACGGTCTGGTGCCACTGCCTGCTGTTGTGCGGCTTGAGCACCCAGTGGTTCTCGTCGGGGAAGTAGAGCAGCTTCGAGGGAATGCCCTTGCGCTGCAGCGCGGTGAACGTCGAAAGGCCCTGCGTGTCGACCACGCGGTAGTCGAGCGCGCCGTGGATCACCAGCATCGGCGTCTTCCACTTCGCCACGTGGTCGATCGGGTTGTGCTTGGCGAAGCCCTCGGGATTCTCCCAGGGCACGCCGCCATGCTCCCATTCCGGGAACCACAACTCCTCGGTGTCGTAGTAGGCCATGCGCTCGTCGAGGTTGCCGTCGTGGCAGACCATGGCCTTGAATCGATCCGGCGCCTGACCAGCGATCCAGTTGATCATGTAGCCGCCGTACGAGGCGCCCAGCGCGGTCAGCCGGTCCTTGTCGAGGAAGTCGTACTTCGCCAGCGCGAAGTCGAGTCCCTTCATCAAGTCCTCGTAGGGCTTGCCACCCCAATCGCCGCGGATCGAGTCGGTGAATTCCTGGCCGTAGCCGGTCGAACCGTGGAAGTCGATGAACACCGCGGCGTAGCCGGCGCCCGCGTAGGCCTGCGGATTCCAGCGGTAGTGGAAGTGGTTGCCAAAGCTGCCCTGCGGCCCGCCGTGGATCAGGAACGCAACCGGGTAGCGATTGCCCGCCACGAAGTTCGCCGGCTTGACGACGAATCCGTGCACCTTCTCGTTGTTCCAGCCCTTGAAATCGAACTGCTCGAACTCGCCCATGCGCGTCCGGCTGAGGTGCTCGTCGTTGAACCTCGTGATGGGCTTCGCATCGCTGCCGTCGGGCTTGGCGGAGAAGATCTCGACCGGTGAGCGCAGCGTGTCCTGCAGGAAAACCAGGCGCTCTCCCGCGCGTTGCGGTGCGGCGTTGGTGCCCTTGGAGAGCGCCTCGAGCCGGAGCGCACGGCCGCTTTCGACGTCGATGGCGTACAAGGACTGCTGCCCGACGTCGGCGGCGCTGGTGTAGATCGTCTTGGCGTCCAGCGACCAGGAAATCTCCCCCGCCGAACGGTCCCAGCGGCTGGTCAGCGCGCGCGAAGTCCCTTCGGGCCAATCCATGATCTGGATCACCTGCTGGTCGGATTCGTAGCCGGCGCGCGCCATGCCCAGCCAGGCGAGCTTTTTCCCGTCGGGCGAAAAGCTGGGCGCGGCGTCGTGGCCCGGGCGATCGGTGCGCAGGCGCACGGGCGGCGCGGAGCCGTCGGCGGGCACCTTCCAGATGTCGTTGTTGGTCGACCATGCCGCCTGCACCCCCTCGTCCTTGGCCGCGAACACGACCCACTTCGAGTCCGCGCTGATCGCGAAGTCCTCGGCGCCGCCGAAGGGCTGCGTCGGAGCGTCGGCATGCATGCCGGCCATCAGGTCGATCGGCGCCTGTGAGCCCTGCTTCCAGACGAAGGCGTGGCTGCGCTTGCCATCGTCCCAGCTGTCCCAGTGGCGCACCATCAACCTGTCGTAGAGCTTGCCGCTGGTTTTTTCCGCGGCGCGCTGCTTGTCGCGCTCGGCGCTCTCCGCCGGCGTCTTGAGCTCGACGTAGACGTCCATCGTGAACAGCAAGCGCTCGTCGGGGAAGACGCACAGGTTCGCGACGTCCAGCGGCATCTGCGTCAGCTGCACGGGCTCGCCGCCGTCGAGCGGCACCTGCCACACCTGGCTCGACCCCGAGCGCGTCGAGAGGAACACCAGGCTCCTGCCGTCCGGCATCCAGCGCGCGTTGCCGTCGGAAGCCTCGTGCGCCGTCATCTGCCGCAGGCCCGAGCCGTCCAGTTCCACCACCCACACGTCGGTGCGGCCGCGGTTGGCCGCCATGTCGGTGGTGCGCAGGTTGAAGGCGATGCGCTTCCCGTCGGGCGAGACCTGGGGATCGGAGATGCGCTGCATCGCCAGCATGTCGTCGATGGAAAAGTCGTGCGGCTCCTGGGCCAGCGCGATGGGAAGGATGCACGAGGCGGCAAGCAGCGGTGCGATGGAACGCATGGGTCCTCCTGGGGGGTGCGGTAGGATAGGGTCCGTCCCCCGCGCCAGATAGCCCGAGCGCCATGCGAATGCGCCGGACCCAACGAGGTAAGCGATGGCCCCGATCCTGCTCCTCATCCCATCCCAGGCACCTTCGATGAACGACGGCTTTGGAATCCTGTTGATGCTCGCGCTGGCCGGCATGTTCATGGCGGCCTTCGCCTTCTGGCTGTGGATGCTGATCCACGCGCTGACCCGGCAGCCCGCGGGCTCGGAGAAGCTGGTCTGGGTGTTCGTGATCGTGCTGCTGCCGGTGATCGGCTCGATGATCTACTTCTTCGTGCGCTTCCTCGGCGGCCCGAGCGGAAGCGAAGCGCCGCGCACCTAGTCCGCGCGCCGCATCGGCCATGCCGCGCCTGGTCTCCAACCCGCCCAACCCCTGGAGCAGCTCGCACGTCGAGTGGCTGGGCGAGCCGCCGCCCGCGCAACTGCACGTCTACGAGGAGGAAGCGCGCTCGATCCTCTCAGAGAACGACTCGCCCGACGTGCCCTTCCGCTGGTCCCTGAATCCCTACCGCGGCTGCCAGCACGCCTGCGCCTACTGCTACGCGCGGCCGACGCACCAGTTCCTCGGCTGGGGTGCGGGCACCGACTTCGACACGCAGATCGTGGCCAAGATCAACGCGCCCGCGCTGCTGCGCGAAGCCCTGGCGCGGCGCGGCTGGAAGCGCGAGTCGATCACCTTCTCCGGCATCACCGACTGCTACCAGCCGATCGAGGCGAGCCTGGGTCTGACGCGCGAATGCCTGCAGGTGTGCGCGGAATTCGCGCAGCCCGTCGCGCTGATCACCAAGAGCGCCCTGGTGCGCCGCGACATCGACGTGCTGGCGAAGCTCGCGCGCGTCGCCGAAGTGCGCGTCTTCCTGTCGATCCCCTTCGCCGACGAGAAAAATGGCCGCGCGATGGAGCCCTGGGGCGCGGCGCCCTCGATGCGCTTCGCCACGCTGCGTGCGCTCAGCGAAGCCGGCGTGGAGACCGGCGTGGCGATCGCACCGCTGATCCCGGGGCTGAACGACGCCGAGGTGGCCACGATCCTCGAACGCGCACACGCGGCCGGCGCGAAACGCGCGTTCATGACGCTGCTGCGCCTGGCCGCCGAGGTCCGGCCGGTCTTCGAGCAGCGCCTGCGCCGCGAGTTCCCCGATCGGGCGGACAAGGTGCTCTCGCAGCAGCGCGACATGCGCGCCGGAGCGAACAGCGACGCGCGCTTCGGCGAGCGCATGCACGGCCGCGGCCCTCGCTGGCTGGCGGTCGCGCGCCTGTTCGAGATCCAGTGCGCGCGGCTGGGCCTCTCGTGCTCCTCGGGGGACGAGTCCGCGGCCGCGGTGCGCGAGCTGAGCCCGCCTCCGGCTGCCGCGGCTGTCCAGGGGCGGCTGTTCGCCGACGGCTAGCACCGGCGGCGCCTCGGGGATGAAAGCAACGAGCCCGCGATCCACCGCGGGCACGCGCTCGCGGCACGCGCGAGTTGGGCCAAGGATTCTCGATCCTACGCCCTCGTCCCGCACCCGCTTCGCAGGATCAAAGCACAGAGCTGCCGCGACGATCGGTAAGCGCGAGCGGCTTGCTATCCTGAGCCAGCAGGATGCCGAGCCAGGCTTCGAAGCGGCCAGCGCACGGCCCCAGCGCCTCACCATGAACCTGAAAGAAGTCCTCGCGCAGCTGAAGAAGCTCGGCAACGAGAGCGTGCGCGCGCGCAACGCCAGGAACGGAGCGGACGAGAACCAATACGGCGTCCAGCTCGGCGACATCCGAACGCTGGCGAAGAAGATCAAGGCGAACCACGAGCTGGGCTTGGAGCTTTGGGCGACCGAGAACCTCGACGCCAGGCTGCTGGCGATCCTGCTGATCACCCCGAAGAAGCTGTCCTCGAGCGAGCTCGAACGCATGGTCCGCTCGGCCACGCTGCCGCAACTCGCCGACTGGCTCAACGCCTACGTGGTCAAGCAGCACCCCGACAAGGAAGCCCTGCGGGAAAAGTGGATGAAGGCCAAGGACCCGATGGCCGCCCGCGCCGGCTGGAACTTGACCGCCGCTTGCATCGTCCAGCGCGCCGAGGCCCTCGACCTCCCGGCGCTCCTCGATCGCATCGAGTCGGAGATGGCCGGGGCGCCCGCGGCGGCGCAGTGGACGATGAACAGCTGCCTGGCCCAGATCGGCATCCATTCCCCGAAGCACCGCAAGCGCGCCCTCGCCATCGGGGAATCGCTGGGGATCTACCGCGACTTCCCGGTCTCCAAGGGCTGCACCTCTCCGTTCGCGCCGATCTGGATCAACGAGATGGTTCGCCGGCAGGCTTGAGCCGCGTCCGGCACCGGGCGCTCATCTCCCCTGTCGCAACCCGGTTGACAAGTCCCGGAGACCTTCGACCTGCCTGTCACGGAAAGATCCGTGAGAGCCGGCCGGTCAGGAGATCGGCTTCAGGACCAGCCGGCCATACGCGATGAACGCCATGAGCAGGCCCAGCACGGCGCTCATGATCAGAGGTGCGACCTCGTGGCTCTTGGCGTGCACCCCGATGAACACGAGGCTCTCGACCGCCAGCAGCGTTGCGGCCACCACCGTGAGCTCCGGATGCCAGTGGAAGGCGGCAGGGACGATCAGTCCGACCACGCAGACAAGTTCCAGGATGCCGAGGGCCATCCAGGCTTCCCGCGGCAAGGCATCGAAGGCACGGACGTCCTGGCTGATCTTGTCGAACAGGAAGACCTTCATGATGCCCGACGCTCCATACAGGAGTGCGGCAAGCACCTGCAGGACCCACAACAGAATATGCATCGTGTTCCTCCCCCGGCTTCCGCGTCGGCGCGCGGGGGCGGTCTTGTCCCGCCCCGGATCAGCGGGATAGCGAGGCGAGGGTAATCACGCGGGCAGCGAGACGGCAAGCAGCTCGCGACCGGCCGCGGCCGGAGAGCAACGGCCGCGCTTGGAGGCAGGACAGGTCGCGCCGCTGCGTCCACGGGACGAAGCAACCCGGATCCCATCGCTCGGGACTGGCCGCGTGCGCCAGCCTCCGAAACCAATGAAAAAGGGACCTGCGATGACTCGCAGGTCCCTTCTTGGATGGTAGCGCGGGCAGGATTCGAACCTGCGACCTCCGGGTTATGAGCCCGACGAGCTGCCAGACTGCTCCACCGCGCGGTGAGGGGCACAGTCTAGCCGCCGGGCTGGCCGAATCCAAGGGCCTTGGAGGGCTCAGGGCAACTTTTGGAGGAGCTCGAGCAGGCGCACGAGCACGGCGGCGGGCGTCTGGGCGTCGCAGTCCAGCTCCAGCGAGGCGGCCTCGCGGTACCAGCCCTCGCGCCGCGCCGCCAGCGCACGCGCCTCGGCCAGGCTGCCGCCGGGGACCAACGCCGGCCGCCGCGTGGGGTCGGCATCGACGCGCTCGGCCAGGATCGGCACGGGGACCCGCAGCCAGATCGAGGCGCAGGCCTCGCGCAGCAGGCGGCGGTTGGATTCCAGCTCGACCACGCCCCCGCCGGTGGCCAACACGCAGGCGCGCGCGGCCAGCAGCTGCTGCTCCAGCGCCGTGCGCTCGAGGTCCCGGAAACGCGCTTCTCCCAGCTGCTCCAGGACGGCCCCGGCGCTGCTGGCATCGGCGGCAAGCCCCTGGACGTGTGCCCGGCTCAGCAGCGCCTCGTCGAGGTCCACGAAGGGGCGCTCGAGCGCCGCGGCGAGCAGGCGGCCGATGGTGCTCTTGCCCGAGCCGCGCAGGCCCAGCAAGGCGATCGTGCGCTGCTCAGCCGAGCGCACGCTGCAACTCCTCGCGCATCGCGGCTTCGGGCGCCACGCGCGCGTGGAAGATCCCAAACTGCGCGCGCGCCTGTTCGAGGAACCATTCGCCGCCGTCGCGCACCGCCGCGCCGCGCCGCAGCGCGGCTTCGATCAGCGCGGTGCGGCGCGGCCCGTAGACGGCGTCGATCACCAAGGCGTGCGGCGGAATCGAGGCCTCGGGGAAGAGCTCGCCGGAGGCGGGCGTGCATTGCAGCAGCAGGTCGAAGGGTTGGCTGCCGCGCTGCTCCCACGCCAGGGCGCGCGCGCCGAACTCTCGGGCCAGCGCTTGCGCCCGTGCGAGGTCGCGCGCGGCGATCGAAGCCTGCCAGCCCGCGGCTTCCAGTGCGCCGAGGGCCGCGCGCGCCGCGCCGCCCGCGCCGAGCACCAGGGCGCGCGGCGCCGCAGGGCCCTTCCAGGCGCGCAACAGCGCGCGAACCGCGGCCACGTCGGTGTTGGACCCGTGCCAGCCGGCGGCGTCGCGCAGCAGCGTGTTGCTCGCGCGCGCGCGCAGGCTCGCGGCGTCGTGTGCATGGCTGTGGGCGAATGCGGCCTGTTTGTGCGGCGCGGTGACCGCGAGACCGCGCCAGTTCGGCGCGCGCAGCGCGGCCAGCGCGGGCTCGAGTTGCTCGACCTCGACCGCGACGAACACGGCGTCGAGCTGCTCGGCGCGCAGCGCGGCCGTGTGCACGCGCGGCGAGATCGAGTGCGCGATCGGCGAGCCGAGCACGGCGAAGATCGCGGTGCTCGCGCGCGGCCCGGCGAGCGGCCACGCGGCGCGCATCTGCGCGACCGAGAGTTGCCCCGGCGCGCTGGGCGCCAGCGCCTCCCCCGGCAAGGGGTCGGGTGCGGCGTAGGTCCAGGGCGATCCGAGGATCGGCGCGAGGATGCGCGAGAAACTGCCCTGAGCGCCCGCGGCGAAGGCGATCAGGTCCCCGGGCGAATCCGCCAGCAGCGCGAGCACTTCCAGCGCCTGCGTCCCGCTGCGCGCTTCGACCACGAGCTTGCACCGATCGCCGGGCCGCGCCGCGGCGCGCAGTTCGCGTTCCAGCGCGCGCACGTCTCCCGCGACCTCGCGCTCGTGGCGCGAGACCACGCGTTGCGTCTTGCCGGGAAGGGGCGCGAGCCCCGCGGCCTGGCGCCAATCGACGTCGACGAATGCGGCGCCGGCGCGCGCGGCGCGCTCGAGCACGTCGCGGCGTTGTTGCGCGCTGCCCTCGAAGCTGCCGTAGGACTCCGGACCGTTGAGCGCGACCAGGGCGGGCTTGCCCAGGCGCGCGAACAGCGCCGCAAGCTGAGCTTCGCTGCTCGTGGCGAGCCGGTCCAGCCGCAGTTCGACCAGGTCCGCCGTCGCGGCCGCGGCGAGCGCGCGCCGCGAGAGCGACTCGAAGTCCTGGGCGAGGATCGAAACCGCCAGGCCCATCGCGCTCAGGCTTCCAGCACGCGCGCGATCGCGAGCGCGGCCTGCGCGTCGATTCGGCCGTCGCGCTGCGCCAGGGCGAGCATCTGGCGCGAGAGCGCTCGGTAGATCTCCTGGGCCAGAGGGCGATCGGCCAGCAGCTCCAGGTGCGCGTGCAGGGTCGCCGACTCGCCGCGCGCCACGGGGCCGGTGAGCGCGCGCTCGCTGCTGCGCTCGCGCAGGTTGTCGACGTTGCCCGCGAGCAGTTCCAGGAAAGCAAGCCGCGCCTGCTCGGGTCGTTCGCAGGCCTCGCCCGCCAGTTCCAGCGCCAGCGAGGCCAGGGCCACCGTCCCGTTGGACAACAAGCTCGCCGCCGCGTGGTAGCGCAGCGCGGCGTCGGGCGCGTCGCGCAGCCGCAGCGCCTGCGCGCCCAGGGCTTCGACCAGCGCCGCAGCGCACGCCCGGGCGTCCTGGTCGCCGTCGATGGCGCACCACACGCGCGCGAATGGCGGGCCGGGTCCCTCCGGTGCGAACGCGGCCAGCGGATGCAGGCTGCCGACGGCACAGCCTGCCGCGCGCAACACCGCCAGCGGCGCGAGTCCCGCTCCGCCGCTGGTGTGCAGCACGACCGGGCGCGCTGCGTCGCGCGCGAGCAGCGGAACGAGACCTGCGGCCACCTCGGCGATCGCCGGCGCCGGCACGCAGATCACGACGCAGCGCGCGTGCTCGAGCGCGAACGCGGGCAGCTCCCCGACCTCGAGCCCGAGCGCACGCCCCGCCTCGCGCGAAACACGCGAACGCGAATGCGCGCGAAGCTGCAAGCCCGCGCGCTTCCAGGCCGCCGCCAGCCGCAGCCCCACCGCGCCCAGGCCGATCAGCGCAAGAGGTGTGGCCGCGCCGCGCATAGGCGCGCGATCCTAACCGGTCTCGCGCGCGTCCTGCGCGAACTCGTGGTAGTCGAGATCGTCGAAGCGCACCGGCACGTAGCCGTCCTGCTTCGAGCACTCGAGTTCATGGCGGTAGGCGGCGACCACGCGCGCCTGGACCTCGTCGCGGCCTTCCTGATGGATCGGATGCGCGATGTCCGCGTACAAGCGCACGCGCCCGCGTTCGTCCATGTCGCCGCGGCCCTCGCGCAGCCGCAACCCGCAATCGTTGCAGAAGCGCGCACGGATGTGGTTCTTTCCGGCGCAGCCCGGGCAGCGGTCGTGCAGCTTCCTCGAGGGCATCGCCACGAAGAGGCCTTTGGCCCCGTCGATGACCTTGAGGTCGCGGATGACCAGGCAGCGGTCGACCGTGAGGCTGGCGAAGCCGCGCAACTTGTCACGCTGATCGTCGATGAGCTTGACGCGAATCTCGGTGATGTTCATCGCGAGCGAATCCGTAGGAGTCCCCGGGAAGGGGGCGGTTGTCTGACGGGTTGGATAGGAACCTGGGGGCAAGGGTGCCGGTCTTGGGCCAGGGACCGGGCCCGCACCCCCAGGAAACGACAGCAGGTGCTCCGTTCGAACCGCCGAGTTGCCGCGCGCCCAAGTTCCCATCGGCGGCAGAGTTCGAGCGGATCGTGGGCCGTGCGCTAGTGTCCTGTCTCAGAAGTACGCTGCATAAGGCGGCCCGAATGCGTCTTCCTGGCAAGGCGCCGCGACGCCGCGTGTTCGCTGCAACACTCGAAGGAGCGGCAACGCGGCCAGGGAGGCGCAGGCGGGTCGACTTATGCAGCGTACTTCTGGGACAGGACACTAGGCTCGGGTCCTCAGCCGGGTCGCGTCAATGCCCCGGTCGCCGCCGCGCGCCTGGAGCGCCCACTTCCGGCGCGCGCGAGCCAGAGCTGGGAAAGAGAGCGTGCTCAGTCGAGCAGTTTGACCCCGTGCCCGGCCGGGCGCGCCACCCAGCTGCCGCGCGTTTGCAGGCCTCGCGCCTGCGCCGCACGGCCGAGTCGATCCAGCTCGGAGCGCGCCTCGTCGGCGGCCTCGAACAGGCCAAAGAAGCTCGAGCCCGAGCCTGCCAGCCGGAAATGTGCGCAGCCCTGGCGCTCGAAGAGCTCGCGCCATGCCGCGAGCTCCGGCACCGCGGTCAGGGCGGCGCTCTCCAGATCGTTGCAGGTCGCGGCGCGCAACCCCTCGATCGAGGATGCCGCGCGCCAGGCGGCGAGAGCGCGTTCACCGCGCGCGCGGTTTTCCGTTGCGCTGCCGAGCGATCCCAGCGCGCGGTAGACGGCCGCGGTCGGCGCTCCGACGCGCGGCGCGAGCACGGCGATGCAGGGCGAGAGGCGCGGGATCGGCAGCGCTTCGAGCCGCTCGCCGCGGCCGCGGCCGCGCGCGTGTCCGCTGTGGCGCGCGGCCAGGAAGAAGGCGCAGTCCGCGCCCAGAGTGGCCAGCGCGTCCAGCAGCGCAGGCTCGTCCGGCGCCAGCCCGCTGAGCGCGCAGGC
>Ga0315910_10001666_pt1 | contig 20223 bp, 15 predicted proteins | sample EdamamesoilMG_FD_204470 | JGI IMG/M metagenome (GOLD analysis project Ga0315910, IMG submission 204470) | Garden soil microbial communities collected in Santa Monica, California, United States - Edamame soil | ecosystem: Environmental > Terrestrial > Soil > Garden | place: USA: California...
TCGAGTACGCGCTCCCGATCCACGCTCGCGCCGACTCACGCGCAGTCACTCGTTCGCGAGTGCGCAGCTGCCCAGAAGGCGCATAGCAAAAAGCCCTGGGTCGATGTCGACCTCAGGGCCTTTGCAGGGTCTCCGACAGGTTGCTGTCGTCAGTTGCCGACGAAGGTCGTGACGCTCATGGCCGGTAGAGCTGCCGGGAGCGAGCCGTCGGTGACGCCAACAGGCGCCCCTTCGGCCCAGTTATCGTCAGCCGAGGTGACGTAGGGGACCATCATCGCGGGCGCAGTTCCACCGGTGATGGCGATCGGGACGTCGACGGCCGCGTTGGTCTCGTTGATCGCTACGATGACGACCTTGCCATCGTCGCCCAGGTATCCCGAAACCATGACGTTGGCTGGAGAGGGGCCGGCCACCTTCACCATGTGGAAGACATCGGGGCGGATGTACCTGCTGAAGTTGCCCATCGTGTAGTAGCGCTTGGCGAGGGTGGCGTTACTGGAGTCACTCATGAGCAGGCCCAGGCCTTCGTTGTCGCCGTTGTAGTAGTCTTTGAACCACCAGTAGAGCCAGGCCGAAGCTTCGCCCACCGTCAGGGCTGAGTGAATCCAGCGTGCGACCGCGACACCGTTCTTGATGTCCTTCGAGGGCCCCTGCTCCGGCCAGTGCAGCACGCCGGACATCTCGGTCTGCCAGATTTCCTTGTCTTTGACGCCGCCATTGACGTCGGCTGGCCATGCATAGCCGACCTGCGATTCGTACTGGTGCACGCCCATGATGTCGAACGCTGCCCACGCCTCTGTGTCACTCGCCAGCCAGTGACCGTAGTCATAGCCGCCTGAGGATAATTCGCCGTTTTCCCCGTTCAAGCAGTGTGCAGCACAAGTCGCCTCAACGTCGGGGTCGATCGTATTCGAGAAGCATTCGCAATTGTGCGGATCGGAGCTCAAATAACCACCACCTTCCACGCCAACTCCGGTGGGCGAGAGATTGCTCCACACGTGGATCCACAAGGAAGCTTCGGGCGCGATCACCTTCACGTCAGGTGCAATTTCGTCGAAAATCGGCCCGGCTACCTTGATGAAGTCCGTCAACTGCTTGCCGGTGTAGGTCATGGATTCGTATTCGACAGTGAGCGGCGGCTGACACGATGACCCAGCGCACGATGCAAAGTCGGTCTCATTCCCGATCGACATGGCGTAGAGACCATTGTCCTTCGCGTACGTCGCGATCCTCGTCGCCCATTGTTCGTAGTAGTCATCCAGCAGATACCCACCGTTGGTCGGAATGCCGTTGCTCTTCCAAGTTCCAGGAGCGCTCCAGCACGAGCCGATGACTCTGGCGCCAAGGCTCTTCACTGTTTCCCAACCACTGGCGACGGCTCGATGACCGCCGTTTTCATCCATGCCTATCCGCAGGATGGACAGCCCGAGCGCGTTCTCGCCTTCGAGCGTGTACAGCTGGTTCCACGGAAGTGCAGCGCCATCCGTGATGGTCGCGTTGAGGCCGAAGCCACGGATGATCTGTCGGACCTCTGAAAGTTGCACGGTCAGGACGTCGGGGGTACCGCCGGTCGTCGTCCCTTCGGTAGTCGTAGTGCCACCGTCGACGGTAGTGCCGCTCGTCGCGCCGCCCACGCCCGCTGTGGTGGTGGTGGTGGAAGCAGTGGTGGTGGCCGAGGTGCTCGTAGTACCGGTACTCCCGGTAGTAGTGACACCCGCGGTCGTGCTGCCCACAGCGCCCGCCGTAGTGCCGTTGGTAGTGCCGGTCGAGGCTGCCTGGTTGGTGACACCTGTTCCGGTCGTTCCCGCCCCGGTGGTCGACGGTGAAGTCGTGGAACTGGGCGTGCCGTTCCCCGAGTTGTCGGCAGAATCGGAACACCCCACCGCGGCAAATACACTCGCAAGAACTAGCCTGTTAAGTCGTCGTCCAGTGTTGTACACGGCGAACCTCCTACCACGTTTATTGTCAAAGCTAAGACACATCGTGCGCACAACGAGCACGATAGGCCAGGACGGATTTTCGGAATCGATTCTTCACAACGGGGCCTGATCTTTCGCCCGCGAGTATTTGTGAAGGACGCTGACCATTGCTGGGTCGCGTATGACAGAACCGATCGCGCACGCTAGCGCCGCAGCGGGCGTGACGCTCGCGCTTTTCGCAGCACCCGCCCCGACCACGGACGTCGCAAGGCAGCGTCCGGCGCATGTGTCGCGGACGGTTAGACGAGCGATCATTGGGAAATGCTCCGGACCATGGCGCGACTCCCCTCATTCCCCCAAACCGAACCGGTGATCAGCCACTGCCAGCGCGGTCGCCGTGCGGTTGGGCGGCGGGTCGCGCGTTGCGGCCACGAGACCCGCCAGAGCCACACCCCTGGGGACAGTAGGGCCGCGCCCGTGGCGCGAAGCGGGTCGATGCGCCGCAGCCCCAAGTCATCGAGAAACGGACCTCCGAATCAAAGTGGAGTGGAAAATCTTGCCCGCCCCAAACGACCAACGAACCCCCCTGGGAAACGTTTTCTCGCAGAGTGGTGGGCCCCAGCGCCATGACGAGACCCCGCCTCACCGCGCCGCGCGTCGCTTTGACCCGGCGCGCGCGGGACGTCGGGTGACAGGTGGTCGCTATCAGTCAGAGCCGCTCGGCGCTCGCGAGATCCAGACGAGGACTGCGACCTAACCCGGCAAAGTTCGCTGGCTCGCGCCGCGCTCCTTGGGTTCATCATGCGCTCACGAGCGCTCGCGACCGTTCACTCGAGGGATCGAGTGTACCGCACGAACGATTCCCTCAGGCCGGGCGTGCTGGACACCGTCGATCGTCCTTCGCGATGTCCTGCTCGCGTGCTCCGCGACCTATTCTTTTTTGGAAGCGGTGGAAGTGACCCCAAAGTTACCCCACGTGCGACTAACCGCCCCTGGAAGGATGTGCGCGACGAGCCGGCGACATTGGTTTGCATTGCGAGTTGTTACGACTCGGAATCGGTACCATCCATATCAGTGACGTCAGAAAAAGCGCGACGGCCTGGAACGGTGTCGCGCCTACGGCTGGGGCGCGCGCCCGCGCCTGGTATTTCCCCAGGACTATGCAACTTTTGCTAGAGAACATAGCGTGTCCGAAGCTTCATCGAAAACGCAGCACCTGGTCCCAACTCTGAGGGGGAACTCCTGGGGGCGTATGAAGGCCATCGCCCTCGCGGTCCCGCTGGGGCTCGCGGGTTGCAGCGCCGCGGAGCCGTCGGAATCCGATTCCGACGTCGGTTCCGGGGGCGCGTCCGGCAACGGAACCGCGGCGACGACCGCGGCCGGCTCGACGACGAACGGGCAAACGGCAACGAACGGCACGCCGACCAGCGGCACGAGCGGCCAGGGTGACGTCAACACGACGGGCTCCACCAGCGCCAGCGCCAGTACGACCGGCGGCAGCGGCGGCGGCAACCCCTCCAGCACCAGCGGTGCCAACAGCACCGGCGGCAGCGGTGGCGATGGATCAGGCGGCAACGGTGGCAACACTACTGGTGGCACGAGCAGCGGCGGCAACGGCGCTGGGGGCGCCAGCAGCACCGCGACAGCCACCACTGGACCACACGTAGTCGGCGAGACCGGACCGGAAACGCTTCCCGGAAACGGCTGCACGCCGCCGGCGGCCTACGGCAACCTGTTCATGGCGCTCTCGGGGCACACGCAGGAAGACACCGACGCCAAGCTCGCTGCCGCCTGGAACCAGCTCTACAACCCCTCGAACCAGAACACCGTGTATTACGACGGGCCCGGCGCCGACGAGTCGTACGTCAAAGACACCGGGAATAACGACGTGCGATCCGAAGGCATGTCGTACGGCATGATGACCGCCGTCCAGCTCGACAAGCAGACCGAGTTCGACCGTTTGTGGACGTGGGTCATCAACCACATGAAGAACGGCACGAACGAGATCAGCTGGCAGTGCTCGACCAGCGGCCAGAAGATGTCCAACGGCGGAGCCCCCGACGGCGAGGAGTACATGGCGACGGCGCTGATCTTTGCCCACAATCGCTGGGGCAGCACCGGAAAGTACGACTACGCGAGCGAGGCGCAGTGGGTGCTCGACCTGATCCGCACCAAGTATTTCAACGAGATGTACCACCTGGTCAAGTTCGTCTCGAGCGCGAACTACACCGACGGGTCGTACATTTTGCCCGCCTTCTATCAGGTTTGGGCTTGTTTCGACAGCGCCAACGCCGACTTCTGGAACGAGGCGATCACGGCGGGGCGCGAGTTCTTCCACGTTGCAGCTGGCTCGAATGGCGTCGTTCCCGACTTCTCGGAGTTCGACGGCCGGTCGCGCGGCAGCGCCGGCTCGGACGCGAAGCGGGTCGTCATGAACATCATGATGGACCATAACTTCTTCGCCGCCGATCCGTGGCAAACGGAGACGTATGCGCCTGCCTTCGGTAACACCATGCGGAACGGAGGCGACAACACCGCCGCGCAATTCTCGTGCAACGCGCTCCTGGGCTTTGGCTTGCCCGAGGCCGATGGCAAGACGTTCGTCGACCGGCTCTGGACGGCGCAGATCCCGTCGGGCCAATGGCGCTATTACGACGGCACGCTCTACATGCTGGGGCTGCTTCACGTAGCAGGCGCCTTCAAGCTCTACTACTGACGCTGCAATGGCCAAAGGGAGCTTCATGAAACCAGTCCAGGGCGTGCGCCGCTGCCACGTTGCCGCGAGCGTGCTCGTGCTCGGCGCCTTGTCAGCTCCAGTCGCCTGCTCCTCGGAGCCTTCCCCCAATGAGGACGGCAAGGCTTCGAATGGAAGCACCGGCAGCACGGCGACCAGCTCCGGACCGACCACGAGTAGCGCGAACAGCACCAGCGCCGGACCCACGCTGACGGCGGGCAGTGGCAGCGGGAGCACGACCACCAGCGCGGTGTCGACGACCACGGGTGGCGGCGTGGGCAATACCAGCACCAGCGCCAGCGCCAATGCCAGCACCAGCGCCAGCACCGGGGTCGGCGGCGGGACGACTGATGCTGGGAGCGCAAACTCGACGGCTAACAGCAGCGGCGGCAGCGGCGGCGGGGGCGGGGGCGACAGCGCCGTGTGGCCCTGCCCCGCAGGCATCACTGGCACCCCCACGCTCGGCACACCCACTCGCGTCGAGGGGGTGCCCCCCGCAGACTCGTTCAACATGAACAACGGCACCTGGGGCAACGTCGAAGGCCCAGTGTGGGTCGACGACGCGCTCTACGTCAGCGAGATGAGCGCCGATCCATACACCCAGGCGTCGCCTGACCAAAAGAAGGCGCGCATCCTGAAAGTGGTCCCTGGCGGCAGCGTCAGCGTGTTCGTCGAGGACTCGGGCAGCAATGGGCTCGCCATCACTGCTGCTGGCAATCTCCTCGCGGCCGTGCACAAGGACGGCAGCGTCACGCAGTTTGCGCTGCCAGGTGGCGCGCCTACGGTCGTTGTCAGCGGCTACATGGGTACGCCCTTCAATTCGCCCAACGACCTCGCCATCCACTCGAACGGCACCATCTACGTCTCCGATCCGACCTTCAACGCACCGTCACCCCCGCCTCAAGGATCGACGTACGTGTATCGCCTGCCGAGCAGCGGCGAGCCTGAACCCATCCCCAACGCCGAGGATCCCGACCTGCTCAACAACCCGAACGGGGTCACCCTCTCGCTCGCCGAGGATTACTTGTATGTCGCCGCGTCGACCGGACGACGCTACGCCGTCATGGATGACGGAACGCTGGGCGAGGGCGCCGATTTTCCGGCAGCGAACGGCGGCGATGGCATGGCCATCGACTGCGCCGGTAACCTCTACGTCACGAAGGTCAACTCGTCGAACGTCGAGGTCTACAGCGCCGACGGCGACAGCATCGGCACCATCACGGTGCCCGGTTTTCAAGGCGTGACGAACGTCGCGTTTGGTGGCGCAGATCACCAAACCCTCTACATCACTGGCCTCGGCAACGACAAAGGCCTGTTCAAGCTCGAAGTCGGCATCGCCGGGCGTCCCTACTGACGCGCACACTAGTTCAGTTGCAGAAGTCGACCACGGCCCAGAACGCGGGCTTCGGATCCTGATTGCCGTCGAAGAGCAGCGGGAAGTCTTGTCGACCTGAGTCGAACTCCGAGAGCCAGGTGTTGCTGTCCACGATGCCCCAGGTGGTCACGCTGCTGATCACGTCGCTGTGCTCGCGAAACATGTCGAAGAAAGCGCGGTAGCGTTCCGCCTGCTCTGCGAGCACCTCGTCCGTCACATTGTCCGGCGTGTAGAACTGGTCGGAAGTGTACGTGATGCCGCGCAGGTAGAGTGAAACGTCCATCTCGGTGACCTGCACATCGAGCCCGAGCGACGAGTACATCTCGATCGCTTCCTCCATGTTTTCGACCGTTTGATGGTACGACTGCTCGTCGGGGTCGGTACCGGGCGCGAGGTTCAGGTGAGCTTGCAGCCCAACGCCGTCCACCGGAACTCCAGCGGCGAGCAGACCGGAAAGCATGTCGTAGATCGCCTGGCGGCGCACCGGGTGATAGTTGTAGTAGTCGTTGTAGAAGAGCTTGGCTTCGGCATCGGCCGCACGCGCGGCCTTGAAGGCTTCGGCGATGTAGCTTTCCCCGAGCGCCCCGTACCAGCCACTGTTCTGTCCGTCGCCCTCGTCGTTGGTGCGGTACGTGCCATCGTCCATGATGGCCTCGTTCACGACGTCCCAAATCTTAACTTTGCCTTGGAAATGCTGCATTACGTTCGTGATGTGGGTCTTCATGCGCTGCAGCACTTGTGCGCTCGAGCCCGAGAACACCCACGAGGGCGTCTGGCGGTGCCAGACCAGAGCGTGCCCGCGCACCTGCATGTCGTTGTTGAGGGCGAAGTTGACCATCTGATCGGCGGTGCCGTAACTGAAGTTGCCCTCGGAAGGCTGCAGGGCGTCGAACTTCATCTGGTCTTCGCAGGTGACGCTGTTGTAGTGCTTGGTGAGCAGGCCCGAATACTCGTTGTACTTCGTGTCGATCGCGACCCCCATCGAGAAGTGGTCCACGTAGTACTCTTTCAGCGACGGGATCTCGTCGCCATGATCCACGACGCACGGCTCGGTTCCCCCCGTGCCACCGCCGCTAGTTTGCGTGGCGGTGCCCCCCGCGCCGCCCGTAGCGGATCCAGCGGTCGGGGCGCCGCCTACTCCGCCATCCGTGGTGCTGTTCCCCATCGTTCCAGCCCCGCCCGATCCGGTATCGATCCCAGAAGTAGTCGTGGCAAGACCAGCGCCCGTGGTAGTGGGCGCCCCGGTCGTGCCATCCGTCGTCGTCGCATTGGCAGCTGCTTGAACTGCGGTGGTCATGCTGGCACTGGTCGTCGCGCTCTGCGTCGTCGCGCTAGCATTCGCGGTCGCCGTAGGGCTACCACCACCTACGCTGTTGCCGGAGTCAGCGGCCTCGGACTCGGAACCAGCGCCACTGCAACCCGCAAGAGCGTGACACGCGATCAAGGCGACCAGAGACGAGAAGTGCGTGCGCATGATGGATCGGAAGCGTCTCAGCTGTCATAGGGTCGACCAAGGTGCAAGATCCGTCAAGCAACGGACGGGCGCCGCAGCGCTCGAAGCGCGTGTTCCTCCGGTGATCGCAGCTCAACCACAGCAATAGCCTCAGCCGCATCACGGCCATTGCCCGTTTGGAATGGTTTCCGATCCTCCCCCACTCGGTCCGCCGCTTCCACTGATGCTCGACTTTTTTTCTCCTTGAGGCGGTGCCCATCCCCTGATCGGCAATGAGCATGGGCGGGCATACTCTAGCTTATGGGTCACTCAGCTCCGTACCGGAGATCCCTAGACACAATCACCACTTGCCTCGTCGCGGTTGCCATCGGTTGCGCCGACTCCGCGGACTCTGGCGAGGAGGGTACGAGCGCTGCGTCAACGACAACCAGTGGCGAAAGCACCAACACCAACAGCCTCACGGCGTCGACTGTGACCACGTCGAGCAATCTCACGACCACGAGCGGCCTCACCACGTCGAGCAATGTGACGAGCGTGACGGGCTCCACCGGTGCCGCTGGCAACGGCGGCGGCGACGGCATGACGACCACCGCGGGCTCCACCGGCGTCGGCGGCATGACGAGTACCGATGTCGTCACGAGCAGCGCAACGACGACCGCCGGCACCGGAACGACGGGGGCGGGCGGCGCCACGGGTGCGGGTGGGTCCGGCGGGTCCGGCGGCACACCGAACGACTGCCCGGTAGTTCCGCCGTTGAGTGGCGGTCAAGAGCACTGCGTGGCGGAGCAAAAGGGAGACGTGGGTAACGGGTATGCTTGGGAGATTTGGCAGGAAGGAAGCGTGAGCTGCATGACGGTCTACGGAGAAGAGGCCGCCTTCGGCGCCAGCTGGAGCAACACGGAAGATTTCCTTGCGCGCGTTGGCCTCAACTTCAACCAGACCCAGACGCACACCCAGATCGGCAATATCTACGCGGAATTCGCGGAGACGAAGACCGAGGAGGGCGGCGGCCTGACGTATATCGGAATCTACGGATGGACGGTGGACCCACTGATCGAATACTACATCCTCGAGGACTGGGGAGCGACGAAGCCTGCGGGAACGGCGTCCGATGGCACTCCCCGCACTCATCGCGGCACGATTGACGTCGACGGGGCGACTTACGACGTCTACACCAAGTTCCGAGAGGACAAGCCTGCGATCACGGGCGACAGTGAGGACTTCGAGCAGTACTTCAGCATCCGACAGACCGCTCGCCAGTGCGGGCGCGTCTCTGTTTCCGAGCATTTCTCGAAATGGGAAGAGCTGGGTCTACCCCTCGGGAAATTCCATGAAGCCAAATGGCTGTTGGAAGCACAGAACAACAGCGGCAGCATCGAATTCACGACGGCCACCGTGGTCGTCGAATGAACCACGACCGCGTCGGGCACTAGTTTCACGTGCCGCCGACCTCAGTGCTTCGATACACGTGAAGCTCGGCGGACGTCGCAGGCATGGGTTCGAGCCAAGGGCGCTCGAACGGCGGTAGGTCGACCGAGCACACGCGAATGCGCCGCGTGCGCGCGATGCCTTCGAGCGCATCGAGAACGCGCTCGAGGCGCTGCCCGCTGAAGGGGCAATACAGAAAGAACACGGTTCCGAGTGCGGCGTCATGCATCCAGTCCACCGCGTCAGTTTCGATGAACCGCAGCTGCGCCAGCTTCAGTTCGGCCGCGCGTGCGGTCGCCGCGCGCACTAGAGCAGGCTGAATTTCGAGGCCGATCACGCTGGCTCCCGTCAGCGCGTGCACCAGAAAGGCGGTCTTTCCGAGGCCAGATCCGATGTCGACGAACACGTCCGCGGAAGTCAGCCCAGCGTCGTCGAGCGTGCTGAGCACGCTCGCGACGGGGCACGGCAAATACGGAACGCAGCCGCGCGGTAAACGTCGGTCGTCGTCCGGGACCTCCCCGACATCCCACAACAGATCGACCCACGCGTCGCGGTCTTCGAAAGGCACCTCGCGCAACGCGGCTTGGACCAGCCGAGGAGTGGCTTGGTTCTGGACCAGGTGCGACCGGACCTGTCGGGCACGCTCGTGCGATAGCTCGTGCACTCTCGTGCTCCCCTCGCCGCGCTGACCGTCACTGCAGCAGCGCGTTGACGAAGCGCAGCAGGCTCTCTGAGTTGAAGGGCTTTTCGATGCAAGGGGTACGCACGCGGTCGAGGAAGTCGTGCGCCCGGCTGGTGAAGGCACCTCCCGTCATGAAGGCCATTTTTTCGGCCTGATCGGGCGCTTGTTGCGATAGCGCGAGATGCAAGTCCATGCCGGTGACGTCGGGCATCATCAAATCGCACAGGACGATGTCGAAGCGCTCACCTCGCAAGATGCGCTCGAGCGCCTCGCGCGCGCTCGTGAGACACACGACGTCGTGCGCCGACGACAGCATGCGCTGCACCGTGGCACCGAGCACCGCTTCGTCGTCCACCAGCAGGATCTTTCCGCGACGCCGCGCAGCCACCCAGGGCCGCTCTTCGGGTTCGACGGCTTTGCCGCTGGCGACCTTGAAGATCGCGCGAATGGCGGTACCTGCGCCAGGCTGACTCTCGGCTTCCATCTCGCCGCCGAGAGCGGTCACGATCCGATGGCAAATCGCGAGCCCGAGCCCCGTCCCCACACCGATGGGCTTCGTGGTGAAGAATGGATCGAAGATTCTAGGAAGCGCTTGAGCGGGTATGCCGGCACCAGTGTCGCGCACCTCGACGACGACGCGATCGTCGCCGCGCGCCTTGGTCTCCACTCGGATCTCGTTCCGATCGGCCTGACCTTCTGGCAGCGCATGTGCGGCGTTGACCAGCAGGTTCAAGAACACCTGGCTCAAGCGCGCCTCGTTCCCTTCCACGAGCGGCACGTCACCGTACGCCCTGACCAAACGCGCGTGGTGTCGAATCTCGTTGTAGGCCATCCGAATCGTCGACTCGATCACGCGATGCACGTCCACCGGTCCCCGCGTCTCTTCGTCGGATCGAGAAAATGCCTTCAGATCTCTGACGATCGACCGCACTCGCTCTGCCGCGTCGCGCGCCTCGTTCAGGGGCCGCTGCATCTCGACGAGCCTGGCGAGCGGCCCCCCCAAAGGCGCCAATGCGCGGATGTCTTGGATCAATTGGTCGAGATCGTCCGCAACGAACTCGAGATTACCCATCAACGCACACAGGGGGTTGTTGATCTCGTGGGCTACGCCAGCCGCGAGTGTCCCCACCGACGCCATTCTGTCGGAAATCACCAGTTGCTGTTCCAGCTTCGAGCGTTCCGCGCGCAAGGCCGCCTCTTGCAGCTCGCGTTCGATCGCGGGGACGAGCCGCGCAAGGCGGCCCTTGGCCATGAAATCGTGCGCGCCCGCGCGGATGGCGCCCACGGCAGTCTCCTCGTCGACGGTCCCCGAAACGATGATGAAGGGGATCTCGAGCCGCCGTTCTTTCACGAGCGCCAGCGCTTGCGGAGCGCCGAACGTGGGCAGGGTGTAGTCAGAGACGATGATGTCCCACGGTTGCCGATCCAGGGCGCTGGACAGTGCTTCGGCGGTCTCGACTCGCTCAGAGGCTACGTCGAAGCCGCCGCGGCCCAACTCTCGCACGAGCAACACTGCATCTCGCTCGACGTCCTCGACGATCAGCACGCGCAGGAGCCTGCCCATCGCTCATGCTCTCCGGCCTGGTGGCAGGGAGTAGTTCAGCACGAGCCAATAGAGCCCAAGCTGGCGCACCGCCTCGCTGAAATGTTCGAAATCAACGGGCTTTCTGACATAGCTGTTGGCGCCCAGGCTGTAGCCTCGCGCGACGTCGTCTTCCTCGATGGAAGACGTGAGGATGACGACGGGCAGCAGCTTGGTCAGCTCGTTGTGCCGAACCTCTTTCAGCACCTCGAGACCATCGAGCTTCGGCAGCTTCAGATCCAAGAGCACCAACTGCGGCAGGTCGGCGTTCGAACGCCCGGCGTGAAGGCCACGAGCAAACAAGTAGTCGAGGGCCGCCACGCCGTCCCTCGCCACGACTACCGGATTCAAGATCTTGCTCCTCTTGAGCGCGCGCAGGGTCAACTCCTCGTCCATCGGGTTGTCCTCGACGAGCAGAATCACCTTCTCGTTTTCCGTTCCAACCATCGACATTTACTCCCTGTCCCCCAAGGTGAAGTAGAACGTGGCGCCCGCGTCGACGCGACCTTCCGCCCAGACACGCCCACCGTGGCGCGCGATGACGCGCTGTACCGTTGCCAGCCCGACGCCCGTGCCCTCGAACTCGCTCACGGTGTGCAGGCGTTCGAACACACGAAACAACTTGTCCGCGTAGTCCATGTCGAACCCGGCCCCGTTGTCGCGGACGAAATAGCTGACCGCACCTGCTGACGAGGTGCTGCCGAACTCGATCAGCGCGCGCGCACGCTTGGACGTGAACTTCCACGCGTTGCCGAGCAGGTTGTTGAAAGCGATCGTGAGCAACCTCGCGTCCCCGTCCGCCACGAGCCCCTCTTCAATGACCGTGTCAACCTGGCGTTCGAACTCGCCTTGCCTCAGGCGCTCGAGCGTGTTGCGAGCCAGCTCGGACAGGTCGATGGTCTCGCGTTGAAGTTCGCTGCGCGTGACCCTCGAGAGAATCAGCATGTCATCGATGAGCTGCGCCATGGTCTGGGCTGCCTCGCGCACGAACCCGAGATACTTGTGCCCCTGAGCGTCGAGCAGGTGGCCGTAGTCTTCGAGCACCGCATGGCTGAACCCGTCGATGCTGCGCAACGGCGCGCGCAGATCGTGGGCGACGGAGTGGCTGAACGCGTCGAGCTCTCGGTTGGCAGCCTCCGTCGCCTCCTTGGCCCGAACCAGCTGTCGCTGAGTACGCTTGAGCTCGGTGATGTCACGCACGATCTTGGAAACGCCGATGGTGCGCCCGGACGAATCGAGCACGGGCGAAGTCGCCACGGAGACCTCGATCTCGCGCCCATCTCTGCAGCGTCTCACCGTTTCGTAGGGCTCCATGCGCTCGCCTCGCCTACACTTGTCGGTGATCAGCTGCTCTTCCTGCGCGAGGCGCTCGGGGAAAAGCACGGAGACGGGCTGTCCCAGCATTTCTTCGGCGCCGTAGCCAAACATGCGTTCCGCGCTGCGGTTCCAACTCGTGATCTTACCCTCCAGTGTGCGACCGATGATGGCATCCGTCGAATGCGTGACGATCGACGCCAGACGGGCACGCGCTTCCTCACCCACCTTGTACTCGGTGATATCTTCGGAGATACCGAGCAGGTAGCGCGGCGTTCCCGCGCGGTCCAAGATCGGGACCTTCTTGGTACGCAAGAGCCGCATGCCACGTGCCGTCTGGATTGGCTCCTCAGGGATCTCCACGAGTTGTCCGGCGTTCAGAGTTTCCCGGTCCTTCGTTTGAAAGAAGGCGGCCTCTTCCGCAGGGAAGAAGTCGTAGTCGTTCTTACCGAAAAGCTCGGCGCGCGGGACCCCCAAGAGGGCCTCGCCAGCGCGGTTGAAGCGGACGAAGGCCAAGCGGTCCGCGTCCTTCACGAACACCATGTTCGGTATGTTCTCGACGATGGCGTCCAAGAACTGGTTGGCTTCTTGCAGGGCTTGCAGAGACGCCTCGGCACGTTTTGCCTCGGTCACGTCCCGCGCTACCGCAAATATGCGCCCGGTGGGAACAAAACGTGCGTTCCACGACAACCAACGATGGGAACCATCTTTGCACCGACAACGGTTCTCGTAGCCCACCAGCGGTGTTCCGCGAGCAACCTCCGCCAACCCGGCCCCGGTCTCCGCGCGATCGTCGGGATGCACGAGCTCCAGGAGCGGCAATGAGACCAGATCATCCGCCTGGTAACCCATGGCTTCGACGGCGTGGCTCACCTGCTCGAAACGCCCGTCGGCGCTCATGATGCACATGAGATCCGGCGCGAGCTCGAAAAAGCTCCGAAACAGCGTATCGGTCGCGAGTGGAATACTCATCTTGCCCCCGGCTCGTCCGTGCGTGCCTCCGTCTCGAAGACAACTGTACACGGATGACCAGTGTCTTTCAAAGTCGCGTCAGATCCAGCGGTTTGCTGCCCGTGCCGCACTGCGCCAGCGCCCCGCAACCTGGAGACCTTGGCGAATTTCGGCGGTTGCCGCGGACCGACCGCTCACCCCACCCGCGCGCAACCCGAGGCGTCATGCCACATACGTGGCGAAGCACAGTACTGGGCGGAAGGCGTTCAAGACTGGTACTTCACGAACCTCGAGTCCAATTCCCTGAACGGCATCCACAATAACGTCGACCGGCGCGAAGAGCTGCTCGACTACGACCCCATGCTAGACGCGCTGATCGAGGAATTTCTGGCGCAGACGTTTCAGTTCGTCGATTGCTATTCGGACGAGTGAGCCCGCCACCCGGGTAGCTCGCCGCCCCAAGACGAGAGGCTTGCGATCCCCTGAGTTCCGAGACACTCCTCTCATCCGGGGCCATGGCAGCGGGTGATTCCGTTTCTGTCATCATGCAGTTCTGCAGCCGTACGGCAGCTGGGGCCGCAGTTTCGTCAGATCGGCAAGAATCGTGGCGCTGGGGGCTGGAAAACTTGCGGTCGCCCCCATTGTAGCTAAACCGTTTTAGCACGACTCATTACCGTCATTTCTCCATGAACCTCCCCCACTACGATTCGATCTCGCGCACCACTGGCTGCTTCCTCATCCTCGGCGCACTGCTGGGCTGTAGCAGCGAAGCCCCTGAGGACTCAGCCGGGGACACGGACGGAACCACGGGGCCGACCGAGACCACGTCAGCGAGCACGACCACCTCCACCAGCGCTGGCACGTCGAACACGGCCGCAAGCGCGGGGCCTAACGGCGTGACGAGCACGAGCGGGCAGAGCGCGGTGACCACCGGAGCCGTCGGCCCAGGGAACGCAACGACAGGCAGCGACACCACGAGCACCACGGGCGCTGATGGGGGTGTCGGAGGCGCCACTACGGGCGGGGGGCCCTCAACCAGCAGTGGCGCGGGCGGAGCTACCAGCGGCGCGAACACGAGTGACACCACGGGCAATCCGACGGGCACTCCCACGAGCACGACGAGCGCCACGACCGGCGGCGGAGGCACCGGCAATCCGGACTGCGATGCGACCGGCTTCTACGTCGAAGGCACCAGCGTCTACGACGTCAACTGCAACGAGTTCGTGATGCGCGGCGTGAACGTGCCTCATGCATGGTTTTCGTCCAACACACAGGGTTCGCTCAACGACGCCGCCTCTGTCGGCGCCAACACCGTGCGCGTAGTGCTCGCCACAGGTGGCCAATGGTCTCGCACCAGTGGCTCCACGCTCTCGCAGATCATCGGGTGGGCGAAAGAAAACAAGCTCGTCGCCATGCTCGAGGTCCACGACTCCACCGGCTTTGGCGAGTCGGCCGCCGCGGTACACCCCGACGACGCCGTCGCCTACTGGACCAGCAGCGAGGTGCTGGGCGCGATCACCGGGCAAGAGGCGTACGTGATGATCAACATCGCGAACGAACCGTTCGGCAACACCGAGTCGGCTCAATGGTCGTCGTTCCATCAAGGCGCAGTGCAAGAGCTTCGTGCCGCGGGACTCAAGCACCTGTTCGTCGTCGACGCCCCGAACTGGGGCCAAGACTGGGAAGAAACCATGCGCAACGACAAGAACAGCGCTGCCACGAACGTCTTCAATGCCGATCCCGATCGCAACGTGCTGTTCTCGGTGCACATGTACGACGTGTACGGCAGCGCCAACACCGTCACGAGCTACATCGACACGTTCCTGGGGCACGGGCTGCCCCTCATCGTCGGTGAGTTCGCCGCCGACCACGGCGCAGGCAAGAACGTCGATGAAGGCACGATCATGTCGAAGGCCGAACAGAGCCGCATCGGCTACATCGGCTGGTCGTGGTCCGGCAACGGCGGCGACTTGGGGAGCCTGGACATCACCAACAACTTCAACGTAGGTAGTCTCACCGCTTGGGGCACCACGCTCGTCAACGGCCCCTCGGGCATCGCCGAGACCGCGCAGACCTGCTCCTGCTTCGAGTGATTCGAGGCGGCTCGAGCCGGCTGAAGAGCTCGCCGGCCAGCGCTGCGGCCTGGCTAGCAACCGTCTGGCTGCGGCCAGCACGCCGCTAGTCGCAGCCCGAACGCATGTGGATGCACTTCTTGGTGGCGCCAAAGCAAAGGTCGCGGGTGCACTCGATGCCGTCGTCACACTCCGCGTCGAGCGCGCATTCGCAGTTCGAACGGTCGAACACACAGTGCCCGCTCTGGCAACTGGCCACCACGCAGTCTGCGCTTTTCGGACCCCGGCAATCCTCGTTTCGAGTGCACGCAGGGCCCACCGGCGCCTGCTCCGCCGGTCGTTGCGCTACGGAAGCTCGCGCGGCGAGCGGCTCGGGCGGGGTTGGCGTTGGTGCCTGGCGGGCCGCTGGCGCCGGGAGGCGGCCCGCCCTCGCTCGCGAAGACTGCGGCTTCACGTCCTCCGGCCCGAGCACGAACCTGGCGACGACCGCGAAGATCAACGCCGCGAGGATGAGCCCCCCCGCGAGGAGCCATCCGAGTCTCGGCTTCTTGTCCGTCGCCAAGATCCGACTCTACGCCCTAGCTGCGTGACCACCAAGACCGAACGTGGCGATCGGGTCTACGCCCCAATCAGCGCCTCGGCGTCGGCGCCGGCTGCAAAGCGCAGCCTGCCCGTCGCGTCGTGGGCGGCACGCCACACGGCATCCGCCACATCAGACGCTTTCGTAACCAGCGCCGGCTGGGCAAACGCCGCAAAGATGGGTTCCGCGAAGGGGGCGTAGGCGTCCGGGATCAGCCCCTGCATGCGTGAGCCACCGTTTTCGGCGAAGCGCGTTTCGGGGCAATAGCCCGGCTCGACCAGCTTTACCCTCACGTGGAACGCCGCGAGTTCGAACGCGAGCGATGCGGTGAAACCTTCGATCGCCATCTTGCTCGCGGTGTAGACCGCCGCCAGCGGCATCGGCGTCAGGGTGACGCTCGAGGTCACGTTCACGATCACGCCCGCCTGCTTGGCACGCAACTGCGGCACCACGGCCTGGGTCATGGCCAGCACGCCGAACGTGTTGGTTTCGAACACTTCGCGCGTCGTGCTCATGGGCGTGGCCTCGAACGCACCAACGACCCCGATGCCCGCGTTGTTGACGAGCACATCGATGGGCCCGCTCGCCGCGAGCGCGGCCGCGATGCTCTCCGCCTTCGTCACATCCAGTGGTACGACCCGTAGCCGATCGGAGCGGGGGAACAGCTCTGGCCGCGGGGTTCGCATGGTCGCCACCACGTTCCAACCTTGCGCGTGGAAGTGACGCGCGATCTCGAGACCGTAGCCAGAGGAACACCCCGTGATGAGCGCCGTCTTTGTTTCAGAAAATCCAGATGTTGCATGCATGGTCGTCTCCGTCTCCGCAATTCGTGCAGACTGAATGCTGACAACTTACGACCTGACTCCGGACGCGCTATAACGCAGAGTCCGCTCATCGTTAGCAACCGTCCGGAACGGATACGGAACCCGGAAAATGCACGACCCGCTCTCGCAAATCATCACGCTGCTTCAGCCACGTGCGGTATTTTCAAAACGCATCAGCGGAGCTGGCCGTTGGGGCGTGCGTTATTCGGAGTTCGGTCAGCCGAGCTTCTGCGTCGTACTCGAGGGCAGCTGCCGTCTCGCCGTGGACGGGGAGCGCCCGCTCAGCCTCGAGGCGGGCGACTTCGTGCTCCTGCCCGCGACGCCGGGCTTCACCATGTCGGGGTTCGAACCCGTGACACCCGAGCTCATCGATCCGAAGCTCGCAAGCTCGAGCCCCACCGCGGGCGAAGTCCGCCACGGCAGACGCGGTGGACGGCCCGACGTGAGGGTGCTCGGCGGTTGGTTCGTCTTCGATTCGCCGGATTCCGAACTGTTGGTTTCACTGCTGCCCGCGCAGTTGCATTTGCGCGGCGTCGATCAGCTTTCCGTTCTCGTGCGGCTCGTAGGGCAAGAGTCGCTCGCGCAGCGACCTGGTCGTGAATTCGTGCTCAGCAGGCTCGTCGAGGTATTGCTGGTCGAGGCGCTACGCTCGACCGCCGGCGACGACGCACCGCCCGGCCTCTTGCGCGGCCTGGCCGATGCGCGCCTAGCAGGCGCGCTGCGGCAGATGCATGGTCAGCTCCAGCGGTCGTGGACCGTGGCCCAGCTTGCCAAATCGGCTGCGCTCTCTCGCTCCACGTTCTTCGAGCGGTTCACGCGCAGCGTGGGCGTTCCGCCCATGGAATACTTGCTCGCGTGGCGCATGGCAGTCGCGAAACATCTGCTCAAGACCGAAGACCTCGGCCTCGCTGAAGTCGCTGGACGCGTCGGCTACGGCTCAGCCAGCGCCTTCAGTACCGCGTTCAGCAGACACGTGGGTCAGCCGCCGAGCGAGTTTGCGCGCCGGTCGAGCAGCGTCACACTTTGAGCAAGTCGCACTGTGAGCAGTTTGACACGGTCACGCGCAGCGTGTGACCGCTTTGCAGCGCCGACGATGGTTGTCAAGCCCAAGGGCCGGTCTTAAGCTCACGCTCCCATCCAACCAAGGAGTGCGCATGCCTACCCCGTATTTGAACTTCGACGGCAACACCAAAGAAGCGCTGGCTTTCTACGCGAAGGTGCTTGGCGGTGAGATCGAGTTTTCGCAAACCTTCGGTGAGTCTCCGATGAAGGACCAGGTTCCGTCTGAGTACCAGGGCCGCATCATGCACGCGACGCTGAGGCTGCCCGATGGGCCCATCATGGCGTCCGATACGGGACCCTGGGCACCCTACGAGGGTCCGATGCGCAGCTGCGGTCTGTCGCTGGCATTCACCGATGTCGAGAAGGCACGCAAGGTTTTCAACACCCTCGCCGAGGGTGGCAAGGTCGGGATGCCCTTCGGTGAAACGTTTTGGGCGGCCGGGTTCGGCATGCTCACCGATCGCTTCGGCATCGCCTGGATGGTGAACTGCGAGAAACCCAAGCCCTGAGGGCGTGCCCTACTCGCAGAGCTGCAGCCCGGTATCGATGTCGCCGGGCTGCATTTCGAGGGTGGCTTCCACGAAGTTGCCGTGGACGTCCGTAGCTCGCACCCGGAACGGCGGGGTTCCGAAGTCGTTTCCGGGCGGGGCCCAGTAGTTGTACTCCATGCGCGTCGCCTCGAGCCAAGTGTCGTTGACGCGCACCTCCACCTTGGCGATGGGCGCGCGGTGGCCCTGGACGAGCACTTCGTTCCAGAACTCGTTATCAGGCTCCTTCAGCTTGAACGAAACGTCAGCGTCCGTCGGACAGGGGACGTACTTCCAGCTCACCTGACCCTTGCCGGCGCGAGCCCCTACGTAACCATCGCCAACGTTGCCGATCTGCGAGAACGCCGCCTGGCTCAGATCGATGTGGCCCGAAACGCACTTGTTGTTGGTGGCGACGGGGCACTGGTCCACGATGGTGATCACGACTTTCTGCCCCGTGTCCTGGCGAGAGACCTCGACGCACGCGCCACACGCGGCCGCCATGTTGTAGTCCGCCGTGTTCATGGCCCCGAAGTACTCGCCGTTGCCGGTGACGACGTGGTTCACACGATCGGGGTTTTGCTGGATGCCGAAGCTGCAGTTCACGTCGCCGATGGTCGCGGTGCCTTGCGAGAACGTGTACCAAGTGAGGCTGCCGTCGTTGCTACCGCCCCAACTTTCCGGGCACTGCCCCGGTCCTCCACTCACGTTCACTTCGGGCTCCGGTTCGACCGTGCCCGTCGTGGCAGTCGCGCTCCCGGTGGTCGTGCCGTCCGTCGTGCTCGTGCCCGTGGTGCTCACATCGCCCGTCGTACTCGTGCCCGTGGTGCTGGTGGTGTCGGTCGTGCTCGCGGCCGTTACCGTGACCGCGGTGTCGCCGCCCGTCGTCACGCTGCTGGTCGTTGCGCCAGAACTGGTCGTGACGGTGCCGTCGACGACTGGGAAGGTGGTGGTCGACGTCGACGTGGTCGCTCCGTCAGCCAAAATATCGATGTTTTCGTCGGGTGCGCCGTTGGCGCAGGCCGAAACGAAGCACCAGGGGACAACGAGCAAACCGGTCGCAACAGAAAGGATGTTCTTGAGCATGCGATTCAGGCGAGGGGCTAAGTCGTGCCACGCTGGAGCGGGGCACACACCGGCTTACCTTACACTACGGTCGAGAGTTTTCGAGGGGATGTTCGGCTCGATATGCGGCGTTACTAAAGAAAACCGATGTCGCTGGAACTGCAAACGCTTCCTTGTCGCGTTCGCCCCGGTCGGATACGCCCTCAGTCCGTGGGCGCGCCCTCAGCGAGCCACGCTCGAAGCGAGGCGGTGGGCAACCCGAAACGTTCGAGCCCGGGGATTATCAGATCCGCAATCGCGCCCGTCAGAGCTGCCTCCACGGCCTCCGCCGGTGGCGCGCCGTGACGGTGCACCACGGGATCGGTCGAGTAAGGTCTCGGGGAATTGCGCCACATCCTCAGGTTCGCCCGGAGCATCGATGGTAGCCAGCGCGCGACCGCACGGCGGCGGGCGTCGTCGAGCGAGCCCAGGTGCGCCCAACCGAGGCGCGCATGATCGATCTCGTCCGACAACAGCTCTTGCACGGCTACGCGCGCCAGCGGCGCCTGCGTGAAGTCGAGGCTCGTCTCGAGAAAGGCGCTAGCGAACGTCTCGTTCATCGCACAATGGCCGAGCACATGCAGCGTGTGCAAGAGCTCGCCATCCGCGCCTGGGT
>Ga0315910_10001667_pt1 | contig 20222 bp, 19 predicted proteins | sample EdamamesoilMG_FD_204470 | JGI IMG/M metagenome (GOLD analysis project Ga0315910, IMG submission 204470) | Garden soil microbial communities collected in Santa Monica, California, United States - Edamame soil | ecosystem: Environmental > Terrestrial > Soil > Garden | place: USA: California...
CCCCCCCCCTGCCGGGTGCCACCCCCTACCGCCCCCCACCGGCCCCCCCCCGCGACCGGGATGCCGGCGGCAATGCCTGAAAAAGGAGGTCTGACCCCTTTTTCTCAGCCAGCGGGCCGGAGGCGGGCCAGGAGGGCGGTCACCATGGGTTTCATGAAGAAGTCGGATTCGGGGACGACGTCGACACGCACCCCATGCTCCTCGAGCTCGCGGGCGGCCACAGGGCCGACCGCCGCGACCACGACCGATTCGAGCGCGGCCTTCAGGGCGCCGGCCTGGCCCGATTCCTCGGCGACGGCGGCGAGTCGCTCGACCTGGGCCTTGCTCGTGAAGGCGATCGCGTCGATCTCGCGCGCTGCCATGCGGACGATCAGGGTCCGGACGGCTGCATCGTCGGACTCCGAGGCGTAGACATAAGGCGCGACGCAGTCGACCGACGCGCCGCGCTTCTCGAGCGCAGTCGTGAGCTCGGGGAGCGGCTCGCCGCCGTAGAGCTGGATGCCGACACGCTTGCCTTCGACGACGATGCCTTCGAGCGTCGCGAGCACGCCGGTCGTCGTCGGCGCCGCGGCGGCATGCGTCGGCCGGATGTCGAGCTCGCGGAGCGCCCTGACGGGCTTCGGCCCGCGCGTCAGCAGCGGAGTCTTCGCGAGCGCCGCGACGAAACGGTCGTGAAGACCTGCGCGTTCCGCAAAACCGCTGAGGCGCCGGATCCCCTCGCCGGTGTAGACAATGAGCAGATCCATCGAGCCACGGCAGAAGCGCTCGAGCCAGGCGAGGACGGCCGTCTCGTCGGGCGAATCCTTGATCGCAATCATCGGGCAACGGACGACGCCGACCTCGCGCTTCTCGAGGAGATTCGCGAGCACATCGAGCTGCCGCGTCTCGGGCAACGCGACGAGGGGCCGGGGCGAAGTACTCATTGCGGCGAGCTCACGCGCGTATTGCAACGCGTCAGCGAGACGTCAGCGTGTCGGTGAGCGGATACGTCGGCCGCTGGCCCGGCTGCCGGTAGTATTCCATCACCGTCGGCGCAAGCTCGCGAAGCCGCGTCTGCCGATTCTCCGGGCTCGGATGCGTGCTCATGAATTGCGGCGGCCCCTGCCCGCCCACCGTTTCCATCTTCTGCCAGAGCGTGACCGCGGCATTCGGGTCGTAGCCGGCCCTGGCCGCGAGCTCGATGCCAATCTCGTCGGCCTCGGACTCGGAAGCGCGACTGTTCGGCATCTGCACGGCGTAGGTCGCGAGCAACGCGCCCGCGGTCATGGCTTTCGCCGTGTCGTCCGAGACGATGCCGGCGACGGCGACGGCGGCCTGCGTGACCGTCGCAATCGACATGCGCTCGGCCGTGTGGTTCGCGAGCGCATGCGCGATCTCGTGACCCATGACTTGCGCGAGCTCGTCGTCGGACGGGGCGATCTGCTCGATCAGCCCGGTATAGATCGCCATGCGCCCACCGGCCATGCACCAGGCGTTGACCATCTCCGGCTCGTCGATGACCTCGACGCTCCATTCCCAGTCTGCCGTCTCGGGCCGCATCCGCACGGCCTGCGCGACGAGGCGGCCCGTGATGCGCTCGACGCGGCCCGTGATGTCGGGGTCGTCGACCAGCTTGCCGGCCTTGTCGGCCTCGCCGATCTGCGCGAGATAGGACTCCCTCGAGGCGGCGATGGCGCTCTCCTCGGACACGAGCAGGAACTGCCGCCGGCCCGTGGGGCTGACGGCGCAAGCATGCAGGGCGAGCGCAAGGAGTCCGGCCAGGGCCAGATTTCTGTTACGCATAGCTGTCGACCTCCTGCAAGGATGGGTCGAACTATAGTCCTTGCCGGAATCCCCGTTGGCAAGATCTCAAACGGCGACAGGCTTCATGCCGTTGCCTTGGCCGGCGCCCCGACACCCGCGGCCGCGTCCTGCATCACCGCGGCCAGAGCGGTGTATGCCTCGATCCAGGCGGCCCGGACGTCGGGCGTGAATGCGCCGCCAAGCCCCTTCTCGAGCGTGGCGATGAGCGCTGTCCCGACTGTCTCGTAGTGCGCCGGCTCGACGCCGTAGCCGACATGGCGTCGCCCGAGGTCCTTCACTGCAGGCAGGATCGTCTCGAGCTTCGCGAGATTCACGACAGCGGTGTTGAGCATCGACGTGAGCTTCCTGCCCTGGGCCCTCATGTCGCTCCTGAAGAGGCTCCTGAGCGACGGGTCGAGCGTGAACAGCTCCTCGTAGAACAAGGTCGCCGCCTGATCGGCGATCGGCACAACTTGCTTCCAGCTGTCCTGCACCAGGGCGATATTCTTCGGATTCATCTCGGTACTCCTTGGATCCAGGGGCTCATTCGGATAGCGGAATGCGCACGACGACGCCGCCCATGACCTCGTTGAGCTCGAAATCCCGGCGCGGCGAGTCGGGATGCTCGTTGTGGCAGCTGATGCATGCCGGGGCGACGGCGATGTCGGGATAAATGGCGGTGAAGTACTTGACGCCGCCGAGCTCCTCCTCGCCGTAGAAACGCTCACCGGGGTTCTCGGATATGTAGGTGAGCCCCTGCATCTCGATCTCGGTCCGGGGCATGTTCTGCCTGTTGACGGCCCAGAGCGACTGCAGCGAATAACTGAAGTCGTCGGTCTTGGAGGCGACCATCTCGGAGCCGAAACGGAACATCTGTGCCGGCAGGGCGAGTGCGTGGTCGTCCTCGAAGTGCTCGCTCGCGGTGATGACCTTGTCCTGCAAGGTCAGGCGGTTGACGATGACGCGCGTGTAGACGGTCCGGTCCGACTCCATCACGAGATGCAGCATGTCGGCCAGCTGCTTCGGCGAGAACAAGGGCTCGTCGCCGGTATCGGCGACAACGGCGAGCGGAAGCGCGATGGCGGTCGTGGCGAGCGCGATCCTGCGCAACAGGGCTTTTCTGGATTTCATCTGAGCTACTCCTTTATTGCTTGCGTTTCATCGGGAAGAACCAAACTCACTCCCCCTCCCCGATACGCCCCCGTTCCGCGTCGACGGCGCGGCGGCGTTCCAGTGCGAAATCGATGCTTTCGACATGCAGGCCCGGCCGTCCGCGGAAATTGCTGTCGATCGATGCCCGGTCGGCCAGCGCGTCGATGCTGAATCCGAGACCGTGGCATTCGAGGCAGACGGATCGCAGCATCTTGTCGTTGGGTCGCAGGTTCCTGCTCTGGTTGTGATCGACGAGCACGTGCACGTAGGCGCCGTAGTCGTAGGCGAGCTCCGTGCGCGGCATATGGCAGGTCGCGCAAGTCACCGCGCTCCCGGCCGGCAGCAGCCCTGCCCGCGAGCGTTCGAGCAGCTCGTGATGCGGAGATCCGACGTAGGCGCGACTGTGATCGTCGGCATGGCAACCGAGGCAGGCATCGACCGCCGCGAAAGTCGTGTCGAAGCGGTGGGACCCATGGCAGCTGCCGCAATCGACCGCGTCGCCGGGTGCATCCGGCAGCATCGGCAATCGCGCCTCGGCCGGGGTCATCGGTGGCAGCGACATGCCGAGGCGCGCGGCGTCGAGACGCATTCCATGGCGTCCCTCGATGAAACCGGTGCTTTCATTGGCGTGACAGGTCGCGCAGACGACGTAGTCGGGGCGATCCATCCATGTGCCCCCGCCCGAATGACAGGCCGTGCAGTTCACGCCTGTTGCGGCATGCGCGGTGCCGGACCAGTCCTCGAGGAGCTGCGTATCCACGGCCAGTGCCGCCGGCGCGTCGGCGTCGGCCGCGGAGAGCCGCGACAAGGGAAATTCTTCCCGCGGATAGGCGCTGAGCAGGCGCGCGACGCTCGCGAAGTTCCGTGCCGGCAGTGCGCTCCCCTCGAGCAGGTCGGGGGCCGCGGCGTGGCGCAGCAGAAAGTCCTCATAGAGGGACCGGTTGTCGTGAAAGTTGTGGCAACCCGACGATCCGCAGGTATCGAACGCGAGCCCTTCGTGTGTCGGCCGTTCGACGGCGATGTCCTTATGGCAGAGCACGCAGAAATCCTCGGGAATGGTGAGGCCCAGGGCGTGCGTTCTCTCGGTCCGATGCTCGACATGGCAAGTGACGCAATACCGCGCGTCGAGCAGGGCCGTCCGGTCCGCATTGCGCGGGTCGGTGAACTTCGATTGCGGATGGGAATCGCGGGCCTCGTCGAGCGCCGCCAGATGGCAGCCCTCGCATTTCTGCTGCATCGCATCGCGGCCGGCGAAAGGCCCGGCATGGCAGGCGTCGCAGGCCGCCTCGATCTGGTGGTGTCCCGACGTTGTCTCGCCCGGCAGGAAGACCCGGCGATCGCCGCCCTCGATCTTCGCCCAGAGATACGTCGCGAGGCCGAGGACGCCGAGACCCCAGGCCAGCCAGAGCGCCATGATCCGCCTGCTCATCGACTGCGATCACCCGGCCCGCCCCCGCGCATCAGAACCAGTAGGACTTGAGCACATGGAATCCGATGAGCGCCGGCAGCGGCCAAAGCAGGAGGATGTGGGTCCAGAGCGACACGGCCTTGATGCGCCGCAGCGTCGATGCGTCCGCGCGCTGCAGGAAAGCCGTCGCCGATCCGGCGAGCCCGCCGGCGGCGATCAGGCTCGTGAACGCGAGCATGAGCCAGGCATTCAGGTGCTCCCCGGAACGGAATCCCGTGTGCGCGAGCAGGGCCGCGACAACCGCGACACCGCCGACGACATGCGCGACCTGCCAGCTGGCGTAACGCGCAAAGTGGAACAGCCGGACACGTTTGCGCAGCGATATCAGCGAGACGAGAAGCCCGAGCCCGAGCAGCGAGAATCCGCTCCACTGTTTCGCGCTGCCGAGCGTCCAGAGCTGGTCCCAGCGCCAACCCGGCTTCATCTCCGCTGCGTAGGGCAGCGACACGAACCAGGCAGCGAGCGCCAGCACGAGGCCGGCGAGACTCGCGGTGACGAGAGTTTTCGGCAGCGGCAGCCTTGCGGTGCCGCCGAGCAGCGCTGCAAGCAGGGGCTTGCAGGAACCGCAGACCGTCGCAGCGCCCGTGGCCGCCGACAGCGCCTCGACGGTCGAAGCGCCGGCGCCGACGGCTTCGTCGAGCGCCTGGCGCGTCACGCCCCGGCACGAGCAGACCGTCGCCGCGGGCGGCCAGGCGGCAATCGATCCCGCGTCCGCCGCCGGCCAGAGCTCGCCCTGCCGGCGGAAACGCCAGAGCTGCCACGGCCAGACCCGCTTCTGCCCGAGTCCCGAGGTCCTGAGCCTCGCGGTATCCCAGTCGCCGAAGCCGATCGCGCCGATGATCCTGCCGCGGTGGACGTTGATCCGTCGGTAAACGGCGGTGCTCCGGAAAACATGCGCGGTGAAGTGGTGCACGCTGTCGACGGCATCGCCCATGCTGAATACGGCACAGCCGGCAACCTTGAGGCTGCTCGCGACGATCGAGCCCCGGAAGTCCGATGGGTGGCCGGCCAGATGGCTCGCCGCGACTCCCGCCTGCTCGAGCCCGGGGCCGACGAGTCCGTAGATCCGGCCGCGATGCTCGGCGCACTCCCCAATGGCAAGGATCGCGGGGTCGGACGTCTGCATGCGGTCGTCGACGGTGATGCCGCGGCCGACGGCCAGCCGGGCGTCGCGAGCGAGCTCGACGTTCGGGACGATGCCGGTCGCGAGCACGACGGTGTCGCACTCGATCTCGCGACCGCTCCGCAGCTTCACGAGCTCCGGCCGATACATGCCGACGATCTGCTGCACGGTTTCGCCGACGTGGACGCCGATGCCGAGCGCTTCGACGCGCCGTCGGAGCAGATCCGCTGCTTCCTCGTCGAGCTGATGGAGCATCAGCCGCGCCTCGTGCTCGACGACCTGCACGCTCGTGCCGAAGCGGCGCATCGCCCGCGCCACCTCGAGGCCGAGCAGCCCCCCGCCGATGACGACGGTGGCGCGGCTGCCAATCTGGCGGGCGAGAAGATTTTCCGCGTCGCGCATGCTGCGGAACGCGTAGACGCCGCCGAGCTCGAGCCCGGGAATCGCGGGCAGTCGCGGCCGCGATCCCGTGGCGAGCACGAGATTCGTGTAGTCATAGGTCTCGCCGCGCGCATCGACGACGAGACGACTGTCCCGGTCGATCCGGACGATCCGCCGGTCGGCGAGCACGCAAACCTGCGGCAGGCGCCCGAGCTTCGGCTCCGAGAACAGCGCCTCGGGCTTCATCTCGCGCGCGACGATGGCGGAGAGCCGCACCCGGTCGTACGGGCGGAACGGCTCATCGCCGAGCAGCAGCACGCGGCGCTCCGGATCGAGCGCCGCAAGGCGCTCGGTGAAACGCACGCCGACCGGACCGCTGCCGACGACGACGACGGGCGCAGAGGTGCTCAGAAGGCGTACTCCATCGAGAACCAGATCTTATCGGTATCGGTGAACAGGCTCTCGGCTTCGTACGCGGCGTACTTGAGCATCAGCGTGATCTTCTCGGCACGCGCCGAAATCGAGAAGTCGATCTCGTCGCCGTACTCCGCGCCCCCGACATCGGCGTCGAAGAGGTGGTACCAGGCCGCGAAGCTGATCGCGTCGAACGGACCGGTCATCGCGGGCTGGTAGCCGAATCGAAGATAACTGTCGGCGATGCCGTTGACCGGGGTCGCGAGGAACTTGTCCGCCCATCCCTGGAATACGTGCAGCGTGGCGAGCGGCGTCGAGAAGGCCGTCGTGCCGTTACCGCTCAGAAGCTCGTAACCGAGCGCCGTCGTGTACTTGCCGCGAGTGACGCCGGCTTCGAGGAATGAATAGCTCTCGTCGACCGTCGCGGGATTGAGACCGGCTTCCGACTGCTCCGCGTAGGACAGCGTGTAGGCGAACGATGTGTCGCCGAGCGCGCGCGTGCCCGCGAGCCTGAACCCCAGCGTGTCGGTCGAGGCGGCGGCGGACTCGTCGATCTCGAGCCCATACGCGAAGCCGGTGAGCTTGCCGAAGCCGAAAGTCCGCGACACGTTGACGATGAAGATGTCGCCGTGCCACTTGCCTTGCGCCGACTCCGGCCCGAAGACACGATTGACCTGGTTGACGTAGCCGACCGTGGCGCCGAACTTCTCGCCCGTCGTCGTCGAGAACAGGCCGTCGAGCGTCTGCTCGTGCTGCCGCCAGCCGACGTTGCCGACGAAGCGCATGTCGTCGAGGTTGAGCCGCTGACGGCCGAGCGTCAGCGCCGTTCGCTCGAGCGAGTTGTTGATGATCGCGAAGCGGTTGATGGCGATGAAATCGCCTGGATCCGCGACGACGGGATACTGCGTCTGCCCGTTCGTCGTGCTGTTGTATTCGCTGCTCAGCTCCGTGGTGGCCGATGCCTCGGCGAGAATCTTCGTGCCGGCGAGCGCGCCCGACTCGAGACCGAAACGGATCCGGCTCGTCAGGGCTTGCGCCTCTTCGGCAAATCCGACCTGATCGACGAACTCGTAGCGGACGCGCCAGTTCATCAAGTACTTCGTTTCATCGACGGCCTCGCCGAAGTTCTCGGCGGCCAGCGGTGCCTGGCTGATGCTCAAGGCCAGCAGCGCGATCAAGGGTTCTCGGATGCGATTCATGTTTCTACTCCCTGTAGCGGAATCGGCGTGGTTGTTCGACGGGAATCTGATCAGGCGGCCGCGGCCTCGGCAGGCAGGGCGTGATCCGCGCCTTCGAGAAAGTCGAGCAGCTCCTGGCGGTAGCGGTAGTAATCGGGGTGCTCGAGCAGCGCCTGCCGACTGCGGGGGCGCGGCAGGTCGACGTGCATGATCTTGCCGACCTTCGCATTCGGGCCGTTCGTCATCATCACGACGCGGTCGGCGAGGAGAATCGCCTCGTCAACGTCGTGCGTAACGCAGATCGCGGTCACCTGCGTGCGCTTCCAGACTTCCATGAGGAGCTCCTGGAGCTCCCAGCGCGTCAGCGAATCGAGCATGCCGAAGGGCTCGTCGAGCAGCAGCAGCTTGGGGCTCAGGGCAAAAGCCCGGGCGATGCCGACACGCTGCTTCATGCCGTTGGAAAGCTGGCTCGCGAGCTTGTCGCGATGCTGGGCGAGACCGACGCGCGCAAGGTAATAGCCGACGATTTCCCGCCGCTCGGCCCTGCTCGCATGGGGATAGACGCGATCGACGCCGAGGGCGACGTTCTGCTCGGCCGTCAGCCAGGGAAAGAGACTCGGCGCCTGGAACACCACCGCACGCTCGGGTCCGGCCGAGTCGATCTCGCGCCCGTCGAGCACGATGCCGCCGCTGCTGATCTCGTTCAGCCCCGCCGCCATCGCGAGCACCGTGGACTTGCCGCAGCCGGAGTGCCCGATCAGCGACACGAACTCGCCCTTCTCCATCTTGAGGTCGAAGCCGTCGACGACGGTGAGTGGACCGCCGGGCGTCGCGTAGGTCTTGCTGACGCGGAAGAATTCGACATAGCGGCTGTCCGGCGGAATCCTGCCTTTCGCATGAGCCTTCGTCCGCGCACTGAGCTCGCGCGGCCGCACGGCGGGCAGGGAAATGACTTCGCCCTGGGCGGCGGCACCGGACTTCGGGCCGACGCCGAGCAGATAACGCGTGATCGACGCACGCAGCCGCCTGAACTCGACGTCGCTGTTCATCGCGGTGCGGTCGCGCGGCCGCGGGATGTTGACGCGGAACTCTGGCCCGAGCACGGCGCCGGGGCCCGGGTTCAGCGGAATGATGCGGTCGGCCAGCAGGATGGCCTCGTCGACATCGTTGGTGATCAGCACGATGGTCTTCTTCTCCGCCGACCAGATGCGCTCGATCTCCTGCTGCAGCTTGCCGCGGGTCAGCGCGTCGAGGGCCGACAGCGGCTCGTCGAGCAGCAGCATCCGCGGCGACACCGCGAGCGCGCGCGCGACGGCAACGCGCTGGCGCATCCCGCCCGAGAGCTCGGCGGGCCGCCGGTCGACTGCATGGCGGAGGCCGACGAGATCGACGTAGCGATCGACGATCTCGCGGCGCTCACTGCGCGGCAGGTGCCCGAGGATGGAATCGACCCCGAGCGCAATATTTCCGGAGACCGTGAGCCAGGGCATCAACGAATAGTTCTGGAAGACGACGCCGCGCTCGGGACCGGGCCCCAGGACGGGCCGTCCGTCGAACAGCACTTCTCCCGACGTCGGGGTCTCGAGCCCCGCCATGAGCGAGATCAGGGTCGTCTTGCCCGAGCCCGAAAAGCCGACGATCGCGACGAACTCACCGTCGGCGACGGCGAGGTCGATGCCGCCGAGCACGTCGACGTCAACGCCCTGTCCCGCGTAGCGCTTCGTGACCTTGTTGAGCTGCATCAGCGCCATGTCGTTCCGGCCCTAGCGCGTTGCCGAGTGGGTGAAGGTCGCCTGCAGCGCCAGCATGATGCGGTCGAGCAGGAATCCGATCAGGCCGATCGTGAGCACCGCGACGAGAATCCGCGCGAGCGACTCCGAGGAACCGTTCTGGAACTCGTCCCAGACGAATTTGCCGAGGCCCGGGTTCTGCGCGAGCATCTCGGCGGCGATCAGCACCATCCAGCCGACGCCGAGCGACAGACGCAGCCCCGTGAATATCAGCGGCAGCGCCGCCGGCAGCACGATGCGCCGGACCTTTGTCCACCAGCCGAGCTTGAGCACGCGGCCGACATTGATGAGATCGCGGTCGATGCTTGCGACGCCGAGCGCCGTGTTGATCAGCGCCGGCCAGAGCGAGCAGAGCGTCACGGTGATCGCCGAGTTGACGAACGATTTCTCGAAGAACGGGTTGTCGGTCACATAGACCGCGCTGACGACCATCGTGACGATCGGGAGCCAGGCAAGCGGCGACACGGGCTTGAAGATCTGCACGAGCGGATTGATCGCGGCATTGATCGCGCCCGACAGGCCGGCCGCGATGCCGAGCGGCACTCCGATCAGCGCCGCGAGCACGAAGCCGGTGAAGACCGTTTTCAGGCTCGTCAGGATCTGGTCGAAATAGCTCGGCTTGCCCGTGTACTCGCGCACCCGGGTCTCGGCCGCGGGATCGGCGGCGATGAGCTCGGCATTGCGCGCTTCCTGGCGCGCGTAGAATTCGTCGCGCCGCGCGCGTTGCTCGCGGTGGTCGGCAACGAGGTGTTTCGCCTCGAGCCAGACCGCGGCGGGACCGGGCACGGCGCCGAGGCTCGTCGTGACGCGCGGCGCGAGCTGCGACCAGACGAGGACGAAGAGCGAGATCGCGAGCAGCGGAATGCCGAGCTGCCGCCAGATCTGGCGCATCTGCTCGGCGGGGCTTTCGCCGGTCGCCATTCGCACGATCGGCACGAACCAGCCGAGACCAATGAGGCCGAGATACGTCCCCGCGCGATTGAGGATCGTCTGCATGACCGTGTCCCCCGATCAGTTCGCCGAGAGCACGGTTGCATCCGTGACGCGATCGTCGCCACGGAGCCCGATTGCAAATCGCTCGAGGTAGGCATTCGGCTGGCGGCCGTCGAAGACGATGCCGTCGATGAACTCGTTCTGCGGCTCGCGATAGCCATCCGTCCCGAAAGGAAAGTCGGCCTCGGTTGCGTGCCCGTCCTCGATCACGAGCCTTGCGGCCTCGAGGAAGACCTCGGGCAGGTAGACCTGGCGCGCCGTCGCGTCGTACCAGGCGTCGGCTTGCTGCTCGGGAATCTGGCCCCAGCGCCGCATCTGGGTGAGATACCAGACGGCGTCCGAGTAGTACGGGTAGTTCGCGAAGTAGCGGAAGAAGACGTTGAAGTCGGGCACGGCACGCTTGTCGCCGCGCTCGTACTCGAACGTTCCCGTCATCGAGTTGGCGATGACGGCGGCATCGGCGCCGACGTACTCGGGCCGCGCGAGGATCTCGACGGCCTCGGGCCGATTGGCGTTGTCGTTCGCGTCGAGCCAGATCGCCGCGCGGATCAGCGCCTTGACGACGGCGAGATGCGTGTTCGGATTCTGCTCGGCCCATTCGGCCGTCACGCCGAACACCTTCTCCGGATTGTTCTTCCAGATCTCGTAGTCGGTGATGACCGGCACGCCGATTCCCTTGAGCACGGCCTGCTGGTTCCAGGGTTCGCCGACCGAGTAGCCGAAGATCGTCCCGGCCTCGAGCGTCGCCGGCATTTGCGGCGGCGGCGTCACCGAAAGGAGCGCATCCGCGCCGATCTGCCCCGTGATGTCGCCCGGCGAGTAGTAGCCGGGATGGATGCCGCCGGCCGCAAGCCAGTAGCGGAGCTCATAGTTGTGCGTCGAGACGGGAAATACCATCGCCATGTTGAAGGGCCGTCCCGCGGCGCGGAATTCCTCCACGACCGGGCGCAGATAGTCGGCCTTGATCGGATGCACCGGCAGCCCGTCCGCGCCGAGCGGAACATGCGGCTTCATCGCCTCCCAGACTTCGTTGGAGACGGTGATGCCATTGCCATTCAGGTCCATCGAGAAGGCCGTGACGATGTGCGCCTCGGTTCCGAAACCGATCGTCGCGCCGATCGGCTGGCCGGCAAGCATGTGCGCGCCGTCGAGCTCGCCCGTGATCACGCGGTCGAGCAGCACCTTCCAGTTGGCCTGCGGCTCGAGCGTGACGTAGAGGCCCTCGTCCTCGAAATATCCGAGCTCATAGGCGACGGCGAGCGGCGCCATGTCCGTGAGCTTGATGAATCCGAAATTGAGCTCATCGACCTCGAGCGCGAGCTCCGCGCGCGCCTCGAGCGCCACGAGCGTCGCGAACGCCCCGAGCACGCCGAACGCCGCTGCCAGTCGATTCCCCCGATTCAGCCGTGCCGTGGTCATGAGCTCGTTTCTCCCTGTTGTTGGTGCCGGAAACAAAAACGCCGCTGATCGTGTCCCCCTGGGGACAGATATCAGCGGCGTTGCTGAGGGCCCGAGCCTGGGCCTCGTCTACATTGTCAGGACGCTCGTCATTGAGCGCCCGCGGTGGTCAATACAAGACTCGTGCCAGCCGCTCGACGGCGGGCGATTTGCACTGCAAGCTGCTGAGGGAGCGCGATTTTGTCGTCACTCGCGGATTCGACATCGCCACGGCCGGCCGCGATTCATGCCGCAAGGCGGTGCAAGGCGACGGCCTTTGCGCGCCGCGCTGGTGCACGAGATCGCTCAAAGGCTGCGATAGTCGACGCCGAAAGGCGTCGCGAGATCGAAGAGCTGCAAGTAGCTCTCGACGGACACGCCGTCGAACTCGACGCGATCGCAGGCTGGAATCGGCCGGGGAGCGTCGTCGCGATCGCCGCCCCCGAACACGCGGGCGTAGACGTCGGGCCGGAACACGGCGGCGGCTTCCGCCTCTGCCGCACGCACGATCGCGGCCGTGCTGCCGCGAACCTGCCCCCAGCGCCGCATCTGCGCATAGAGCCAGAGCGCTTCTTCGCGTCGCGGCCGATTCGCGTCGTGGCGGGAAAAATAGAGGTAGTCGGCGTCCGGCTGGCCGGGGCGGCCCTTGAGCTGGCCGCGCAGCGCGCGCAGGCTCTGCTCCGGATCGGTGCCGAGATATTGCGGCGCCGCCAGGAGCTCCGCGAGATCCACATGATTCGCCGGGTCGTCGCACCAGCGCGCGGCAGCCGCAAGCGAGCGCAGCAGGCTCGCGCAGAGAGACTCTTCCGCAAGCAGGGCTTTGCGCATGGCGAGCACCTTTTCGATCCCGTGCGGAAAAATCTCGGACTTGGTCGCGACGATCTCGCCAATGCCGGCCGCTGTCGCCAGTCCGTTCCAGGGCGCGCCGACACAGAAGCCGTCGATCTGTCCGGCACGCAGGCTCTCGACCGTCAACGGCGGCGGAATCGCGATCAGCCGGACATCGCGGTCGGGATGAATCCCGGCCGCGGCGAGCCAGTAGCGGAGCTCGAAATTGTGCCCCGAGTAGGGATAGACCATGGCGAGCGTGACCGGCTCCGCGCGTTGCCGGAGCGCGATCGCGAGCGCCCGCGCCCAGGACTTCGCATCGGCCGGAGTCGTGCCGCCGTTGGCCCGGCGAATCTCGTCGGCGAGCTTCCGCGAGAGAGTGATCGCGTTGCCGCCGCGACTCAGGACGAAGGGCACGACGATTTCGGAGCGCACCTGCCCGATGCCGAGCGCAGCCGCGATCGGCAGGGGCGCCAGCGCCTGGGCGCAGTCGATATGGCCGAGATTGAGGTGGTCGCGGAGTGTCGCCCAGGATGCCTGCCGCACGAGCCTGAGCTCGAGACCCTCGGCGTGCGCGAAGCCACGCTCGGCCGCCGCAATCAGTGGCGCGGCGTCGACGAGCGGCACGAATCCGGCAGTGAGCGTTCGTGTCATTTGGCCTCTCCGGGTGGCAGCAGGTCCGCCGCGGTCACGAGGGCGCGCGCGATGTCGGCGATCTTTCGTCCCTGATCCATGGCTTTGCGCCGCAGCAGCGCATAGGCCGCCGTCTCGGTGCATCCCTGGCGCTCGATCAGGATCTCCTTGGCGCGCTCGATGATCTTGCGATCGGCGAGAGCGGATCGCGCCTCGTTGAGCTCCTGCTGCAGCCGGTGAAACGCGTTGAAGCGGCTGATCGAGACATCGAGCACCGACTTGACGCGCTCGCGGCGCAAGCCGTCGACGACATAGGCCGACACGCCGGCGTCGATGGCTGCCTGCACGGCGTCCGAGTCGGATTTGTCGACGAACATGGCGATCGGGCGTTCGGCCCAGCGCGAGACCTGGAACATCTGCTCGAGCGTGTCGCGGCTCGGATTCTCGAGGTCGATCAGGATGACGTCGGGATTGATCGCGGCAACCCGGGGCAAGAGGTTGCTCATCTCCCGGATGTGGTGCACCTCGAGCTCGCCGCAGTCGCGCAAGCCATCCTCGAGAATGGCCGCGCGCACGAGATTCGCATCGATGATCAGGACTTTGAGGTGCCGGGCGCTCATGCCAAGGCGCGTGGATGCAAGGATCGTGCAAGCCGTCGCTGCTCGGGCCGGGCCCTGATTCATGGACTTGCGCGCGGCAAAGCACCGCCAGCGCCCCAAAAGGGCGCCCGGCGGCCTCAGGGCGGCACTATTTCAGGGCAGGATTCAGCGCTTGCGCAGCGCGAGCTCGTACTCGCGGACCGCCCCGGACGCGGGGTCCGCGTAGACCGCCCAGCCCTCGGCGCGATACCCCTCGCGATCGACGATGAAGGAAAACTCCTGCCAGTCGTGATCGTCCGCATGGAATCGGAAGCGACCGTCGAGGCAACGACCGTACTCGTCGATGGTGCAAGTGAAATCGCCGGGAAAGTCGTCATCGCGGATCATGCCCCGGACCATCAATCCGGCCATCGACATGTCGGCGGTGACGGTCCGCCAGACACCCACGGCTTCCGGGTCCTCGGTGTGACGGCGGATCCTGAACTCGATGCGCCAGCGACCCGGGATCGCTTCGTCGAGCGGCACGGGCTCGATGCCCATCGCCTGGCCCTGGGTGCGAAGCCCGAGCGTGCCGGCGCCAATGCCGCCGCCGCCCATCTGGCTCTGGACGGAGCCAGGCAGGACCAGCGCGGACAGGATGAGCAGAATGGATCGTCCCGAAATCGTCATGGCCGCCTCCCGATTGCCGCAATGGCGGGGAAACAGCTCAAAGGTATGAGCTTCCCCGGTCCTTGGCAAGACGATCGCGCAGCAATGCCCGATCGACGGGCTTCTGGCGTCTCTAGAACTCCACGGCGGCAGCGTCCGCCAGGATCACCGCGCGGTATTCCGGCAGGGACCAGCCGGCGGCCTCGAGCGAATCGAGGCTCTGTTCGAAGGCGCGCCGGAAACTGCGCGGGCTGCCGTAAAGCTCGCGGAGCTTCCCGGCCGGGAACGGCACCTGGAACGCGCTCAACCGGCACATGATGCCGGCGCCGCCGTTCGTGGTGCGCACCCAGTCGCTGACGACGCTGGGCTGCGGGTCCGCGGCCGTGTTGATCGGGTCGTAGCTCGCGACGGGCACATCGACGTAGGGGTTGCGGATGCCCCCGACGGGGTTGCCATGCTCGTCGAGGACCATCTGCGTGCCGTCGTTCTCGACGTTGCGGTCGATCCAGATCCGGTCGGCCCTGGGCGGAACGACACCCTCATCGACCCAGCGCATGAGGTGGCTCAGCGCGACCGCGAAATAGGCCTGCGTCGGATAGGTGCTCAAGGGATTCGCGCAGGGATTCGGCATGAGCCGGACGTTGTCGCGCGAGTCGACATGGCCGATGCCCGCAAATTCGTAGACGCGATACTGATCGCCGGGCGCGTCGCCGTCGTTGCGCCGCGTGACGTTGCTCTCGACCTCGTGCATCGTCGGCACGTGCACGACCGGCACGTCGATGCGCGGAATCTCCGAGCCGTTCGAGGTCGGGAAATAGCCGTCGTAGATGTGCTGCATGGCGGGCGTGCGGTAACGCGGATGCACGGCCAGGTAATTGATGAGCGTGCCGGCGCTCATCGAGGTGCCGCCGAGCACCATCTTGCGCACGGCGAGGCCGCCCATGGGGCCGTCCGCGCTTTTGATGAGGGCGCCGACCTGCGCGAGGATCTCGTTCGCTTGCCCCTCGGGGACGACGAGCCGGCCGTAGCGCTCGGGATTGAACGGCGTGATCAGCTGCTGTGGCGAGGTCGTCAGGATCTCGACGGCCGCGTGGCCCGCCTCCATCGTATAGAGGCTCGTGTACTCGAAGGCATGCGCCGCGCCGCTCGAGTGCATCGACTCGGCGAGCACGAGGCCGCTGTAGTCGGCGTCGTTGCCGGGACGCCGGATGACGACTCGGGTCGTGTAGGGCTGGCCGCCGGCGGTGCCCGAGACGAAGTATTCGAGTGTCCGATAGCCGTAGTCGGCCGGGGTGTGGCCCGGCGTATGTGACGGCGCCGAGTTGAACATCGCGCCGGGGCCGGTGACGGCTTCCCAGCTCGTGGGCAGGCTCACGGCTTCGGGGGTGATCGGCGTGCCGCCGGCGCGGCCGCGGCCGCCGCCCGGCCCGCCTGGACCAGCCCCGAACTGGGCCAGTGCGCTGCCGCCGATGAAAACGAGCGCCGCAGCGCCGGTGACGAATGCAATTCTGGTTTTTCTGGCCTTGGCGCGCATGGCTACTCCCCCGAGAGCTTGTTGTCTCCGGCCAATATTAGCGGGCAGGCTTGGCGCGGTCATCCGGGAAAAAGAAAAAATGAGCCTGCAAGCGGCGGGCCCGGGCCGCATGCTCGTCGCCGACAACTGGCCATAACGGGCCGATTCCACACTTGGCGCAGCGCGACCCGTCTGCGAGAAAACTGCTCATGGCGATGCAATCACGCGCTGCACGGGCGCCGATCATCGATTCTCCCCTTCCATACCACTTAGTGATACAGTGAAAATCGGCAGTGGCGCGCTCTCGACGCGGGTGCTCAAGACGAGGGTTTTCGACCGCTGGGCATCCCGCCAGGGACTGGACGACAACGACCTGGCGGCCGCGGCGATCGAGATCGAAGCGGGACTGATGGTAGCGTTTCGCCAGGGCGAGCGATGCTTATTTATCTACGGCTTCGCCAAGAATGAGCGAGAAGACATCGACAGCAGGACCTTGGCCGCGTTGAAAGTCATGGCAAGGCGACTGCTGGGCCTTTCTGCTGTCGACCTGGTGAAGTCGGTGCAGGCGGGTGAGTTGATCGAAGTTGGGGAATGAGGATGTCAAAACGAATTCGTACGGCAATCCACGAGACAGCCACTGGCTTGCATGGGGCCGGCGTTTTCAGCCTGCGCACCATGCGTGAGTTCGACGCGCTGTGCCTTCCTGCCGTGACGCAAATGAGCGCGGCTCGTATCAGGAGGATCAGGCGCCGCAGCAAGACGAGCCAAGCCGTATTTGCCGCCTACTTGAATACCAGCCCGTCGACTGTGCAGCAGTGGGAACAGGGACTCAAACGCCCAAACGGGCCATCGCTGAGGTTGCTGGATCTAGTCGAACGCAAGGGACTGGCCATCCTGGAGTAGAGCCCTGTTGCACCGCAAGCACGCCCTCGTTCCCGTCGCGGCACTGCCCTGCTAGCTTAGGCCTCGCAGGAAAGCAGAACGCCGCCCGGCGGCATCGGGGGACCCATGAAAGCGACCACACGCTGGTGCAGCATCGGCCTGCTCACGCTCATCGCCTGGACGGCCTTCAACACGAGCCACGGCCAGCGCTTCCCGGTTCGAACGAACACGGACCCGAATACGGTAACCCCGGGCGAATTCCTCATCGAGCCGCCGACCCTGCAGAATCTCGGCTTCGAGTGGTTCATCGACGGCGACGAGAACCGCAACGCGAGCGTCATCGTCAGCTATCGCAGATCCGGCAGCGACGAGTGGCTGCCCGCGCTGCCGCTGCTCCGCCTCGGCGGCGAGCGCATTTCGAGCGGCGCCCAGCTCGACGTGATCGTGCCGCCCATGTTTGCCGGCAGCGTGCTCGACCTCGAACCGGACACGGCCTACGAGGTCCGCTTCGCAATGGCCGACCCCGACGGGGTCAACGGCCCCGCGGAAAAGACGATGACCGTGCGCACCCGCCCGGAGCCGATGCCCTTCGCCGGCGGCCGTGTCTTTCACGTCTATCCGCACGGCTACGAGGGCGATAAGCAGGAGCCATCGTTCGAAGGCCTGATGTGCGCCTACAACCTGACCTGCGCCGGCACCGACTGGGCGACGGCCGGCCGGCCACGCGTGCGGCCCGGCGACATCATCCTCGTCCATGCCGGCGTCTACGGCTACAACCGCTACGAATACACGAACGACGCGTCGGTCAATCGCACCGTGCCGCTCGAGGGCACCTACTACCTGACCGCCGACGGCACCGAGGACATGCCGATCGTCATCAAGGCCGCCGGCGACGGCGAGGTCGTCTTCGACGGTAACGGCAATTTCAACCTGTTCAACGTGCAGGCCGCGGATTACACCTACTTCGAGGGCTTGAGCTTCCGCAACACCGAGATCGCGATCTGGGCCGGCACGCAGTTCATCACGGGCTCGAAGGGCCTGACGGTCAAGCACTCGCGCTTCGAGGACGTCGGCATGGGCGTGTTCACCAACTACTCGGGATCGAGCAACTTCTATATCGCCGACAACTGGTTCTACGGGCGCAACGATCCGGACCACATGATGGGCTGGGCCTCGCCGCAGGTCTGGGAGCGCTTCGACGGCGTCGACGGGCAGGTGTTCCCGCCGGTCATGGCTTCGTACGTGGCGGTCAAGGTCTATGGACCGGGCCATGTCGTCGCCTACAACTACATCGCCGACTTCCACGATGGCATCAACGTCGAGACCTACGGCAATCCCGACGGCTCGGCCGCCGAGGGCGCCGGCGGCGTGCCGAAATATCCGACGCGCGAGTACTGGGACCGCCGGCCGGTCGCGATCGACTTCTACAACAACTACATCACGAACAGCCACGACAATCCCATCGAGACCGACGGCAGCATGCACAACGTCCGCGTGATGCGGAACATGCTGATCAACCATCCCTCGCATGCCTTCTGCAATCAGCCGGCGCTCGGCGGCCCGGTCTACTGGATCCGCAACATCGGCTACAACCTGCCCGGCGGTTCCGCGCGCCTGACGGGCGGCTCGGCCGGCGTGCTGTTCTACAACAACACGATCCTGTCCGAGACCTCGGGCACGCCGCAGAACGTGCACTGGCGCAACAACCTGATCCTCGGCCAGAACGCGAGCTCTTTCGGCGGACAGGCGGGCGCGGCGCCGCTATTTTCGATGACGACAAACACGAACTACTCGTCCTCGGACTACAACGGCTTCGGCCCCGCGCCCGACTCGGAAGTCGTCTTCCGCTGGGACTCGCCGCCACTCGACGTCCTGGCCGACTATCCCGCGCCCGGTTACACCCCGACGCTCGAGACGCGCGAGTTCACCTCGCTCGCGGACTACCGCGCGGCGACGGGGCAGGACGAGCACAGCCTCATGCTCGACTACTCGGTCTTCGAGAATGTTCCGCGGCTCGATGCCCGCGACGACGCGAGCATCCAGAACATCTATGACGCCGACGACTTCGACTTCCGACTCGCGCGCGGATCGGCGGCCATCGATCGCGGCACTGTCCTGCCGACGATCACCGACGGTTTCACGGGCAGCGCGCCCGATCTCGGCGCGCTCGAGCGCGGCGTTGCCGCGCCGCACTACGGGCCGCGGCCATGAGTTGCTGACGATCGGAAGCGCTTACGGCGAGTCCGGCTTCGCCTGGATCGCCGGCATCGCCAGCATCGCTTCGGCGTAGCGCCGCCCGAGCGCGATTTCGGCCTCACGGCTGAAGTGCACGCGCCAGGGATCGCCCGCGGCCATGTCGAGACCGGCCGCGGAAACGATCCGGGCGCCGGTCAGGTGTTGCGGAATCTCGTGTACGAGCGCGTTGTGACGCGCGCAGTCGCCCGAATGCAGCAGCTCGGCGGCAATGAAGGGCACGTCGTCGGCGAGGCCAAGGTCGCGCCGCAGATCCGTGACGAAGGCGGCGACCTTGGCCGGCCAGTCCGCCTGCCCGCAATTCGATTCGCCCTGGTGGTAGAGCATGCCCTCGATGACGCCGCCGGCCTCGATCGCCGCCCGGGCGCGCGCGAGAATCCATTCGTAGCGGCTGTCGGGCAAGCCTTGCATGAAGCGTTCGACGGGCTGGCCGCTGAGCGCCGACGGCACGAGACCAATCGTATCGCCGTCCGGATAGGACTCGAGCATCGCCCGCGCAAAGCTGTCGCCCGGCCCGAGCGCGCCGTTCCAGCACTCATGCAGCGGCGGCAGCGCCACGCTCCACTCGCCCTCGGTTCTTCCGGCCGCCGGGCAGTCGTCGAAACCGAGCGCCACGATGCGCGGGTTCGCGACCTTGTCCTCTTCGAGCGCCTGCTGGAAGCCGGCCATGTTCGACTGGCCGAGCAGGAGGAAGACGTGGAAGACGGGCTCGCCCGCAGGGGATGCCGCTTCCTGCTGTGCGCTGCCGATGCCTGTGACCAGGCCGAGCAGGCATGCCATTGCCAGGCTGACTCGGCGTTTCATTTCGACTGCCAGGTGCCCGTTCCCCGCGCTACTCGGTATCGAACTCGACGTAGTCCCCCTGCGTGCCGGGCATGCCCTGGTTCAAATCCGGGACGCACGGCGACTCGAGGTGATCGACCCGGTGCTGGCGGACGAAAGTCTTGGTCTCCACCCAGTCGCCCTCCCAGTTCTGCGGATCGGTCAGCGTGTACTCGATCAGGAGTTGCTCACCGTCGTCAGACAGCGTGATCCGCTCGATCATCTGGAAGTCTTCGGACAGCGGAATGCTGTCGTTGAGGAAGTGATTCTTGGCGCCGAAGTTTCGTGTGACCACGACCAGGGCGTCGTCTTCCCAGCGGCCGATC
>Ga0315910_10001668_pt1 | contig 20217 bp, 12 predicted proteins | sample EdamamesoilMG_FD_204470 | JGI IMG/M metagenome (GOLD analysis project Ga0315910, IMG submission 204470) | Garden soil microbial communities collected in Santa Monica, California, United States - Edamame soil | ecosystem: Environmental > Terrestrial > Soil > Garden | place: USA: California...
CCGCATACTTGTTTTCTTAATACCATCCATGCTGACAGCCGAAATCGTGGCTACCCCCGATGTCAGGCCTGAAATTTTTCCATTCGCATCAACACTTGCCACAGCCGGCTTGCTGGATTTCCAGAATACAATTTTATTGGCCGCATCCGCTGGCAAGAATTCAACATGCGTTTCATGAATACTTCCAATGGGCACACTGACCTCCGCCTCCTCCATTGTAATGCTACCTACACTTACCGGCAACACACTACCGAAAACATACACTTCATGAATCGACCACCAGTTACCTTTCGAACCGGTTTGAACAATACGAACGTATTGAACCGTAGTTGAAGGAAAACTAACAACGGTCATGCCATCAGCTCCGGTACCCGATACACCAGGTCCATACCAATCCGCTCCATTGTCGGATACGAACAACTGATACTTTTGTGGCGAATCACCCGGGCTTGCTTTTACATCGAGAAGAATCTGTTCGATCTTTTCTGGTTTACCGAAATTGATGGTAAACCACTGACCTGACGCCTGTGGACCACCCGTGTACCACCGACTGGTTGCGCTTCCATCAATGGCGGCTCCAGCATTACCTGAATTAACCGAAGCTGAAACTACCCACATGCTCCTGCTTAGTGCAGATTCTAACGCCACCTCTGGAGCATTCCCCATATTGTTCAACCATACATCACAATTATCTTTTTGAATACCCGAGGGATCAACAACCGATGAATGTATCGAAAGCCTGGGCTCTGTACCACCCGCCAGCAGTTGGTTGATCGGAAAAATACTTGACGATTCAATCGAGAGCAAACCACCGTTTAGTTGTGCCAGTCGTTGCTGGCCTGGTTGATTAAAGTTTGCGAGTTGTAAGGCAAGTTCGCCTGCTTCCATAACAATACCATTGGTGGGATTGCCCCAGAAATCAGCATTGAACAACGTAACCCCTGTGGTGTAACCCGGTCCGGTGGCAATGTATTTCGTATTTGTATTTCCAATAGAAACAATCTGTGTATTTACAAAATCAAACCCATTGGCGCCTGCAGCATTGATGATGAGCGCATTTCGTGCACCATCAATGCCACTGCCGATACTTAGACCGGAAGGACCAGTACCTTCTGCATCGCTTAAGATCATCCCGTTTTGCGAGCCGTAGTGAAAGTTGTTATACAGCAACTGATTCTCACAATTTCCCAGGATCATAAATTCAAAATTACCAAATCCATAATCGTACGCCGGGCCACCTTCACCAACGGAATTTGGCCAGCTTCCATACTTTGATTCATCGCCTGCTGCGTAGGCAATGATGTTGAATTGTGTATTATAAATTTTTCCATTTCGTGTACCGCCCCCCACACGAATCCCGACATCAAACGCATGGCCTGCCATGTAGTCGATGAAATGGTTGTCGCTGGGGTACGTAAACAAATCAACGCCCTTGCTCACGGCTCGCATACCAATGTTGATCATATAGGTGTTACTTCCAGTTGCCTGGATACAGTAGGGATACTTGGCAATGCCAGGCAGTTGTGTTATCAACTGTTCCGGATAGTTGAATACAACTCCTCGAATTCCGCTGTTGGCCGTTAACTTCAAAAAAGGTTCTCCATCCGGACTATTCCGATCAGCATACACCTCCAAAACACTTCCTGGTCCTGTTGGCGTTGTACTGATATCGACAGAACCCTTTAATTCAACATTGGAAGGAATAACCAGGTTGCCTGTTACTTTATACTTTCCGGGCGGAAGAAATACAATACCCCCACCCTCTGCAGCAGCCTGATCGAGTGCTGACTGAATGGCCACGGTATTGTCCGTTGTTCCGTTCGCCACAGCATTAAAGGGCGGGCTTGTCGCCACATACAAAACAAGTCGCGAAGGCTTATGAGATTCCGGTGCAATCGCTTCGATCTCCGGCAACTGCTTCATGCTTACCGGAGTGTGATCGATAATATTTTTGAATATCGAAGTTTCTACAATTTGTACAGGCTGCGCAAACCGATTTCCGGTTATGATGGCCCGTGCCCCTTTCAGTATGCTGATCTGAGGAGCCTGATTATTAAAATCACAGTCGGTTGCTGTAAACGTACCACCGCTTACATTCACAGCACCTTTTTTTATTTCCGATTGTACCATCATCAGTCGGGTACTGGCGGATTCTTCGACTGCAATGGCATCCTTGGTTGCATCCAGCGAGCACGTATGCAGTTGTACCACTCCGGCAGCTGAGCTTCGAACAGCAATACCGGTCTCACACTTCTCTGTCTTGATTCCAGTACACATCAATCCCACAGCATTTGCTGCGCTGATGTCAAGTCCTGTTTTGCAGTTCAAAAAGGTCATGGCATAATTGTGTCCGTTGGGATGGGCGCCCGGACTGGTAATCGACTCAATGGCATGAAACCCTTTGTTGTATCCATCGATCGTTACAAAGCTGGTATACGACCAATCATTTCTTCGCATCACAATACCCGTGGCATTTTCATAAATCCATGCTTTGTGATCGCCATCCACTGCTGGTGAATTGGGTAATCCTGATCCTGCCCAAAAAGCGGGAGAAAAATCAATCCACTCAATGCGGCCAACATCCACGATATTATCGATTTCTATACCTCGTGACAACGGAGACCCATAGACGCCATTTATCGTGGGGCATGTTCCTCCATTTTTTCTGGAGAAGACAATGCCGGCATACGAATTTACCAGCGTGATATTTTTGGCGTTGCAGTTTTCATTGCCAAAATAATTTGGTTTACCCATCTCCACCGAGGGCGGATAAGGTGTTATGAACGAAGCGATTTGTTCAGGATACCAGATGGCAAGATCCATGACGGCTGATGATGGCTCCATGGTGATAAACGGAGCAGCCTCTTCGTTTCCTCTTCCGGCATAGGCCATTAGAATGGTTCCTACTACCGGTTGTCCTTTTTCCGGTTTCTTCCACTCACCACGCAAGGTGATTCCTTTTGGGAGCAGAAGATTACCGCGGATTACATACAACCCTTCTGGCACAAACAAGGTGCCTCCGCCTTGCGCCCCCAGCTGATTGAGGAGATTCTGGAATTGTTGTGTAACGTCTGTCGTGCCATCACCCGTGATTCCAAAATCTGCCACCGAGTAATTAACTACAACATTATCAATCGTTGGGTACGCTGTATCTACCAATCGCCATTGCTGGGCAGACACCCTTGTGACTCCCCACAAGAGAATAACACAAAGAAAAGTTTTGCATAATTGCATGCCATTAATTCGTATCGCCATCATGTCCCGTTTATGCATGTTGAGTAATAGTTGTACATACTTCTGTACGCCAGACTGTAAAAATTAAGTATCCGATTGGATATGGTGCTCTGGTACGTCTGTCAGCGCTTACCAATGGCTAATTCGGCAACAAAAAAATGGTTGTTCATCAACAAGGAGATGAACAACCATCACTACCTATTCTATAACTGTTCAAGTTTAATCGAGGAAGGTCGTACATTTTGCTCGGTACCGGTAAAGCTCGCCACGAAGCCAGCCGATACTCTTGCCGGAGCTGCCAGTGTAAATTCAATACTGGTGGCTGCATCATTCTGAAGGCCGGCAAAATTTGTAGAGGCCAGCGCTGTACCCATATCTGCAATATCCGGCAACGTTTCGCCAACAGCCGCAGCCAAGTAACGCGGATCGTTTCCATTGTTGCTGATAATGGGATTGTCACCGGCAAGACTCAGGGTAATCTTATATGTTCCTGCAGGAAGATCGAATGTCTGATAAAGTTTGCCGTTGACGATTTCTGTTTCGCCTGCACCCCAGCGTTCAAACCCAAGACTTTGTTTGTCATTGGCTGGTCCTTCCCAACCACCATCGTATCCGCCTCTTCCATCGCGAGTACGCATTGCTGCATTAGTCGTCCAGCCTTGCAGATTACCCCAGCGGTTGCCATCCCAGTCAGCTTTAGCAAATGGCCATTGCCCGTTGGTGAAGTCTTCTACGCCACCGGGTTCATTCACCGCATCGGCAGGTATTTCAATCTTAACAATCTCGGAGTAATTATATTTTCTGTTTGCATCGTTCACGTTAGCCCCTACCCGAACGTAGTAGATGTAACCAGCTTTAACCGGCAACGGACCAATGGTAAACACTTCGCTCGTTTCAACATCGCCATACTTGGCCAGCCACGATTGGTTGATCTGCTTGCGTGCATTATTATACTCCGGGATGTCAATGAAATTTGAGGCACCACAAAATGGGTTCATGCTCACAAAAGGTTTAACCTCAACAAGATTCGGAAGTCCATCACGAATAGGTGCTTTCAGCCTGCACTTCAACGAGAGTTTCAAACCGGTTCTAATCACTTCAAAGCCTTCCACAATCAAATACGGAGTAACGGTGAAATCCTGTTCAGTCGATCCTTTAAATTTTACATCCTGCACTGTATCCACCGGCCAGAAGGCTCCACCATACGGCAGCATGTCATACGTGCCTGCAAACAGTTTGCTGTTATTGTATGAACCATCCTGTTTTACAACAAGCGATTGCGAAGTAGGCTCGGACTTCGTCCAGCTTCTTTCCCAGATGCGTATTCCCCAATCGCCTTGCGAAGTGAGTAAGTTTTCGCCCGTATAGCTATCAATGATACGACCGTGAACCCGTGCATTTGGTTCTGCCCAATTGTCGACTTCCAGGCAGGAAGTAACTGACACCAACAGAACGGCCAGTATGCTATAGATTATTTTTTTCATAGTATTCATCTCGTTAATTGACAATTAGTAAAGCGGATTTTGCGGAAGGAGGTTATTGTTCTTACCGATCTCTCCCCACGGGATAGGTTCGTAGTAACATTGTTTGGAGGCTGTCCAGTTTCGGTTCCACCGGTTAATTTCATCCAGGTAGATGTACTTGCCTTCATCCGCCACAAAGTAGCAACTCAACACACGATGACGGAATTGATTCAACACCTGATCGGCTGTTCTCCACCTGCGCAGATCCCACCACCAATGATTCTCACCATACAGTTCGCGCTCACGTTCATCGCGGATGAATTGCAATGAATTCTCGATGGCATACGGATAGTTGGCATTGTTGATCGTGCCAATGTTCGATACCGTCATATCAATCGCGGGACGTGCCACAGCAGAGCCTGCTCGAACACGGATCTTTTCGACATAATCAAACGCTTCATCGCGCTCTCCCAATTCATAAAGGGCTTCAGCGGTGTTCAGGTAGATTTCACCAAGACGAAATACTACCCAATGCTGACCACTGCGATACTCGCGCACATCGCTGGTGGCCATAGCCGGGTTTACATACTTGCGAATAAAGGCCGACCCCCAGCAATTGTTTTCACCACCCTGATCTTCATAGTGACCATGCGCTCCGGTGATGGTGTAGGTAACACCATTAATTTCGGTTGTCCAGCCACGACCGCCTAAGATGCGGTTGTTTGGATTGTTGACAGGAGCATTGCTGCTGCCGAAATCGGCATCGGAAGCCAGTCCGTCAAACGTTTTGTAAATACCACGCTGAATGCTGAAGGTCTTACCGCGAAGTTCATCGCTGTCGAAAAACATGGTACCGCGCATGCGGGGTTCCATGCCATTGCGGATATCACCCCGATTGTTGAACCGAACAGGTGTTCCATCCGGATTAACAACGGCAGGCATATCATACAATTCCATAAAATCCAGTGGAGGATAGCTTTCGGCTCCAACGAAAGAAGACATGTCAGGACTGGGCGACATCAATGCATCGTACGAATGACGGAGCCGTGTATTATGGGGGACAGTCATGTCGTAATCTTTAATGAAAATATTTTCTGATGATGTTGCGTCCAGAAAAAGGTCCGCAAAATTTTGTGCCTTATCCGGATAGCCTTTGGTGTACAACGCATACGGGCCTTGCTCTACCAGCTTGCCAGCATCCACCGCATATTGAAAAAACTCATCTGCCTGCGATGGACTCATGCCGGCCAACCCGGCAGCCGTTGCTGCTTCCGCATCAAACCCCAGGTATTGGCTGTACCGGGCAATTGATCCGGCATAGAGCATGGTACGCGACATCAATGCGGCTGCTACATATTTGTTCGCACGGCCCGATTCACTCGTAGCCTTCATGTTCGCTACTGCGAATGCGAGGTCATCGTAAATAAATTTCCAGGATTCATACTCTGTGTTTCGGGGTACTTCCAATACTTCCGGCCCATCCAATGGATTTTGAACTTCATCTATCAGCGGTACGCCACCATAACGCTTCACCAGACCGAAGTAATAGAACGCGCGTAAGAAACGAGCTTCCCCAAGCAGGTTATTGTAGTCAGTCTCAGTATAATTTCCCTGGTAGTTTGGAAAATTCTGAATGAAGGTGTTTACATCGCGAATACGATCATACGGCCAATAGGCAAATCCATCGTTATCCACACCAACCCACGAGTTAAAAAATTCGCCACTCATATTTCCGAGACTGTTCTTGCCTTGTTCCCAATAATTATCGGGACGATAAGCTGTACCTGAATTTGTTCCGTAGTAAAGAAAATCCTCAATAGGCAGGCTGTTATAGATTGCTGCGAAGTACTTCTTCACACCATAATCATTACCAAAGAGTTCAGCTTCTCCCAACATGCCTTTGGGTTCGAGGTTTAAGTCCACACAGGATAGAACTCCGAAGGCAATTGTGATATAGATTAAAAGTTGTTTTTTCATAGCTTCTGTTCCTTTTAGAATTTAACTGTAGCTCCAATGGTGTAGGTTCTGTTTACCGGATAGTTGTAAAAATCGATGTTTGTGGAGGAGGCGCCACCTGCTGCCCCTGGACGTTCCGGATCTACATTCTCAAGCCCGGTAAATGTTAGCAGGTTGTATCCACTTAGGTAAACTCTCAGATTACGCATGCTAATTTTGGATATCCATTTATTGGGCAGGGTATAACCGAGCTGTGCAGTCTTCAAGCGCATGTACGAGGCATTCTGAATACCGTTTGTGCCGGTGCGCATACCATCACGACCGGTAACCGGATAGTATCCAGAAATCCATTCCGTATTAGGATTAAAGTAATCGGCATTGGGATCTGCAGGACGCCAGCGATCCATAAACCAGGTAAGCGTGTTCTGTCCTCCGAACGGCAACGCTTCGGTAAGCACTTCAGCATACTGTACGTACACACCCCACGCCCCTTGAAAATCCAGGGCGAGATCCAGGCCTTTCCAGGTACCTCCCAGTGAAATGCCGTAGTTGAAAACAGGAAGACCAAGCGAGGCGATGGGATGGGTATCGTTACCATCGATGACTCCATCTTCATTCCAATCGTTAAGGGCCCAATCGCCAGGCAACGTGCTTTGCCCTACCGGCATTCCGTAGTTCTGGATATCCTCGTAGCTTGTGAACATGTGCTCAGACTCATTACCCCACCAGATGTTGTTGTAACGTCCGCTATATCGGTTTCGCCAATGGTCATATGAATTCCCGGCTGGTGTCTCCAGGGTAGAGGTCTGCTTACTCTTAGTAGCCGAAAGTTGTCCACCGATGTAATAGTTAATATCCCTGAAAGTGCTCGTATACTTCAAAGACACTTCATACCCAAAGACCCTGTCGCTGTTCAGGTTTTTCTGTGGTAAGTTAGCGCCCACTGTTCCGGGAATAACAACGCCCTCATCCGCAAGCAAGCCAGAGCGATCGCGCTTGAATACATCCAGCGTACCGCTTAGCTTATTGCTCAACACTGTAAAATCAAGACCAATGTTATACGCTTTCGTCTTCAGCCATGTTAAGTCGGGGTTGGGTACGCTTGTGGGGGATACACCGCCCGTTAAAGTGCCGCCATAGAACCATCCATATTCGTTACCATTCAAGTTATACCCTACATAGATGGGAGGATAATTTCCTGCAATACCCTCATCACCCATTTCTCCATAGGAACCGCGTAGTTTTAAGTTATCAAGAAAGGAAATATTATTTTTTATGAACCCTTCTTCACTCAGGCGCCAGCCAACCGAGATTGACGGGAAAAGATCAAAACGGTTTCCATCCGGCCACCGTGACGATCCATCGTAACGAAAACGGAAATCAACCAGATACTTACCCATGAAATCATAATTAACCTGACCGATAAATGCTTTCTTTGCGACATCGGCAATTTCTCCTTGTGTTGCCTGCTGGTTTTCGGTTTCACCGGCAAACAAATACTCGGAATCAACCATCAGTTGGCGATACGCACTGTAGCTATCCCAGGTGTTGTATCGTTCCTCGTAAATCAAAAAGCTGTTAACATTATGCTCACCAAATGAATGGGTGTAGTGTAATCCTAACTGCATATTAGTGCCATACGAAAGACCAAAATTTCGGGTGATATCAGAGGGCGTATTCCGGGCAATGGTTGCGTATGTATCATCATCCGCGTTGTAGCGATACAACGAGTAAGCACGTTTATAGGAGGTATTATCTACCAGGTTGGGTGAATAGTCGTACACGGCTTTGGCCGACAATCCATCTACTCCGGGAATATCGAACTTGAGGGTACCGGTTCCATTAAACCTGCGGTCGTTGGAAATGTTATATCCTACATAGTCAGCATCGGTTTGTACAATCATGTTGGCGCCTTCGTTCAAATAATTCGCGTCACCATTTGGATAGTCTGGATTGTCGTTCGCATAGAACGCAGCATCAGGGCGTGTTAACCAGGTAAGTTTATAGGTTGTCCACCCGGTTCCATTCGGCTGATGCGTGTTAACCATGATGCTACCCAACGAAATGGTGGCACTTAGCCGTTTGGTAATCTGAGCATCAACAGTAGTACGCATGTTCCAGCGTGAGGAGTAGTAGTCGCCACTTTTATAAGCTCCCATCTGTTTGTTGTAGCCAAGGTTAAAGTAATAGCGAATTTTTTCGCTGCCCCCGTTTACACTCAGGTTGGTTTCGTATTGCGGAGTGGATTTATTGAATACCTGATCGAACCAATTATACGATTTCTTTGTGCCGTTGCGATAAGGTTCGAAAGCTTCTTCAGCAAATATCGGATTTGTGCGAACGAGGTAGTTTTTCCCAAAGTCCTGCCAGTTCTGTTCATTGCGCAACGTCATGTAGTCGATAGCCCCAACACTTTGTGGTACATAGAGAAACTGCTGCATGGACGCGCTTGTGTTAAGAATAATATCCACTTTTCCATCTTGCGAAGTACCGCGCTTTGTTGTAACCAACACCACACCGTTGGCAGCACCTAAACCATAGATGGCTGCAGCACCATCTTTGAGGATGGATACACTTTCAATTTCTTCTGAACTCATGCGGGCGAAGTATTCCTTGTCGCGAACAATACCATCCACGACAAACAAAGGATTACCCATGCCCCGGATATCAATTTGCGTATCGTACGCTCCGGGTGCCGCACTTTTTTGTACGACACGAACACCGGGTAACTTACCCGTAAGCGAGTTGAGCACGTTTTCGTTTTTGGTTCGAACAATATCCTTGTTATCAATTGCCGCCACCGCTCCCGTAAGGGTTGCTTTTTTCTGTGTTGAATAACCGGTTACAACGACTTCATCCAGACTAGTTACATCAATTTCCATGGAGACATCAATTACCGCCCGGGCACCCGCTGTTACTTTCTGTGTAACATAACCGATGAAACTGAATACCAATACGGCATCATCATTCGGAATCGTAATGGTATATTTTCCGTCTGCATCGGTTACGGTACCTAAACTTGTTCCTTCTACCAACACACTTACACCGGGAAGTCCCATGCCTGTTTCCTCCGAAACCCTACCTGTAATTTCCCTACTCAACTGAACTCCTGCAGAGGTTGACAGAAGGGAAACACTTCTCATTGTTGCGGCAGGCCCTTGCGGCCACAAAAGATTTTTACTCCCTGACGGGGAGGCTTCCCGGATTTCCTTGACAGACGCTGTTTGCCCCACGGCCAGGGAGCTCCAGGTCAGGAAAAGAAGCAAAAACACGTAGATTTTACCCATAGGATTGAACATTTAAGGTTAGATTGTTTGAATTCGTTACCGTTTGCGATCAGCTTTCAATCGTTAGCGGTGAATCAAACATAGGCGGGGTCGATTAATTTTCTCTTAAATCCCTATTAATGCGATATTTTTCTGAAAAAAATTAATTACGGCTTAAAAAGTTTGATAATGCAGGAAGTAAAGAGGACTCAGAGAAGCCGAAAACTTGTTTTTTCAAAGCTGGTATTGAATAATTTCGATAAGCCCTTGGGTACAATCTTGACTACGCTGCCGTACTGCCCGCACTTAATAAAGGCTTAATATCAACTTAAAGAATTAAAATTTTCTGCGTTGCTAAAAACATACTTGTTCCACTTGCCAATATTTTGAATTGTCATTTCTACACTATCAACATTTCTGCTACCTAAACCGAATTGCGTTGCCTGAACATACCTATTCATGGAGCAATCTGCCAACTGCTCTTTATCCGAAAGGTAAGAGCACCTGATAAACTCCCAAATCTGATTAATAGAAGTAGGAAACAACAGGTTACACACTACTCTCCCTGCTCCAGTCTATATTCTCTGCTTCAGCCAATATGAACTTGTAAAACTTGGAACCTTGAACAGTAACGCAGAACTTGAAACCTGATATGAAAAATAAGAAAACATCCATTTCTGATATTGCGAAGAAGCTTAGCGTTTCTCCCACTACCGTGTCTTTTGTGCTGAATGGGAAATCAAAAGAGAAAAGAGTAAGCGAAACGGTGGTCAGTAAAGTCAAAAAGTATGTAGAGAAGGTTGGATATAGGCCCAACACGTTTGCCCGCGGGCTCCGCACCGGTCAATCCAAGATCATCGGCCTGATGATTGAAGATATCTCAAACCCCTTCTTCGCCAGCGTGGCCAAACTCATAGAAGACCGGGCTTACGAAGACGGCTACAAGATCATGTACTGCAGCACGCACAACAACAAGGCGAAAGCACGTGCATTGATCCGGATGTTTAAAGACTGCCGTGTAGACGGTTTCATCATTGCCCCCGCTGACGGTATGGAAGACGAGATAAAAAAACTCCTGAACCAAAAAGAAAAAGTGGTACTGTTCGATCGTTACTTTAAAGACATCCCGGCCGATTACATTGTAGTAGACAACGAAAAAAGCAGTGACAGAGCCACCTCGCATTTTGTCGCGAATGGTTTTAAGAACATTGCCTTCATCACTACAGCTTCCAAACAATCGCAAATGACCGACCGTCTGGCGGGTTATACCAAGGCCTTGAAACGAAACAAACTCAACCCGCTCGTCCGGAAAATACGGTACACTGAAGATCACGACATCCTCGATTCGGAGATCGAAAAATTTCTGTGCGAGAATCCGCAAATCGATGCCATCCTCTTTTCAACCAACTACCTTGCTATTAACGGGCTGGAGATGATTCGTAAACTGGGGTACTCGATTCCCAACGACATAGCCGTTATCGCATTCGATGACCATATTCTTTTTCAACTATACAATCCTCCCATAACCTCCATCACACAACCGGTTCAGCAACTATCGGAGTGCATTATCGATACCATGCTTCGAAAGCTTACCAACAAGAAAATCCGCCAACAACAGATTGAGGTACCGACCACCCTTGTGCTGCGACAATCATCGCAACGCAAATAATTAAGACTATGCTTTTTCGTAAAATGATTTTTTACCTTTTTTGCTAAAACGTTTTAGCAAAAAGACGTTACGTAACAATTCATGAAGAATACCATGGTGCTTGGTGTTGATATTGGCGGGTCGCATATCACAGCCGGCTTACTGAATACGGAGACACGGGTGCTCCTGACCGACTCTATTATAAGATGTAAGGTTAATTCTGCCGACACAGCCCAGAACATTATTACCGCCTGGGCCTCAGTCTTAAAAGGATTTGCCAAATCATCAGCTATGCGTATCGGCATAGCTATGCCTGGCCCTTTCGATTATGAGCAAGGCATCTCCTATATTAAAGGGCTTGAAAAATATGAATCGCTATACGGTAAAAAGGTAAAACAACTGCTAGCCAATGCACTGGAAATTCCGGAAGATCACATCAGACTAAAAAATGATGCCGGTTGTTTTTTGCAAGGCGAAATAATGGCCGGAAGTGCGCGAGGCTACAACCGCTCGATCGGATTGACCATTGGCACTGGCATTGGCACGGCCGCAGCAAAGCATGGTGTTGCTGAAGATGCAGATCTTTGGAAAACACCCATGAAAGGCGACATTGCAGAAAATTTTCTATCGACACGCTGGTTTGTAAAGCGATACCACCAATTAACCGGAAAAGAAATCAACGATGTGAAACAACTGTGCGACCTGCTTGAAAAATATCCCACGTTACATACTATCTTTCATGAGTTTGCCGAAAACCTCGCTGACTTCCTTACTTTCTTTATTCATCAGGAAACCCCGGAAGTAGTCGTTATCGGAGGAAATATCGCCAACGCATCCCATCTTTTTCTACCTGCCGTACAGGCACAACTCGCCAAGACTTCATTAACCATACCGATTGTAAAATCAACGTTAGGCGAACATGCCGTACTGCACGGCAGCGCTGCACTTTGGAATGACCAACTACAACCCGCTAAATAAGAAAGCATGAATACAAAAGCATTACTGACTGAAAAAAAGTACACTATCGTCTTCATCTTTGTTACCTCGCTGTTTATGTTCTGGGGTATTGCCATTACCATGGCCGACTCCCTGAATAAACATTTTCAATCGGTGATGAGCCTCACCAAAATGCAATCGGCTTTTGTTCAATTTGCCATATTCGGTGCATACGGTGTGATGGGCATACCGGCCGGATTATTCATGAAACGATTTGGTTATAAAAATGGAGTACTCCTTGGCCTATCACTTTTTGCAACCGGAGCTCTTCTTTTTGTGCCTGCCGCTAACCTGTCCTCCTTTACTTTCTTTGGCATGGCCCTGTTTATTCTGGGTTGTGGACTATCTACACTGGAAACTGTTGCCCATCCGTTTGTTGGTTCCCTTGGAGACCAACGAACCAGCGATCAGCGCATAAACTTTGCACAGTCGTTTAACGCTGTAGGTGCCATGATCGGACCTGCGTTGGGCGGTTATTTTTTATTTGCCAACCATGTAGATGGCAGCACTGATCTTACCTCTGTTAAAATGCTTTACCTCGCTATTGGTGTGGTGATTGCAGTAATTGCCGTGTCTTTCTCATTTGTGAAAGTACCCCCCATCCTATATTCCGAAACACCCTCAACTGATGATACCGCATCGGTAAACATTGACCCGACACCGGGCAAAAGTCTTTTTAGGCGCCCGCACTTTGTCTGGTCAACTGTTGCCCAGTTCTTTAACGTGGCCGCACAATCCGGCACATGGGCGTTCTTTATTAATTATGGTCACGACATCATGGGCTTTACCGAATTAAAAGCAGCCAACTTCATGGTTCTTTTTATGGGTATGATGTTGGCCGGTCGCTTCATTGGCACATTCTTAATGCGTGTGATTGCCCCTAACAAACTGTTGGCCATTTTTGCATTGGCTAACATCGCAATGTGTATTGTGGTGGCTCAACATCTTGGATGGCCGTCTTACATCGCGCTGTTGCTGGTCAATTTCTTTTTCAGTATTATGTTTCCCACGATCTTCAGCCTTGGCTTAAAAAACCTAGGGCAGCATACACAACAAGCAGCATCCTTTATTTCGATGGGAGTTGTGGGCGGTGCATTCTTTCCTTTTCTGATGGGGTATGTGGCCGATCATTATGGAATCGCCCAGGCGTACTACACGCCCATTATCTGTTATATCGTAATTTTCTTTTTCGGATACCGCTTTTATAAAGTACGCACCCATTAAATTCTACCGTTAATCCAGTTCTTCATTTATGATCATCGAACCAAAACTTCAGGGAGAGAAAAGTGAGATACTTGAATCCACTAAAATTCATATTACCTCATTAGGATTTACCATCGTTGCACAAGACTTCACCCGGCCATGGGGCGGATTTCTTGTTATTGATGAAACACAGGCAGAAAAATTTGCCGTCCATTATTTTCCGGGTGTTAACGTAAGTTCACTCCGCATCAGCCAGGGTGGTAAGCTCAGTCCAAAAATATTGATGGTGGAGCCGGGTAAGAAGCTTTCATGGCAATACCACAACCGCAGATCGGAAATTTGGAAGCTGGTAGCGGGTGAAGCCGGAGTTGTTCGCAGCAATACCGATGAACTCACTCCGATACACAAATTAAAAATCAATGAGATTGTTCGTCTTGCGCAAGGGGAACGCCATCGCCTGGTGGGCATGAACAATTGGGGAATGATTTCTGAAATCTGGCAACACACCCATGCCATGCATCCTTCGGATGAAGACGACATCATCCGTTTACAGGATGACTTTGGAAGATAAAAAAGTACCGGATTGATCCGGCACTTTCGTCTCCCTGTTTACACAATCACTCAAACTATCGCTCTGGCATTTGAAGGGTTAACGGAATTTCCTTGCGGAGCATCTTCGCAGCCTGACCAGTTAAAAACAAGTAGTGATCGGATGGCATCCCGTCATTACCCACAAAGTGTGTTGATGAACCGCTCGGTGGCGTATCGCTTACTTTAAAAATGGCAGTACCTTCATCGATCTCATCAAACATAGCCACATACAACATCTCTGCTCCTGCATTGATTGATCCGTGAACAAGATCCCAATAAAACTCACCCTTCAATCTGGGTATAGCACCATAAGAAGTATATTTGGCAAGCCCCGGATTTTCGAGCGACAAATTCCGCCAGCTGAAGCCTGGGTAAACAATCGGAACATAATCAACATGGTTCTCCTTTGCCCACGCGATGTCTGCCATCACATGGTCGCGATAATGATCGGACAGGTTGTGTACGAGTGGCGTAAATCGCTGCACCATCCATGGAAGAACAATATCTGCCGACCGAATAAGATCATGCAAATACGGATCAGGCAAACAGTCCTTGTTCAGTTCACGGAAATAGGTAGGCACCCCCAACAGAATGGCACATCCGCCATACACCGGATCGTTCTTTAAAAAATCTATTAATCTATTAATACCAATATCGCGGATGTTATAAGGGCGATCCGGAAAACCTAAACCCCAAATAGCCACTAAGGGTTTTCCATTGTGAAAGAGGTAGTTTTGCTTCGGACCAGCATTGGTAATCTTTACTTTATCTACCAGCATTTTCCAATCCTCAATAATAGAAGAACAGTCCTCTCCCCTGGCCCGCAATCCTGACAAGTCGTACATCACAGCAAAGGCGCGATCATACCTAATGGCCGCTTGGAGTGCGTTCTGCAGAATAACATCCGGTGCCTTGGTTGAATTTTTATACTCGCGTGTAACATCGAAAAAACGTTGCATAAACACACCGTCTACCCCATACTGTTTCATCCATTTAAAATGCAGGTCGGTAGTACTCTTATCGATCGAGCTAAATACTTTTCCGGTTGATCCATCAGCATACTTAAACGATGTTTCATACGTTTTCTCGTACTCGGTAACATCAGGCCAGAAATCAACGGTTGAATTTCCATCTTCAAATTTTCCGTTGCGACCGTAATGAACAAAGTAGTTACCCGATTCGTCACCTGGAGCACGAAACCATCCCTGATAGCCAGCCATTACCAGTCCTTTGTACGAAGCATACGTTCCGGCCTTTCCATGATGACGCTGTGCATCACTATGGTGGAACATGGCTAATAAAATCAAAATACCAATTAATCGTATGGTTGTAGTCATATATAAGTAGGTAAATGTTCGGTATTAGTTGCGCACAGGTTTTGTGCTGTTGTAGCCCTCGCTGCCATGAAACCAGTTAGCGCCCTGGCCAATAAGCCAGAGGTAATAATCTGTTTCCAGATTTTTCTCAACGCCCACGAACTTCAAACCAGAGTCGCCATTAAGTGGTACGTTATCTTCGTTGCTTACTTTGTAGATGGCAGTACCTTCATCGATTTCATCAAACATCGCCACGTAGAGTGATTGTGCTCCTACGGATTTCGCACCGGCAATCTGCTTCCAGAGAAAATTTCCTTCCAGTCTTGGAATGGCATTGTAAATAGCCGGGTTGTTGTGCATGTTAGCCCAACTAAATCCAGGAAACACCAGCGGTACATAATCAACACCATTGGCTTTACACCAACTGATATCTTCGGCTACGTAATTTGGTTTATACCCACTACTGTTAAACCGACCAACGGCCCACGGCATAATGATATCAGCCTTTTTGATGAGCGTATGGAGCAAGTCATTTTTTTGCGTGTCGCTGCCAAATGTTCTCCAGTAATAAGGAACCCCCAGCATGATCGAAACTTTTTTGGTGGCCCGAAGTTTATCAACCAGCTTTGCAACATCTTCAATGGTGTATGCGCGTTTATCATTAAAGCCTACACCCCAGATCGTTACTAAGGGTTTTCCATTGTGCTGGAGGTAAGTAGGATTTATCTTACTGTCCAGCAACTCAAACATTTCAACCAGTTCATTCCAGTCGGTTTCAAGATAGGCTACATCGGCTGATGAACACCCGCTGAGGTCGTACATCACGCTGATGGCACGACCATATTTTTTTGATGCCTTCAAGGCGTTTTCCAATACTTTATTAAAATGTCTTTTGCCTTTTGGATTAGAGGGTTTGATCTCGCCCACAAAACGCTGCATGTGCACACCATCAAGACCGTAATCTTTCATCCACTTAAAATGCAGGTCGACAGTAGATTCATCATACGGGCTGTACACATATGCGCTGGATCCATCAGAATACTTAAATGACGTTTCATATTTGATGATGTACTCCGACATGTCAGGCCACAAATCTACATTCGTGCAACCCGGAAAAAATCCGCATCCACTTTTCTGATAATGATACCACCCACGGCCAGAATCATCGCCTTCTGCCGCATGCCATCCCTGGTAGCCGGCCATCACAAGTTTCTTGTAAGAAGGGTAAAGTGCATTGGGATCATCGCTGATTACTTCCGGCTTAGGATAAGGTGCAACTTCGTTTGGCTGTGCGCAACATAACAGTACCAGCAGGAAAACAGCATTTATCAATCGTAGTCCATTCATTTCATTGTTGTTTAATTTTTATAAAACCATGTAACAGCGATTACTCCAATCAAAAAAGAATGCCGCGCATGTACTGCGCAGCATTCCACCAAACATTAACGAAACCCAAAATCATATCTATTTACTGCTCGAGGATGCGATAGCGCTGATAGAGAATAATGTCTTTCATCTTGCGAATGCGCTTACGGGCCAAGTTCAACTTCTCACGAGTCTTTCGTAGCTCCATTCGCTTCTTTTCCAGGCTCCCCTGGCTCACCAACAACAGCTCCACCAATTCCGCTTTATCGAACCTTGAAAAATCCTTCAACGCTCTTGGTACCATTACTCTTTACCTATTTTTAACGGATGGGCACTCATCGTAAACTCGAGCATTCCACCCAACATTATTTCTGCGTGCGTAATGAAGGGTTGCTTCACCACCACCCCATTCCACTTTACTTCTGTTACATACTTGTTTACTGCACTGTTGTTAATGGCTCGTATCGTAACATTCCTTCCGTTCTCCAGGTGAATAGTGGCCTCATCAAACAACGGTCTTCCGAATGTATACACCGGATTTCCCGGACTAACCTGATAAATACCCAGGCTGCTGAGAACATACCAGGCCGACATCTGCCCGCAGTCTTCATTGCCTGACAAACCGTTTAGGTCATTGAAGTAAAGCGAATGAAGGATTGAATCGACCAGTTGTTGGGTTTTCCAGGGTTGACCTGCGTGTGTATAGAGGTAGGTGATATGATGACTCGGTTCGTTGCCATGCGCATACTGCCCGATCAATCCGGAAATATCGGCTGATGAATTTTTTCCTTCTACCGCTGAGCTCTCATTAAAAAGGCTATCAAGCTTATTCAGAAATTGCTCTCTTCCTCCGTGCAAGGACATCAATCCGGGAATATCATGCGGCACAAACCACGACCACTGCCAGGAATTACCTTCAACATACTCATCTTTCCGGTGATTGGAGAAGCGTGGATTGAAAGGAGATTTCCAACTACCATCTGCATTAACACCCCGCATAAAACCAGTCTTCGCATCGAAGTAGCGAACATACCGTTTTGAACGCTCAGCGAATTTCTTGTAGTCCGCCTCTTTCCCAAGTGCTTTAGCCATCTGTGAAATGCACCAATCGTTATAGGCGAACTCCAGTGCCTTCGACACTGATTCATTTTCTTTGTCGGACGGAATAAATCCGAGTGTTTCATTGTAATACTTTGCCCGCGGCATGATGCCATGCTTAACTTCATCGTCTACAAAAACAAGTGATGAATCGTAAGTCGAAGCGTGCACCATAGCATTAAAAGCCTTTTCGACATCAAAATTCCGGTAGCCCTTCATGTATGCATCCACGATTACCGGCACGGCATTGTAGCCGATCATGGTACCCGTTTCGTTGGATGCGAGCTCCCACATCGGCAAGGCCCCACTCTCGTCATACTTCGTTAGCATGGCGCGAATCCATGATTCGTTCATAGAAGGATTAATGATCGTCATGAGTGGATGAAAGGCGCGAAAGGTGTCCCACAATGAAAACACCGTGTAGTTAGGTGAACCGTATGACTGGTGTACTTTCTTATCCATTCCCCTGTATCGGCCGTCAACATCTGTAAACACATTGGGGCTGATGGCGGTATGATACAAGGCTGTGTAAAAAATTTTCTGCTGATCCGCAGTACCTCCTTTCAGATCAATCCGGTTGAGCCATGTGCTCCACATCTTCGCAGCGTTGTCTTTTATTTGGGTGAAATTCCAATCCGGTATTTCCTGCAGTACATTGTTCTTTGCTCCTGCATAGTCCACTGAGGATATTCCCACTTTCACCAATACTTCATCGTCAGCCAGTTTATCAAATTGCAGGAGTGCCTTTGCACCTAGTTTATGGATACTTCGCGTTCCATTCTTCTCCATTATTTTTCCGCTGGCGAGCTTGTATACAAAGGGGGCTGAAAATATTGCGTGAAAATAAACCGGATGTTCGCGTGCCCATCCTTTGGTTACTTTATATCCGCGTATTTCATGATCATTAATAATTTCAATTTGATTAACCTCATTATGATGACTTTGAAGGGTGTGGCCCACATCGATAATGACACCCGATGTTTTTGATTGTGCTGGAAATGTATACTTATGAAAACCAGCATGTGCCGTGGTGGTTAATTCAACGGTTATATTATAGTCAGCCAATTTCACTGTATAATATCCGGGTGCGGCTACTTCCGACCCTGGCACTTTGGGAGAGGCATACCCTTCGTTGGGTTTTTCAGCAGTACCCTGACTAAGGTGTTGCTTGCCGGTAGTGGGCATCAGTAATATGTCACCATAGTCGCCAATACCGGTTCCACTTAAGTGGGTGTGCGAGAACCCAAGTATGGCCTGATCGGAAGCATGATAACCGGAACAGGCATCCCATCCATTTAAACGTGTATCCGGACTTAACTGAACCATGCCATACGGAACAGTAGCACCCGGAAATGTATGACCATGACCACCTGTACCAATAAATGGATTTACTAAATCGAGTTTGCTAACTTGTGCAGAAGAGTGTGTAAATTCTGTTAGCAACAGAATCATTACACAAAACAATGGGCGCATCTGAATTGTAGTTTTTGGTTGATGCGCGAAACTAGAATGAGGTTCTTAAAATCGAATTAATATCCGCTTAACGAATAAATTCAAACGATTTTTTAATTCAAGTTTTCATTTTTTTAATAATATTGATCAAAAAAGTGGCCCGGAGAGTTGCGATTCAGATATGCGGAGTGTTCTTTATTCAATAGTCTTTCTTTTCTCTCTTGGAGTACTGCATGCCCAATCGCCCGGAGGTAAACTAAATTACGGGCTGGCATTTGCTTCGCACGAAGTAAGCAAGGACCATCGCACGGCCCTTGATCTTACTCCTGACAATGCGTATACTATTAATAAAGACTTCGACTTGGAGTTTAATCTGGCGCTTCACAGGCTGGTAAATGCCTACGGCTATGTTCTTCGTGTTATTGCTAATGATTCGCTTAACATCGATCTGATGTCAACACCTGAACATGAAGTATTTCGCGACCTCACCCTTGTTATTAATAATAAACCCACCAGCATTCAGTTTGATTTTGCCGACATCGGATTGCAGCCAAACACATGGACCAACCTGCGCCTTTCTTTTTCCTTACGCAAAAACGAAATCACGCTGAACTGGAATGGAAAAACAA
>Ga0315910_10001669_pt1 | contig 20216 bp, 28 predicted proteins | sample EdamamesoilMG_FD_204470 | JGI IMG/M metagenome (GOLD analysis project Ga0315910, IMG submission 204470) | Garden soil microbial communities collected in Santa Monica, California, United States - Edamame soil | ecosystem: Environmental > Terrestrial > Soil > Garden | place: USA: California...
TCCCGGCCGCAAACCGGAGTCCGTATAATTGTTTTTTCTGTGTCCCGCAGGCGGGACGGGTTGTTACTAACGGGAATAAAATTCGACGACGGCCTGTTCGTTCGCGATGGGTTGGATCTCATCGCGCGTCGGGATGCGCATCACGACGCCTTTGAACTCGTCCTTGCTGAGCGAGAGCCAGTCCGGCACCGCGCGGCTGGTGGAGAGTTCCATGTTCTTGGTCGCGAGCTGGCGCGACACGGTCGTATTCTTGACGCTAATCACATCGTTCACGCGGAGTGCGCACGAAGGCACATTGACCTTTTTGCCATTCACGGTGATGTGACCGTGTGCGACCATCTGGCGCGCGGCGGCACGGGTGGTGGCAAGGCCGAGACTGTAAACCACGTTGTCGAGACGCGTCTCGAGAATCTGCAACATCTGTTCACCCGTCACACCGCGACGCTTGAGCGCCTTTTCATAAACGCCCCGGAACTGGCGCTCCATGAGACCATAGTAATAACGCAGCTTTTGCTTCTCAATCAGACCAAGACCGTATTCCGTCGTCTTGCGGCGGGATTTCGGACCATGAACACCCGGGCCGTAAGCGCGGCGTTCGAGATACTTGGTGGGGCCGAAGATCGGCAGACCGAACCGGCGGCTGATGCGGACGCGAGGACCTGTATAACGTGCCATACTGTTTGAAAATTAAGAGTTGAGATTGAGGTTACACGCGGCGCTTCTTGCGCGGACGGCAGCCATTGTGTGGAACGGGCGTCACATCCTTGATGCTGGTGATTTCCAGACCGATGGCCTGAAGCGCGCGAATCGCGGATTCACGGCCCGAGCCCGGACCTTTGACGCGGATTTCGACTTCCTTCAAACCGTGCGCCATCGCCTGACGGGCGGCATCCTGTGCGACCTGTTGCGCGGCGTAAGCCGTGCTCTTGCGCGAGCCCTTGAACCCAACGCGACCGGCCGCCGACCAACCGATGAGGTTGCCGTGCATGTCGGTGATGGTGACCTGCGTGTTGTTGAAAGTAGCGAGAATGTTCGCGACGCCGGCGACGATGTTCTTGGCGTGCTTCGCCTTGATGATCTTCTTGGCATTTGCGTCTTCACCGAGCAGTTCCGCCGCAGTAGGCGCAGTGCCAGCAGCGACAACGCCGGGAGCAGCAGCAACAGCAGCAGGTGCCGCTTCAGCTGCCGGAGCAGCAGCGGCGGGTTTCGCAGCCTTTTCTTCGGCGGCGGCCTCGGGTTTGCCCTCCTTTTTCGGAGCGGCAGCTTTCTTCTTCGTTTCGTCAGCCATAGGAAATCAGTTTAGTGGATGCCGGTCTTGGCGTTCGGATTACGCTGCACGCCGACGGTCTTACGTGGACCTTTGCGTGTGCGGGCGTTCGTCTGCGTGCGTTGACCCCGCACCGGCAGGCTGCGCATGTGGCGGATGCCACGGTAGCACTTGATGCCCTGCAGGCGCTTGAGGTTCATGCCGAGTTCGCGGCGCAGGTCGCCTTCGATGACATACTTGCCGTCCTGGATCGCGTGAACGATCTGCGAAAGCTGCGCCTCAGTGAGGTCCTTCGCGCGGATGCTGGGATCAATGTTCGCGCGTTCGAGGATCTCGATCGCGTTGACCGGGCCGATGCCGTAGATGTAACGGAGCGCGATATCAATGCGCTTGTTCGGCGGGACTTCGACACCAATGATGCGGGCCATAAATCGTTTTTGTTTCGGGTTGCGTCCGGCGCTCAGCCTTGACGTTGTTTGTGACGTTTGTTCGTGCAGATGACACGGATCACCCCACGGCGACGCACTACTTTGCAGTGCTCACACAATTTCTTAACTGACGCGCGAACTTTCATACTTAAATTATTTCTCTTCCGTCAAAATCCGGCCCGTTGACAAATCAAAGGGCGTCAACTGCAACTTCACCCGGGCGGCCGGTCCAAACTTCACCGCTTCCCGTTTCCGACCCACCACAAAGGCGGTCAAAACGTGGCCGTTGGCCAATCGGGCGCGATACGTGCCATTCGGCAGCGCCTCGGTCACGACGCCTTCAACCCGGAAGGCATCTTCTCGTGACATGTCAAAATCTCCGGCTCACTCTCGGTGATCAACACCGTGTGCTCAAAATGAGCGGATAGTGAACCATCCTGCGTCACCACTGTCCAGCCGTCATTCAGCATTTTTACGCCGGGTTGACCCGCGTTCACCATCGGCTCGATGGCGATGGTCATGCCTGGCACGAGCTTCGCATTGCTCCGCGCATCCACGAAATTCGGCACCTGCGGCTCTTCGTGCAACGATCGCCCAACCCCGTGACCGACAAATTCACGCACGACACTGTACCCGTTGCCTTCCACATAGTTCTGGATGGCCCGCGAAATATCGGTCACGCGATTTCCGGCCTTCGCCTGCTCAATCCCGACATACAGCGCCCGCTCGGTCACATCCATCAGCTGCTGCGCTTGCACCCCACAGCCACCGACGGCCACCGTTTTCGCGGTGTCGCCGATAAAACCTTTATAGACCACGCCGACATCCAGACTCACGATATCGCCAAAGCGCAATTGCCGGTCACTGGCCATTCCGTGAACCACTTCGTCGTTCACCGAGATGCACGTCTGGCACGGATAGCTTTCCCGGTATCCCAGAAACGCGCTCTTCGCGCCGTAAAACTTCATCCGTTCGCCCGCAAACTCATCCACCTGCCGCGTCGTGATGCCGGGCCGGATGAACCCGGCTATCTCATCCAACACCTGCGCCGCAATCGCCGCTGCCGGACGCATGATTTCCAGATCGCGCTCCGACTTCAGGATGGGTTTTCGGTTCGACACGGATGCCTCCGACGGCTCACACCGCAAGCGGCGCGAAGCCAGGCCAGCCTCAGCTGGTCCGGCCACGGATGCGGCCCTTCTTCAGGAAGCCGTCGTAGTGGCGCATCATCAAATGGGATTCGACCTGGCGCATCGTGTCGAGCATCACACCAATCGTGATCAGCACACTCGTGCCGCCAAAGAACTGCGTGACCGTGGGCGGAATCTCCAAGGTGCGTTGCAAAATGATCGGGATGACGGCGATGACCGTCAGGAAAATCGCACCCGCCAATGTGATCCGGCTCATGGCCGAATGCAGATAGTCACTCGTCGCCTGCCCTGGCCGCACGCCTGGGATGTAACCACCGTTCTTCTTCAGATCATCGGCGATCTGCAGTTCGTTGAACTGCGTGGCCACCCAGAAATATGAGAAGAACAAAATCATCAAGCCGAACAGGACCAAGTACGTCGTCGAACCGTATTGCAACGCCACAGCGATTTCCCGGAAGAGCTTGATATCCATCCACGAACCCAGGCGCAGGAAAATCTGTTCCGGAAACATGAGCAACGCCGAGGCGAAGATCACGGGCATGACGCCGGCATAGTTCACCTTCAACGGCAGGAATGATGTTCCACCCTGCATGATCTTCCGGCCTACCGCCCGCTGCGCGTACTGGACCGGCACCTTGCGTTGCGCTTGAGTGATGGCGATGACGCCGGCGATAACCCCCCCCAGCAACAACACCAACGCCACCCCGTGACCGATGTGAAACTCAGTACCTTCGCGGAAGAACATGTCGTAAACGCCGGTTGCTGCGGCCGGCAGATCGCCCAAAATGCCGATGGTGATCACCAGCGATACGCCGTTGCCGATGCCGCGCTCCGTGATCTGCTCGCCCAGCCACATGAGCAACATGGTGCCGGTAGTCAAGATCATCAGCGTCTGGATGCGATACCACCAGATCCAGGTATCGCTGTACAAGACCAGACTGCCGATGCGATCCGAGCCGAACAATGCTTGCGGCTTCTCCCAACCAAAGGTCATCGCGGCACCCTGGACCAGACACACCAGCAAGGTGAGGTAGCGACCATACTGGATGATCTTCGCGCGCCCACCTTCTTCGCGCGCCAGCTTGCTCAATTGCGGGATCACCGCCGTCAATAGCTGGATGATGATCGTCGCCGTGATATACGGCATGATGCCCAGCGAACCCACCGCGCACCGGAACACCGCACCGCCGGTGAACATCGCGTAAAGTCCCAGCAGCCCGCCCTCGCTGGCTTCCATGGACTTGTAAAACCGGTGCAACTCCTCGCCGTCGAGTCCGGGAATGCGGATGAACGCAATCAGCCGGCAGACGAACAGGATGCCCAGCGTGAAGAGAATCCGGCTCTTGAGTTCCGGGATGCGGAAACAATTGGTGAACGTGTTGGCGATGGAGCGGAACATGAAGCGTCAGTAGTTCAGGCTTTGGCGGCTGCCTTCGCGGAAACTACTTCACACGCCCCACCCTTGGCTTCGATCTTTGCCCGGGCGGAGGCGCTGAAAGCGTGAGCGCAAACGGTCAGCTTCTTGGTCAGGTCTCCGTCTCCCAAAATCTTGATGCCGTCGCCCGGGCCATTGGCCAGGCCGGCAGCCTTCAACGCGGCGACATCCACGCGCGCGCCGTTCTCAAACTGGTTCAACGATTCCAGGTTCACTGCGATGTAACGCGTGCCGAACCGGGTGTTGTTGAAACCGCGCTTCGGGATGCGGCGGATGAGCGGCATCTGACCGCCTTCGAAACCGATGCGGATCGAGCTGCCCGAACGCGCGGTCTGGCCCTTGCCACCGCGCCCGGCCGTTTTGCCGTGACCGCTGGATTCGCCCTGGCCCAACCGCTTGCGGCGGTGCTTCGCACCCGGACGAGGTTTAAGGTCGTGTAATCGCATAAAAATCAGGCTGTGAGCGCTTCCGGCGCCTTCGGGGGTTCAATCTTCTTCAACTCGATGCCGCGGCTCTTGAAGATGTCCTCACGCATCCGCAAGCTGAGCAGCGCGTTGATCGTGGCCTTCACCACGTTCGCCGCGTTCTTCGAGCCGAGCGATTTGCTCAGGATATCCTTGATGCCGACGGATTCGAGCACCGCACGCACGGTCTTGCCAGCGATGATGCCGGTACCGGGCGAGGCCGGGCGGAGCAACACTTTCGCGCCGCCGTACTGGGAATAAACTTCGTGCGGAATCGTCACGTCCTTCAAGCGGACGGAAACCATCTTCGTGCGGGCGAGCTCACCACCGCGACGGATTGCGTCCGCCACTTCCGCGGCCTTGCCAAGCGCGAGACCGATGCGGCCCTTGCGATCACCGACCACGACGAGTGCGCTGAACTTGAAGCGGCGTCCGCCCTTCACAACTTTCGACGAACGGTTGATGAACACGACCTTCTCGGCCAGTTCTTCGCCACCCTTGTCGTCAGAGTCCTGGTTCTGCCGCGGACGGCGTCCGCCGGGACCACCGCCACGCGGACCACGCGGTCCCCCACGGAAGCCGCGTTGCTGCTGCGGCGCCTGCGGTGCCTGCGGCGCTTCGGGTTGCTGCTCTTGCGGCGCTGCGCCGCCTTCAGGTGTTGTCACTTCATCAGCCACAATCTTATCTCCGTTGCTTGGTTAAAATTTCAGTCCAGCTTCGCGCGCGGCTTCGGCCAGCGCCGCCACCTTGCCCAACACTGGCTTGCCATCCTTGCCCTCGGACCAATGATAGCGCTCTCCACCGCGGTCGAACACCACGGCCTTGATGCCTTTGGCAATCGCTGCTTCCGCCGCGAGTTTGCCGATCGTCTTCGCACTCGTCACGTTGGCCCCGAGCTTGTCACGATCAGGCGTCGCTTTCGCGCGGGTGGACGTCGAGGCCAGCGTCTTGCCGGCAACGTCGTCAATGAACTGCACGTAAATGTGTTCGTTGGTGAAGGCTACCGCCATGCGGGGACGCTCGGCGGTGCCGCTGACCTTGTTCCGGATGCGCCAATGGCGCAACTGGTGCAGCTTTTGTTTCTTTTCGTGTCTCATGGTTCAGTTCACGGATTTGGCCGTGATCAATTCAAATGGTTATTGGACGGTCTTGCCTTCCTTGCGCTGGACGTGTTCGCCCACATAGCGCACACCCTTGCCCTTGTACGGTTCGGGCGGATAGTAAGCGCGCAGCTCGGAGGCGACCTTGCCAACGAGCATTTTGTCCGGACCTTCCACCGTCAGCTTGGTGTTTTCCTCGACCGTCACTTTGATCTGGTCGGGAATCTCGTAATTGATCGGATGCGAATAGCCGAGGCTCATGTTCACGATCTTGCCCTGGACTGCGGCCTTGAAACCGACGCCCTGGATCTCGAGCTTTTTGACGAAGCCATCCGTCACGCCCTTGACCATGTTGTTGATGAGCGCGCGGCTCAAACCATGCAGCGCCTTGGCCTGCGAATCATCGCCATCGCGGCTGACCACGATCTTGCCGTCGGCCACTTTCAAGCTGGTGCGCTTGGGCAGTTCCCAGTTCAGTTTGCCCTTCGGGCCTTCCACGTGAACGTTCTGGCCCTTCACTTCCACCTTCACCTTCGGCGGAATGGCAATCGGTTGTTTTCCAATACGCGACATAAAATTTACCAGATGTGGCAGACGACTTCGCCGCCAATGTTCTTCTTGCGGGCCTGCACGCCGGTCATCACGCCTTCCGGCGTCGAGATCACGGCCACGCCCATGCCGCCGAGCACGCGCGGGATTTCCGTCGCGCCGACGTAGTTGCGCAACCCGGGCTTGCTGATGCGGCGCAACCCTTCGATCACGGCTTTCTTGCCTTCGTACTTCAGGCGGACGTTGATCGTCTTGATCGTCTTGCCTTCCACAGTCACATCAGCGACGTAACCTTCCTTCTTCAGGATGTGGGCGATGCTTTCCTTCATCTTCGAGTGCGGGATCTGCACCACGGGACGAAGCGCGCGCGCGCCGTTGCGGATGCGCGTCAACATGTCAGAAATCGGGTCGGTCATAATCTTACCAGCTTGCTTTCACTACACCGGGAATCAATCCGTTCAACGCCGCTTCGCGGAACGTCAAACGCGAGCAGCCAAACTTGCGGATGTAAGCGTGCCGCCGGCCGCTCATTGAGCAGCGGTTCACCACACGCACCGGACTCGCGTCCTTCGGCAGCTTGGAGAGGCCCGCGTAATCACGCTTCGCCTTCAGCTCCGCGCGCTTGGCGGCGTACTTCTTCACCGTCTCCTGCTTGCGCTTGTTGCGCTCCAACCATGCTTTCTTGGCCATAAAATCTTTAAGTTATTTCTCGGCGAACGGGAAACCCATCAGCTTGAGCAGATCGCGCGCTTCCTCATCTGTCCTGGCGCTCGTGACGATCGTCACGTCCATGCCCTGCGTGCGCTTGATCTTGTCCAATTCGATCTCCGGGAAAATGGTCTGGTCGGCGATGCCGAACGTGTAGTTGCCGCGGCCATCGAACTTGCGCGGCGACAAACCACGGAAATCACGGATCCGCGGAAGCGTCACGGCGACGAGGCGATCGAAAAATTCATACATCGCGTCGCGGCGCAGCGTCACGCGGCAGCCGATGGGCTGGTTCTCGCGCAGCTTGAAATTCGCGATGGCGTGGCGGGACTTGCTGATAGCCGGCTTGCGACCGGTGATGAGCGTTAGGTCCTTGGCCGCGTCCTCGATCGCGCCCTTTTCGAGGGACGCGCTGACGCCCATGTTCACGACGATCTTCGTGAGGCTGGGAATCTGATGGACGTTTGCGAACTTGTGCTTCTCCTTCAGAGCGGGCACCACTTCGCTGACATATTTGCTATGGAGTCTGGCTTTCATTTTTTGGCGTCACGGATTTGGCCGTGACTAATAAATTCTTCAGGCGGCTTTCGGTTTCTTCGCGTCGTACACCTCGGCCTTGATCAGGTTCGAGATGTGGATCGTGCCCTCGCGCTCGACAATCGCGCCATTCGGGTTCTGCTGGTTCTTGCGCGTGTGTTTCTTGATCATGCGTGCGCCCTCGACCATCGCGCGCTGTTTCTTCACGAGAATTTCAATCACGCGACCGCGCTTGCCCTTGTCCGCGCCGGCGATGACTACCACTTCGTCGCCTTTTTTGATGTGAGCCATAATCAGATAACCTCCGGTGCGAGCGAAATGATTTTCATGAACTTCTTGTCGCGCAGCTCGCGCGCGACCGGTCCGAAGATGCGCGTGCCCTTCGGGTTGAGTTCCTTGTCAATGATCACACAGGCATTGCTGTCGAAGCGCAGGCATGAGCCGTCATTGCGGCGGATGGTCTGGCGCGTGCGGACAACCACCGCGTCATGGACCTCGCCTTTCTTGACCTGGCCGTCGGGCGCCGCGTCCTTGATGTGAACCTTGATGACATCGCCGATGTGGGCGTACGTCTGGTTCTTGCCCAACACACCGATGGCCCAAGCAACCTTGGCACCGGTGTTGTCGGCAACGTCGAGATGTGAACGAATCTGTAACATATTCTTGAATCAGGCCGCCACGCGTTCCACGCCGCTGGCACGGTCCACAATTGCCACCAACCGCCAGCGTTTGGTGGCCGACAGCGGACGGGTCTCTTCGATGCGCACCTGGTCGCCCGGCTTGGCCTCGCCCTTCTCGTCGTGCGCGTAGAATTTCTTGTACGAGGTCACGACCTTGCTGAACTTCGGGTGCGGGAAACGCCGCTCGACGCGCACCACGATAGTCTTGGCCATCTTGTTGGAGACGACCTCGCCGACGCGTTGTTTGCGGATGCCGCGGGCGGCCGCGGCCGGAGTTGTGTTGGTTGTGTCAGCCATACCAGTTAAGCAGCCTTGTTGCGGAGTTGTGACGCGCGCGTTTCAATCCGCGCGATGTCCCGGCGCAGCGTGCGCAAACGCGCGGGCTTTTCGAGCTGCGCGCTCGCCTGTTGCAACCGCAGGTTGAACATTTCCTGGCGCAGGTCGCGGCCTTTGGCCGCCAACTCCACCAACGTCATGTCTTTGATTTCCGTAAACTTCATAAACTCGTTTCGCTTACACGTGCTGATGCCGCGAGATGAACTTGGTGCGGATCGGCAGCTTGGTCGCCGCCAGCCGCATGGATTCACGGGCCACCGCTTCGGTCACGCCGTCCACTTCGAACAAGATGTTCGCCGGCCGAATCACGGCCACCCAACCTTCGAGCGGCGCCTTGCCCTTGCCCATCCGGGTTTCCAGCGGCTTCTTCGTGAACGACTTCTGCGGGAACACACGGATCCACAGCTTGCCATGCCGCTTCATGTTGCGTGAAATCGCCACGCGGCAGGCTTCCAGTTGCTTGGAATCCATCCAGCAACGTTCCATCGCCATCAAGCCGTATTCGCCAAACGCGACCGTGCTGCCGCGATACGCCAGACCGGCGCGGCTGCCGCGGTGCATCTTGCGGTACTTAACTTTCTCGGGCTGCATTGCCATAAAATTATCCTGTAAACCGTATTACTTGCCGACGACTTCGGTCGTGGCGGTGGTCGCGCCGGCCTTCGTCGGCTTGTTCTCACCTTTGCAAATCCAGCACTTCACGCCGAGCTTGCCATACATGGTCTTCGCTTCAGCAAATCCATAGTCAATGTTGGCGCGCAGCGTGTGCAACGGCACGCGACCCCAGTGATACATTTCCACGCGGGCCAGTTCCGCCCCGCCAAGACGACCAGCGCAACGGATCTTGATGCCGTCCGCGCCGAAATCCTTCGCGGTCTGCAACGCCTTCTTCATCGCGCGACGGAACGACACGCGCCGTTCGAGCTGCAACGCGACGTTCTCGGCGACGAGTTGCGCGTCGGTCTCCGGCTGCTTGATCTCCACGATGTCCACGTAGATTTCCTTGCCGGTCAGCTTGCTCAGGTCTTCCTTGAGCTTGTCGATTTCCGAGCCCTTGCGGCCAATGACCACACCAGGACGCGCGGTGAGAATCGTCACGCGGCAGCGGCTGGCAGCGCGCTCGATCAAAATCTTCGGCACGGACGCCGTCTCAAGCTTCTTCTTGAGCGTGTCACGGATGGTGCGGTCTTCGGCGAGCAACCGGCCGAATTCTTTTTTCCCGGCATACCACTTCGAGCGCCAGTCTTTGTTGACCGCGACGCGCAGACCGATTGGATTGGTTTTTTGGCCCATACAGTTATTCGTCGGACAAAGTGATTCGGATGTGAGACCGGCGCTTGATGATCGGACCGGCCGAGCCGCGCGCTTTGGGCGTAAACCGCTTGATGCGCATGGCCGTGCCGGCCACCGCTTCCTTCACCATGAGCGTCTCGGGCTTGACCTTGTTATTGTTTTCGGCGTTGGCAATGGCGGACCGGAGGGTCTTGGCCACGAAGCGCGCGGATTTGCGCGGCACCACCGCGAGCACCGCCTGCGCGTGCAGCGCGGGCAGGCCCTGAATCTGACGCACGACTTCGCGCACTTTCTGCGGCGACATCGGCACGTTTTTAAGGATGGCGTGGACTTGCATACTATTTCGCTTCCGCCTTGGCCGTGTGTGCGCCGTGCTTCTTGAACGTGCGCGTGGGGGAAAATTCCCCGAGTCGGTGGCCGACCATGTTTTCGGTCACGAACACCGGATTGAACACCTTGCCGTTATGCACCGTAAAGGTCAGGCCGACAAAGTCGGGCGTGATCATCGAACGGCGCGACCAGGTCTTGATCGGCGTCTTGGAATTGGTGCTTTTCGCCTTCGAGATCTTCTCCAGAAGGTGACCATCAATGAACGGGCCTTTTTTGATTGAGCGTCCCATAGTGCGTTACTTGTTCTTCATGGGCCGGCCATCGCGGCGAACCACGATGAAACGGTTGGAAATCTTCTTCTTGTGCCGGGTGCGATAACCCTTGGCGACCATGCCCCACGGCGAGGTCAACTGCTGCCAACCACCACCGGACTTCGACTTGCCGGCGCCGCCACCGTTCGGGTGATCGACCGGGTTACGCGAAACACCGCGGTTGATCGGACGAATGCCGAGGTGGCGTGAACGACCCGCCTTTCCGAGAATCACGTTCTCGTGCTCGGTGTTACCGACCTGACCAATCGTGGCGTAGCACTCTTCGCTGATGCGGCGGATTTCGCCCGAGGGCAGACGGATCTGGGCGTAACCTTCATCACGCGACATCAATGTTGCAGCGCCACCAGCGGAGCGAACCATCTGACCACCGCGACCGGGGGTAAGCTCGAGATTATGAATAGCTGAGGCCAGCGGAATGGTTTTGAGCGGAAGACAATTGCCGATTTCAGGCGGAGCGGTCGGGCCGCTCATGATCTTACCACCGACCTGGATGCCGACCGGGGCGAGGATGTAACGCTTCTCGCCATCCTTGTATTCCAGCAACGCCAGACGGGCGGAACGACCCGGATCATATTCGATCGCGGAAACCGTCGCTTCGACCCCGTGCTTGTTGCGCTTGAAATCCACGAGGCGGATCTTCTGCTTGTGCCCGCCGCCGATGCCCCGCGCGGTCGCGCGACCGTAATGATTGCGGCCACCGGTCTTCTTGCGGATCTCGACCAGGCTCTTCTCCGGCTTCGTCTTCGTAACGTCGCTGTAATCTGCGAACGTGACGTAGCGCAGGGACGGCGTTAGCGGTCTAAATGTTTTGACTGGCATAAAATCAATAAATCCAAGTCAGCAACGCTTGGATGCAAAGTTGGACCATCATTCCCGTCCCGGTGAGGGATCAGTTATCGGCCCGCTGTTTCCCTTCGCTGGGCGAAAGGGACGCAGAGAGTAACAGAGCGAAGCCGTGGTGCAACAAGTATTTTGAAGAATTATGGGCGAGTGACGGCGCGAACAAAATCACGGCGATTGAAGGATGAAAAACTGCGGTCCGCCGGGGGTGACACCGTTGGTCAGGGTGACGGAATAATTGTTTGGACCGCGCGTGGTGACGGAATTCGTTAGAAGCGGCGTCCACTGGGCCAGAGGCAGAGTGAAGTTTGTGCTGCCCAACAGACTAAAATCGCCGCTAAATCCACAGCTGGCGAAGAACTGCAGGTTGGTTTGGGACGAAAGCGCACTGCTCAGCGTCGGCTGCGGCCGGGGGAAAATCTGCGCCGGGACGGCGTTTGAACTGTAAAAACCGTCGCCAAGCTGGCCGTAGTCATTTCTACCCATCGCCCACAGGCTGCCGTCGGATTTGAGAAAGAGGCTATGACCGCCACCTGCCGCAATGGCCGTGACACCGCTGACGACGATTTGTTTGGGCCGATTGGTATTGCTGCGAGTGCCGTCGCCAAGCTGGCCCCAATAATTGTGCCCCATCGCCCACAGGCTGCCGTCGGATTTGAGAAACAGGCTATGAGCGCCACCTGCTGCAATGGCCGTGACGTTGCTGGCGACGATTTGTTTGGGCCGGTTGGTATAGCTGTAAGTGCCGTCGCCAAGCTGGCCGGCACCATTGGGGCCCATCGCCCAAAGACTGCCATCGGACTTGAGAAACAGGCTGTGATTACCACCCGCCGCAATGGCTGTCACACCATTGGTAACGATTTGCTTGGGCAAGTTAACGGGGTTGGGAGAATTACCGTCGCCAAGCTTGCCGTCATAATTGTCACCCATCGCCCACAGGCTGCCGTCGGATTTCAGAAACAGGCTGTGAATGTAACCCGCTGCAACGGCCGTGACACCGCTGGCAACGACTTGTACGGGCTGGTTGGTGCCGGAAGGAGGGTCTGTGGAAAATGTGCCGATGCCAAGCTCGCCCGACGAATTAAGTCCCATCGCCCACAGGCTGCCGTCGGATTTACAAAACAGGCTGTGACCATAGCCCGCCGCAATGGCTGTAACGCCGCTGGTGACGATTTGTTTTGGCCGGTTGGTGTTGTCGTAAGTGCCGTCACCAAGCTGGCCAAAATAGTTTTCTCCCATCGCCCACAGGCTGCCGTCGGATTTGACCAACAGGCTGAATCCACTGCCCACCGCAACGGTCATGACGCCGCTGGCAACAATTTGTCCTGGCTGGTTGGTGGTGGTGTTAGTGCCGTCGCCCAACTGCCCATAATCATTTTTGCCCATCACCCACAGGCTGCCGTCGGATTTCAAGAACAGGCTGTGGTCAGCTTGACATCCCGTTGCGATATTGGTCGCCGTCAGCGCGGCTTGGCCGGTCCAACCGTTCAGGAGCACAGAAATCAAACCGAATTGAAGAATGCGTTTCATGGTATGGCAAAAGTTTGCGTTTGTACTGAAATCACCCCACCACTGATCCAACCTTCGTCGTCCGCGGCTGGACATCTCGCACGAAAGCACGCGCTAAATATCTGCCAACCGACGACAAGTATCGCCGATACGACCAGTCTACCCATGCAGTCGCCAGCATGCTACGGAAACTAACGTAAATCTTGTCGTCTTGCCTTGGAGATGTCGCATGGTCCTGGTACTTGTTATCGGACGTAAACTGGCCCAGCCGTCATTGCCAGATTCCGAAACCCCAAGCGCCAGATGCGTCAAATTGTCACCAGCCCAGCCCTGCGTTCGCACGGCTGAACGTTCGACACGGAAGGATCCGTCGTTTGTTTGGAAGCAACCGGCAACGCAACAGCAATGTGCCCAAGAGCAAATCGACGCATCGGAAGAATAGCGCCCGAATCACGGTCCGAATCGCCGTTAGTGCACGGAATCGGCCAACCACCGTCGCCAAAGCGATGTAAAGGCGGGCCCGACAGAACCGACACTGGATTCCAGTCAGGCCCAAGGGCTGACGATCGCTTTAATGAGATGCCGGTAAGATGTAGGAACTCACGCCAGGGATCAGTCTGCTCCTTAGCGTACCGAATCTTCAGTTCAGAGAAATCCAAAAGCTGCGTGCTCGAAATAGGCCACACAACAAGGTCTTTCCCAAATGAGAAGTCCTGCGTTTGTAAGGTTGGCAGTCATACCGAATCCAGTTCCTGGTTGGATTGGTAATTACAATCCGGCTCCACTCATTTAAGGCCGTGGTTTAAATTAGAAATGCAGTTGGCCGGAGCACTGGTCTTGGCGTTCTGACAGAGTAAACAAGCCAGGCCATCAAGCCGAAGAATACAGCCACGACAAGCAGTAACCTCGTAAATAACTGACGAAAGAAGGCTGTTTATGACTCCGAGGCCGCACCTATAACAGGTCGGTTCTAATCCTCGCCCGAATGCCATGTCAATCGCGTGGAACAACCACACTACAGCACAGGTCCACCTTTCAACAGCCGCGCTTCTCAAGCCGTCGCCAGCCCAGCCTTGCGTTCGCGTGGCTGAACATCCGGCACCGAAGGCCCAGTCGCCTGCTTGAAAGTTACTGGAGAGCGCAGCAGCAATGTGCCCAACAACAGATCCGCCAGCGGGAAGACCACGTTGAAGTTCTTGTGCATGTAACGGTGATGCAAGAGATGATGACCGTTCAGGCGGAAGAAGATTCCCGAGCGTTCCACGCTGCGCTTCTTCGGCAGGTGCATGCACCAGTGCATGTATTCGTAGGCCGCAAAATAGCCGATGAACGCCACGCTCGCGCCAACGAGAATACCCCAATGTCCCACCACCCACGCCAGGAGCGCGAACGGCACCGCGCCGATGAGCACCAACACCGGACCGTTCCACCACGCCATCGGGATGGTTTTCTTGTCTTTTTCGTGCTTCAGGTGGTACGTCTCGTCCGCTCGGAAAACGTGATGATGAATCAATGCATGTGTCTCAAAGGGATAACGGAATTTCCAGAGCGGCCGGTGCATCACAAAGCGATGCAGCGTCCACTCGAAGAACGAAGCGAAAACGACGGCGACGGCAAAACTCGCCGCGAGCAACCACAGGAAACCTAGGATACCGGTCATGTCCACGCATTCTGCCGTTGCTTAACCGACGAAGCAAGGAATGCGCGCAAAAAACTTTCGATGCGACCAGCTAAACATATTGATGATCAAATCGCACTGACAGTGCGCGGCCCTTGGATCAAAACCGCCAGCTCAGCCCGCCATGCAACCGCCAGTCGGGGACATTCTGCAAGCCCTGGTTATCAATTTCCAGCGGGATATCTATGCCGGCGTTGGCGCTGAAGTGTTCACCAATGGTTAGATTGATCTGTGGCCCGACGTAGAATGCTTCCATCCCCGTGTTGAGATTTTCCCGGCCCAGCAACGTGTCCGGTTGCATGTCATCGTAAACGACCAACGCCTGAAGGCTTAACGAGAAGCCGTCCCTCAAAAACAGATAAATGCCCGGCCCGCCGGAAATCATCCATTCGTCTCCATATTCGTAGTCTGATTCCCCAGGAGTGCGCAGATAATATTGGAATTGGGCATTGAAGAGCATGCGCTTCCACCGCGAATTCATGGTCACCCCGAACACGCCGTCCCACGAACCTGAACCCAACGCGATATCGCGTAGGTGCACGCCGCCAAACGCGTGTTGATGCCCGGTACCGAAGGCTTCGTCCAGTTCACGTGTCGTGCTGACTTCTTCGGCCACGCGGTCAGCATCGCCGGTGGGAAACTTCACGCCAGCCAGCAGATTGACGAAAAGCGACGCATCGGCCTCGCTGAAACGATATGCGGTAAGCCGGCCGATCAAAGACATGTCACCCAGACCGGACTCCGTACCGGATTCAGAGAAAAAGCCTGTGATGGTGCGCTGATAACGGAAAAAATCCTTGTGGACATAAGGCACATTCAAGCTCACGCCGAAACGTTCGGAAAAATTCCATGCCGGCACCAGATGCGTGATTGAACTCTCCACAAAAGCCTCGTCCAGCAACGACGGCGGCAATTCCTCACCATTCAATTGGACAGTCTTGTAGGGGACGTACTGTTCCGCAAGACTCAGGGTGAAACCAGCCGCCGAACCTCCGTTGGCTGAGTCGGCATTGTAAACTGCGCACAAATCACAGGCCGGCAAGCTGTACGCCATGTAATAAACCAGGGTTGCGGCGAGGAAAATCTTTTTCATCAGGGAGTCACCTTCAATCGATAAAAGCGGACTGGCAGTGTCGGATTGGTATCCACAGCGATCCAATGTTGATTATACGGTACTGCCGGCACCGAAGCAATATCGGTCCAGACAGCAGCAGTGCCGTTGCTGGCCTGCCCGAACGCGGTGCTGCGCTGAACGACATAAGTGCGATTTGGCTCTGTCTCGAAGTGAATCATGACCTGGTTCGTCTGGTAGATTTCAATCAGATCGATCCGGGGAACAGCTGCTCGCGCCAAAGCCAGCAACGCGATCACGCCCCACACCGCCATAAAGCAGGCGCGCCTGACGTTCTGCCGGGCAAGATCAATTCTCATGCGTGAACGAAGTCTGGCAGCCTCGGCCCAAATTGGAAAGGCGTGAAGTCTCGCCGACTCCACGCCTTGACACTACACTACTCACTTCACTGTTGGGACGGAAAACAACGAAGCCGACCAAGGACGGCCCGCACTGTTATGAGGCACGGTCAGTCAAAAAGTTCCCGCGACTTTCGCCGCCCCAATCACAGGTTCGCGATTGAATCGGATGGTCAGACCCGCTATTCCTTTCCAAATGCGCCTCAACCGCTTGTCCCTAGCTGCCAGCATTGTCGTCGCCAGCCTTTGTGCCAGTTGCGCTTCAGTGCAATATGAACCTGCCAAAGTAACGCCACCGGTGCCGGCACGGGAGTTCCGCGGCGTGTGGGTGGCTACGGTGGACAACATCGACTGGCCAAGCAAAAAAGATCTGAGCACGGCCGAACAAAAGTCCGAGCTGCTCGCCATCATCGAACGCGCGGCCAAGCTCAAGCTTAACGCCATCGTCTTTCAAGTCCGCCCGCAGTGCGACGCCATCTATCCTTCATCGCTTGAGCCCTGGTCCGAATTCCTCACCGGCCAGATGGGTCGCGCCCCGCAACCGGCCTGGGATCCGCTGGCATACATCATCGAGGAATCGCATAAACGAGGCATCGAGTTGCACGCCTGGTTCAATCCGTATCGCGCCTTGCACCCGGCCGCGAAAGGACCGGTTTCGGCAAATCACGTCAGCAAAACCCGCCCGCAATTGGTCCGCACCTACGGCAAATATCTCTGGCTCGATCCCGGCGAACGCGATGTGCAGGACTACTCGCTGGCCGTGGTCATGGATGTGGTGAAGCGTTATGACGTGGATGGTGTACACTTCGACGACTATTTTTATCCCTACAAGGAAAAGGTCGGTGACAAGGACGTGGAGTTTCCCGATGACGCAAGCTGGAAGCGCTATGGTGCGAGCGGTAAATTGAGCCGGGACGACTGGCGCCGTGAGAATGTAAATCAATTCGTCGAGCGCGTTTACAAATCCATCAAGTCAGCCAAGCCCTGGGTGAAATTCGGCATCAGTCCGTTTGGCATCTGGCAACCGGGCCATCCACCACAGATCAAAGGCTACAACGCGTATGAGAAACTCTACGCTGATGCTCGCAAATGGTTGCACGAGGGCACGGTGGACTATTTCGTGCCCCAACTCTACTGGCCGATTGATCAGAAGGAACAGAGCTTCCCCGTGTTGCTCCAGTGGTGGAATGAACAAAACCCAAAGCGCCGCCATGTCTGGCCCGGTCTGGCTACCTACAAGATCAACGAAGGTTGGAAGCCGGCCGAAATCGTCAATCAGGTGCAGCTCTCCGAAAAGCAACCCGTCAGCGCTGGCCACGTGCATTACAGCATGAAGCAGCTCGGCCGGAACCCCACGTTACAAAACCTGCTGAGCAGCGGTCCTTACGCTGAACCGGCTTTGGTACCGGCATGTGGCTGGTTGAGCACGCCGAGATTGAGCAAACCGAAGGTGGCCAGTTCCGCCACATCCGACGGCGGCACGGCATTCAAGTGGTCATTGCCGGATGGGGAATTTGCCCGCCAATGGCTGGTGCAAACCCGTAACGGCAGCGCTTGGAAATCAGAAATCACCCAGGCGACTTCCATGACGTTCTCTTCATCACCTGAGTTGATTGCCGTCACCGCCATCAGCCGAAACGGCAACGGAAGTTCACCCGCTGTCTTGCGGCGCAAATAATTATTACCCGCACATCCGCGCTCCCGGAGATTCCCCGGGGGCAATCACCCCGCATTCACGTCACCCGGCCCCGGGTGTGAAAGACTGGCATCGGCATAGCTTGAAGTTCCAGCCGAAGACCGGTCGGTTCGCCAATCTGTGGCGTGAAGTCCACCAAGGAGGTTTGGAGTCGTTCCCCGCACCGGTTGCAAAAAAGCATGAAGCACAAGCTGTTTGCCATCGCCGCATTCGCAATCGTGGGTGGTCTCGCTCTGTTCTGGTTTGCCAATGCGGATCATCAGAGTGGTCGCATGGTAACCAATCTGTCACCCGCGATGACCGGGACACCGACCAACTCTGGGACACCGACAACGGTGATGACCGCTGCACCAGTCAGTTCCATAGTTCAACCAGTAACGAAGTTGTTCCAGACAGTCGAACATAACTGGAACCAACCCACCCCTGAAGAAACATTTGCTCGCTTCAAGGACTGGACCCAACGCTACCTCGTAGCGGCACCAGCCAGCCGGGCCGGACTCGTTGCTGAAGGTATCCAACTCGCCACGGCTCGCCGCGTCGCTTTGAAACAGATAATTCAGGATGATCCGGAACGCGCTCTGGAACTCGCCGTGCCATCGGGCGTCAGTAAGCAGCTGCCAGCCGAAGTCACCGCGTTGCTCGAACAATCCATTAACGGGCAAGGTAGTCTGGCGGTGCTTGGCGTCCTTGCCGAACCAGGCCGGGAATCCGAACTCCCGCTCAACATCCGCACTGCCACCATCAACGGGCAGGAATATCAAACCTTTACCTACGGCGATCGCCTCGGTGTGCCAACTCGCAATAGCATTGCCCTGAATGGCATCGCCGTAGACGATTTCTTTGCGCTCAGCGAAAACGCCCTGCGCATCCTCGACACCGACGAAGCCGCAGCTGCTCTCGCCGCCAAGGCCGATCCCATCTGCTCGGTCAGCGCGCAACCAGCCGTTGTCAACGAGCAGCCAGTTGCCGCACAGCTTGCCGGTCAGAATGTCTTTTTCTGCCTGCCTGAACACGCACAGCAAGCCAACGAAAAAATCGTTGCCGCGGATGGCGGTCCGCCAACGCCGGAGGGCAGTGGTGATCCCGAGCCTTCTGCCTGGACCGAGGGCCAGAAGAAACTGCTGATCATCCGCGTGGACTTCCCGGATGTGATCGGCGTCAACCTCACTGACATCGGTTGCGTGAACCTCATCAACAACCTGAACGCTTTCTACAGCGAGATGTCCTATGGTCGTGCGAGCTTCGCGTCGAATGGGCTGGGATCGGACTTCACGCCCGTGTTTCGGATGCCGCAGCCCGGCGCTTATTACGGCACGAATGATTACTACAACCAGCTTCGCACCGACGCTCGCAACGCCGCTGCTGCCGCTGGTTACACACTGGCGAATTACAATCTCGATGTGATCTGTCTCGGTCCGGTGAGCGGTTGGGGTTGGGCAGGCCTCGGTTATGTGGGTGCTTCAGGCTCATGGCTGCGCAACAGCTTTGGCACGGGCGTCGCGGGTCATGAACTGGGCCACAACTATGGCCTGAACCACGCGAACTACTGGGACACTGCTGGCGCCAGCACCGTCGGACCGGGCACGAGCGTGGAATACGGCGACAGTTTCGATACCATGGGCTCGGCCAGTGCTGGGAACAATCACTTCAACAGTCGCTATAAGAATTATCTCAACTGGCTGACGGCCAGTGAGGTTGTTACAGCCACCAGCAACGGCACCTATCGCGTCTATTGCCACGACAATCCGAGTTCGCCGGGCATGCGCGGCTTGAAGGTGGTGAAGAACAGCAGCACGAATTACTGGGTCGAGTTTCGTCAGAAATTCACCAGCAACAAATGGATTATGAATGGTGCTGGCCTGCGCTGGACCCAGAACAGCAATCAGAAAAGCCAGTTGCTCGACACCACGCCGGGCACGTCCGACGGCAAGACCGATTCACCGCTCGTCATCGGTCGGACATTCTCGGACACCGCTTCCGGCATCCATATCACGCCGGTCGCCAAGGGTGGCACATCACCCGAATCACTCGATGTCGTCGTAAATCTCGGTTCCTTCCCGGGAAATAATTCACCGATGCTTGATATCACAGCCTCCGCCACCAATGTCGGCCCCGGCGTCGCTGTTATGTTCAATGCTACAGCCGTTGATGCGGATGGCGATCCGGTCGCATATTACTGGGAGTTCGGTGAACCCTCCTCGTACTCTTTCGGCTCCAACAATCCCGTTGCGATGAAGAGTTGGACTACGGCGGGCGATTATCTGGTGCGCTGCGTGGCGAGTGACATGAAAGGCGGCACTGCTACTCGCTGGATGATCGTGCGCGTGGGATCGCCTACGACTTATCGCATCACCGGTAACATCAATGATGGATTGAATCCGGTTCAGGGCGTGCGCGTTTATGCCTCCAGCAC
>Ga0315910_10001670_pt1 | contig 20213 bp, 15 predicted proteins | sample EdamamesoilMG_FD_204470 | JGI IMG/M metagenome (GOLD analysis project Ga0315910, IMG submission 204470) | Garden soil microbial communities collected in Santa Monica, California, United States - Edamame soil | ecosystem: Environmental > Terrestrial > Soil > Garden | place: USA: California...
GGGCGAGGCCAAGTATGTCGACGACATGTGGCAAGGGCTGAAACACGTGGCCCATTTGTGGCCCGTGTGCGCGCCCCACACGCACGCTCGCGTGCTCCGCATCGACAGCGAGCGAGCGCGCGCGCTGCCTGGAGTTCTGGCGGTGTTCACTGCCGCGGACGTGCCCGGCGAAAACGACGTGGGCCCGGCCAAGCGCGACGAGCCGCTCTTCCCCACCGAAGTGTGCTTTCACGGCCATGCGGTGGCCTGGGTGGCCGGCGACACGGAAGAAGCCGCGCGCCTCGGCGCCGAAGTGGTCGATGTCGACTACGAGCCGCTCCCCGCCATCCTCACGATCGAAGGGGCGCTCCAAGCCGGCAGCTTTCTGACGGATCTGGAACGCATGCGTCGCGGCCAGCCCGAAGCCGCGCTCGAGCAGGCGCCGCTGCGGTTCCAGGGCGAACTCTTCGCGGGCGGCCAGGAGCACTTCTATCTCGAAACCAACGCTGCCCTGGCCCTCATCGACGACTGCGGCGGTGTTTCGGTCCACTCCTCGACGCAGCATCCCTCCGAGACGCAGGAGATCGTCGCAAGGGTGCTCGGGCTGCCGAAGAACCAGGTGGTCGTCGAGTGCTTGCGTATGGGGGGAGCCTTCGGCGGCAAGGAAGTCCAGGCCAACGCCTGGGCGGCCGTGGCGGCGCTGGCCGCGACGCGCCTGAAGCGCCCTGCCCGGGTGCGTCTCACGCGCGCCCAGGACATGGCGCTCACCGGCAAACGCCACCCGTTTTTGGGACGTTTCGACGTGGGCTGCGAGCCCGACGGCAAGCTCTTGGCGCTCAAGCTCGAGCTTTTCTCGGACGGCGGCTGGAGCCTCGATCTCTCGAGCCCGGTCCTCTTCCGCGCCATGTTCCACGCGGACAACTGCTACCTCTTACCCAACGTCGAAATCACTGGCCGCGTGTGCCGTACGCACTCGGTCTCGCACACGGCGTTTCGCGGCTTCGGCGGTCCGCAGGGCATGCTCATGATCGAAGAAGTCATGGATCGCATCGCCCGCGTCACCGGGCTTTCACCCGAGCAGGTGCGCGAGCGCAACTTTTACCGCTTGGGCGACACCGCACACTACGGACAAGCCATCAAAGACGCCGATCGTATCCAGCGCCTGTGGACCCAGGTGAAGCTGCAGAGCCGTTTCGACGAACGCGTCACCCAAGTCATGGCCTTCAACGCCGCCCACGCGCACCAACGGCGCGGCCTCGCCATCACGCCCGTCAAGTTCGGCATCTCGTTCACGACCGCCTTCTTCAACCAAGCCGGCGCGCTCGTGCTCATCTACAAAGACGGCACCGTGCAGGTGAACCACGGCGGCACCGAAATGGGGCAGGGGCTCCACACCAAAATCTGGCAGATCGCGGCCGACGCCTTGGGTGTGCCGCTCGAAACCGTGCGCATCATGCCGACCCGCACCGACAAGGTACCGAACACCTCGGCTACCGCCGCGTCCAGCGGCTCCGACTTGAACGGCGCCGCCGTGGTCGCCGCCTGCGAGGCCCTGCGCCGGCGCCTCGCGGAAGTCGCCGCACGAAACTTCGGCACCGAGCCCGAAGAAGTCACCTTCGCCCGGGGCCGTGTCTTCGCGTCCGATGCCCCCGAGCGCAGCCTCGCGTTCAGCGACGTGGTGAGCCAAGCCTACCTCGAGCGCGTCCCGCTCTTCGAGACCGGCTACTACCGCACCCCCAACATCCACTTCGACCGCGTCAGCGGCAAGGGCAAACCCTTCCACTACTACGCCTACGGCGTCGCGGTGAGCGAGGTCGAGGTCAACCGCTTCACCGGCCAGTACGCGCTGCGCGCCGTCGACATCCTGCACGACGTCGGCGACTCGCTGTCCCCGCTCGTCGACCGCGGCCAGATCGAAGGCGGCTTCCTCCAGGGTGTCGGCTGGCTCACCACCGAAGAGCTCGTGTGGACCTCCGGCGGCGCGCTCGCCTCGAGCGGCGCCTCCACCTACAAGCTTCCCACCCTCGGCGAATGCCCGCCCCACTTCGCGGTCGAGCTCCTCGGCAGAGCCAAAGAACCCGGCGTCGTCTACGGCAGCAAAGCCGTCGGCGAGCCGCCGCTCATGCTCGCCATCAGCGTGCGCGAAGCCCTGCGCGCCGCCATCGCCGCCTTCGGCCCGCCCCACCAAGTCGTCGAGCTCGCCAGCCCCGCCACGCCCGAAGCCGTCTACTGGGCCATCGAACGCGTGCGCGCCGGCAGCGGCCGCCAGGCCCCATCGAGCGCTGCGTGACCCGACAGACCGCAGCCCACACAGGTCGACGAAAATGCCGCGGGCGCCCGGTGCTTGGCTGCTGAGGTGGCGATGACGCCGAAGAGGCTACCCGTCCAGCCGCGGCTGACTGCGCGCGGCGCGGTGAGCCCGCCACCCGCCCTTAGTTACCCGACGGCATCGTGCGTTGAGCGCCGACTGGCAGGCGGCCCGTCTGTTTCAACCCCAGCGCACTTGATAATGAATCTGTGTCGGACCTGGGTTCGTAAGCTTCCAACCGGTCTGATTCACCACCACGTCGGTCTTGCCCATGGCCGACAATCCGAACAAGATCCAACCGAGGGAGACCACACCGATGTGGTCGAACCCCTCCACGTCGCACAGCCGAAGCTCGAAGGTGCCGTGTTTGGCGCCCGAGGTGTCGACCTCGAAGTGCCCGCCGGTTTGATCACGTTTCCAGAACTCGGGGATTTTCTTCGCGAACAGTGCCGGCGTCAACACCTTCATCAACAGCCTCAGAAATGTGTTGGTCGCTTCCGTCGCGATGAACGTGCCGCAGCGAACGAGGTCAGCGTAGGCGGCCTGCTCGTCCGCGCCGTGGTGGGAAGCAATGGCGCGCAGAATCGCGACAGAGTAGCTGCGCGGATACCAGTCCGCCGGCTTCGGGTCGTTGAGCCCGGTCAAGATCTCGACTGGGATCGTTTGGAGCAAGCGGCCGCTGACCTCGGGTTCGTATTGGGTTTGGAGAAAGTTGAACTGTTGTTTGACTGAGTAGCCTCGGATCATCGCTTCCACGTTGGTGTCTCCTGGTGGGGGCCTTCGCCTCGCTGAGCTTGTTTCATTCCTCGCCGCTGAAAGGTCCCGAGGGCGACGTCGACAAGACTAGCTGCCGAAGTCCCCGAATCGCGAAGTTGGCGATCCATTCGGGATGTGAACCTTCCGCCAACCTGAGGTTCGGAAACCTCTGCAGTGTCTTCCAGATGGCGCGCTGGGCTTCGAGCCGAGTCAGCCAGGCACCCAAGCAAAAGTGCGGCCCGAGTCCCAGGCCGAGCTGGCGGCAGGGACTGCGCGTGATGTCGAGCTCACTCGGTCGGCTGAACTGCGCGGGATCGTGATTCGCAGCGTGCAACATGCAGTAGATGCGATCCCGTTCGTGAATCGGGATACCTCGTAGCCTGAGGTCACACTTCGCACGGCGCTGGACGCTGAATGCCGGGCCGTCGAAGCGCAGCGTTTCTTCGACGGCACCTTCGATCAGGCTGGCGTCCGCGAGCAGCTGCTCGCGCTGAGCGGGGTGGCGCAGCAACGCTAGCAATCCGTTCGTGATGGAGTACGAGGTCGTTTCGAAGGCGCCGGCGATCAACGTGCTGATGAGGCCTATCAGTTCCTCTTCGGTAAAATCGCCCTGCGCGTCGTCGAGCAACTGCGTGACCAGATCGTTCCCCGGTGCGGTGCGCCGCGCGGCAATCACTCCAGAGCAGAAGGCGCGAAGAGCCTCGATGCCGTTCGCGTTGGCGTGCACGATTTCGTCGCTGGCGCGTGCAGCTCCCAAAAAGCCGAAGATGTCTGCGGTCCAACGCTTCAGCAGCTTCGGACTATTCGTGGGAAGCCCCAGCAGGTGCGCCGTCACGCGCTCGGAGAGCGGCTCTCCGAGTTCGGTGAGAACGTCGAACGTGCCTTGCCGTTCCGCTTGGTCGAGGAGCTCGTCCAGCGTCTGGTCGATGAAGGGCACGAGGCCTCGCAGCGTCTGCGGCTGAAAGGCCTTCGCCACGACGCTCCGCAGGCGCGTGTGCCGTGGTGGGTCACTGAACACCATCCACTGACTCACGACGGCGTTGACGCTGCGCAGTTGAGGCGCCACGGCATCGCTGCTGCCGCGGCCAATCTCACCGTTGCGGTCCACCGAAAGGTCTGGACTGCGCAGCGCCTGGCTCACATCTTCGTAAGTCGTCAGGATCCATGCGGACAACCCCGGATCGTAGTATACGGGATCGGCTTCCCGCATGCGCGCAAAGCTGGTCGACTCCGGATCGTCGAAGAAGCGCTTGGAGCTCAGATCGTAGGCCGTTACGGACTTTGGGGCCGCAGACATGCGAGGTGCGGACCGCTCACGAGTCCATCGAGGCTTCTTGTCCACGCCAGCCGGGCCGCGCGCGGTACGCACGAGGCAGCGCTTCGGTGTCGAGTGTGACCTCGATGCGAGGCGCGATGCAAATGTAGCGCGAACCTGCGAACTTCGCCTTGAAGTTCTTCATCCAGCCGTGGTGGTTCAACACGCCGTGGACGTCGAAGCCCACCACCGAAATGCCGCTGCGGTCGTAGGAACCCGAGTGCAAGAACACCCAGTAGAGACGGTCGGGAAGCACATCGAAGCGAGCGCGGAACGTGGCGGCGAAGGCGAGGTAGCGACGCAGGTCCATCCCGTGGAGCCCTTCGTCCTCGTAGATGCGTTTGGCGGCTTGCCCGCTGTGGTACATCAGCTCCGGTGTTTTGGACTTCGAGGTCACGAACCACTGATCCTCACTCAGCATTACCGTGCGTATCATTTGCTCATTTTCGAAGTCGATGTTGGCGCGAATCCCCCAGCGCCTGCACATCTCGGCCGGTTTCATCCCGGCGGGAACGTAGACGAGCATTTCGTCGCGCTCTTCGAGTTCTTTGCACTCTGTCGCTGTGAAGGGGCAGGGTGCCACGTCGATGTTACCGTAAAGCGAGGTGATGATTTCTTTGTCTTGCATGGTGTCTGTGATGTGGATGTGTGCAGCCTGGCTAACGGTTGTATTGGGTGTTTGTTAAGTGCTGTCTGGCTGAGTGGCAGCCATTCGCGCCTGTCTTCGGTGTGGCCAGTGCGGTGTTGCGATGGCCCGAGCGATGCGACACTGCAGGGTGCCGCGACAGCATCGTCATGGGTACGGGATTCACGCCAGGACTCCGCGCCGACCCAGAACGACACTTGCCTGAGCTGAGCTACCCGGGTTCGCTGGCGCCTAGGGGTCTTCCAACCCTGCGTCGTGTGCTGGTTACTTCCCCGACGGGATCTTGCCTTCGACGCCCTTCACGTAGAAGTTGAGGCCCAGGAGGAACTCGGGCTTGGCGACTTCGCCGGCTTTCAGCACTTCTTTGCCGGCTTGGTCGACGATGGGGCCTTTCCACACGGCGAACGACTCGTCCTTGAGGCCAGCTTTGAGCGTGGCGATCTCTGTCTTCACCTCGGCGGGGACCTGGTCGGCGAGGGAGACGAGATCGATGGCGCCTTCTTTGACGCCCCACCAGGTCTGGGTGGGTTTCCAGGTGCCAGAGAGCACGTCGTTCATGGCTTTGGTGTAGTAGGGGGTCCAGTTGATGATGGCGGAGCCGAGGTGGGCTTTGGGTCCGAACTTGCTCATGTCGGAGTCCCAGCCGAAGCCGAGCTTGCCGGCTTTTTCTGCGGTTTGCAGCACGGCGGAGGAGTCGGTATTTTGCATCAGCACGTCGGCGGACTGGTTCAGCAGGGCCTGCGCAGCTTCGGCTTCTTTGGGGGGATCGAACCACTTGTTGACCCAGACCACCTTGGTCTTGACGTCGGGGGCGTGGCGCTGAGCGCCGAGCGTGAAGCTGTTGATGTTGCGAATGACCTCGGGGATCGGGATCGACGCGACGACGCCGATCGTCTTGGTTTTCGTCATGGCACCAGCGACGACACCGGCCATGTAGGCGCCTTCGTAGGTCTTGGAGTCGTAGGTGCGGAGGTTGGGAGCGGTTTTGTAGCCGGTGGCGTGCTCGAACTTCACGTCAGGGTAGTCTTTGGCGACTTTGAGCATGGGCTCCATGTAGCCGAAGGTCGTGCCGAAGATGAGCTTGTTGCCCTGCTCGGCCATATCGCGAATGACGCGTTCGGCATCGGCGGCTTCGGGCACGTTTTCGACGAAGCTCGAGCTGACCTTGCCGGCCGTCGCTGCGGCGGCGGCTTTGCGGGCGCTGTCGTGAGCGAAGGTCCAGCCCGCATCACCCACCGGGCCCACGTAAGCGAACGCGGCTTTCAGTGCCGTCGCCTCGGGGGTGGTGGCGGCGGCGATGGAGCTCGCTGGCTTCGCTGCTTCCTTGTCGCTACCGCCCTTGCAGCCGAACGCCGCGGCGCAGCTTACGAGCAGGGCCAACTCCCTTGCCAATTTCCGAATGCTCGAGCGGTGCATCATGATGTTCTCCGTCAGGTTCGAGGTGAGAAAGGTTTGCCGAGCGACGCCGGCATGTTGACGACGATCCACTTCTGGTCGCGTGAAATCAAGACCAACACGACGATGGTCGCGAGGTAGGGCAACAGGGTCAGGAGCTGAATGGGAAGCGCGACGCCTTCGCCTTGCAGGTGGAGCTGCAGCATCGTAACGCCTCCGAACAGGTACGCTCCGAGCAGCACGCGCCAAGGGCGCCACGTTGCAAACGTGGTGAGGGCGAGCGCGATCCAGCCTTTCCCTGCGATCATGCCTTCGACCCAAAGCGGCGTGTAGACCACCGAAATGAAGGCTCCGGCGAGACCGGAGAGCGCGCCGCCCGTGGCGACGGCCGCGAGCCGAATGCGCCGCACCGGATAGCCGAGCGCGTGAGCGGACTCTGGGGATTCGCCGATGGCTCGCAGCACGAGGCCCGCGCGCGTTCGGAACAAGAACCAGCTGACGGCTGCCGCGAGTGCGACGGCGAGGTAGACCAGGTAGTGATGGCGAAACAGCGCTGGGCCCAGGGCGGGGATGTCTTGGAGCCCTGGGAGCGTGAAGGGCGTGCGCTCGCTGAGTTTGACTTGGGTGTAGTCGATGCCCACGAAGGCGGAGAAACCCGCTCCGAACAGGCTCAATGCGAGGCCGGTAGCGTACTGATTGGTGTGGAGCCAGATGACGAGCACCCCGAACGCGGCGGCGAGGGCGGCTCCCGCGAGGGCTCCGGCGAAAAACGCCACGACGTCGCTGCCGGTGTGGAAGGCGGTGGCGAAGCCGGCGATGGCCGCGACGAGCATGATGCCCTCCGCGCCGAGGTTCAGGACTCCCGCGCGCTCGTTCAAGAGCAACCCGAGGCTCGCCAGGGCCAATGCCGTTCCGGCATCGATCGAAGCACCAAGCAGCAGAAATACGGCATCCATGGGCTTCAGCGCGCGGGCGCGCGGGCAGTCCTTACGAGCTTGAGCCTATTGTGAATCAAGGTGTCACACGCGAGCAGCGCGATCAGAAGCAGCCCTTGGAACACCGCGGTCAGCGACTTGGGCAACCCCATGCGCGACTGGCACAGCTCGCCGCCAATGGTGAGCAGGCTCATCAAGACGGAAGCGGCCACGACACCGGCTGGATGCAAGCGACCCACGAACGCCACGATGATCGCGGCGAAACCGTAACCCACCGGCACGTGCGTGGTGAGTTGCCCGAGCGGACCCGAGACTTCGAGCGCGCCGGCCAGCCCTGCTAAACCGCCTGAGATCAGGCACGCGGTCCAGAGCGAACGGCGCGCCGAGAAGCCGGCGTAACGCGCGGCGTGGGGGGCGAGCCCGCTCAGCTGCAGTCGAAAGCCCCCGTGTGTGCGGAACAGATACAGCCACACCAGCGGCACCGCGAGCGCGGCCACCAGCATGCCGGCGTTGGCACGCGACCCTGTGAACAGACGCGGGATCTCGGTGGGTGTCGCGAAGGTGATGGTTTGAGGGAAGTTGAAGCCCTGAGGGTCTTTCCAGGGGCCGTGCACGAGGTAACTCAGCAGCTGCTCGGCGATGTACACGAGCATCAGGCTGACCAAGATTTCGTTGGCGTTGAAGCGGTCTCTGCACCACGCAACGAGACCGCCCCACAGCATGCCCGCGGCGGTACCAGCCAAGAGCAGCGCGAGCACGACCCAAGCGCTCGTGCGTTCGCTGGCGAGCAAGGCCACGCCGCCAGCGCCGATGGCGCCCAGGATGAATTGGCCTTCTGCGCCGATGTTCCAGACATTGGTTCGGAACGAAAGGGCTAGCCCGAGACCGATCAGGAGCAGCGGCACTACCTTCAGCGAGAGTTCGGCTAATGCTCGTGGGCTCGAGAGCGGTTCGACGAAGAACAATTCGAGGCCCTGCCACGGATCTTTCCCGAGCCAGAGGAACATCGAGACGCACACGAGCAGCGTGAAGATCAGCGCGAACACGGGGGACAGCAACGTCATCGCGCGCGAAGGCTCGGCGCGCGGTTCGAGGTCAAGCAACCTGGGCCTCCACGGCTTCGGCGGGCCACAGGCCGCTCATCCACTCGCCGATCTGCTCCAGGGTGATCGCGCCGACGGACACCCGCGGCGAGAGACGGCCGCGCGCCATGACCACGAGACTGTCGCAGACTTGCAGGAGCTCATCCAGGTCCTCACTCACCAGCAACACCGCCGAGCCGTTCCGTTTGAGCTCGAGCAGGTGGGCGCGGATCTGTGCGGCGGCTCCGACGTCGACGCCCCAGGTGGGCTGCGCCACGATGAGCACCTTGGGCTTCGCGTCGATCTCACGGCCCACGATGAATTTTTGCAGATTGCCCCCGGAGAGGCTGGTCGCAGGAGCGTCGACACTCGGGGCCTTCACCTGGAACCGAGCGACCACGCGCTCAGCCAATCGCGAGAGCCGCGTGCGATCGATCCAGCCGGCGCGCCCGACGGGCTCGCGGCGGGTGAGAAGCGTATTCTGCGCCAGGGACAGGCTCGGCGCAGCGGCTCGACCCAAGCGCTCCTCGGGAACGTAGTGCAAGCCGAGCTGGCGCCGCGCGGCGGGCAGGCAGCGCGTCACCTCCCGGCCTAACAGCTCGATCGCACCCGTGTGGGTGGCTGGGTTTTCGCCAGAAAGGGCTTCGAGCAGCTCTTTCTGGCCGTTTCCGGACACTCCGGCCACGCCCAGAATCTCACCGGCGCGGAGCGTGAAGCTGAGGTTCGTGAGCTCCGTGCCGAAGGGCGCGTTCGGCTTCACGCCGAGCCTCGCCACCACCAGTGCTGCTTCCCCGAGCGCAGCCGTTGCTCGCTCGATCGCTGGCGGTTCGCTGCCGATCATGAGACGCGACAGTGTCCGTTCGGTTTCGCCGCGTGGATCGAGCACGCCCGTCACGCGTCCGCCGCGCAGCACGGTGCAGCGAGTGCACAGCTGACGGATCTCGTCGAGCTTGTGACTGATGTACAGGATCGAGCAACCGGTCTTGGCGAGGTCCCGTAATGTGGCGAACAGCTTTTGAACAGCCTGTGGAGTGAGCACGCTCGTGGGCTCGTCGAGGATCAAGAGCTGAGGCTGCGTGAGCAACGCGCGCACGATCTCCACGCGCTGGCGCTCGCCGACGGAGAGCGTATGCACGGGGCGCTCGGGATCGAGTTCGAGCCCATAGGTCTTCGATGCTGTCTGGATGCGCGCCGTGAGGTCGGTGAGCCGTTCCGAACCGCGCTGCCCGAGCCAGATATTTTCGGCGACACTCAGCGTTTCGAACAGCGAGAAATGCTGAAAAACCATGGCGATACCGAGCGAACGCGCCACCTCCGGGGTGGCGATGGTGACGGGGTTCCCGTTCCAGCAGATGCTGCCGGCGTCGGGCCGCGCGGCGCCGTAGATGATCCTCATCAGGGTCGACTTGCCGGCCCCGTTTTCCCCGAGAACCGCGTGGATCTCGCCCGGCGCGACGGCGAGGCTGACGTCGTCATTGGCGCACACGCCCGGGTACTCTTTGCGGATGCCCGTCAGCTCGAGTCGCAGCATGGTCGCTCGCAAGTCAGCGAAAGTGAGGTAACACTAGGCGCCCCGAGTATCTCAGAGGTTTCAGCGAGGCGTCTACTGGCCCGCAGGCGGAGCCGCGAGATACGCGGCGGAGCCGGCGACGTAGGTGGCGTGGACGGCGCGGTCGTCGCCCAGCATGATCAGGGCGAACAGGCGCTCGTTGATGTCCTCGCAGTCTGTGAGGCGCAGCTGGAGCGCGGGTGTGGCGTGAAAGTCGAGAACCACGAAATCGGCGTCTTTGCCGGAGTCGAAGTTGCCGACGACCGGGTCCAGGTCGAGCGCCGCCGCTCCGCCGAGCGTCGCCAGGTACAAGCCCTGGTGGGGAGACAGACTCTGCCCCTGGAGCTGCAGCACTTTGTAGGCTTCGCTCAAGGTGCCGAGCAGACTGAAGGTAGTGCCGGCGCCGACGTCGGTTCCGAGCACTACGCGCACTTTGGCCTCGCGCACCTGTCGGAAAGGGAACAGGCCGCTGCCGAGAAATAGATTGGCGGTGGGACAAAATGCCAGGGTCGAGCCCTGCTCGCCGAGGCGTGCGAGCTCGGCCTCGGTGAGGTGCACCCCGTGCGCGAAGATCGATCGCGACGTCACCAGGCCGTAGTGGTCGTAGACGTCGGTGTAGCTCTTGCGTCCTGGGAACAGCGACAGCACCCAGTCGATCTCAGCTTGGTTCTCGGAAAGATGCGTGTGGAGATAGGTGGTCGGGTGTTCGCGCCACAGGGTGGCTGCCGCCTCGAGCTGCGCGGGCGTCGAGGTGGGCGCGAAGCGCGGAGTGATGGCGTAGTGCAATCTGCCCCGTTCGTGCCAGCGGGCGATCAGCTGTTTGCTGTCGGTGTAGGCGCGTTCGGCCGTGTCGCACAGATCGGCCGGAGCATTGCGATCCATCCAGACCTTACCCAGAAGCAAACGCAGGTTCCGAGCGAGCGCCGCCTCGGCGAGCGCGTCGACGGACTCCGGGTGCACGGTGCACAGTGCCACGGCGGTCGTGGTGCCGTGCCGGAGCAACTCCGCCACGAAGCTTTCGGCCACCTCGGCGGCGTACGCGGGGTCTCGGAAACGGCGCTCGGTGGGGAACGTGTAGCGTTCGAGCCATTCGAGCAGTTGCTCCCCATACGCTGCGATCATGCGCGCCTGGGGGTAGTGGACGTGGCCATCCACGAATCCAGGCACGATCAGCTTGCCGCGATAGTCGACGACGGGAACGTCCGGATAGCTCGCCGAGAGTTCCCGGTAGCCGCCGCGCGCGTGGATCTTGCCATCGCTCACGAGCAGCAGGCCGTCTTCTTCCAGACGCACGGCAGCGTCATGCACGGCCGGATCACCCGTGTAGTCCAAGAGAATGCCACGGTAAGCGTGAAGGGGAGTCATGAGTGCCATCGGAGCGTCCAACCGGAAGCGTACACCGATCTCTCCGGCGCGTTTCTCAGAGATGACGGCTAGCTCTGTTCGGCCAAAACCTGGTACTTATGGCTGCGGAGAAACCAGCCGCGTGGAACAGCTGAAGGTGATTGTCGTGGGGGCGGGCATGGGGGGCCTCACGGCCGCGCTCGCGCTCGCTCAGGCAGGGTACTCGGTCGAGGTCTACGATCGGGTGAAAGAGTTGCGGCCGGCCGGGGCGGGGGTGTCGCTCTGGTCGAACGGGGTGAAAGTGCTGAACCGACTCGGGCTCAGCCAAAAGCTCGCGGCCATCGGCGGACACATGCAGCGGGTGTGTTACCGGGCGAGCGACGGCCGCATGCTCACCGAGTTCAGCCTCGAGCCGCTGATCGAGCGCGTGGGTGAACGTCCGTACCCCGTCGCGCGCACCGATCTCCAACAACTGCTGCTCGACGCCGTGGGGGTCGAACACGTGACGCTCGGCGCCAACTGCGTGCACGTGGAGCAAGATGCGTCGAGCGCTACCGCCGTCTTCGACGACGGTCGTCGCGCGACCGGCGACCTGGTCGTGGCGGCGGATGGTACCCACTCGCTGCTCCGCGGCATCGTGCTGGGTCGCAGCACGCCCCGGCGCTACGCGGGCTACGTGAACTGGAACGGGCTCGTAGCCCAAGCCGCGGACCTAGCCCCCAGCACGAGTTGGGTCGTCTACGTCGGTAATCACCAGCGTGCCTCGCTGATGCCGGTCGGCGGCGGGCGCTTCTATTTCTTCTTCGATGTCCCGCTCGAGCGCGGCCTGGCGCACGACCCAGCAGACACGCAGGCTGAGCTCGCGCGGCATTTCGCCGGCTGGGCAGCTCCCGTGCAAACGTTGATCGCGCGGCTCGACGCTGCCACGACCAACCGCATCGAGATCCACGACGTCGAACCGCTGGAACGCCTGGCGAGCGGCCGCGTGGCGTTGCTCGGAGACGCCGCGCACACCACGACGCCCGATCTGGGGCAAGGGGGCTGTCAAGCCATGGAAGACGCTTGGGTGCTCTCCAACACCCTGTTGACCACGAACCTCGGCGTGGCAGACGCCCTGCGTCGCTACGAAGCCGCGCGGCTGCCACGCACGACCGACATCGTGCTCAGGGCTCGGGCGCGCGCAGACATGACCCATGGGCTCGATCCACGAAAGACCCAGGCCTGGTATGCGGAGCTCGCCCAAGAGGACGGCTCGCGCATTCTGAACGCCATCGGGAACACCATCCTCTCGGGCCCCCTCGGCTGAGCGCCACCCGCCTCGACCTGAACAAAGAACTAGGCGGTTCCCGTGGCGCGGCGGGGTTGCCGCAGGCATTGTCTCCTGTACACTCGACGCTATGGGCACTTGGGGGAACGGTCCATTCGACAATGACGGCGCCGCAGATTTTCTGGGTGCGTTCTCCGCGGCGCCCGCGCGAGCCGTCGCGAGCGCGTTGCAGGCGGTGGCGCAGGCTCCCGAGGGGCGCGCCATCGACGTGGATGAAGGCAGCGCCGCATGGGCCGCGAGCGAGGTGGTCGCGCTCGCCTACGGTCGCGGTAACCGCGTGCCGCTCACCGGCCCCGTGCTCAGCTGCGTGGCGCGGCTGAAGCCCAGCGAAGAGCAGCGGCAGCTCGCGCTCGGCGTGCTCTCGCGCATTGCCGATCCCGCGTTTTCGGAGCTCGCCAACTTGTGGCACGGCGGACAAGCCGGCGGCGCCTTCGACGAGTCCTTGCAAAACTTGCGTGCGCGGCTCGAGGCCGCCCGGGCGGGCGTGCGCCGGCGACTCACGGTGAAGCGGGGCGACGTCCTCGTGCTTCACGCTGACGGCTCCGCGGGCTTGGTGGCGGTGCAAGCACTAGGCAGCGGCGAGGTCGCCGTGTTCGCGGGCCAAGTCTCGGATGAAGCGGCTGCCATGCGCTTGGTGCAGAATCAGCGCGCTCGCCGGGTGCTGGCGTCCGTGAAGCAACTGTTGCGGTGCGGGCGCATCGTCGGCAGCGCGCCGGTTCCGCAAAGCCTCTGCGGCAAAAAGCTCTACGCCCACGAGGTCGGGGCGTTCGAAGAGTACTTGGTGGCGGGGGCAAATGTCATCGGCGCTACTCTGGTTTCGTTCGACGAAGCGCAGAAGCACGAGCTCTTCGAGCCTTTGGACCAGGCTGCCATTCGCCGCGTCGCAGACGGCGTCTGGCGTCCCCGACGTGTGCGTTCCCCCGACGAGCGCGAAGCCGCGCTGCGCGCGCGTTTTCGCGAGAAGTGGCACGAGCGCCGCGCACTCACGTCTCCCGAGCCCTTCGGTGACATGAGCATGCTCGAAGACTTGGTCGCGTGGATTCACGAGCATGGCGTCGACCACGCCGTGCACGGCTTTCACGACATCGCGAGCGGCCTTGCGGGCTATGGGCGTCCCAATGAAGCTGCCGAGCGTCGCTCGTACGCCTTCGCGGGTATCGTCGCGCTCTGGCGTGGTACCGCGCCGCAAGACCGCTGGCCTGACGCGCTCCGAGGGCGGCTCCCGGAAGCACCCAAGGGTCGCTTGATGGAGCGGGCCCTGGTCGCGGCTCGAATGCTCGCCGATCAGGCGATCACCCGCAACGCCGAGCTCCGTCTGATCTGGGACGAAGCTCCCGATCGTGGCCGATCACTGCGCGCGGCCCTCGCACGCTTGAGACAAGAGCTCGCGTGAGGGCCCTTGCGGCTCCAGAGTCGCGCAACCGAAGCTGATGCTTATCTGCAACCTCAGACCATCGTGTTCGATGACGTTGTGTTCGACGGCGTGACACCAGGGCGTGGCTATTGCGCTCGCGCTCGCCCGCGCCCGGCCCCGGCGACGCTGAAAGTCACGAGCGGGTGGACCACCCCGTTCACGACGAGATCGAGCGCGTGCCGTCCCGGGTAGTGGCGTCGCGTGGTCATCGGGGCGAGCGACACGCGTCCGCGGAGCTCGACGCTGGCATGCGGGGCGAGCTCGAGTTTCTTCAGCTTGAAAACCTTGGGGCTAGTTTTTCTGTCTGACTTCACGAAATGCACGCGATAGTCGACGACGAGCGACTGCGCCGCCGCTCCGGTGCTCGCCAGTCGAAGCTCGAACTTCAGCGTGTCGCCGAGGCGTGCCCTTCGGGGCGTAAGTCGAACTCGTTCGATCTTCACCTCGGGCGTGTGCCCCGCGCCGAGCAGCGCGAGCGCGCCCCGATGCCCTTGCTTGACCAGTGAACGCAGCGCATGGCTCACGATCCAGCGGCGGCCGCTGGTCGGACGCTCGAGCCAGCGCGCACAGGTGGCGATGGCGAGATCGGGGTGATCTTTGCTGATGTCGTTCAGGTTGTTGGCCACGGAACGTTGCACGTAGCGCTCGGGGTCGTCGCGCAGCCGCTCGAGCAAACCGAGCACGGGCGCCGGATCTGCTTGGAACGCGCGCAGGCGCGGGGCCCACGGCAGCCGCGGGCGCGTCCCTTCCGACACCAGCCGCCGCACGTGTACGTTCGGATCCTTGGTCCAGCGCTGAAGCTGCCGCAGGGTTCGATCCGGATAGCGCACCAGAAAGGCTCGAATGCTCGACTCGGCGCTGAAGCGTTTCGTCAGTTCGTACTGCAGCTCGAGCGCGGGTTCGACCGCGTCGAGCCCGTACTTCTGCACGAAGAACACGTACGGCAAGTAGCGAAAGATGGCCATCCCGAACGCATCCGTGCGGTCGAGTTCGGGGCCGAGCGCGGCGCGCACTATCGCGGCAGCCTCGCTGAACGGAGCGGGCAGGTGCCGGCGCAGGGCGTCGGCGATGCGCCAGCCGCGCGCCGTGAGCTCGAGCTCGTCGAGCCCTTCGCTGCTTTCCCGCACGAAGGCGCGCTCGGAGAAAGTCGCGTGCGCCCTGCGGAGGTCGCGCGCCAGGCTCCGCACCACGTTTCGGTCGAGGTAGTTCTTGAGCGGCTCAGCCATGGCCGCTTGATTTACGAGTAACCCTGACAGAAACTGTCACCAAATGACGCGCGCCGATCGACTCATGGATCTTGCGGACCTGCTCCGCAGCCGCGAAGCCACGACAGTGGCGGACTTGGCGCACGAGCTCACGGTCAGCCAGCGTACCATCCTGAGGGATCTGGCCGCCTTGCGCGAACGCGGGTTGCCCATCACGGGCGAGGCGGGGCGAGGTGGCGGCATTCGACTGGAAGGCGACCGCGGCGTCACTGCGCTGCACCTTTCGGTGAGCGAGGTGGCATCCATCTGGCTCGCCGCGCGCTTGTCCCGTGAAGCCAGCGACCTACCGTGGGGCGAAGCCGCGCGTTCGGCGCTCGCGAAGCTGCTCGGGAGTTTGCCGCGAGCGAAGGCCCGAGAGCTGCGGGCGCTGTGTCGGCGCGTGGTGATCGGTCCACCCGCGAGCGATCAGGTGCGCGCGGGCGCCGGTAGCGCCCCGCGCGAGCTCTTGGGTCTATTCGATGCAGCCTTCTCGAAGGGGCTCGGACTCGGATTTCACTACACCGATCGCGAGGGTAAACGCAGTCAGCGCCGCATCGAACCCCACGGTCTGCTCGTCGAACCCCCCGTGTGGTACCTCTTGGCACGGGACCTCGACAAACTCGAGCCGCGTACCTTCCGCATGGATCGCATTCAGCGACCCCGGTTGCTGTCGGGAGTGCGTTTCCGCCCAGACATCAAGCTCGTCGAAGCGCAGCTGCCGGACACCGAGTGTTGGCGCCCGCTCGTTTCGCTCGTGTAGAAACTCAGTCTGTTCCGAGCAGCTCGCGCAGTCTGCCAAAGGGAATGCCTGCGTAGTCGTCGGGTGCGGGGTCGCCGATGGCGCGCTGCCAAGTGAGCGCGCGGGCGGCTCTCGCCACCCAGCAGGCAAGTTCCGCCGTTTCAATGAGCTCACGGCGCGAGCCCAGTGCTTCGAAGGGTTCCAAGTAGGCGTCGCGCACCCGCAGCACCCGCGCGTCGTCTGCGGGCGCTTCGAGCGTGTTCTGCAGCGTCCGCAGCAACACCAGCAGGCTCGCGAACGGATGGGCGACCACACTGTCTCCCCAGTCGAAGAAGCGGGCCGCTTCGAGCTCGCGCGGTGTGGCGAAGATGTTCCACGGGTGCAGGTCGTTGTGGTCCAAGCTCGCTAAGCCTGGCGCCTGGGCGAGCTCGGCACAGCGCGCGCTGAAGCTCGGCTCGAGCGCGGTGATGGCGCGAAACTCGGCCCACTCGTCGGGGCTGCCGGTGCGCTCGAGGAATGCACGGACGGCGGCGAGGGCTTCTCGGAAGCGTTCGGGCATGACGAGCGGCGTCATGTCGGTGACCCCGAGCGACACCAGCGCTCGCGCATGGGGCATCAACCCGAGCTGCAGCTCGGCGTAGAGTGGTACGACGCGTTCGAGCGCTCCCGGCAAGTCGTCCCCGGGACAGGCGTTGCCAAGGAGCGTCCCGCCGTCCGGTAGCACGATCCAGCCGCGATCAGTGTCGAGCCCGAGCGGCTCGAGCACGCGCTCGGGCGACAGCGTGTGCAGCTGCGCGTACAAGCCGACCTCGAACGCGGTGTGGATGGAGCTTGCCTTCAGCCACACGCGCCCGCTCGTAGTGGTCGCCTCGAGCAGCGCTGACCACGGGCGCACCCGCGATCGCGTCACGGGCCCCGTACGCTCGCGGCCATGGTGGCGCAATGCCTGGTCCATGAAGCCCGTAGCTGCCTCGAGCCAGCTCGGGCCCTCCCAAATCACTGGTGTGGTCACGGGGCAGCTCCAGACGGGTTCACAGGAAACAGTGGTGTATCCCAAATGTGAGCGGTTGGATACGTCGGCTGGTCGGACTCGGTGGGCGACGCAGACGGGGCCGCGCCGAAAGCGCTGGTGCAGTCGAAAGAGCGCTTAAGTCTCGAACGAGACGCCCGTCCGAGACACCAGACACTTCTACGTCGATAACCCGACCTGCGGGCTGCCACGCATGAGCGGCCGAGAGCTTTGAGGAGGTACGCTTGTATCCCACAACGAGGATTAGGAACTGGGGCGGGGCAGGACTCGTGGCGCTTTTGTTCGCCATCACTCCGTCGCTGGCGCACGCGCAGAGCTGGGTCGGAGGGCGTAGCACGCCCAATCCGGGCGAGATCGTGGCCGTCGACCGAACCGGGGAACCGAATTGGCTGTATGGGTCGGAGGATGTCGCTGGCGATGGGCTCGACGCGTTCACAGCGCCCGAGCAGGCGGTGGACATTCGCTCGGCCTACGCAGCCTCGACGGCCGCCGATTTCTACTTTCGCATGTACGTTTCTGCCACGTCGGCGCCTCCGGATGACGTCGCTGGGTACGTCTTCATCGACGCGGACAGTGACGCGGACAGCGGGGGTAGCGCGGAAGCGCCCGAGATCGACGCCCGCTTCGCCGACGACCCGTCCGATGGGGGCTACGAGTACGTGTTCGCAGTGCGCGGCGATGCCACTGTGTTGGATCTTTGGGAGTGGGACGAGGTGACGACACAATTCGTGTCGGCGACGCCCATGCAGAACCGCGCGGAGGCCGAGGCCGGCACGGACACCGACCCCATCACCGCGAGCCCGGCCGAACATGGATACCTGCAAGGAGCGATCGAGCTCGACTTGGTGGGGCTCAACGAGAGCTGTTCGGCCGACTTGTTCTTTCGGTCGCTGCACGAGTCGTCGGATCTGGGCGACGGCGACCTCGAGGTCGGTCTCGTGGGTCCCTGTCACCCGCGCGACGGCGACAACGACGGCGTCCCCGATCGCTGGGTGCCCGAAGACGACTGCAGCGAAGACGACGAATGCCCCATCAACTCCGTGTGTATCGACCGGCGTTGCGTCTTTACAGGCGTTTGCGCTGAAGCTGCCGACTGTGATGCCGACGAAGAGTGCAGCGCCGATGGCTACTGCGTGGCCCAGGAGGGCGACGAGTGCTCGGAGGACGCAGAGTGCAGCACCCGCGTCTGCGACGACGGCACCTGCGCTCGTTGCGGTGGCGACGCCGAGTGTGGCGACGGCTACCGCTGCGCCGCGGACGGTCGCTGCGTCTCCGACGACGGGTCGAGCTCGACGGACGGCTCGACGGACGGTGACCCGGGTCTCGAGCTCGACCCCGAAGACGAGGTGCAAGGGGGCGCTTGCACCTGTGGCATTCCCGCGGGCGCTGGCGGCGCGAGCTACGCCGTCGCGCTCTGGCCTCTCTTCTTCTGGTGGCGGCGCAGGAAATAGGCGCGAGGAGCACCCATGACAGAGTCACGTTGGACTATCGCCGTTGCCGCGCTCGCCGTCAGCCTGCTCACTCGGAATGCGAGCGCACAGCTCGACGCAGAACGCTTCAAACCCGCCGTCACGCCTGACGGTTGGGTCAACGCGGAAGGCTCGGGCACGCGCCCCGCAGAAGATCCCTGGGAGTTCGGCCTCTACGTCAACTACGCCAAGAACAGCCTGGTGGTGGTGAACGAAGACGGCGAGCTCGAAAACACGTTCGTCGGCAATCGCGTGGGTGCCGATGTGCTCGCATCGTTCAGCATCGCCGACCCGTTCAGCATCGGTCTCGGCATGCCGCTCTACTTTCAAGAAGGTGACGCCGAGCCTTCCGCGGTGGGCCTGGGCGAGCTCCGCGTGGTGCCCAAACTGCGCCTCTTGAACGACCGCGAGTCCGTCGGCCTCGCGCTGGCCGCCGAGCTCCGAGCGCCTACCAATACCGGCGACTTCTCGGGTGACGAAGGCGCGGTGTCGGTCACGCCCAAGATCATCATCGACCACCGCTTTCGATCGGGGCTCCGGCTCGGTGCCAACCTGGGCGTGCTGATCCGCGAAGAATCCCGCTTCTTCAACGTGCTCGAAGGCAACGAGCTCGCCTATGCCGCTGCCGTCGCTTACGCCTTCAATCCCGACACCGAACTCGGTGTCGAGCTCAATGGTGCAGCTGGCCTCGCCGAAACTGACACCGAAGAGACCCCGCTCGAGGCGCTGCCCTACCTGCGTCAGGTGCTCGCCCCCGACTGGACGCTGCAAGCCGGTGCGGGCGTCGGCGTGCTCGCCGGTTATGGCGTACCGACCTTCCGCGTGTTCGCGGGAGTGCGCTGGGCCCCGACCAGTCACGACGCCGATCGCGACGGCATCTCGGACTCCGAAGATCAGTGCCCGAACGAGGCCGAAGACCTCGATCGTATCGACGACATGGATGGTTGCCCCGAAGAAGATCCCGACACCGATCAGGACGGTGTCCCCGACCACCAAGACGACTGTCCGGAAGCCAAGGAGACCATCAACGGCGTCGACGACGACGACGGCTGCCCCGACACCGGTGACCCGCGCGTCATTTACGAAGACGGCGAGTTCAAGATCCTCGACGCCGTCCAGTTCGAACACGGCTCGGCCAAGGTGACCCAAGAATCCCACTCGCTCCTCGATCAGGTCGCGCTCATGATCAAGGCCCATCCCCAAGTCGAAAAGGTCCGCATCGAGGGCCACACCGACGACACCGGCCCCGAGGACGTCAACCAGCGCCTCAGCGAACAGCGCGCTAACTCCGTGCGCCAATACTTGATCAACAAAGGCGTCAGCCCGAAGCGCCTCAGCGCCAAAGGCTACGGCGAGTCGAAGCCCCTGACGGACAGCACCTCCGACTCCGCGCGCACCAAAAACCGCCGCGTCCAGTTCGTGGTCGAGTCATCGAAGTAGCCGTGTTTGTCGCTTTTTTTGGGAGCTAGCTCAGATCCGAACTAGCTCGAGCCCCAGCCCGTTTCCCTTGCCAGCCCTGGGCCTCGTGGTTCCGCGCCGCCCAGCGTCGGTCGTTCGGAGGGCCAAAGTCAGACGCGACGTGGGAAGTGCTGGCCCGCACTTAGAGGCTATCCCGGTATCCCGGTATCCCGGTAGGCTCATCCAGCAAGGGCGCGTGACGAGAAGGCTCATGTAGCTGAGA
>Ga0315910_10001672_pt1 | contig 20210 bp, 15 predicted proteins | sample EdamamesoilMG_FD_204470 | JGI IMG/M metagenome (GOLD analysis project Ga0315910, IMG submission 204470) | Garden soil microbial communities collected in Santa Monica, California, United States - Edamame soil | ecosystem: Environmental > Terrestrial > Soil > Garden | place: USA: California...
CTCGGCCTCTCGGCCGAGGCTCTTCTCGTCCTCTCAGGCGCCCAGGTGGACGCGCTTGAAGGACTCGATCTTGGTGCCCGCGCCCAGGGCGCTCTCCAGCGCCTTGCCCACCGACTGCTTGTCGTCGTGGATCCAGGGCTGCTCGGCCAGCACGCAGCCGGCGAAGAACGAGTTCAGGCGCCCGCCCATCATCTTCTCGCGCACGTTCTCGGGCTTCGACTTCATGTCGTCGGCCGCGAGGATGATGGCGCGCTCGCGCTCGATGTCGGCCGGCGGCACGTCGGCGCGGTTGGCGTAGGAGGGCCGGAAGACGACGATGTGCTGGCACAGGCCCTTCAGCACCTCGGCCGCCTTCTCGGGCGCGGCTGCGGTCGTGACCGAGACGATGGCGCCCTGCTTGTTGTCGTGGTGCACGTAGGTGCCCACCTGGCCCTTGGCGTTCTCCAGGCGCACGACGGCCGTGAGGCGCACGTTCTCGCCCAGCACGCCCACGATTTCCTTCAGGTGCTGGCTCACGGGCACGCCCTCGCCCTTCAGGCGCTGCCCGAGCAGCGGGCGCGCGCCCTCCTCGAGCCCGGTCGGGTCGAGGTCGCGCACGTGCTGCTCGAGGTCGGAGACCAGCCCGCGGAAGCGCTCCGAGCTCGCCAGGAAGTCGGTCTCGCAGGCGACACCCACCATGTGGCCGCGCCGGCCGTCCGGGCCGCGCACGGCGAAGATGCGGCCCTCGGCCGTGGCGCGCTCGGCCTTCTTCTCGGCCTTCTTGAGGCCCTGCTTGCGCAGGAAGTCCTCGGCCTCGTCCATGTTGCCCTTGGACACTTCCAGTGCCTTCTTGCAGTCCATCATGCCCGCGCCGGTGCGGTCGCGCAGCTCGCGGACTTTCTTGGGATCGACTTCCATGGGTGGATCTTCGAGCGGGAGAGTGCGGGAGCGCCCGCGGCACGGAGGCGCCGCGGGCGTGAAGGGCAGTCGGGGCGCGGCCGGAGCCGCGCTACTCCTGCGGGACCTCGGCGGGCGGGACCTCGACCACGGGCGTCGCGACCACGCGCGGCGTGCCGCGGCGATCCTCGCCCTCCTCGCCGTCGTCCTCCATCGGCCCCACCTCGCGCAGGGCGCGGATGGGACGCGGCAGGGAGCGCTGGCGCGTGGGGCGCGGCTCGTCGGAGACCGGACCGCCCTCGTCGCCCGCGCGCTCGGCCGCGCCGGTCGAGGCCATGCGCTCGCGGTGCGTGGCGGCGCCCTCCTCGACGGCCTTGACGAGCGTCTCGATCAGCAGGCGCACCGAGCGCAGGGCGTCGTCGTTGCCCGGGATCACGATGTCGATCCCCTCGGGATCGCAGTCGGTGTCCAGGACGCCGATCACGACCAGGCCCATCTTGTGGGCCTCCTTCACCGCGTTGTCCTCGCGGCTGGGGTCGATGATCACGGCCGCGCCGGGGATCGAGGTCATCTCGCGGATGCCCGCCAGGTTGCGCGTGATCTTGCGGTGCTCGCGGCGCAGGGAGGCGATGACCTTCTTGGAGAACTGGTTCACGGAACCGTCCTCCTCCATGGTCTCGAGCTCCTCCAGGCGCCGCAGGCGGCTGCGGATGACGCTGAAGTTGGTCAGCGTGCCGCCGATCCAGCGCTCGGTGACGACCGGCATCCCGGTGCGCTCGCCGGCCTCGGCGATGACGCCCTTGACCTGGCGCTTGGTGCCGACCCAGAGGATCTGGTTGCCGTCGGCGACGAGGTGGTAGAGGAAGTTCTGGGCGCGGATGAGACCCTTTAGCGTCTCGCGCAGTTCGATGACGTGGATGAGATTGCGCCGCCCGTGGATGTACGGGGCCATCTTCGGATTCCACCGCGACACGCGGCATCCGAAGTGAACTCCGGCGTCGATGAGTTGTTGAACGGTGAGGGTTTCCATCAATGCGAAGGGGTTCGCTCCCGACGGCCCGCCCCCGAGACGAAAAAGGCCCCCCCAGGCGTCGGGCGCCCAGGTCGAGGCTCTCGTGGGTGGGTGATTCCCTCACACCGACCCGAGAACGCGCTCGCGATCGGGTGTGGGGCCGCTGGAAAGCCCGAAGAGTGTACCGGCGACCTCGCCCGCTTCCAACGGCCTACCCGCGGCCGGAGCGCGCGCGCCGGGCGTAGACGGGTGTCCTCCGCCGGCCCGCGCCCGGGCTTCCGGAACCGGCCCCGGCCCCGAAAAGCAAGCTGGTATCATGGTCCGGATCGACGCCCTCCGTGCGCCGTGAACGGGCGCCCCGGTGACCGGAGGGGCCCGCCACGGCCCGGGATCAGCGGCCACGAGCATGACCCAAGACCCTGCGCGCATCCTGGTCGCGGACCACCGGGGCGGCGGTCTCGAGGGGCGCGGCGCCTTCCTGGCGGCGCGCGGGTTCGAGCTGCGCGTCACGCGCTCCCTGCGCGAGACCGTGCGCGCCCTGGAGGCCTTCCGGCCCGAGGTGCTCGTGCTCGAGCCCCTGACGCGCACCGGCGAGGAGGAGCTCGGGGCCCTGGACCTCGCGCGCGGGGAAGTCCCGCTGCTGCTCTTCTGCGAGCGCGCGGACGCGACCGCCCCCCTGCGGGCCGGGCGCGCGCTGCAGCAGGGCGGATGGGAGCTCTGCTTCCGCGACGCCTCGGACGAGGAGCTCGAGCTGCGCCTGGCGCGCCTGCTCGCCCACCGCCGCCTCCTGCGCGAGATGAGCGAGCTCCGCCACCGCGCCTCCCACGACGACCGCACCGACCTCCTGCGCCCGCAGGCATTCCAGACGCGCCTGGTCGAGCACTTCTCGGCCGCCCAGCGCCACAAGCTCGAGCTCGCGCTGGCCCTGCTCGACATGGACAAGTTCGGCGCGATCAACAAGCGCCACGACCACACCGTGGGCGACCTCCTGATCTCGCGCGTGGGCGAGGTCATCCGCAGGAACCTGCGCACCGAGGACGTGGCCGGCCGCCTGGGCGGCGACGAGTTCGCCGTGCTGCTGCCCTACACGGGCAAGATCAACGCGGCCAGCGTCGTCAGCCGCCTGCGCGTCGAGATCGCCAAGCTCTCGGGCCCCTTCGCCGGCGCGCGCGAGGACGTCCCGGTCAGCGCCAGCATCGGCTTCGAGACCTTCGACGGCGGCGACCTGGACACGCTCGAGACCCTGCGCCGCCACGCCGAGGTCGCGCTGCGCGCCGCCAAGGGCCGCGGCGGCGACCAGGGCGTCTACTTCCGGGCGTTGCCCGAGCCGCCGGCCACGCCCGCGCCGGATCCGGCCGCCAACTAGCGCGCCTCGGCCGGGCGCACGAGCACCATGCGCAGCCAGTCGGCGCGGTCGCCCGCGAAGTCGCCGGCCGGATCGACCTCGAGCACGAGCTCGTGGGCGCCGGCGAGGTCGAGCTCCGGCAGCGCCAGCGGCGCGTCGCCGCCGCGCACCAGCGGGCTCTCCCAGGCCAGGGCGCCGTCCTTGCGCACGCGGAAGACGACCGAGCCGCGCGCGCCCACGCCGTTGATGCGCGCGCCGTCGTCGATGGCCACGGCCCCGCGCAGCGTGCGCCGCTCGCCGTCGAGCGCGAAGGTGAGCGCGCTGGGCGCGTGCATGCCCACGCCGCGCCGGTAGATCCTCTCGCCCGCGCGCAGCGGATCGCCGAGCACGTTGGCGTCCATGCGGTGCGGCCACACCATGCCGAGCTCGTCGCCGAAGGGCGCGCCGCGCCCGCTCTCGGAGAGCGGCACGAGCTCCGACAGGTACACCAGCCGACCGTCGTCCACGGTCAGCTCGAGCACGCTGGCGAGCGGCAGCGCGACCTCGTGCTCGCCGCCCAGCGCGATGCGGCAGCGCTCGGCGTCGAGGCCGAGCAGGGCGCCGCGCACACGGCTGCCGTCGGAGAGGTCCACGCGCACGGGCACCTTCACCGCCGGCGCGGGGACGGCCGAGCCGTCCAGCACCTCGACCCGCAGGGCCGCGACCTCGCTCCAGGGGATGACCTTCGTGCCCAGCGCGCTCGCCAGCGTGACGCCCGTCGCGGAGAAGCCCTCGATCGTGCCGTCGATCGCGTCCAGCGCGCCGCCCGTGCGCCGGTACAGGCGGTCGCCCTCGGGCGCGGGCTCGAGCACGCGCTCGGCCGTGACGCGCGTCGGGAAGTCCAGCCGCACGAGGGCCGAGATGTCGATCGGCACGAGCACCGCGCCGATGAGCTCGAGCTCGAGCGACTCGCCCTGGCCGCCGCGCACGCGCCCGCGCAGCTCGTCGCCGCTGGTCAGGGTCAGCACGCAGAGCTCGCCCGCGGGCGTCTCGCTCGCGGCGCGCGTCAGGCCCTCGGGGCGCACGATCCAGGCGCCGCGTTCCCTCGGATCGACGAGCGCGAGGTCCTTCAGGGGGAGCTCGCTCGTCTTGCCGGCCAGGTCCTCGAGCACGAGACGCGGTGCCCCGGCGTCCTGCAGCGCGAGAAGCAGCCAGGGGAGGAACGGAAGCATCGGGGCGGGCATCTTGGCTCCCCGGCGGGCCCAAGCCCAGCGCTGCCAGCTTGACAGCCGGTCGGGTGTCGATCGGAAAGCTCTGCCAAAAAGACAGCAGAGGCCCCTCGCCCCCCTGCTGGCGGCGGGCCACTGCGGGGCCTTGCGCCATCCCGGCACCCTTCTTGCAAACGCGCGCGGCCTGACCGCCCCTCCCCCATCGCGGAGGGTCCCGATCCCAGGTCCGCCCAACCGACGCCCAGGAGCGACGAAGCACATGGCCAAGCAGATGATCTTCCAGACCGACGCCCGCGACGCCATCAAGGACGGCGTGCAGAAGCTGGCCAAGGCCGTGACGAGCACGCTCGGACCGCGCGGCCGCAACGCGGTGCTCGACAAGGGCTGGGGCGCGCCCACCGTCACCAAGGACGGCGTGACCGTGGCCGAGGAGATCGAGCTCTCCAACCCCTACGAGCAGATGGGCGCCGCGCTGGTGAAGGAAGTCGCCAGCCGCACGAGCGACAAGGCCGGCGACGGGACCACCACGGCCACGCTGCTCACCGAGGCGGTCTTCACCCAGGGCCTGCGCGCCATCACGGCCGGGCACTCGCCCGCGCTGATCAACGCCGGGCTGCGCGCCGGGGTGGAGGCGATCGTCAAGGAGCTCGAGCGCGTCGCGCGCCCGATCAAGGACAACAGCGAGATCCGCCAGGTGGCGACCATCTCGGCCAACAACAACCCGGCCGTGGGCAAGCTCATCGGCGACGCCATGGAGCGCGTGGGCAAGGACGGCGTCATCACGGTCGAGGAAGGCAAGTCGCTCGAGACCGAGATCGACCTGGTCGAGGGCATGCAGTTCGACCGCGGCTTCCTCTCGGCGCACTTCGTCACCAACCCCGACGAGATGGAGTGCGAGTTCGAGAAGCCCTACATCCTCGTGCACGAGGGCAAGATCTCGAACGTGCAGAAGCTCCTGCCGCTGCTCGAGGCGGTCAAGGCCACCAAGCGTCCCCTGCTGATCATCGCCGAGGACGTCGAGTCCGAGGCGCTGGCCACGCTGGTCGTGAACAAGATCCGCAGCATCGTGCAGACCTGCGCCGTCAAGGCCCCGGGCTACGGCGACCGGCGCAAGGCCATGCTGCAGGACGTGGCCGCGCTGACGGGCGCGACGGCCATCATGAGCGACCTCGGCAAGGAGCTCGACAAGGTCAAGCTCACCGACCTCGGCACGGCCAAGCGCGTCACGGTCACCAACGACACGACCACGATCTTCGACGGTGCCGGCAAGAAGTCCGACGTCGACGGGCGCGTGGCCCAGATCCGCGCCGAGATGGAGGTCACGACCTCCGACTACGACAAGGAGAAGCTGCAGGAGCGCCTGGCCAAGCTCACGGGCGGCATCGCCCAGATCAACGTGGGCGGCGCGACCGAGACCGAGGTCAAGGAGAAGAAGGCCCTGATCGAGGACGCGCTGCACGCCACGCGCGCCGCGGTCGAGGAGGGCATCCTGCCCGGCGGCGGCTTCGCCCTGCTGCGCGCGCGCAGCGTGCTCGCCAAGCTGCACCGCGCCGACGACGACCAGTTCAACGCCGGCCTGGACATCCTGGACGAGGCGCTCACGCGCCCGGCCAAGGCCATCGCCGACAACGCCGGCTTCGACGGCGACGTCGTCGCCCACCGCGCGCTGCAGGAGAAGAACCCCAACTGGGGCTTCGACAGCCTGACCGGCCAGCACTGCGACATGCTCGCGGCCGGCATCGTCGATCCCGCCAAGGTCACCAAGGCCGCGCTGCAGAATGCGGTCAGCGTCGCGCAGCTGCTGCTGACGACCGACGCGCTCATCGCCAACAAGCCCGAGCCCAAGAAGAAGGGCGGCCCCGAGGGCGGCGGCATGGAAGGCATGGACGAGATGGGCGGCGGCGGGATGGACTTCTAGGCCTCACCGAACACACACCAGAGAGCACACAGGAAACACTCCCATGGCCAAGCAGATCATGTTCGACGACGAGGCCCGCCAGAAGGTGCGCCAGGGCATCGCCAAGCTCGCCAAGACCGTGCGCGTCACGCTCGGGCCGGGCGGGCGCAACGTCATCCTCCAGAAGTCCTTCGGCGCGCCGCACGTCACCAAGGACGGCGTGTCGGTCGCCAAGGAGATCGACCTCCAGGACCCCTTCGAGAACATGGGCGCCAAGCTCGTGAACGAGGTGGCCAAGAAGACCGGCGACGTGGCCGGCGACGGGACGACCACGGCCACCGTGCTGGCCTACTCGATCTACGAGGAGGGCCTGAAGTACCTGGCCGCGGGCGTCAACCCGGTGGCGCTGCGCAACGGCATCGACGAGGCGGTCAAGGTCGCCATCGAGGCCATCGCGGCCCAGTCGCGCAAGGTCAAGAGCACGGCCGAGCGCGCCAGCGTGGCCACCATCGCCGCCAACAACGACAGGGAGATCGGCGCCAAGATCGCCGAGGCCTTCGAGAAGGTGGGCGACGAGGGCTCGATCACGGTCGAGGAAGGCGCCGGGCGCGAGACCGAGCTCGAGGTGGTCGAGGGCATGGAGTTCGACAAGGGCTACATCTCGCCCTACTTCGCCACCAACCCGGCCAAGCTCACGGCCGAGCTGGCCGACGCCTACATCCTCATTCACGAGAAGAAGATCTCGAACGCGCGCGAGCTCCTGCCCGTGCTCGAGCAGGTGGCCCAGACCGGGCGCCCGCTGCTGATCATCGCCGAGGACCTGGAGGGCGAGGCCCTGGCCACGCTCGTGATCAACAAGCTGCGCGGCATCCTCAACGTGTGCGCGGTCAAGGCGCCCGGCTTCGGCGACCGCCGCAAGGCCTACCTGGGCGACATCGCCGTGCTCACGGGCGGCATCGCCATCACCGAGGAGCTGGGCCTGACGCTCGAGAAGGTCACCGTGGCCCAGCTCGGCCAGGCCAAGCGCCTGGTGGTCGACAAGGACTCGACCACGGTCATCTCCGGCGCCGGCGCCAAGAAGAACGTCGAGGAGCGCGTCAAGCAGATCAAGGCCCAGATCGAGCGCACGACCTCGGACTACGACAAGGAGAAGCTGGTCGAGCGCTTGTCGAAGCTCACGGGCGGCGTGGCCGTGATCAAGGTCGGCGGCGACACCGAGGCGGCCATGAAGTCCAAGAAGGACCTGGTCGACGACGCGCACCAGGCCACCAAGGCCGCCATCGAGGAGGGCATCGTGCCCGGCGGCGGCGTGGCCCTGCTCAACGCCGTGGCCGCCATCGAGGCCCTCAAGCCCAGCAAGGGCGACGAGCGCTTCGGGCGCAAGATCATCGAGAAGGCCCTGTCGGAGCCGCTGCGCTGGATCGCCGAGAACGCCGGCGAGAACGGCTCGGTCGTGGTCGAGACCGTGCGCGAGAAGGGCAAGAGCTTCGGCTTCAACGCGCTCACGCGCGAGTACGAGGACATGTTCAAGGCCGGCATCGTCGACCCGGCCAAGGTCGTGCGCTCGGCGCTGCAGAACGCGGCCTCGATCGCGGGCCTGCTCCTGACCACCGACACGATGGTCACCGAGCTCAAGGACGCCAAGAAGAAGGTTGCCGGCAGCATCGCCTGACCCCTCACCGTCGTGCCCAGGAGCGGCGGGGCCGGGGGTCGGTCCCGCCGCTCGTGTATCGGCCTCCCCCATCCGACGAAGACCCTGCGGAATGAGCGACAAGCGCGACTACTACGAGGTCCTGGGCGTCGAGCGCAGCGCCTCCGCGGAGGACATCAAGCGCGCGTACCGCAAGAAGGCGCTGGAGTTCCACCCCGACCGCAACCAGGGCGATCCCACGGCCGAGACGCGCTTCAAGGAAGCGGCCGAGGCCTACGACGTCCTCTCGGACGAGCCGAAGCGCAAGCGCTACGACCAGTTCGGCCACGCCGGCCTGGGCCAGGAGAGCTTCGCCGGCCAGCGCTTCAGCAACATCGAGGACATCTTCGAGGCCTTCGGCGACGTGTTCGGCGCCGGCGGCGGCGGCCTGTTCGGCGAGCTCTTCGGCGGCGGGCGGCGGCGCGGCGGCAAGCGCCCGGGGCGCGACCTGCGCATCGTGCTCGAGCTCACGCTGGAGGAGATCGACGTGGGCGTCGAGCGCAAGATCTCGCTCAAGCGCAACGAGTCCTGCGACACCTGCAAGGGCAGCGGCGCGCGCCCGGGCACGACGCCCGTGAGCTGCGCCACCTGCGGCGGCCGCGGCCAGGTGCACCGCAGCCAGGGCTTCTTCACCATGGCCACGACCTGCCCGCGCTGCCGCGGCGCGGGCAAGGTGATCGAGTCGCCCTGCACGGACTGTCGCGGCGCCGGGCACGTGCAGAAGAAGGCCGACCTCGAGCTCGCCGTCCCGGCCGGGGTCGAGGACGGCATGACCATCCGCGTGGGCGGCGAGGGCGACGCGGGCGAGCCCGGCGCGCCGCGCGGCGACCTGCAGGTCGTGATCAAGGAGAAGGAGCACAAGGTCTTCCAGCGCAGCGGCGCGGACGTCCTGACCGAGGTGCCGTGCTCGTTCGCGCAGCTCGCGCTGGGCGACACGGTCGAGCTGCCCACCCTGCGCGGGCGGGCCGAGATGAGCATCCCCGAGGGCACGCAGAGCGGGAAGGTCTTCCGCCTGCGCGGCCAGGGCCTGCCGCACCTGGAGGGACGCGCGCGCGGCGACCAGCTCGTGCGCGTGTTCGTGCAGACGCCGCGCAAGCTGACCGAGCACCAGAAGGAGCTCCTGCGCGAGTTCGAGCGCATCGACCAGGAGCTCTCGGGCAAGAAGACGTTCTTCGAGAAGCTGGCCGACTACTTCAACTAGACATGAAGCCCCTCGACGAGACCGACGACACCGCCGCCGAGCCGCAGCCGGCCGAGACGAGCGCCACGGCCAAGATCGCCGAGCTGGAGGCGCGCTGCGCCGACCTGAACGCGCGCTGGCTGCGCTCGCAGGCCGACTTCCAGAACGCGCGCCGGCGTGCGCAGCAGGAGCTCGAGGGCGCGCTGCAGCGCACGCTGCAGCCCCTGCTCGACGAGCTCTTCCTCGTGGCCGACTACCTCGACCTCGCCCTGGCCGCGCCCGTGACGACGCCCGAGGGCAAGAACCTGGCCGCGGGCGTGCAGCTCACGCGCGCCAAGCTCGTGCAGGCGCTCGAGCTCGCCGACGTGCGCCTCATCCCCACCACGGGCGCCTTCGATCCCGCCCAGCACGAGGCGGCCGAGGGCCGCCCCAGCCGCGAGCACGCCCCGGGCACGATCCTCGCGACCGTGCGTCCGGGCTACACCTGGCAGGGCCGCATCCTGCGCCCCGCCCGCGTCGTCGTGGCCGAAGCCCCGCCCACGGAGTGAAACCATGCCCACCTACGACTATCGCTGCGAGGGCTGCGGCCACGCGCTCGAGCTGTTCCAGAAGATCACCGAGGCACCCAAGAAGAAGTGCCCGAAGTGCAAGAAGTCGCGCCTGAAGCGCCAGGTCGGCGGCGGCGCGGGCTTCCTCTTCAAGGGCAGCGGCTTCTACCTGACCGATTACCGCTCGGACTCGTACCGCAAGGGTGCCGAGGCCGAGAAGTCCGGCGGCGGCGAGGGCAAGGCCTCCGAGACCAAGGCGAGCGAGAAGGGCGCCGACAAGCCGGCCACCAAGCCGCCCCCGGAAGGCGCGAAGAAGAAGGACAAGAAGAGCAAGGGCAAGGAGTCGGCCGCCTGATGAGCGCCGCCTGGCAGGCGCTCGTGCTGGACCTGGACGGCACCCTGATCACCGACCAGGGCGGCATCCGCCCGCGCGCGCTGTCGGCCCTGCAGGCCCTGCACGCGCGCGGCACGCGCGTGATGATCGCCACCGGGCGCTCGGAGCTGGGCGTGGCCGACGTGCTCGAGCAGCTGGGCATGGATACGCCGGCCGTGGTCTTCAACGGCGCGGGGCTGTACTGCCCGGTCGAGAAGCGCCTGCTCGAGGAGCGCCTGCTCTCCGACCGCGTGGTGCGTCGCGCCCTCGACTTCGCCGAGCGCTCCCAGCTCCTGCCCGTGATCCAGGTGGCCGGCGCCAAGTACGCGCCGCAGCCGCGCGCGTTCGAGGAAGCGCACGCGCTGCGCGGCCTGGAGGGCCTGCACCACGTCGCCTTCGCCGACCTGCCGCGCGAGTACGTGATCCGCATCACGTTCTTCTCGCTGCGCCACGCCGACTCGGGCGCGCTGGCGAGCGAGGTGGCGAGCGCGATCGACCAGCCCCTGCACGTCACGCACTTCCCGCTCGACGCCCTGGCGCCGCACCGCGGCAGCCCGCTGCTCGTGGCCGACGTGCAGCCGCCCTGCCGCGGCAAGGGCGAGGCGCTGCGCGTCCTCACGGAGCGCTACGGCATCGCGCCCGAGCACGTGGTGGCCGTGGGCGACGCCGACAACGACATCTCCATGCTCACCCGCGCCGGCCTCGGCGTGGCCATGGACAACGCCCTGCCGCACGTCAAGGCCGTCGCCGGCCGCGTGATCGGCGACAACAACAGCGACGCCATCGCCGAGCTCGTGGGCGAGCTGTTCTAGAGTCCGTCCGGCGCGCGCTCCGCGCGCTGACTCACTCGACCGTGAACTTGGCCTGGGCCGTCTCGTTGGCCTTGACCTCGATCTCCTGCTCGTCGCCCGCGTTCTGCGGGTTGCCCGGGTCGGGCCGGCTCACGCTGACGCTCCAGCGCCCGGGCTTCAGGCCCTTGAGCGTGGTCGAGCCCGACTGGATGAAGGACACCTTGGGCTCGGGCCCGTCCTCGCCGCCGCCGACGAAGGAGGCGCGCACCATGCAGAAGCGCGCCGGCGCGCCGTCGGGGGTCTCGGCCGCGACCTGGATCGCGCCGCCGGCCGGGAGCTCGATGTCGACGCCCTTCCTGGTCTCGTCCGGGCTCACGCGCACGGTCGCCGACTCGCCGGGCTGGACCGTGTCGCCCTCGGCCTTGACGATCAGGTCGACGTCGCTCGCGACGCCGCGCAGGGTGTAGCGCCCGTCGGCGTCGGTGAGCGTCGAGTTGCCGCCCAGCTCTCCGCTGTCGATCATGCCGCCGCCGGTGTCGTCGCCCATGATGACCATCGTGAAGCGCTGGCGCGGGTTCGCGCCCTCCTCGGCGCGGCGCTCGGCCCAGACCTTGATGCCGGCCAGGGGCTTCTGCTCGGCATCGAGCACGCGCCCCTCGACGATCGAGAGCGGCAGGTCGATGTCGAACTCGTTGTCGCCCTCGCGCACCTCGAGCACGTACTCCTGCGGCATGCGCCGCGTGGGGTGCTCGACCGAGACCGTGTACTTCCCTTCCTTGACGTCGTCGATGCGGTAGCGGCCCTCGCCGTCGCTCTTCCCCGTCGGGCCGCCGTTCATGCCCGGGAGCAGCATGCGCGGGCCCGCGTCCGGGTCGCGGTCGGCGCGCTCGAGCTTGACGGTCGCGCCGGCGAGCAGCTTGCCCGACTCGCGCACGCGCCCGGTGAGGGCGCCGCTGGGCCGGGCGCGCAGGGTGAGCTCGGCCTGCTCGCCCTCGAGCACCTGCACCGGGCTCCACTCCTCCTCGTCCCCGCCCCCGCCGACCAGGAGGACCGCGTCCACGCTGGCGAAGGCGCCCTCGCCCGCGCTCTCGGTCAGGCGGAAGGAGTGCGAGCCCGGCTCGAGGTTCTCGAACAGAGCCAGGCCCTCGGAGTCCGTCATCGTGCCCGGCCCGCCTCCGCCCAGGATCATGACGCTCTCGGTCGTGGGCCCGCGGTGCTCGACCTTGGCGCCGGCCAGGGGCCGGCCGTCGGCGTCCTGGACGTGCACCGTCACGCTCCCGCCCAGGGTGAGCCGCAGCTCCTGCTCGAGCGAGTCGCCGCGCGGCAGCTCGATGCCGCGCTGCTCGGCCGGGGCATAGCCCGTGGCGCGCGCGCTGAGCTTGACGGTAGCGCCCTCGTAGCTCGTCAGCTCGGCCCAGCCGTCCTCGTCGGTGCGCGCCGAGCGGCCCTCGCCGAACTGGATGTGGTCGTCGCTACCCGATTCGCCGAACGAGAGCGTGCGCCGCATGGAGCGCATCTCGCCCTCGTCCTTGTCCATGCGCACGAGCGCGTCGGCCACGGGCTTGCCGTCGGCCGCGGCCAGCACGCGCACGCGCACCACTGGCACGGGCTCGAGGCGCACGACGCCGAGGTCGAGCTCCTGCCCGGCACGCACGGCGATGTCCTCGCGCGAGAACTCGCCGTAGCCCGTGGCGCGCACGCTCAGGCGCACGCGCTCGTCCGCGCGGCCCGGCCGCAGGCCGCCGATGCGCACGGCGCCGCCGGGGAAGAACGTGCGCGCGTTGCCGTCCTCGTCGCGCAGGGGCTGGGACCAGTCCGAGCCCGACTCGACCTCGAGCTTCTCGAGCGGCTGGCCGGTCTTGCCGTCGACCACGCTGAACAGCAGCGCGGCCTCGGGCTGGTACTGGAGCACGACGCCCGTGTCGCCCGCGTTGGCGGTGGCGGAGGTCGAGCGCGAGCGCTCGAAGAAGTCCTCGCTCGTGCGCGTGCGGCGCGCCTCGAGCACGTAGGCCTGGCCCGGGTCGAGCCCGGCCACCTCGAAGCGCCCGCCGCGGTCGACGGCCCCGATGCGCGCCGCGCCCAGGCCGAAGAACTCGGAGCTGCCGGCGCGCTGCGCGCGCACCTCGAGACCGTCGCGCTCGGCCTCGGGCACGCCCTGCACGCTGCCGGTGATCGTGGCGCCGGGCGCGACCTGCCAGCGCAGGCCGCTCTTCTCGACGCCGGGCTCGTCGGCCAGGCCCTCGACCACGAGGTCGGGATGGCGCTCGGTGCGCACGACGAAGCGCCAGGCGCCGCAGGCGAGCTCGTCCACGCGGAAGCGCCCGTCGGGTCCGGTCACCGCCGTCGGCTCGCGCGCGCCCATGATCAGGAACGGCCGCTCCTCGCCCGGATCGCGGCGCTGGATCTCGGCCCCGGCCACGCCGCGACCGTCGGGATCGACCACGATGCCCGACAGGACCGCGCCGCGCGCGAGCACGAGCGGCTCGAGCTCGTGCTCGCCGCCCTTGGGGATGCCGATGCCGGTCTTGGTCAGGGGCGCGAAGCCCGGGGCGCGCACGAGCACCTGCAGCGCGCCGGGCTCGACGCCCTCGAGCTCGAACCGGCCCTGGGCGTCGCACACCGCCTGCAGGCGCTTGAACCAGGGGAACTGCTCCTTGGTGGAGAGGTCGAGCGGCAGGCCGAGCTGGCTCGAGGCCACGACGCGCGCGCCGGGCACGGGCTCGCCGCGGCGGTCGACGACCTGGCCGTGCACGCGCAGGCCGGCACCGGCGGCGCGCGGCGCGGGCGCGGGCTGGCTCGCGGCCGGGAGCTCGACGCGCTCCGGGGCGGCGGCGGTGCCCGGCGCCGCGGCCGCGTCGACGTCGCGCAGCTCGCCCGGGGCGGACGGGTCGCCCGGCTCGGCCTTCGCGGTCGGGGCCGCGTCCGGGGCCGCGCGGCGCTCGCCGCCGGACAGCCAGAAGAAGGCGCCGCCGGCGAGCACGGCCGCCACGAGGAGCAGGGGAAGCGTCAGACGGTTGCCCATGACGTCTCGAAGGATGGGGGTCGTGCGGGGGCCGAGGCCCGGCCGCGGCGTCCATTAGACGCGGACACCCCCGCGGCGGACGAGGCCCGCCGCTGGCGGACGCCCGAAAGCCCGGCGCCGACCGATCTCGTACAGCTCGGCCCGCGCGATGGGCCGGAAGGGGCGCTCGCACCCCCGCTTGCGCGGGAATCTTGCGCCCCGCCGGCGCCCGGAGTCTCATGGATGGGCCTTCCGGGCGGGCGGACGGCGGCGTCCGCGGTGCCCGGGCCCCCTTTTTCGAGGAGACCCATGCGTCGATCTTCCCTTGTCGGTGGGCTGCTCGCCTGCACCGTTCTCGCGCCGTCCGTCCGGGCCGTCCCGCAGGAGCCCAAGATGGGCAACGCCTGGTACGAGGACAAGGTCGACCTCGGCTTCAAGATCAAGACGCCCAAGGACTGGGAGTTCGTGCCCGCCTCCCCCCTCGAGCGCAACATGATCGGGCGCTACGCCGCCCCCAACGGGCAGTACGTCAACCTCGGGCGCGAGGAGTTCGTCCTGGTGACGATGTACCTCGTCAAGTTCGACGCGCGCCCCAAGGAGGAGAGCGGCACGACCATCCAGGACGGCAACAAGACCATCGAGATCTCGATGGAGGGCGCGCCCGACATCGACGCCTGGATGGACGGCGGCATCGACGAGGGCAACTCGTGGGAGCGCCTGGAGGCCGCCAAGCCCCTCAAGGGCGCCGGCTTCGAGGGCACCTTCGCGATCTACGAGGGCAAGTCGACGCGCGGGCGGGGCGAGGACCCCCAGCCGGTGCACGCCTACGTGGCCGACTTCAAGGTCTCGAAGGACGTGCACGTCTCGGTGGTCGGCCTCGGGCCGGGCGACAAGAAGTGGCGCAACTACGAGAAGGCCTACGAGACCATCGCCAAGTCCATCCAGCGCCTGGAGGTCGCCGGCGCGGCCACGGCCGTCAGCGGCGACCCGCGCGGCGCGAAGCGCGCCAAGCTGCAGAACGAGGTGGCCAAGAGCCCGGGCTGGGCGCTGTACGAGACGCCCAACTACTTCATCGTCTCGAGCTACAACGACAAGCAGTTCATCGAGGAGATGAAGACGCGCCTGGAGGGCATCCGCGCCGTCTACGAGCAGCACTACCCGCCCGCGACCGCGCGCCGCATCAAGGTCGAGATGGACCCGGACGAGGGCGAGCCGGGCGAGACGCCCGCCGAGCCCGAGACCAAGCCGGCCGAACCGGCGCCCGAGGAGCACACGACCGCGCCGACGATCCTCGATCCGATGGAGCTCTCGCGCACGAGCGTGGTGCGCGTGTGCAAGGACCGCGAGGAGTACATGCGCTACGGCGGCAGCCCGAGCACGGGCGGCTACTGGAACTGGGTCGAGCAGGAGCTCGTGATCTACGACGACAAGAACAACCAGGGCACGGCCTACACCTGGGGCGTGCTCAACCACGAGGCGTTCCACCAGTACATCTTCTACTTCTACGGGAACCTCTCGCCGCACAGCTGGTACAACGAGGGCACGGGCGACTACTACTTCGGCTTCGAGTACAAGAACGGGAAGTACAAGGAAGGCCCGTCGCGCGAGCGCCAGCACACGCTGGTCGACCTGATCGGCTCCAACCGCTACGTGCCGCTGCGCGACTTCGTGAAGTGGTCGAAGAGCCAGTACTACGGCAACAACACGGGCAACGGCCGGGGCGGCGGCAGGGTCGAGGGCTACGAGGCCTACGCCCAGGGCTGGTCCCTGATCTGGTTCCTGCGCACGGGCGCGGGCAAGGCCAAGGGCTGGCAGAAGTCGTGGGAGACGATCCTGCCCAAGTACCTGGACACGCTGCTCGACACGGGCAGCACGAAGAAGGCGGTCGAGGCCGCCTACGCGGACGTCGACTGGGACGCGTTCGAGGCGAGCTGGCTCGACTACACGCACTAGGCCCTGCCCCATGCGCACCGTCTCCGCCGCGCTCGCGTTCCTCTGCCTCGCCCTGCCGGCCGCGGCCGACCGCCTGATCACCCACGACGGGCGCATCCTCGACGTCGACAAGGCGCGCCTGCTGCCGGACGGCAGCTACCGCCTCGAGTTCGAGAACGGCGTCATCCTGTGTCCGGCCGCCCTGGTCGCCTCCGTCGAGATGGAGGGCGACATGTCGGACTACAAGCCCGCCAACGAGGACGAGAAGAAGAAGCTCGCCGAGGGCTTCGTGCGCCTGCGCGGCAAGTGGATGACCAAGGTCGCCTACCAGGCCGAGATGGCGCGCGAGGCCGAGACGCGCAGGAAGCGCACCGACGACCTGGCCCAGCACGCGCGCTTCCGCGACGGCTGGACCAAGGACACCAAGCACTTCTCGTTCAAGACCAACACCTCGCCCGAGCTGCTCGACTACTACGCCGACCTGCTCGAGGCCTACTACGACCTGATGGACGAGCGCCTGGGCATCAAGCCCTCGCCCTCCCTGCGGCGCACGCAGATGCAGGTCAACATCTACAAGAACGAGGCCGAGTTCCACAAGCTCTCGGGCGCGGGCTACGGCGTGCTGGGCTTCTTCGATTTCCGCAAGGAAGAGCTGCAGTTCTTCCACGACTACCAGGAGCCCAAGAAGAGCGAATGGGTGGCGCTGCACGAGGGCACGCACCTCCTGACCTACCTGATCGAGCCCCAGGCCTGGCCGCAGATCTGGATCAACGAGGGCGTGGCCGACTACTTCGGCATGTCCAAGATCACGCGCGACAAGAAGGGCCGCATCGTGATCCAGCCCGGCGAGCTGCAGGTCGACCGCGTGCTCACCGTGCAGCAGGCCATCGAGGACGGCGAGTACATCCCGCTCGACAAGCTCTTCTTCATCGACCGCTCGGAGTACCGCGGCTTCGAGTACGCCCACGGCTGGTCGCTGGTCTACTACCTGCAGAACTCGCCCTACGAGAAGGGCTTCAAGCGCTTCTTCAAGGAGCTCTACACGTTGCCCAAGGGCGTCGCCTACGACAGCGAGAACGGCTTCCCCAACCAGCAGGGCGTGGCCAAGATCGTGCCGCCGCCGGAGGTGAAGCGCCTCCTGCTCGACCGCCTGGGCGTGAAGGACCTCGCCAAGCTCGAGGAGCAGTGGCTCGCCTTCGTCAAGGCCATCCCGATCGACGCGCCGCTGGCGCTGTACAAGCGTGGCCTGCGCACCTACTACACGGCCGGCGACAAGGAAGCGCAGCAGCGCGGGCGCGACGACATCGAGGCCGCCATCGCGGGCGGGATCGAGGACGCGCGCGCCTACTGGCTGCGCGGCATGTACGCCCTGGAGATCGACGGCGACCGCGCCAAGTGCGAGGAGAACCTGCGCAAGGCCATCGACATCGCCCCGCTCGAGGCCGAGTTCCGGAATGGCCTCGCAGGCATCCTGGCCGGCGGGCTGAGCGTCGGCCTCTCCACCGGCGGCATCTCGATCCAGGTGAAGGACGCGGACGAGAAGCTCACCGGCACGCCCGAGGAGCTGGGCGAGGCCAAGGAGCTCTTCGGCCTGGCCTGCGAGCTCGACCCCGACAACGACTACTACCAGGACGAGTACGCGCACTTCCTGGAGCTGTACGAGAAGACCGGCGCCAAGTAGCGCTTGCGCCGCGCGCCGCCCCAGGCCAGTCTGCGCGTCCCGCCATGAAGCGCCTCGCAACCGTCGTGCTGGCCGTGCTCGCCGCCGCCTGCGGCAACATCGCCACCTATCGCCGCCAGGCCATGGACCCGATCGTGGTCGTGCACGGGCCGGCGGGCGACGAGCTGGCCGTGTCGACCGACTACGGCGTCGTGTTCCTGGGCCGCTCGGCGCGCAGCGGGCGGGTCGAGTTCTCGACCTGGTTCGGCGACGGCCCGAGCCTCGAGGAGGGCGTCGTGCAGCCCGTGGGCGGCGGCCTGTTCGCGACTGAGTCGGAGATCACGATCCCGACCGTGCCGCTGGCCTTCTCCGAGCCGAAGGCGGGCACGGTCGTGCTCGTGCGCGGGCGGCGCGCGGGGCAACCCTTCGAGTTCGAGGCCGCGCTGGCCTCCGACCCGCGCGTGAAGGGCGTGCTGCTCGTGCCCAACGCAGGCCTGGCGGCGCTGACCGACGCCGAGCTCGGCACGGGCGTGTTCCTGGCCGAGGAGGACCGGCCGCTGCGCCTCCTGGGCCTGATCAGCGGCAAGCTCGAGCTCGACGGCCAGAGCTACGTCACGGCCGTGGGCCCCGAGGACCTGTGGCGCCTGGTCGTGTACCGGCGCAACACCGATCACCCCAGGCGCTGGGTGTATCGCGAGGACCTGCTCTAGCCGCCCGCATGGACCGCACGGGCGAGCCGAGGCTCAGGCGCGCCAGAACCTGGGCATGAGCACGACGAAGAGCGCGGCGAACTCCAGGCGCCCGAGCAGCATCAGGAACGAGAGCAGGAGCTTCGTCGCCGGCGGCAGGAAGCCGTAGCTCGCGCACGGCCCCACGGCGGCGAGGCCGGGCCCGCAGTTGCTGAGCGAGGCCACCACGCCGGTGAAGGCCGTCAGCGGCGCCTGCCCCGGGAAGTCGGGGTGCTCGGCGCCCAGGCACAGGACGATCAGGACGCCCGCCGCCACGCACAGGAGCCACAGGCCCACGTAGGCCGTCACGGCCGACACGGCCTCGTCCTCGAGGGCGTTCCCGTCCAGGCGCACGGCCTCGATCGCGCGCGGCCGCGCGAAGCGCGCCATGGCCTGGCGCACGCCCTTCCACAGCACGAGCACGCGCACGACCTTGAGGCCGCCACCGGTCGAGCCCGCACAGGCGCCCACGGCCATGAGCAGGACCAGCAGCACGCGGCAGGTGTCGGGCCAGCGGTCGAAGTCGGCGTTGGCGTAGCCCGTGCACGACTGCACGTTGACCACGTTGAAGAGGCCGTCCTTGAAGGCGAGCCCGATGTGCGAGTAGTCGGGCAGGGCGCTCTGCGGCGCGCCGTTGCCCCCGCCCCAGAACCACAGCGTGAGGCCGATGAACAGGGTCGAGCCCGCCGTCAGCCCAGCATACAGGCGCACCTCGCTCGAGCCCACGAAGGCGCGCCAGCCGGCGCGCAGCCCCTGGCGCTGGACCGTGTCGTACACGTCGAAGTTCACGCCCGCCAGGAACATGAAGAGCGCGATCACGAGCTCGGCCTTCCACGAGCCGAAGTAGGCCACGCTGGCGCCGTGATTGGAGAAGCCGCCCGTGGCCAGCGTGCTCATGGCGTGCACCACGGCGTCGAACACGTCGTGCCGGATCCACCACAAGCACAGCGCGTGCAGCGCGGTCAGGAACACGTACACGCGCACCAGGCCGAAGGCGCTGTCGCGCACGCGCGCGCGCGTCGCCTCGCGGCTGATGCCCGAGACCTCCGAGCGGAACAGGCTGCGCCCCCCGGCCGGGAAGAGCAGCACGAACACGAGCACGATCCCGATCCCGCCCAGCCAGTGTGTGAGCGCGCGCCAGAAGGTGATGGCGTGCGGCAGGGCGTCGATCTCGGGCGCCGTGAAGGCCGAGGCGCCCGTGGTCGTGAAGCCCGAGGTGGCCTCGAACACCGCGCTGGCGAGCGAGCCCGTGGCGCCCGAGAACAGGAAGGGCAGCGCTCCGAAGGCCGCCGCCGCCAGCCACGAGAGGCCGACCGCGCACAGGCCCTCGCGCCGGAAGTAGTCGGCCTTGCCCTCGCGCGTCGTGCCGCCGCCGCGGAAGCCGGCCACGAGCAGCGCCCCGAATAGCGCGCTCAGCGCGGCCGAGAAGAGGCAGCCGCGCGCGGCGTGCACCTCGCCGTAGCCCCAACCCACCGCCGCCGGCACGAGCTGGAAGACGGCCAGGAGCAGCAGCACGCGCCCGACCAGCCAGCCCAGGGCGCGCCGGTTCATCCGTCGCTCCGCGCCTCGCCGCGGAATACGCCCTCGATGGCCGGGATGTTCTCGGGCAGGGTGAACACGATGACCTGGTCGCCCTCGCGCACCAGCGTGTCGCCGCGCGCCACCTGCACGTCGTCGCCGTGCACGACCGCCCCGACCACCGTGCCGCGCGGCAGGTCGAGGGCGCGCACCTTGCGCTCGCCGCGCCCGTCGCGGAAGTGCGCCTCGAGCTCGAGCACCTCGGCGCGCCCGTCGGCCAGCACCGCGATCGACGACAGCGAGCGCGAGCGCACGAAGCGCAGAATGTGGTTGGCGCACAGGATGCGCGGCGAGATGGCGCGGTCCACGCCCAGGAGGTCGTAGATCTGGCGGTAGGAGGCCTTGTTGACCATGGCCACCGTGCGCTCGACGCCCAGCGAGCGCGCCAGCT